>Ga0335078_10009949_pt1 | contig 14080 bp, 10 predicted proteins | sample Lox_Sample_32_FD_206711 | JGI IMG/M metagenome (GOLD analysis project Ga0335078, IMG submission 206711) | Soil microbial communities from Loxahatchee National Wildlife Refuge, Florida, United States - Lox_Sample_3.2 | ecosystem: Environmental > Terrestrial > Soil > Wetlands | place: USA...
GCTTCCCGGTGGCGATGTTCTTTGCAGTGCAAAGCGGACATTTCACTTGCTAATAAAACCGGACAACTTGACGTGCTACCAACACCGCTTCCGGACAATCCGGCGGACGGCGAACTCGAAACGCTGGCCACCGGTAAAACCCTTGCGATGATTGTACCGGAACACCTGTTCATCGAGGTAGCGGCAGAGATGGAGCGGCTCAACGGATACGTAGGTCCCATTTAAGATCCGTTTTGCAAGAGTCTGGAAGTTCTCCAGGCCGTTCGTATGTACCTCCCCACCGACGTGAGCTAGCGCATGGTCAATCACTTCGTCCACATGCTCGCGGGTTTCCGCGTGCAGGGTCTTCTTTCGTGTATTTCACTACACATTTTACGCGGACTTCACCACCGAGCTTCAAGATGCCCATGACGGCGGTCTTGTCAGTGCCGCCAGTACCAGTAATCTTCGCTGCCGTTGAGATCGATGCATATTTCGTGCTTTCCCGCCGATGAAACTCTCACCCGGCTTCAATTTGGCCGGACAGTTCGCACGTGATGTGTGAAGCGAGTTTTTGGCCTAATTTGGGGTTGGAACTTTGTCCACGTGATCGACCACCAGCACGTTTAAGCGGGCGCGCGTCCGTTCCAGGCGCAAGCCGAGCTGCTGCTGAAGCGCATCGAAAAGAGTGGGCGCGGTGTCGGCCGCGCCATCCGGCAAAGCCGGCGGGTACGCTCCGCCGGCGTACATGTAGCCCGCGAATTCGAAGGTGAAGTCGTATCTCCCGTCGAGGCCCGTCTTGTCGAGCACCTTGGCAACCGTGAACGCGCCCGCGTAGATCTGCGCGCCCTGCTCGGTCAAAGGCCAGGCAAGCAGTTGGACGAAGTCCGACAGCGGATAGTCGCGGAAGGTGTAACGGAGGGTGCGCGGCGGCACCTTGCTCATGGCCCGGTGAGCGCCGGACGGCACCACCGGAAACCCGGGAGGCGGCTTATCCGGGCCTTCGCCCGACTTGTGCAGCTTCGGCCCGCTCTTCGCTACGACCAGTTCGTAGACCGTAAAATCCCGGGTGGTGAAGTGCACCTGCAGATGAAAACGCTCGGCCAGAAGGGCTTGCCACATCAGCATGAGATCCTCTTTGGTGGTTCCGGGAGGAAGCTTGGCGTCGACCGCGTAAAATTCCGTGGAGAGCCAGGCTGGGCCGGAGATCTGGTCCCAGTCGAGGCGGTGCAACGGATCCTCCGCGCCCCCCGGGCTGTAGGCGCTATGAATCAGGCCCAGCAAGCTGGTGTAGGGTCTCGAGATACGCCCGGGATCACTCGTGCCCGGACCGCCCCGTCTCGCTGAATCCGCCGCGGATTCCTGAGGGGCTGGCTTTACGGAGGCGACCTCGAATCGCGGCTGGCCCAGCAGCGGCAGCGCTGCAAGGGCGACTGCAAGCGCCATTCGCATAAACAAATATATACACTTAATTCGGGGGCCGGCAGGAAGCGGCAGCACTTCCGCGCTCCGGCGATGGCGTCCCATCCTGTGCTGGTGCCCCCAGCCGTGCCGGCCTCGTTTCCGGCCATGGCGTTCAAGCCGGCGAGGGATTATTCAGCAGCCCGCGGGTGCGCTTCGATCCCTGTGCCGGCGCCGGCGCGGGACGGCCGTCGGCCGGGTTAACCCTTGGCGGCGGAACGGGAAAGGTTCCTGTGAGTTTGCCTCTGATGGCGGCGTCCGGTAGGTTATACTGAAATTTGAAGACTCATGCCGAAACGCACCTTTCAACCGAATAATCGCCACCGCGCCAAAACTCACGGATTCCGTTCCCGCATGGAAACCAAGAACGGGCGGGCGGTGCTGGCCCGCAGGCGGGCGCGCGGGCGCAAAAAACTCACGGTCAGCGCCGAGAGGTAGATTTCATCCCAGGTTTTCCGAAACGTGTCCGCCTGCTGCGATCCAAGGATTTTCGAAGAGTGTACGACCACGGTAGCCGCTTCAGTGGCCCGCTCTTCGCGGCTTTTTGCGTACGCGAACCGCAGCCGGACGGCCCCCACATTGGTTTCACGGTTCCGCGCGCGCTCGGCAAGGCCGTGGCGCGCAACCGTATCAAGCGGCGTGTGCGCGAGGCCGTACGCGGCCGGCTGGATCGGCTGAACCCGCATTGGTCCATCGTCATCAATCCGCGGCGCAAAGCGTTGGACGCTCCCCTGACGGAGATCGAACGGGAAGTGGAGCGCCTCTTCAGCCGGTGCAACGGATCATAATGGGGACGCTTCGCGTATATCAATTGTGTATTTCCCCGCTGTTGCCCTCGGCGTGCCGCTTTTATCCTACGTGTTCGGAATATATGCGCGAAGCGGTGGCGCGCCATGGCGCAGTGCGGGGAGTGTGGATGGGCCTGTGCCGCCTGGCACGCTGCCATCCCTTTCACGCCGGCGGTTTCGATCCCGTACGGTAAGGCCCGCATAGCGCATGGACAGTTGCGAACGGATTGAAGAATGGCGGAATCAGTAAACGGCGGTAACAGCCCAGGGCAGTCGCCGAAAGACATGTCGATGGAGATGCGGCTGCTGCTGGCCTTCATCCTCATGGGGGCGGTGATGTTTGTCACGCCCTATTTCATGAAGACTCCGGAGGCGCCGGGGGCGAAGAAGGGCGCGGCGACGGCGGGTGCGGTCACGCCTGCTGCCGCCGGAAACCCGGCGCCCAAAACCCCGGCACCCGCTCCTGCCGCGGCGCCGCCGGAAGGCGAGGCGGCCGAGGCCGTTCCGGGGGCCACGCCGCAGCACCCGGAACCGCTGGTCACGATCGACACCAACCTTTTCCGCGTGGCTTTGAGCAACCAGGGCGCCACCGTGCGGAGCTGGCTGCTGAAGAAATATCACGGAAACGACGGCAAGTGGCTGGAGCTGGCGAATACGGCATCCGGACTGGAGCCTCCTTTCTCGCTGGACTTCCCCGGCACGCAGCCCACCGCGAAAGTCAATTGGGCTTATTACACGCAAACCGAGGATCCGGACGGGCTGGGAGTCACTTACACTTTTTCGGACGGCCACACCAGCGTGCGCAAAGTTTTCCGGTTTCTGAAGAACAGTTACCTGGCGCAGATCGAGACCGAAGTCAGCGTGGATGGGAAGCCGGTGCCGAATCTGGTCGAATGGCGGGGAGGGTTCGGCGACCTGACCATCCCCAACGCCGCGGCCAGCGAGCGGACGCTGTATTTCGACGTCTCCAACAACAAGCTGGTCGAGCAGAACGTCCGCGCGGCCAAAAACGGTCCTGTCACGGCCAACGGGAATTATTCCTTCGCCGGGATGGCGGACTCTTATTTCGCGGCGGTGGTTTTGCCGCCGGCCGCGGCCGGGAACCTGGAAGTGGTGACTTTCGCCGATACGGTACGCACGCCGCTGGATGAAAAGCCCCTGCCGTTCGCCGGGGCCGCCGTCGGCGAAACCAGCGGCGGCCAGAATCGCTTCGAGCTGTTTGTGGGCCCCAAGGACCTGAACCTGCTGAGCAGCATCAATCCGAAACTGACCCAACTGGTGGATTTCGGATGGTTCTCGATTCTGGCCAAGCCGCTGTTCCTGCTGGTGAACTGGTTCAATTCGGCGTTCATGCACAACTTCGGATGGTCGATCGTGATCATTACGATCGCCATCAACCTGGCCTTGTTTCCGCTCAAGTTGTCGAACATGAAATCGATGCGGAAGATGCAGGCGCTCAAGCCGCAGGTGGACGCGATCAACGAAAAGTACAAGGGCATGAAGATCACCGACCCGCGGAAGAGCCAGCAGCAGCAGGAGGTGATGGACCTTTACAAGAAATACGGCGTCAACCCGATGGGCGGCTGCTTCCCGATGCTGATCCAGATCCCGTTTTTCTACGCGTTCTACAAGGTCTTCACGGTATCGGTGGAAATGCGCGGGGCCAGCTGGCTGTGGGTGACGGATCTTTCGCAGCCGGAGCACCTGCCCATTCACATTCTGCCGCTGATCATGGTGGGCACCCAGTTCTACATGCAGAAGATGACGCCGCAGGGCAACGTGGACCCGAACCAGCAGAAGATGATGATGTTCATGCCGCTGATTTTCGGTTTCATGTTCTATAACCTGTACAGCGGGCTGGTGCTATACTACTTGACCAGCAATCTTGTGGGCATGGGCCAGCAGTTGTTTTTCAACCATACTCAGGCGGCAATTGAGGCGGCCCGTTCGGTGGAGCCCCCGAAGAAAAAGAACGGCAGGAAATGAACCCAGTGACACAGCGAAAGTATTCCGCCTCTTCGATCGGACCCAGAATCGACGGCTTCCTGCGAAATACGCTGGCCAACGGCGGATTGCACGTTCAATATTCGATCCAGGACGTGGACCCGGCCGAAGACGATTTCGAAACTCCCGACGTGGTGGTGAAGTTTACGGGGCCGGACGTGGACCTGCTGCTTTCGAACCGCGCGGAGCTGCTGCTGGCGCTGGAACACGTCACCATGGAAATGTTGCGGATGCACTCCGACGATCACTCGCGGGTGTCTTTCGACGCCAACGATTACCGGCTGCTGCGCATCGAGGAGCTGCGGCTGAGCGCGGTGACCGCGGCGGAAAAAGTGAAGCGCACGGGGGTGCCTTTCCGTTTCAACCCCATGAACAGCCGCGAGCGGCGGGTGATTCACCTGGCTTTGCGCAACGAAACGGCCGTGCGGAGTGAAAGCGCCGGGTCGGGTCCGGGGAGGCAGGTAGTGGTGTACCCGGCGGGGATGGCCAGCCTGCCGGAGCCGCCGCGCAGTTCCGCGCCGCCGCCGCGCAGGGGTGGTCCGCCGCCGCGGTCCAGGGGATCCCGGCGGTAAGCAGCGGCCGGCCATCTTGCTCCAGGACACCATCGTGGCCCTTTCCACACCTCCCGGGCGCGGAGGCCTGGGGGTGGTGCGGCTTTCGGGATCGCGTGCGCGGGAGATCGCTTCGGCCATCCTTTCGCCCATCGAGTGGCGCGCGTGGGGCGCGCACATGGCGGAGCTGCGCGGGCGCGATGGCCACGCGCTCGACCAGGTGGTGGCTACGTACTTTCCGGCGCCGCGCTCTTACACTACCGAAGAGGTCGTGGAAATCTCCTGCCACGGCTCGCCGGTGGTTCTGCGGCACGCCGTGGAACGGTCGCTCGAGGCGGGGGCGCGGCTCGCCGAACCGGGCGAATTCACCTTGCGCGCGTTTCTGCACGGCCGGCTCGACCTGCCGCAGGCGGAGGCCGTACGCGACCTGATCGAGGCCACCACGCTGTACCAGGCGCGGGTGGCCGCGGGGCAGGCCGGGGGTTCGGTTTCGCGCCGCATCGCGCCGCTCAAAGAACAGCTTGTGGAGCTGATCGCCCTGCTCGAAGCCGGCATCGATTTCGCCGACGACGATGTCAGCGTGGCGCCGCTCGAAGAGATCGAGCGGCGGCTGGAGCCGCTGATCACGGGCGTGAACCGCCTGGTTGCCAGTTTCCAGTACGGCGCGCTGGTGCGCGGCGGACTGACCCTGGCCATCGTGGGGCGGCCGAACGTCGGCAAGAGCAGCCTTTTCAATCGCCTGCTGGAGCGCGACCGGGCCATCGTCACCGAGATTCCGGGGACCACTCGCGACCTGGTGTCGGAGACCGCGGCGATCGGCGGAATCCCGGTGACGCTGTACGACACGGCGGGGATTCGCCAGAGCGGCGACGTGGTGGAGTCGCTGGGCATACAGCGCAGCTACCAGGCCATGGCGGACGCCGATGTGACGCTGGTGGTGACCGACGCATCGCGGCCTCCGGACAGCGAAGAGGAGGCATTGCTGGCGCACGCCCGCGCGCAGGGACGCTGCCTGCCGGCGGCCAACAAGTGCGACCTGGGCGCGTGTTTTCCGCCGGGCGCGCTGGCGGTTTCGGCGCTCACCGGCGAAGGCATAGAGGCTTTGCGGAAGGCCATTCTGGAAGCCGTGGCGCCGCCCGGCGGGTTCGAAGAGGAGACCGGCTTCATCACCAGCCTGAGGCACGAAACGCTGCTCCAGGAATCGGCCGCCGGCCTGGAAAAGGCGCTGGCCGCGGCACGCGCCGCAACGCCGCACGAAATGCTGCTGGTGGACCTTTACGGGGCGCTGCAGCCGATCGACGCGATCACCGGAGCCACCACTGCCGACGATATCCTGAACCGGATTTTTTCAACGTTCTGCATCGGGAAATAGCTGTTGCTCGCGCAGCGCAGCCGATAGGTCCAACACGAAATGCGATGATGGCAGTTCATGGTACCGGTAATCCGGTCTGAACCTGCCGGGAACGAGAATTACAGCATTGCCATCGGGTATCTTCGCGCGGCCGTCATCGTCGTAGTGGTCGCAGTCCACTCGGTGCTGGCGTATTGCTCTTTCGCTCCCCGGCAAGTCCCGTTTGGGGCGGGGGCGGATCATTGGAAGGCTTATCCCATAACAGACGGCCGACGCTGGGCTGGGTTCGATCCGATTGTCGGGTTTACCGACCCGTTCGGAATGTCCCTCCTGTTTTTCCTGTCCGGGCTGTTCGTCCGGAGCAGCCTGCGGCGCAAGGGCATTGCCCGATTCGGGCGGGATCGGGCAAAACGGCTGGGCTTACCATTCGCAGTTGCCGTTGCCCTTCTGGCGCCTGCCGCTTACTATCCGACGTATCTGGGCCCGCCTCCGGCGCTCATTCTCTCACGACGTTCCTCCGACAGTGGTCTTCGCGCGGCGAATGGCCGTCCGGACCCGCATGGTTCATCTGGATTCTGCTGGTGTTCGATTACCTCGCCGCGGGATTGTTCCTGATCATGCCGGAGCGGGAAGACCGGGCCAGCCGCCGGTACTCCAGCCTGTTCAACACCCCGGCGAGGTTTTTCTGGACGCTGGCGGCCGTTTCGGGAATCGTTTATGTCCCGATGGTGGTCGCCTTCGGCCCTGAGCACTGGACCGCGCGCGGGCCAGTGTAGCTGGCCTGCGGCGGATTCCCGGCGTCGCGCGCGTGATGTGACCGGCGTCGTCTCGAGGCTCGGAGAGCTGGCGATACGCGCGAAAACGCGACCAGAGGGGCGCGCGCGGAGGAGGCGTCCGCCCTACTGCTCGCGCAGGGCGGCGGAGGGGTCCAATGCCGCGGCGCGGCGGGCGGGGATCCAGGTGGCCAGAGCCCGACGACCCGCTCACCTTCGCCGCCATGGCCGCCCCACAATAAAGACGGCCGCGTCCGAATTGGCGCCCTTGCCAGTTGAGGCCACGAAACAATGATCCTAAATCCGGCAGTTGAGCCGTGGGGCCGCACGTCACGACTCGTGGCGCCAGCAATTTCCAATTGCGGCGCTGATCACCCTCCGGGTGACAACCTCCCAAACGACCGCGGGCCTTCCCCCGCAACCGCTTGCGTGGAAGAAAGGGTAAAACGATACGCGGACGCTCGGTCTCGCGATTTCCTGGAGCCGATGGGCACGAAGCGGGACGCTTTGAGTTGCTGCTCGATGGCGGCGATCCCGTCTTCGGGTTGGTGGGAGCCTGGCCCGCTACAACCCTTGGGTTCCCAGCATTTCCGGTTGTAGGCTGCCGCGCATTGCAAACACAAGTACTTAGACGCGCTAAGCGGTCCTTTTTGCAGAAATTGGGGAGACTGGGGGAAATTGGGGAAGACTCGGTGGACCCCATTCTGTTCCGAGGGTACCGCCCGTCGAATCGGAACCGTCCACATCTCAGCAACGGCAACTCGTCCAACTGAATTACCTCCGGGTTTCCGGCCGCACTGTTGGCATTCGAACAGTTCCATTGGCGCTTGGAGATCCCATCCCTCGCCCAGTGGCTAAAATTGAGAGCGATTCGAGATCTTATGAGCGCAACGCATGTGAGCGGCCAGATGAAGTTCGCCAAAACGGGAATTGCGGGACTCGACGAGATCCTGCCGGGCGGTTTGCCAGCGAACCGACTTTACCTCGTCGAGGGCATGCCCGGAACGGGTAAGACCACGCTGGCCCTGCAGTTTCTCCTCGAGGGACGCCAACTAGGCGAGCGAGGGGTGTACGTGACGCTCTCCGAGACGAAGGAAGAACTGCTGGGGGTTGCAGAATCGCACGGCTGGTCCCTCGATGGCATAGATCTATACGAACTGGAAGCCAGCCAGGCCCGGTTGCAACCCGAGCAGGAGTACACCGTGTTTCACCCGGAAGAAGTCGAATTGACGGAAATCGCCGAGCAGGTCTATGCCGAGGTGGAGCGCATCAAGCCGGCGCGAGTGGTATTCGATTCGCTCTCCGAATTGCGTCTGCTCTCGCGCGAACCGCTCCGATATAGGCGGCAGATTCTGAGCTTGAAACAATTCTTCGCCGGCCGGAACTGCACGGTTCTGCTGCTCGACGACACGGTCGGCCGGACTTCCGACCTGCAATTACAGAGCATTTCCCACGGCGTACTCTCGCTGGAACGCCTGGGGCAAGAGTACGGCGTATCCCGCCGCCGGCTGAACGTGGTCAAACTCCGCGGCGCTAAATTCCGTGACGGCTTTCACGATTACCTGATCGAAACGGGCGGACTCCGGGTCTTCCCGAGGCTGGTAGCGGCTGAACATCGCGGGGACGGCGCAGGGTCTGTATTCAGTTCCGGGATCGCCGAGCTTGACGAATTGCTCGGCGGTGGTCTTTGGAGCGGCACCAGCACTTTGATCGCGGGCCCCGCAGGATCTGGGAAATCCTGTTTGGCTGCCGCTTACCTGCGATCCGCGGCGCAGCAGGGGAAATTCGCCACCGCCTGTATCTTCGAGGAGACGCACCGGACGTTTCTGGACCGGATGGCCGGCATTAACATGGATCTCGAAGAGTACGTTGCTGCCGGGCTAATTGCCCTCCACCAGATCGATCCGGCGGAACTGTCCCCAGGAGAGCTTGCCGCGCGCATTCGCGTGGACGTCGAGGAAAAACAAGCCAAAGTCGTCGTCCTTGACAGTCTCAGCGGTTACATGAACGCGCTGCCGAACGACCGGTACCTGCTTGCACAGTTGCATGAGCTGCTGAGCTATCTGGCCGAATACAACGTCGTAACGATCGTGGTCGCGGCGCAGAAGGGCACGATAGGCCCGGTCGAGACGAATTCGGATGCCAGCTATTTGGCGGACACTCTGATTTTGCTGCGTTTCTTCGAAAGCCAGGGATGCCTCAAAAAGGCTGTTTCGGTGGTCAAACACCGGAAGGGCTCACACGAAGACACAATTCGGGAGATGCAGATTACCTCCGAAGGCATTCGGATTGGCGAAGTCCTGGCAGCGTTCCGGGGTGTGCTTACCGGGGTTCCCGAGTATTTAGGAAGCTCCGACGATTTGATGAATCCGGGGAAGCAAAGGTGAGCCAGGACCTCCAGGTGTTTGTCGTCGCCCCCATCGGCCGGGACGCGAAACTCATTTGTGAAATGCTCGCGAAGCGCGGCCTTGCCTTTCGGAGTTATACCGATATCCGTCAGGTTTGCTGTGAGGCAGTCGACGGCATCGGCGCCATCATCCTTACTGAAGAAGCGCTGGTGCCGGGCGCTATGGAAGATCTCAACGCGTTAATGGACGCGCAGCCGCCATGGTCCGATATCGGGTTCATCCTGCTAACCAGCCATGGAGACCGCGTGCAAGAGGCGGTGCACACAACGCTGCAACGGCGAGGCGCACGGTCCGTCATTCTGATCGAGCGTCCGGTCCGGCGGATGACGCTCGCCAGCACTGTTGAGTCGCTGGTGCAGTCGCGCAGACATCAGTATCAGATTCGCGACTATCTGGAGGAGCGTGTCCGTAACGAGGAGCAGCTGCGCGAGACCCAAAAACTGGAGAGCCTGGGTATCCTCGCAGGCGGCATAGCCCACGATTACAATAACATCCTTACTGGCGTGCTCGGAAATGCCAGTCTCGCTTTGGAAGATGTGCCCCGCGGGTCGATTGTGGCTATGAGGCTGATGGACGTCGTGAACGCGACCGAGCGCGCCGCCCAACTCACGAAGCAGTTGCTGGCCTATGCGGGGAAAGGCCGTTTTGTCATAGAACCGCTCGACCTCTCGCACCAGGTTCGGGAGACCAGCAGCCTCATCCAGACCTCCATCCCGCGGACGGTGCAACTGCGGCTGGAATTGACGGAAAGCCTTCCCTGTATCGAGGCGGATGCTGCTCAAATCCAGCAAGTCGTGATGAACCTGGTGATTAACGGCGCGGAGGCGATCCCTGAGGGTCAGACAGGCACGGTTCTGATCACGACTGGTGTGCAGCAGGTCGATGATGCCTACATCCAAACTACGGTGCAAGGGAGTGAGATCGAGCGGGGGCGATATGTGACCCTGGAAGTGCACGACACCGGCGCCGGCATGGGCAGTGATATTATCAGCCGGATATTCGATCCGTTCTACACGACGAAGTTCGCGGGACGTGGACTAGGCCTCGCCGCTGTCCGGGGCATCGTTCAGGGGCATAGAGGCGCGATTAAGGTAGACAGCACGCCCGGCCGGGGTAGCACATTCAAACTGCTGTTTCCGGCAAGCCTCAAACAGGATCATAAAAGGCCCGACAGGGCTTCCGAACACGCTTCCCTCGGGGGAACGGGAACCATTCTCGTCATAGACGACGAAGAGATCGTCAGACACCCAGCGAAGGCGGCACTGGAACGCTTCGGATACGAGGTGGTTCTGGCGGAGGACGGCCGTCAAGGCGTGGAGGCTTTCCGGCGAATGGCGGACCGCATCAGCGTCGTGCTTTTGGACATGACCATGCCTGTGATGAGCGGAGAGGAAGCTTTCCGCGAGCTGCGGATGATCCGCTCCGATATCAAAGTGATTCTTTCCAGCGGCTACAACGAGGTCGAGGCGATCCGGCACTTCGCGGGCAAAGGGCTTGCCGGTTTCATTCAGAAGCCGTACACGTCGGCGCGCCTGGCCGAGGCAGTGCGGTCGGTACTGAACCGGCACTAACCGGCAAGCACGCCGTCGACGCGCCCTCGGCTGCCGCAGCCCGTACCAGAAGACGCCGGCTCGTACCTCTCGCAGCCGCAACCGCCGGGCTGATCGCCGGGCTTATCCTGGCCCTGCTCTCGCGCTTTGCGCAGGAGCACGGGCTCGGCGGCGCTGAAGATGGCGGTGCCGGCTCCGATTCCCAGCGCCAGAGTGAGCACGGCGGCGACGGCGAAACCCGGACTGGCGCGCAGCGGCCGCGCAGCGTGATGAAGGATCCGGAACATGCCGGCTATTCCTCGCGCAGGGCGGCCGAGGGATCCAACGCGGCGGCGCGGCGGGCGGGAATCCAGGTGGCCAGGATGGCGATCATCAGGAACAGCGCGGCCATGGCGGTGAAGGTGAGCGGGTCGTCGGGCTTGGTGCCGACCAGCATGCTGGTCATGGCGCGGGTGAGCAGCAGCGCGGCGGCGAGGCCGGCGGCGATGCCGACGGCGCTCAGGCGCAGGCCATAAGCGATCATGAGGCCGAAGACTCCCGTGGGCGCGGCCCCCAGCGCCATGCGGACGCCGATCTCGGCGGTGCGCTGGCGGACCACGGTCGAAAGCACGCCATAGAGGCCCACGCCCGCCAGCAGCGCGGCGATCGAGGCGAAGGCGGCGATCAGGAGCAGCGAGAAACGGGTGCCGGTCTGGGCGCGCCCGACGATGGCATCCATGGTCCGCACATCCGTGAGCAGCATGCTGGGGTCGAAACGGGCCATGGCGGCGCGGACGGGCGCGGCGTATTTCGCGGGATCGCCCTGGGTGCGGACCACCCACTCGGTAACGGCGCGGCCGCCCCAGTAGCCATCCGGGAGGAAGGCCTGTTCGCGGCCCGGATCAGCCAGCGAAGTGAGCCGCTGGTGCTCCACCACGCCGATAATTTCGAACCACTCGGGTTCCGGCGTGCGGAAACGGCTGAGAATCCTCTGGCCGACGGGGTTGGTGTTGGGGAAGGCCTTGGCCGCCAGTGCCTGGTCAATCACCATGCGGCGGACTTGCGTGTTGTTATCGGTTTGGTCGAACTCGCGGCCGGCGATGAGCGGCGCGCGCATGGCGGCGAAGTAGCCGGGCAGCACGGTTTCCACGTCGGCGGCCTGAAATCTGGTGGGGTCGGAGAGCGCGTCTTCGTGGCCCCAGCGATAGGGGAAGTACGCGCCGGTGAGGGGCAGCGTGTCGGCCGCGGTGACCGTGACCACTCCGGGAACGGCCGCGAGCGCGGCTTGCATCTGGCGCACCGCGGCGGAGCTGGCCTCGGGCGTCCGCGTGGGCCGGCCGCCCATTTCGCGGAAAGTGAGCACGCCGTGCGGGTCGAAGCCGGGATCGATGCGCTGCAAGGCGAGGAAGCTGCGGAACATCAGGCCGGAGCCGACCAGCAGCACGAAGCACAAAGCCACTTCCGCCACCACGACGGAATTGCGAAGCAGAGATCCGCCGCTGAGGCCGCTGGTGCGGGCGCTGGCGCGGAGCACCTGGGCCACATCCGGACGGGCGGCCCGGAAGGCCGGAGCGAGGCCGAACAGCAGGGCGGCGGCGAGTCCCGCGCCCATGCTGAAGGCAAGCACGGCCGGGTCCACGCGGATGGCGTCGGCGCGCGGCAGATTGGCGGGGGCGATGGCCAGCAATTCGTGGAGACCGGCCCAGGCGAGGCCGAAGCCGAGAACCGAGCCGATGGCTGCCACCAGCAGCGCTTCGGCGAGCATCTGGCGCGCGAGGCGCCACCAGCTTGCGCCCATGGCGGTGCGCACGGCGAGGTCGCGGCCGCGCAGCGAGGCGCGCACCAGGAAAAGATTCGCCACGTTGGAACAGGCGATCAACAGCAGAAAAATGACCGCGCCCATGAGGGCCAGGATCGCCGGGCGCGCCTGCGAGACCAGGTAAGGCTGCATGGGCTCCAGGCGAATGGCAAACCCGGTGCCGCGGATGACGGGATCGGAGGCGCGGCTCTGCTCGGCCACGGCATCGGCCTGGGACTGCGCGCGTTCGAGCGTCACGCCGGGGCGCAGCCGCGCGATCAGCCGCCAGGCGAGGGTCATTCGCGGCACGCTGTAATTCATGCGCGCGGCCAGCCACAAATCGGGCGTGCGCTCGATATCCTTATCGGGGCGAAAGAGCAATTCCACGCCTCGCTCCAGAACGCCCGCCAGGATGGGACCGTTCTTTACGATGGGCTGCCCCAGCTTCGCCGGATTGCCGGCGAACCGCCTTTGGAAAAACTCCTGGCTGGCGATGACGTAGGTGGGCAGGCGCTGATCGGGAGGGGGCGGCGCGCCGTTCACGCCGGTGGGCTGCGGCAGGCCATCGGTTTCCAGGAAATCGCGCCCCAGCACGATGCGCACGCCCAACACGCGAAAGATATTGGTGGAGGCGGTGGCGAGGGCTACCTCCTGGGGGGTGCCATCGTCGAGCACGAGGTTGAAGCGCCCGGTGCGCACGGCGGCCACGTCTTCGAGCGACTCCGACGCGTGATTGCGCAGATCCACGAAATCCGGCGTGGACCAGAAATGGTCGGAGACGTTGCGCTTCTTCAGGTCGGCGCAGGCGTAGAGCAGGCGGCCGGGATCCTTGTAAGGCAGAGGGCGCAGGAGCACGGCATTGGTGACGCTGAAGATGGCGGTGCTCGCTCCGATGCCCAACGCGAGCGTGACCACGGCGGCGGCGGCAAAAGCAGGGCTGGACCGCAGGGTACGTGCAGCGTAGACAAAGTCCTTAAGCAAGGGGTGGCCCCTCCTGGCTAGATTATAGACGGGGCGGGGCGGCGTTCGTTTGCGGCGGGTCTGGTATCGGCCTTCGATCCCCAGAACATCGCAACCTGTTCGAAGGCGTGCATTGCTTCCCGTTGGGCCGTTGCGCTCCCGCGGCCCGGCAGCGCCGTCCGCGAGGAAGCGCCGGCGGCCGTTGGAGAGAGTGGGTAACCTTTTTGGGGATCCCGAAGCTTTTCGGTCGGGCAAACCGCTCGCTTACGCTCGCGGCTCTGTTTCCGTCCGGCTTTTGCACCGGGTTCGAGAGCCGTGAGCGTTAGCGAGCGGTCTACAGCGGCCAGGTTTCCCCAGTTCAGTTAAAGGCTACTGGCGGCCCTGCGGGCACAGCCGCGCGGCGAAGCCCGCTACGCTTCCGGGTAGTGCGCTAAGAGCTTCCGCCACTCCTCCATCCGCTCGCGCAGGGCGCGCACGG
>Ga0335078_10009950_pt1 | contig 14079 bp, 11 predicted proteins | sample Lox_Sample_32_FD_206711 | JGI IMG/M metagenome (GOLD analysis project Ga0335078, IMG submission 206711) | Soil microbial communities from Loxahatchee National Wildlife Refuge, Florida, United States - Lox_Sample_3.2 | ecosystem: Environmental > Terrestrial > Soil > Wetlands | place: USA...
GGCGCTGTCGGTGCTGGTCGGGATGGTGTCGTGCGCGGCCGTGGTGGTGCAGGCGCTGGCGCTGGCGCACCTGCTGGCCGGGGCCTTTCCCGGGGCCCGGCACGGGGACCGGGCCACGACCTTCGCCTGGCTGGCGCTCGGCGTCGCCGTCCGGGGCGCCTGCGCCCTGGTCTCGGAGCTCTCGGGACGGCTGGGTGCCATGCGCACCCAGACCGAGCTGCGCCGTCGCCTCGTCGGTGCCGCCCTGCGCGGTGCACCGGCACGGCGTTCGGGCACCGCCGGTGACGTCGCCACCCTGGCCGGGCACGGCCTCGACGGCCTCGACGCCTATCTGGGTCGCTGCCTCCCCGACCTCGTGCTGGCCGTGCTCGCGCCGCTGTCCCTGGCGGTCGTGGTGGGAGCGCTCGACTGGGTGTCGGGGATCGTGGTGGTCGTGGCCATCGTCCTGTTCCCCGTCTTCGGCGCCCTGGTGGGCCGGGCCTCGACGGCGCTGGCCGCCGACCGCTGGCGGCAGGTGGAAGGGCTCGGCCGTCACGTCGTCGACCTCTTCGAGGGATTGGCCGAGATCCGTGCCTTCGGGCGCGTCGAGACCGAACGGCGGAGGATCGAGGAGCTCGACGGCGCCTTGCGGCGGGCCAGTCTGGCCACGCTGCGCACGGCCTTCCTGTCGGCGCTGGTGCTCGACACCCTGGCGTCGGTGTCGGTGGCGCTCGTGGCCGTGCCCCTCGGGCTGCGGCTGCTCGGTGGCGCCGTCCACCTGGGCACCGCCCTGGCGGTCCTCATCATCGCCCCCGAGGTCTTCCTCCCCCTGCGCAGGGCCAGCGCCGAATTCCACGACAGCACCGAGGGGATGGCGGCCCTGGCCGCCGTGCTGCAGCAGCTCGACGCGCCGGCGGCGCCCGCCCCGGGGGTGCCGGCGTCGGCCGCCAGCGCTCCTCACGACGGCGCGGTGGCGGCGTTGCTCGACGTCCGGGTCGTGGTCCCCGGGCGCGCCGCCCCGGTCCTCGACGGTGCCTCGCTGGCGGTCGGCCCCGGAGAGACGGTGGCCCTGGTCGGCGCCAACGGTGCCGGCAAGTCCACGACACTGGCGCTGCTGCTCGGTTTCGCCGTCCCCGCCAGCGGCGCCGTCACCGCCCATGGCGTCGACCTGCGCTCGCTCGATCCCGACGCCTGGCGCCGCCAGCTGACCTACCTCCCCGAGCATCCCGCCCTGGTGGCGGGCACCCTGGCCGACAACCTGCGGCTGGCGGACCCCGGGGCGGACGACGGCACGCTGGTCGAGGCGTTGCGCGCCGTGGGGGCCGAGGCGTTTCTCTCCGCCCTGCCGTGGGGACTGGCCACCCCGCTCGGCGACGGCGGGCGGCCGGTGTCGACCGGGGAGCGCCAGCGCATCGCCCTGGCTCGGACGCTGCTGCGCCCCGCCTCGCTCTACCTCCTCGACGAGCCCACCGCCCACCTCGATCCCGACACCGAAGCCGCCGTGGTGGAGCACCTGCGACACCGGCTCGAGGGCCGCAGCGCCGTGGTGGTCACCCACCGCCCCGCCGTCATCGCCCTCGCCGACCGCGTCCTCACCATCGCCGCCGGCCGCGTCGTCGAGGTCGGCACGGGACCGGCGGCGGCGCCGCACCGTCCCCCCGCTCCCGACGGTGGGGACCGGCGCCCGACCCGGCCGGGCCCGCTCCTCCCCGCCACGGTGGCGGCGGCCAGCGGGGGGGCCACGCCATGAGCGAGGCGTGCTCCCCCCGGCGGCGGACGCCGCTGCCGTCGAGCGCCGTCGGCGCGGCCCGCGCCGTCACCGACCACGTGGGCCGCCGGCTCCTGCCCGCGGCCGTCGCCGGGGCGGCGTCGACGGCGTGCGGGGTCGGCCTGTTGGGGACGTCGGCCTGGCTCGTCACCCGGGCGTCGCTGCGCCCGCCGGTGCTCAGCCTGAGCATCGCCATCGGCCTCGTCCAGGCGTTCGCCCTCGGCCGGGGCGCGGCTCGGTACCTGCAGCGCCTCGCCGTGCACGACGTGGCGCTCACGGTGCTGGGCCGGTTGCGGCTGCGCCTGTTCGACGCCCTCGAGCCCCTCGTCCCCGGCGGGGTCGGGCCCGGCACCTGCGGGGCGGCCCTCCAGGGCATGGTGGCCGATGCCGAGCACGTGGCGACCGGGCTGGCCCGCACCCTGACGGCGGCCGTGGACGTGGCCAGCGCCGTGATCCTCGGTGTCATCGTCACGGGCCTCGTCGACCCGGCCGCCGGTGCCGTGCTGGCCGTGGGAGCCCTGCTCGTGGTGGGGGTGGCCATCGGCGCCGGTGGCCTGGGTGCCACCAGCGCACAGCGCCACGCCGAGGCGCGCGCCGAGCTCGCCGGCACGGTGGTCGACACGGTGCGCACGGCTCCCGAACTCGTCGCCTTCGGGCGTCACGACCTGGTCGAGGAGCGCCTCAGCGCGCTGGCGCGCCGGTCGGCTCGCGACGCCCTGGGTTCCGCCATGGTGGCCGGGGGCGGACGGGCCGCCGTGACGTGGGTGGCGGGCGCCACGCTCGTGGCCGTGGTGGGCACGGGGATCGCCGCCCACGACGCCGGGCACCTCTCGGGCGTGGCCCTGGCGGTGCTGTCGTTCGTGGCCCTGGCGGTCCTCGAGCCGTGCACGGCACTGGCCCCCGCCCTCGCCGACGGCGGGGACGGCGCGGCGCGGCGCCTGGCCGCACTGACCGCCGTCGTGGCGCCGGTGCGGGAACCAGACCGCGACGGCACCGCACCGGCCGTGCCGTGTGGCCTGGCACTCGTCGACGCCACCGTGGTGGCCGACGGCCGCACCGTCCTCGACGGTGCCAGCCTCGACGTCGCCCCCGGTGCCCGCATCGCCGTCCGTGGTCCGAGCGGCGCGGGCAAGAGCACCGCCCTGCACGCCCTGCTGCACTTCGTGGAGTGCCGGCGGGGTCGGGCCGACATCGGCGGGGTCGACGTGCGGACCCTGTCCCGATCCGGCATCGCCGCCCACGTCGGATGGCTGGGCGCATCGGTCCACGTCTTCACCGACACGGTCAGCGCCAACCTGCGCCTGGGCAGGACCGGCGCCACCGAGGACGAGTGTCGCGCCGTGCTCGGCACGGTCGGCCTCGGCCCCTGGCTCAGCGCGCTGCCCGACGGGCTCGACACCGTCGTCGGAGCAGGGGGGCGCCCCATGAGCGCCGGTGAACGCCAGCGCCTCGGACTGGCGCGCGCCCTGCTCGCCGGTGGTACGGCCCTGCTGCTCGACGAGCCCGCCGCCCACATCGACGCGCCGTCGGTGACGCCATTGCTGCGCGCCCTCACGGCCGACGACCCCGGTCGCACGGTGGTCATGGTCACCCACGACGCCTCGCCCGCCGACGTCGATGCCGTGGTGCGCGTCGACGCCGGACGCCTCACCCTGCAGTGACCGCTCCGACGCGCTGACCGTGGGCACGCCCACGCAGGGTGACACGTTTCCGCACCGAGCGTGCGGGGCGGGGAGGCGGGCCGGGACGGCCCTTCAGGCAAGGCGGCGTGCGGCCGACACAGCTCACATGGCCCCCACCCCCCCTGTCCCGACCCAGCACGCGCCACCGGAGCACGCCGAGGCGCCCGCCTCTCGCCGCGCCGGGGCGCGACCGCTCGTGTACGCCCTCGTGACGGCGGCCGCCTTCATCGCCACCGTCGTCGTCCTGGCGCTGCAGGCGGGGACCGGCACCGCCATGCTCACCACCGTCTTCGTCGCCGTGGGCGCACTCGTGGTGTGCGGCCTGTGGGGCACGGCCTTGGCCGTGCGCGACTCGGAGGCCCACCTGTCGTCTGCCCTGGCGCGCGAGCTCCTCGACCACACACCGTCGCGCACGCACTGACCCCCGGCTACAGTCCGCCCCGTCGGCGAGGGGGGGACCACGGTGGCTGGAGAGGACGGCGGCGCCGGCGACCCCATGGCCTGGTTCCCGGCCACGGTCGGCGCCGCCTACCGCACGGGTGCGGCCGGCCCCGAGGACCTGCTGTCGGGCGGCGCCTTCGACGACCTGGTCGCCGGCCTGTGCCGGGCCGCCGAGCTGGTACGCGCCGAGCCCGCCCCCGGCGGCGCCGTCGACCGCGCCGCGGGCTACCGGCACCTGCTCGTGCTCCTCGGGCTGGCCGTCGACGAGGCGCTGCGCAGCGCCGACCCCTACGACCCGGTGATCGCGCCGGCCAACGTCGACAACGTCCTCAAGTGGGGCATGGACTGCCCCGACGCCGCCTACAGCGGCACGGCCCTGCGGGGCGACACCCGGTATCGCATCCGCGGACGCCGCGGCAGTGCCCGCTATCTCGGCTTCCAGGTGATGGCCGGCATCGAGACCACCGCCAACGTGGTCGCCGACGAGCTCGAGATCGGTCCCGACGGCACCTTCGAGCTCGAGCTCTGCGCCCAGCGGGTGCCGGGCAATTGGTTGGAGCTCAGCGAGCGGGCCACGTCCCTCGTGGTCCGCCAGTTCTTCTACGACTGGACGCACGAGGAGCCGGCGTCCCTCGACATCGAGTGCGTGGGTCCACGGCGCCGGGCGCCGTCGCCCGCACCGCTGTCTGCCGCCGGGGTGGCAAACCAGCTTCGGGCCGTCGGCACCTTCCTGGAGGCGAGCGTCCGGTTCTGGATCGACGTCGAGGAGGGGGGACGGGCCCAGGGCCTCAACGTCTTCCGGCAGCCGGCCGCCCTGACCGCCATGGGCGCCGCCGCCGAGAACGTGAGCGTGTGGGGCTCGTGGGAGCTCGGCGACGACGAGGCACTGGTGGTCGAGGTGACGCCGCCGGCGGCGATGTACTGGAGCGTCTCGCTCGGCAACTACTGGTGGGAGACCATCGACTACGCGGGGAGGCAGTCGAGCCTGAACGGCCACCAGGCCGTGGTCGACGGCGACGGCGTGTTCCGCGCCGTGATCGCCCACCACGACCCCGGCGTGGCCAACTGGCTCGACGCCGCCGGGCACCGGCGGGGGCCCGTGATCTTCCGCTGGCTCCGGGCGGCGTCGGCGCCCGTACCCCGGACGCGACTCGTCCCGCTGGCCGAGGTGGGCGCCGCCCTGCCGCCGGACACGACCCGGGTGGGACCCGACGAGCGCGCCGCTGTGCTCGGCGCCCGGCGCGCCGGGGTGCGGCGGCGGTTCCCCCGATGACCGCGCCGACACCCCGCCGCAGGACCTTCGCACCAGAGGCCGCCGCCCTGGGCGCACCGACCACGGAGGAGAGCACATGGACCTCGGACTGACCGACGCCACCGCCGTGGTCACGGGGGGCACCAAGGGCATGGGTCGCGCCGTGGCCGACGCCCTGGCCGCCGAGGGCGCCCGGGTGGCCGTGCTGGCCCGGGGCCAGGGAGGCCTCCACACCACGGCGGCGGCACTGGCGGACCTCGGCAGTCCCGAGGTGCTGGCGTTGCGCGCCGATGTGACCGACGCCGCCGAGGTGGACGCCGCCTTCGACGCCGTGGCGCAGCGCTGGGGATCGCTCAACGTGCTGGTGAACACCGTGGGCCCCGCCGCGGGCCGCTTCGAGCAGCTGCACGACGAGGACTGGATCAAGGCCTACGAGCTCGGCACCATGGCCGCCGTCCGGTGCGTGCGGGCCGCGCTGGGGCTGCTGCGAGCCGCCCCGTGGGCGCGCATCGTCAACGTGTCCGCCCACTCGACCCAGCGCCAGAGCCCCATCCTCCCGGCGTACACGGCGTCGAAAGCCGCGCTCACGAGCGTGTCGAAGAACCTGGCCCGGTCGCTCGCCCCCGACGGCATCCTGGTGAACACGGTCAGCCCCGGGACGATCGTCACGGCGAGCTTCACCGAGGCGCTGCGCGGCGTCTTCGAGGAGCGCGGTCTCGACGCCTCGGACCCCCATGACGTGATGCGCTGGATCGACGAGGTCTTCCACCAGCCGGCCGATCTGGGGCGGGCCGGGTTGCCCGGCGAGGTCGCCGACGTGGTCACGTTCCTCGCGTCGCGCCGCAACGGCTACGTCACCGGTGCCAACGTCAACGTCGACGGCGGATCGGACTTCGTGTGACCCTCGACCCCGCCCGGCTCGAGGAGGAGGCCGTCGCCGAGACGGGACTGTCGGACTTCGGCGACCCCGCCTACAGCGAGGGCCTGCGCCGGCTCACGGACGCGCTGGGCGCCGAAGGGGACCTCACCGAGATCGGGCGCCACATCCTGGGCCTGCGCCTGCACGGTCTGCTCGTCAACCGCCTGCGCGTCGAGGACACCCACCGCCGCCACGGCGCCATCGACGACGAGGAGGTGGAGGGCCCCCTCGTCATCCTCGGGCTGCCGCGCACGGGCACCACGGCGCTCAGCCAGCTGGTGGCCACCGACCCCGCCGTGCGGTCGCTGCGGCTGTGGGAGTCGGGGGATCCTGTCCCCCCGCCCGAGGCCGCCACCCAGGACGAGGACCCCCGCATCGAGGCGGCGGCACGCGGCCTCGATGCCATGTACCAGGCCTTCCCCCGCATGGCGTCCATGTACTTCCAGACCGCCACCGATCCCACGGAGTGCCAGGACCTGCTGGGCATGGCCTTCCGCACCGCCCACTTCGACGGCATGGCCCACGTCCCGTCCTACACGGCGTGGGTCCTCGACTGCGACATGGCCCCCGCCTACCGCGACCACCGCCGCGTGCTCCAGCTCCTGCAGTGGCACTGCCCCCCGCGGCTGTGGCACCTGAAGACGCCGGTGCACATGCTGGCGCTCGACCACCTGGTCGAGGCCTATCCCGGGGCCCGGTTCCTGTGGACGCACCGCGATCCGGCCGAGGTCATGGGCTCGGTGTGCAGTCTCGTCTCCTACACCCGCAGCTGGGTGAGCGACCGCGACGACCACGACACCCTGGCGGCCCAGCAGGCCGAGCTGTGGTCGGAGGCGCTGCGTCGGGCCATGGCCTTCCGCGCCGCCCGGGGCGAGGCGAGCTTCGCCGACGTGCACTTCGAGGCGTTCACGGCCGATCCCCTCGGCACCGTCAGCGCCGCCTACGACAAGCTCGGGATGACCCTCGGCGACGAGGCTCGGCGCCGCATGACGGCGTGGGCGGCCGACCACGCCCGGGGAGCCCACGGTGTCCACGACTACGCCATGGACACCTTCGGCATCGATCCCGACGACGTGCGCGAGCGCTTTTCGTTCTACGTCGAGCACTTCGCCGTGCCCCGGGGCCGCTGAGCCGCCCCGGTGCACCGGCGCGGGTCAGTGGGCGCCCGCCTCCACGGCCTGGGCCCACGTGTAGACGTAGTAGGCGGGGTGGCCGGTGATGACCACGAAGAGCTCGGTGTCGCTCATCCACGGTTTGGCGGCCGCCGGCGCCGCCTCGGCCGCCCCCATGACGAGGGTCCCGTGGGCGGCGGCCAGCTGGCCGGCGTTGAAGCCGAGGATGTTGTCGCGATGGCCCCAGCACCCGCCGCCCCCGCCGGCGCCGCACGCCAGGTTGCCCGAGCCGGGGCCGTCGTCGTACATCCAGTTGTAGTTGGAACCGAGCGCCCCGGCGTTCTCGCCCCAGTTCGAGGCCCAGCGCACGAGGCCCACGCCGGGTGGGACGAGGCTGGCGACGGGATCGCTGTCGCCGGCCGCCGCGGCCGCGGCGTCCTGGTCGAACTCGTTCACCAGGCCGACGGCGGGAGGCAGGCCCCGGTCGACGCGCTCGGTGTCGGCCAGGACGAACAGCTGCTCGGCCGCTGTCAGCTGCGCGTAGTCACCCGGGAGGGCGAGCGGACCGAGGCCCTCCTTGGCCCGGGCCACGTCGGTGGCCTGCAGGGTCTGGGCCAGGCAGCCGGCCGACAGGGCCCCTTCGGTCAGGCACACCGACTCGAACTGGGGGGAGGGGGCGATGCTCCCCGCCGGGTTGGCCGGGGGCAACAGCCCCGCGGTGCGGGTGGGCGCCGGGGGCGGAGCGGGGCGGGGCGGGGCCGGGCGCGGCGCGGCCGTCGTCGGCGGGGCCGGGTGCGGCGCCGGCGGTACCGTCACCTCGCGGGGCACGGGGGCGGCCACGGCCGCCACCGGGGGTGCGGCGATGGTGGTCGTGGGCGCCGGTGGCGGGGGGGAGGCCGGCGGGGGTGCGGTCGTCGTCGTGGTGGTGGTGGGATCCTCGGCCATCTCCCGCTCGATGATCCGGCGCATGGCCACGAGCGGCGACTCGGTGCGGTGGGGGGCGGCCACGAGCTCGTCGTGGTGGGCGGGGCCGGCGGCCACCAGCGCCGCCCCCTGACCGGAGGTGGCGGCGAGGATGGTGGCACCGGGGACCGACACCACGAGCCCCACGCGCCGCAGCGTGCGACCGGCGGGCCGGGCGTTGCGCCGACGGGCGGCGCGGTTCATGGTGCTGGCGGGCCGGGGGCTGGTCGGGACGGATGGGCCGGTCATGATGCGTGTCGCGTCGATGCAGTGGGATCGGACCGGCGCGCCATGGCGCGTCAGCTGTCGGTGCCGGTCCCTCCGTTCGCTCCGCCGTCCGGCAGGGAACCTGTCGCCGACCGTATCGACTTCCCGCGCGCCGGTCCAATCCCCGGCGCGCGCCAGGTCGGCGTCGTCACACTGGGCACCACCGCACCATCAGTCACGGGGGACGCGCACGCGCCACGTGCATCAGCAACACTGCAGGTGTGGTGGCGACGTGGCCAGGATGAGCGCCGGCCTCGTCGTGTACCGCGTCCGGGCGGACACCGGGCTCGAGGTGCTGCTCGTGCATCCTGGTGGCCCGCTGTGGGCCCGGAAGGACGACGGCGCGTGGTCGATCCCCAAGGGCGAGATCGGCGAGCACGAAGACCCCGAGCGGCGCGCCGAGATCGAGTTCGCCGAGGAGCTCGGCCAGCCGCCGCCGGCGGGACGGCGCGTCGACCTCGGTGAGGTGCGCCAAGCCGGGGGCAAGCGCGTGCGCGCCTGGGCCGTCGCCGGCGATCTCGACGTCACCACCGTGACGAGCAACCTCGTCGAGATGCGCTGGCCGCCGCGCTCGGACACCGTCGTCGTCTTTCCCGAGGTCGACCGGGCGGCGTGGTGGCCCCTGGGCGAGGCCCGTCACAAAATGCTCGGCGGTCAGGTGCCCTTGCTGGAGCGTCTGGTGCGGCTCCTGGACGGCGGCGGGGAGGGCCGGGGCGGATGAGCGGCCGGACGCGGCGCGCCCGAGTCCGTCAGGGTATGCCGCCGTCGACGCGCAGGCACGTCCCGGTGGTGAAGGTCGACGCGTCGCTGGCGTAGTACAGGGCGGTGCCCACGACCTCGTCGGGCTCACCGCCGCGCTGCAGCGCGAAGCGCTTGGCACCCTGGGCGAAGGCGTCCATGTCCCATGCCTTGGTGACGTCGGTCAGGAAGGGTCCGGCCATGATGCAGTTGACCCGCACCGTGGGACCGAACACCTGGGCGAACCCGGCGGTGAGGGTGTTCACACCCGCTTTCGCCGCGGCGTAGGGCAGGTTGTCCGGTGAGGGCCGGATGGAGCCCACGCTGCTCACGTTGATGATCGACCCTCCCCCGTCGCGCACCATGCGCGTGCCGATCAGGGCCGTCAACCGGAACACCCCCTTCAGGTTGAGGCCGACGACCTTGTCCCACATGGCCTCGGTCACCGACGCCACGTCGTCGTAGAGCAGCGACATCCCGGCGTTGTTGACCAGGACGTCGACGCGGCCGAAGGCCTCGTAGGCCGCGTCGGCCAGCGGTTCGAGCTCGTCCCAGTGGCTCACGTTGCAGGCGCGGGCCATCGCCCGCCGGCCCAGGGCCTCGACCTCGGCCGCCACCGCCGTACAGGCCTCGAGCTTGCGGCTGGCCACGACGACGTCGGCGCCGGCGCCGGCCAACCCCAGGACCATGGCCCGGCCGAGGCCCCGGCTCCCCCCCGTGACCAGCGCCACCTTGCCGTGCAGGTCGAAGCGGGTGGCCGGCGGCGCCCCGGGGTCGCCGGTCACGGTCGACGCCGCGCCAGGGCGGCCCGGCGCGGCGTCACCGCGGCGACGTGGTGGCGGCCGTGACCCCCGCGCCTGCGTCCGGCGCCGCGGTCACTGGTTGGCCACCTCGTGTTCCAGGTACTCGGCGAAACGCTCCCTCGCCGCGGCGCGCCTGGTGGGCAGGTGCTCGGTGGGCCAGTCGCCCGGCGCCGCGCTGTAGCGCTTGAGCACCTGGCGGGCGACGGTCACCCGGTGGACCTCGCTCGGCCCGTCCACCAGCCCCATGACCGGCGCCATGGCCCAGTAGCCGCCGAGCGGGAGCTCGTTGGAGACCCCGAGCGCCCCGTGGACCTGGATGGAACGCTGCACGATGTCGTGCAGGACCTGGGGGGTGAGCACCTTGACCGCCGCGATGTCGTGACGCACGCGGCGGTAGTCCTGGTACTGGTCGATCTCCCACGCCACGTACAGCACGAACAGCCGGAACTGCATCAGCTGGGCGTAGGAGTCGGCGATGTAGTTCTGGACGCTCTGCTTCTGGGCCAGCAGGCTTCCCTGGGTCTGGCGCGACAACGCCCGCTCGCACATCATGTCGAGGGCCTTCTGGCACACCCCCACGGTGCGCATGGCGTGGTGGATCCTGCCGCCACCGAGGCGGGTCTGGGCGATGGCGAAGGCCTGACCCTCGCCGCCGAGCAGGCTCTCGGACGGCAGGCGCACCTGGTTGTAGTGGATGAGGGCGTGCATCCCGTGGTCGTCCGAGGACTCGCCCATGAGCCCGATGTTGCGGACGATCTCCACACCGGGCGTGTCCGTGGGCACCAGGAACATCGACATTCCCTGGTAGGCGCTCACGTCGGGATCGGTCACCGCCATCACGATGAGGAACGACGAGGTCCGGGCGTTGGACGAGAAGAACTTCCATCCCTCGAGCACCCACTCGTCGCCGTCGCGCACCGCCCGGGTGGTGAACTGCGTGGGGTCCGACCCCCCCTGGGGCTCGGTCATCGAGTACGACGAGAAGATCTCGCCGTCGAGGAGGGGCCGGAGATAGCGCTCCTTCTGCTCGTCGGTCCCGTAGTGGGCGATGATCTCGGCGTTGCCGGTGTCGGGCGCCTGGCAGCCGAAGATGATGGGCGCCCAGCGCGACCGGCCCAGGATCTCGTTCATGAGCGAGAGCTTCAGCTGGCCGTAGCCCTCGCCACCGAGCTCGGGTCCCAGGTGGCACGCCCACAGCTGCTGGTCGCGCACACGCTGCTTGAGCGGGTCCACGATCGAACGCAGGGTGCCGTCCACCGGGTGAAAGGTCCGGTCACCCCACAGCAGGTCCAGTGGCTCGATCTCGTCGCGGACGAAGCCGTCCATCCAGTCGAGCTTCTTCTGGAAATCCGGCTCGGTGCAGAAATCCCAGGCCAAGTGCCGACCTCAGCTCTCGCCCGAGCCGTACTGCGCCTGAGGGATGGGCCCGGCCGACGACGTGGGGGGTGCGGTGGCGGGGGGCGGGGCGCTGGCCGTGGGGTCGACGACCCCGGTGGCCTCGGCGATCGCCGCGTTGGCCGAGGTCACGGCCACGGGCCCGTGCTCGGCCTCGTGCTGCTGGAGCAGCCCCACGAGCTCGCCGGCCCGGGCACCCCCGTCGGCGTCGCCGCGGCCCACCTTGCCGAGGTAGGTGAGGCCGCCCAGCTCGAGGAGCAGGGCGTCGGCTTTGCGCTTGGCCTGGACCTCCGCCAGCTTGGCCTGGCCCATCTGCCCGGCCTGCTGCGCCTTCTCGGCGAGCTGCGTCGCCTGCGACTTGACCTTGTCCATCAGTCCCATGTCGGCCTCCTCGTGAGTCCGGCCGCGGCGCGCCGGCAGCGGCACCGTCGGTCGGCCCGACTGTAGGCCACGGCGCCCCGCGACCACCCACGCCGTGCGCAGGCCCGGTGACCCCGGCGACCGACGGGTGTCAGACGTGCAGCAGGGCGGCGCGGCCGTGGGCGGCGAAGCGCTCCTCGAGGTCGGCCACGTCCTGGGTGGTGACCGGCCGCAGGGCCGGCGCCGCTGCGGGGGTGGGTCCCGGGCGCCGGTCCTCGAAGGGCCGCCACCACAGCGCCCCCGGGTCGCGCCACAGCGCGGCGCGCAGCGGCCGCTTGTCGACCTTCCCCGAGCCCGTGAGCGGGAGGTGCTCGACGACGCGCACGAACCGTGGCGCCCATTTGGTCCCCAGGTCGGGTTGCTCGGCGAGGAAGCGGTCGAAGGCGGCGGCGGCGAAGGCGGCGGGGTCGGCCATCTCGAGCACCGCCATGACCTGGTCACCGGTGCGGGGGTCGGGCACGGGGAACACCACGGCGGTGACCACCCCGGGGAACCGGGCCAGGATGCGCTCGACGGGGGCGGCGGCGAAGTTCTCCCCGTCGACGCGCAGCCAGTCGGACTGGCGACCGGCGAAGTAGAAGAAGCCCTCGGCGTCGCGGTAGCCGAGGTCGCCGGACCAGAACCATCCGCCCCGGGTGCGCTCGGCGTCGGCCTCCTCGTTGGCGTAGTACCCCTCGAAGCGCGCCACGCCGTCGCGGCTCACGATCTCGCCGATGGCCTCCGAGGCGTTGCGCAGCAGTCCCTCCGCATCGAACGCCGCGGGGGGACACTCCCGGCCCGTGGCGGGGTCGACGACGACGACGTCGGTGCCGGGGGGCGGCTTGCCCAGCGACTGCCTGGGGGTGCCGGGCACCCGGGACATGGCGATGGCCCCCTCGCTCGAGCCGTAGCCCTCGACGATGGGGCAGCCGAAGCGCCGCCGGAAGGCGGAGATGTCACGGGGGGAGGCGTCGGTGCCGAACCCGAAGCGCAGCGTGGTACCGGCGTCGTCGGGCGCCTCGGGCGTGGCCAGCACGTAGGCGAGCGCCCGGCCCACGTAGTTGAAATAGGTGACCCCGTAGCGCCGGACGTCGGGGAGGAACCCCGAGGCCGAGAAGCGCCGCCGCAGCACGAGCGTGGCTCCCGAGGCCACCGCCGGGACGACGCAGGTGTTGAGGGCGTTGCCGTGGAACAGCGGCATGGCGCAGTACAGGACGTCGCCGGGCCCGAAGCCCGAGCCGGCGGCCATGGTCCCGGCCTGGGCGGCCATGCGGCCCTGGCTCACCCGCACGGCCTTGGGGGCGCCGGTGGATCCCGACGTGAACAGGAGGAGGTACAGCGTGTCGGGGGCGACCGCCGGTGCCGGGAGCGCCGCGGCGGCGGCGCCGTCGTCGGGCCGGGCGGCGAGGCGAGCGGGATCCGAGGCCGTCGCGGTGACGAGGATGCGGTCCTCGTCGACGCCGGTGGCGAGGCCCTCGAGCAGCGGCCGCTGGCCCGGGTCGGTGACGAGCAGCTGGCAGTCGGTGTGCGCCACGTCGCGGGCCAGCTCCGCTCCACGGCGGGTCGGGTTGATGCCCACGACCGTGGCCCCGGCCAGGGCGGCGCCACCGAGGAGGAAGAGGTACTCGGGGACGTTCTCGAGCAGGACGCCGACATGGAAGGGGCCCGCACGGCGCAACGCCAGGAGCAGTCTGGCCCGGGCGCGGGCCTCGGCGACGACCTGGCGCCAGGTCCAGACGCCGTCCTCGAAACACAGCCCCGTGTGGTCGTCGTCGGCGCGTGCCTCGAACAGCTCGGCCACCGTGGTCACGAGGCGACGATAGTTTGGGCCACCCCATGGGGATCTCCGAGCCACGCGACCTCGAGGCCCTGCGCGCCGGCTTCACCCGGTGGTGCGCCCGGTGGCGCCCGGCGGCCGGTCCCGCGGCGGTGGCGCCCCTGGCGCAGCCCCTCACCGGGCTGTCCAGCGAGACGGTCTTCGTGGAGATCGACTGGGCCGACGGGGCGGCGCACACCTCGGCCGTGCTGCGCCTCCCCCCCAACGGCGAGGGGCTCTTCCCCGCCTACGACCTGGCCATGCAGGGCCGGCTCCAGGCCCTGGTGGCCGAAGCGGGCGTGCCCGCGGTGGCGCCCCTCGCCGTGGAGGAGGACCCGGCGTGGCTGGGCGCCCCGTTCCTGCTCATGCCCCGCGTGGCCGGGCGCGTGATACGGGCCGACCAGCCCTACCTGCGGCTGGGATGGCTGGCCGAGGCCACCCCCACCGAGCAGGCGACCCTGCACGACGCCCTGCTCGGCGCCCTGGCCGGCATCCACCGCCTCGACTGGGCGGAGCTGGGCGCGGGCGCCGTGCTGGGCCAGGAG
>Ga0335078_10009951_pt1 | contig 14077 bp, 10 predicted proteins | sample Lox_Sample_32_FD_206711 | JGI IMG/M metagenome (GOLD analysis project Ga0335078, IMG submission 206711) | Soil microbial communities from Loxahatchee National Wildlife Refuge, Florida, United States - Lox_Sample_3.2 | ecosystem: Environmental > Terrestrial > Soil > Wetlands | place: USA...
ATGACGACGGTGGAATCGCCAATTCCCATGCGGCGCGCCACGCGAGCGCGGGCTACGGCGTCGGAAAGCAGGTCCTCGTGCGGCTTGGTGGGTTCCGCCTCCGGCTTTTCAGGCAGTTCGCCCGAGGGCGTGGGCACGACCAGGGTCTGGTTCAAATCCTGAGCCACGAAATCGTCGATCACGAAGCTGAATTCGGGGCCGTCGGCGCCGAGACGGATAGCAGACGCCGGCTCAAGCGGCCCTTCCGTCACGCGCTCGCCGTTGAGATACGTGCCGTTGGTGCTGTTCAGATCGATGAGGCGATAGCTATCGCCTTCCTTGCGGATCTCGATGTGATGCGAGGAAACCATGGCCGCCTCGCTGATGACGATGTCGTTGTCGGAGCTGCGGCCGATGCGTGTGATGCCGTCACGAAGAACGTGGCGCGTACCGGCCAACAGTCCGGACTGACGAACCAGCCACGCGTTCAGGTTCGCACTTTCCACCTGCAACGAAATATAACAAATGGGGATAGGGGGCCGGGTTCGCGTGCTAAAGTTGGCTCAGAAGGGGACGCGATGCGCACCAAGCAGTTGCTGGTGGCGGTCTTGGCTTCGCTGCCGATCGGTCTGGTAGCGATGCGCGGTGTGGCGCTGGAAGTGCGCGACTTTGTGGATCCGTGCCTCCAGTGGGGCGAGTCTAACTCGGGCTCCTCCATGATTCCGCCGCCCGGTACGCAGCCAGGCAACCCTTGTTCCACGCGTGTTTCTGGGACAGCGGGGACCAAGCAAGGCTCCATCATTCGAACGGCCTTGGTATCGGGTGGTATCTTGGCTGCCATCGCGTTGGGAGTTTTCGGTGCAGCACGGTCGCGGCCGGGGCTTGTTGGGATCGGGGCCATTCTCATGCTTGTGGAAGCGGTGCCTCTTATTTTTAGTGTTGCGCCACTCGCCCTTCTATCCGGTGGCGTGTTCCTTTGGGTGGCGAACTGGTTGCAGCCGTCGCGCGCTGCCGCCTGAGCGCCGTGCGATCATCGTCGTTATGTCCACGATGAAGCCGATGTTCCTTCCTGATGTCGAGCAGAACCACAAGCCCGGTCCGTTCCGGAACCAGGTCGAGGCGATGCGTGCTTCGGGCGGCGAGTATCCGCAGATCTGGAACATGTTCGCGTACATGCCCTCGGCTACCGAGCATCTGGCTGCGTTCACGCAGGAGATCATGCGCGGTCCGGCGCCCATCAGTCCGGGACTGCGGGAGCTCATCGCGGCCTATACTTCTGCTCGAAACGACTGCCCGTTTTGACTGAAATCGCACGCCGCAGTTGCGGCGGAACTGTTGGGAGACGAAGAACTGGTCCAGGCCGTGGTGCGCGATCTCGAGAGTTCACGCCTCAGTGAGAACGAGAAGGCTCTCTTTCGTTTTGTGGACAAGGTCAACCACCACTCGCCATCCATCACCGCCGCCGACATGCAGCCGCTCTACGAGGCAGGGTGGAACGACGAAGTGATCTACTACGCCATCACCGTTTGCGCGCTCTTCAATTTTTACAATCGCTGGGTAGATGCATCCGGCGTGCACGCGCTTTCCGACGAAGCGCACCGGCAGGGCGGAAAGCGGTCGGCCGTACACGGTTACGTTCGGAAGTAATCAGCCGTGTTTCGCGGCGCCGACACGCCGCATCCAGGCAAGCTCGGCTTCGGACATGGGACCTTGGTCGAGCGCTCGGAGCGCTTCCTCCATCTGCGCGGCATTGGAAGGCCCGGTCATGCAAACGTCCACCTCAGGGCGCGAGAGCACGAAGCGGTAGCAATCGGCCGCAGAGGGGACCTTCTCGCCGGCCGGAAGTTTCCTGGAACTCAGCAATTGCTTCCAACTGGTCGCCGTGTATGCCACCATGCCGGGGCGATTCTCTGCGGGGATGTGCGGAAAGATATCAGACTCCGCGCCGGGGTGAATCGCGTTATAGCGAAAATGTAAGACGTCGAATGTGCGGGCGGCCGCGAGTTGCCCAAGCATCGGACGGTCGTGTGAGGAGAGCGCGAGAAAACGGACCAGCCCGCGATCCTTTTGTTTGCGCGCCGCCTCGACGATGCGTTCCGCCACCGGCTTGTTCCAAAGGCCGAGCAGGAGAACATCCGCATAATCCAGCTTGACTTCACGCAGGGCGCGCTCGAGGCTGGGCCCAACGAGCGCGGCGATTCTGGAGTAGGACTGCACCACGAGAACCATGCGGTCGCGCTGCGGACTTAGGTTGCGGATGGCCTGGCCGAATCCGCCGGTCCGGCGGCTGCCCCAGTAGAGATAGTTCACACCGCGTTCGAAAGCCTGTTCCACAGCACGCGCCGGCACACCATAGCTGGCCGAAACACCGAGGCGTCCCACACGGAGGCCGGTGCCGCCGAGAACCCTTGTCCGAAATGTCTGGTCGGTGCTCGCAGGAGTCATGTCTCACACCACTTACCTTAGATAGTAGCGACTTACCGAACTCACTGCGCTTAGAATAAGGGAAGCTAACTCCCATGGCGACGCCAGGAAAGTTTGTCGATTACTACGATCTGATGCAGATCAGCCCCAAGGCGGAGCTGGAGACGATCAAGCGCATCTACAAAATGCTGGTGGCGCGCCTGCACCCGGATAACGCGGAGACTGGGAATGCCGAGGCCTTCATGCAACTCCGGCGCGGTTTCGAAGTGTTGTCCGACCCGGAAGCGCGAGCCTCGTACGATGCGGAGTATTCCGCGCATGTGAAGCAACCTCTGCCGCAGGTGGAGCCCACGGAATTCGCCACAGGCGTGGATGCGGAATTGAGCCGCCGCGTGGGGATTCTGTGTCTTCTGTTCAAGCAGCGCCAGACGAATCCGGCAAGGTCTGGCTTATCGCTGCTCGAGATCGAGCAAGCCACGAAATGCCCGCAGGAGTTCGTGTCTTTCACGCTGTGGTATTTGCAGAGCAAAAACTACGTGGGCTCCGCGGATAACAGTGACTTCGTGATCACGCCCGGTGGTATCGACTACCTGGAAGCGAATCTGCCCGAAGGCAAAGCGCCCGGCGCGGACGTTCTCGGTTTAGCCGGCCGTCGCGCTTAAGCGAGCATTACCCCGCCATTTGCGAATAGCGTTCCGTGGTGTCCACCAAGTCCAGTTCCCGCACGGGCGGGGCGCTGACTCCGGAGCTGGCAATGACATCTTCCGCCAGAATGATGGCTTCGGCCAGATCGCGCATGGGACGCCGTAAGCGCCGGCTCTCGCCGCGCAGACGAAGGTAAGCCTGCTCTTCTGTGAGATTGTGTTTGACTTGCAGGATGCCCTTGGCGCGTTCCACCAGCTTGCGAGCTTCCAACTGGCGGCGAATTTCGAGCGCCTCTTCTTGCAGCCGGGCATTTTCTTCCATCACGCGGCCGCGCGCAATCGCGCCACCCATCTGTTCGCCCATGAATGAAAGCAATGCCACTTGCTCCGGCGTGTGCACGTGCGGAGTTTTGTGGTGGACGTTGATAACGCCGATCGTATCGCCGCCGCTCACCAGCGGAACCGAGAGGAACGCTTCGAACGTATCTTCCACCAAAGACGGAAAATTCTTGAAGCGCTTATCCAGCGCGGCTTTGGCGGAAAGCGCCACGACCGATTTGTGCGCCGCCACCCAACCTGTCACACCCTCACCCAGCTTCAGGCGGATGCTGCCGATCTCTCCGGTATGCGGCAGTTGTGACGCCCGCAGCACGATATCGCCCGATGGCTCGACCAGGTAAACCAGGCAGGCATCGCAACTCGTCACCTCGACCGCCAGCCGGATGAGGTCCCTCAACATGTCATCGAGCACTAAGCCGGAACTGACGATACGGCTGGTGCGATGCAGCATGTCGATTTGTGAATAAATGGGTGCCATTCATAGAGCGTAGAGGGTTAAATCGAGTGAGGTCCAATCAAAACTTTCGATAGGCCGGATACCACTGATCTCAAAGGCGAAATAAGAAATGCTTGGGCGGCCTATCTAAAGTTTCGATTTGGTTTCGCGGAGTGGATCGAGTACCTTGACAGAAATTGTTCAGTGGGCAAAGGACGATGACAAGGTACGGTCAGAAGTTAAGTCTTGCGGCGACAGTGACTTGCGAAATAGCCCGGTCCGCTCGTGCGTGCGCGTGTGATCGATAATATGGTGCAGTTCGTGCGCCAGCACGCGGGCCAAGGCGCGGCCGAGCATGCGATCATCGCCCGCGGTGATGGTTCCATGGATCGAGCGCAATTCTCGGCGGATGCGGTCGCATTCCACGTCGGCGAACGGAATGATTTCGCCATCGGAGATATGAGAATAGCCGAGCGGCAGGCCGCCCTCGGAGAGCGTGGACGTAAACGGCGTCATCGCACAGCTTCCGTGAAATGTCACGACCACGAGATTGGGGAAGGATTCCGAAGCAGAAACCTCGTTGGAGATGCGCCAGTTCAGCTCGGTTCCGGAACCGCGCATAATGCTTTGCAATTCTCGTTTCATTTCGCCGACGGATTGTTCGGAGTGACGGCCGTCGAACTGAAGGATCAGAGTCACCGGTTCGGCCGCGAAACCGGCGGACGTGTACGCGATTAGACCAAACAGTGCGCAAATCACAGGGCGCATATAGGTGCCTCCAGACAGGGGAGACAGATACCAACGCCCCGATTATACGCCGCGGTGTGAGAAGGGGAAATACCCCGGGGTAGTTTCTTAGGTTAGTTTTCGTAGCTTTTCGGTGACAGTATTTAGGCGGTTTGGCCTTCCAGGCCCCCCGTATACCGCCCGCTATCGCTCCCTGCGTGAGCGGCATTTCCGCGAGCACGTTTCCCTCGCCCATCCCAGTGCAAATAGGAGAGATCAGAATGAGTAAGAGCGTGCGCGCTTATGTTCGCCTCGTCAGAACAGTGGTCTTGCTTCTGCCCCTCGCGGCGATCGGCTATTCCCAGTCCACAACGTCGTTGCGCGGTGTCGTTACCGACGTCCAGTCCGGCGTCATTCCGGGCACCGTGATCACCCTTACCGACAGTGAAAAAGGAACGGTTCGGCAGGTGGTAACGGACGCCATCGGTGAGTATGCATTTCTCCAAATGCCTCCCGGAACCTACACGCTGAAGGCGGAGAAACCTGGATTTTCCACAGCCACGCGCGACAACATCAAGCTGCTGGTCAACACGCCCGCTTCGCTCGATTTGCAGCTCGCCATCGGCAATGCTACCGAGACCGTAAACGTAACCGCGGAGGCAGCCGCCACCAATACCGTGGATGCGTCGGTCGGCAACCCGTTCTCTGAGCGCCAGGTGCGGCAGTTGCCGCTCGAGACGCGCAATGTGGTGGAACTGTTGAGTCTCCAGCCGGGCGTGACGCCCACCGGTGAGGTGATGGGCGCGCGGCGCGATCAAAATAACATCACCCTCGACGGCGCCGACGTGAACAACAACCAGAATTCCGGGTTGCAGACTCAGAACAACTCTACCTCTACCGGCGGATTTCAGGGCTCCAATGCCAACGGTTCGGTAGTGAACTCCGGTTTCAACGCCGTGCTGCCGATTCCGCTGGATTCGGTGCAGGAGTTCCGCGTAACCGTGGCGGGCGAAGGCCCGAATCAGGGCCGTTCCTCGGGCGGGCAGGTGGCGCTCGTCACCAAGAGCGGCACAAACCAGTTCCATGGCTCGCTGTATGAATTCAATCGCAACACTGACACTGCCGCCAATGACTGGTTCAACAACCGCTCCGGCGTCGCCCGACAGCCGCTGGTGCGCAACCAATTTGGCGCGTCGGTAGGCGGCAAAATCATCAGAGACCGGCTCTTCTACTTCTTTAACTATGAAGAGCGCACAGACGCCAGCGGTAATGCCACGGCGCGCGCGGTTCCTTCAGCAAGTATGAGAGCGGGTGACCTAACCTTCAAGCTGACGGATGGTTCCACGCAAACGTTGACGCCGGCGGAAATCCGTCTGGTTGACCCCCTGCATCTCGGCGTGAGCCAGGACATGCTCAAGGTCCTGAACTCATATCCGGCCGGCAATGATCCGACTTTCGGCGAGGATGGAGGCCTGAACTTTAGCGGTTATCGTTTCAACACGCCGAGTCATCGCAACGACCGCGCGATCGTCGGGAAAATCGACTATCACATCGACGGCGCCGGCAAGCACACACTCAGCGTGCGCGGCACATTGGCCGACAACACGGATACGCAGATACCCGCTCAGTTTCCCGGGCAACCCGCCGCATCCACGTTGCGAGACAACAGCAAGGGCACAGCGGCGCAGTATACCGCCATCCTGAAGCCGAACCTGATCAACGTCTTCAACCTGGGTTTCACGCGCTTTGGCCAGGAGTTTTCGGGCGTCACAGGACCGGTTTTGTTTGAGGCGCCGGCGCTCGATTCATTACAGAATCCCTACGCCCGTCCTTTCGGGCAGCGCTTGCCGACGCTGAACCCTACCGACGATCTCACCTGGATCAAAGGTAAGCACACCATCACCACCGGGTTCAATCTCCGCTTCATCCACAACAACACGGCGTCAGACGCCAATTCTTTCGCGCGCTATGGTTATGGCGCCACCGAGCTGATCGGTCTCGGCGCCGACATCGACAACGCGGTGACGGGCTACCTCCAGAGCAACGGATTTCCCAATGCCCAGCTTTACGACCCGAACTCGGTGGCAAACGCCATGGGCGCGCTGCTCGGCATCGTCAACGACAATTTCCATACCAATTTCTTCGGCACCAACGGGCAACCGCAGCCGCAGGGCACGCTGCAAGTGCGCAACTTCGTGGAGCGGGATTACGCTGCCTACATCGGCGATTCTTATCGCATCACGCGCGCGCTCACCGTGAACTATGGCTTGCGATACGAGAATTTCCGTCCTCCGTATGAAGCAAATGGCGTCCAGGTGATGCCCACGTTCCCGCTGACGTCGTATTTTGCGCAGCGCGATTTTCTCCAATCGCAAGGCGTGCCGCAGAATGCCATGCCGAATGCACTGCTGAGTTGGGGTCTGGACGGCCCAAAGAACGGCAAACCAACCTGGTGGAGCCCCTATAACAAGGCTTTTGCGCCGCGTTTCGGACTGGCTTACGCGCCAGGCGACCGCGACAACTGGATCGGTAAACTGTTCGGCAAGAGCGGCGTGTTTCGCGCAGGCGCCGGAATCGCCTACGACCGCTTCGGCAGCGACCTGATCACGCAATATGACCAGTACGGTTCGATCGGCCTGGCTACGCAATCGAATTTCCCGGATTCTTACAGCTTTTCTACCAGTCCGCGCTATACGGGAGGTGCGCCAGTCGTGCCCGTGAATGCGGCGGAAACGTTCCCGTTCACGCCACCCAATATCGCCTCCATTTCAGGAGCGTTTGAAGGTATCGCGCCAAATCTCAAACCACCTTATTCGTACCTGCTGAACGCGAGCATTACAAGGGAACTTCCCAAGAAGGTCACGATCGAAGTCGGCTACACGGGCCGCCTCTCGCATTCCCTCCTGATGGAGGGAGACGTTTACACGCCGCTCGAGTATTTCAAAGACCCGAAGTCCGGCGTCACGTGGGCGCAGAACGCCGCCATCGTGCGCCAGTTGTACGATTCCGGCATCACGCCCACCATGGTGCAAAAGAATCCGAGCCTGGTGCCGAACCTGCCGTTCGTTCAAGATATGTGGCCGGGCTTGGCCAACGTCGATTTTCCGGGAAGCGCCTCAGCCAATTACTTTAATTGCGTCTACAACGATTACGGCGGGAGCTTCCTCGATTGCCTTCACGCGCTGGACCGAAACACAACCAGCGGTTACGTGAACGGTAAGTGTCTCTCCGTTTCGGGCTGCTACACGTTCTTCCCGCTTCAGGGCAGTTCCATGCCTACGTGGATGAACGTCGGCACCGCGGCCTACCACTCGTTCACCGTCGCCCTGAGGCGGGCATACAGCAACGGCTTTTCGTTTGACTTCAACTACGCGTGGTCGCACTCGATCGACCTTGGCTCGGCGGCTGAGTCGGGGGCCGGACCGCAAGGCGCGGCCATTCAAAACGTCTTCGACTTCAAAGAATTTCGCGGCTCCTCCGACTTCGATATGCGCCACAACATCAGCGCCAATTTCTTGTATGAGCTGCCGTTCGGCAAGAATAAGATGCTGTTCAACAGCGTGCCGGGCTGGGCGAATCAGATCATTGGCGGCTGGCAGGTGTCGAGCGTCATCCGCTATCGCTCGGGCCTGCCGACCACCGTTGCCGGCGATTTAGCCTATAACGCCAACTACTGGCTGAACTCACTGGCGATCGAAACCAAGCCGGTACAGGCCGGCGTCCAGATCGATCAGAACGGGATTCCCAGCCTGTTCGCCAATACCTCCGCCGCAAGCTCGTTTGAAGATGAGCTGCCGGGTCACAGCGGTGCGCGTGCTGTGCTCCGCCTGGCGCCCTTCTTCAACACCGATCTCACGCTTTCGAAGTATTTCAAGCTGCCGTGGGAGAACCAGCGCCTGCAGTTCCGCGCGGAAGCTTTCAACGCATTCAACAACGTCACGTTCACCAACCCCAGCCTGTCGCTGATTTCGAACCTGACGTTCGGCGAATTTCAAGCCGTGATGCCGCCGCGCACCATGCAGTTCGCCCTGCGATACGAGTTCTGAGGTTGGGGGCCGGGCACGCCCGGCCTTCTTACAAACTTCCTTCCGGCGTTTGCGGGTCGCGGGATTTGGCAATCGCCGGCGTTTCCTGCGTCTCCGGCGTGATGTGGTAGCGCACCAGGCCGTCGCGCAGGATCGTGAAGGCGCTTTCGGGATCGTCGGCGTACTGGAACAAGTCCAAATCCTCGGGCGAGATCATGCCATGCTTCACCAGCGCGTCGAAGTTCAGAATCTCTTTCCAGTATTCCGAGCCATAGAGCACGATCAAAATCTTCTTCGCAAGCTTCTTGGTCTGGGCGAGAGTGAGAATCTCGAACATCTCGTCCATGGTTCCGAATCCGCCCGGGAACACCACCAGCGCTTTAGAGAGATAGGCAAACCAGAACTTGCGCATGAAAAAGTAGTGGAATTCAAAACTCAGTTCCGGGCTGATGTAGGGATTCGGGAACTGCTCGAACGGAAGCCCGATATTCAGCCCGATGGTCTTGCCGCTGGCATCGCGCGCGCCGCGATTGGCCGCCTCCATAATGCCCGGACCACCGCCCGTGCAGACCACGAACCGGTACGTGTGGTTGGCGAACTGATTCGACCACTCGGTCACCAGGCGAGCCAGCGTGCGCGCATCGCGATAGTATTGCGCAAGCGGCCCGTCTTCCCGTACCCTCGCCGAGCCAAAGAACACAACCGTGTCGCGAATATGCTCGTGGCGGAAATGTCCCAGCGGTTCCAGATATTCGGAGAGAATGCGCAGGATGCGCGCGTCGGGGCTGCCGAGGAACGTGTCATTCTTGTAGGCCACCGGGCGGCGGCGATCATTGGGTGCGTCGCTCATTTATTCTCCAGTTCCTCGACCTTCTTCTTCAAATCGCGCACAAGCTTCACTAATTCCGGCAATTTTTGAAATGCGGTGATGGCACGGAGCCAGACGTTGGCGGCGAACGCCGGTGAGCCGGAAATTCGCGCGCCCGGCTCCACATCGCCGCCCACGCCGCTTTGCGCGTAAACGATGGCGTTATCGTGAATCGTCAGGTGGCCCGAGATGCCCACCTGGCCCGCAAGCAAAACGTTGCGTTCCAGGATCGAGCTACCCGCGAGGCCCGTTTGCGCGCAAATGATGTTGTCTTCGCCCACCACGCACGCGTGCCCCACCTGTACCAGGCTGTCGATCTTGGCGCCTCGTTTCACCCGGGTCTCGCCCACAGTGGCACGGTCGATTGACGTCAGGCTCTGAATCTCGACGTCGTCCTCAATCACCGCCGGGCCCGATTGCACGATCTTGTAATGCGTGCCATCCGCGCGCTTGGCGAAACCGAAGCCGTCGCCGCCGATGACGACGCCGTTCTGCAAAATGACGCGGTTACCGACGCGGCAGAACTCGCGCACCACGGCGTGCGAATGCGCCAGAAAATCGTTGCCAATCTCTGCGCCTTCGTAAATCACCACGTGCGGATGCAACACCGCGTTGCGGCCGATCATGACATGCTCGCCCACTACGGCGAACGGCCCGATGGAAGCTCCGTCGCCGATGCTTGCCGATTTCGCGACCGACGCGAGCGGATGAATCCCGGGCGCCGGCTTCGGCGGCTGATAAAAGAGTTCCAGCGCTCGCGCAAAATCCAAATACGGATTCTTCGAGACCAGGCTGGCGATCGGCAAATCGCGCAGCGCTTCAGCGACCAGAATCGCGCTGGCACGCGTGTCCTTCACCTTGTGCGCGTATTTCGGATTCGCGAGGAAGGTCAGCTCGCCCGGCGCCGCGTGCTCCATTCCGGCAACGGCCGTGATGTTCGTCTCGGCGTCCCCGACCAGCTCACAACCGAGCGCGCGCGCGATGTCGCCGAGTTTCATGGTCAAGCATCAAGATTAGCGTAGGAATCAGGGCGCCGGAGGCGAAGCGTCATTGGGTGGCTCTGCTTTCCTTGGTAAATACTCCTTTTTCACTATCGGGGAAGCACGCAGCAACCGATGTAAAATTGTAATAATGTTGAGCGCCCTTCGAGCCCTCGTGGTGTGCCTCGTGATCGCGATCGTTGCCCGGCCCCAGCAGCCGAGCGAGGTCCAGCGCGCCATCGACGAGTTCAAGGTCCAGACCGCGAACCTCGGGCTTCGCGCGGACAGCCCGGCGGTGGCCGCCAAGACACACAGCCCTTTACACGACTGGCATGGCCGTCTATACGAAAACTTCCGCAACGATTTTCTTGACGCCATCCCCCACGAGATCGTGCAGAACGGCGGGACCAAGGATCTGCTGCGCCGCAATCAGTACGGGTTCAATGTCGCCGGCCCGTTCTTCGTTCCTAGGCTAATGCACGGAAAGAGCAATACGTATGTTTCTCTTTCATTCGAAGGCGTCCGGGAACGGATTGACCGCACGCACCTCACTACTGTTCCGACAACCCCGCAGCGGACCGGCGATTACTCCGACGTGGTGGACTCGGCGGGCAACGTGCTGCCCATTTACGACCCTGCGAGCACGCGCACCAATCCGGCTTACGATCCGAACCAGCCGGTCTCCCAAACCAACCTGCAGTATCTGCGCGATCCGTTTCCGGGCAACAAGATCCCTACGACCCGCTTGAATCCGGTAGCGCTGAGCGCCCTCACGCTCTATCCCCAGCCCAACACCGATATCGGGCCGTTCTTCCAGAACAATTATTACGTCAGCTCGCCCGAGACTAACACCGCCAATGGGATGATCGGGAAAGTCGATCAATCGATCAGCGAACGGCACAAAATCAATACCGAGCTGGCATTCTCGAACGGGTTGTTCGAGCCGGCCGAATGGTTCCCGACTATCGCCAATCCCGGGTCATCAAATCAACAATTCTCGTCGCGCCGTGGATCCTTGCAGTACATTTTCAGCGCCTCGGCCCAGACCGTCAATACCGCCGGCTTCGATGCCAGTTCCTCGACGTCGCGCAGCGGGCAGAGCCAGGCGCCGTTCCCCGTGTACCAGTTTGGCCCTTACCTCAGCATGGGCCGTTCGTATCCCATGTCCAGCAACGCCGATAACAGTTTTGTCTGGAGTGATGGACTATCCAGACATTGGCGCCAGCATTCGCTGCGCCTTTCAGGACGCTACGCGTTCTATCAGGTTAATAGCTTCTGGCCGCAATACCCGAGTGGGTTCTTTCAGTTCGATTCCGGCCTCACCAGTCTGCCCGGCATTATCGACACCGGCGACGGACTGGCTAGTTTTTTAATCGGCCAGCCGGCTTTCGCCGAACAGAGCTTCGTTACGGCGCCATCCTATTTCCGGCGCACCAGCGCCTCGCTCTCGCTTTCCGATCACTATGAGCCGCGCAAAGGGTTGGCGGTCGATCTGGGCGTTTCGCTGGTGCGCTTCACGCCGCGCGTGGAGAAATATAACCGGCAGTCGACCATCAATTTCGCTCTCACTAATCCCGCCAACGGTCTTCCAGGCGCTCTGGTGGCTGCCGGACAGGACGGCGAGAGTCGCGGTTTCCGCCCGGCTTTGGTGCGTTTGCAGCCGAGCATCGGTATCGCGTGGAACTTGACCAAGGATTCCAAAACAGTTTTGCGGTCCGGTTTTTCGCGCAGTTATTCCGGCATTCCCATTTACGAGGGTCAATTCGGCACCCAGGGTTTCAATAGCTATCAGACTTTCCTTTCGCCGAACACGGAATTGCAGCCGGCCGTTGCTCTGACCGCTTCCCTGCCGCCGCCCGCGGTACCTCTGCCCGATCTCCAGCCGGACGCCGCCAATAACACCATCGCGGATCTGTTGGATGCCACGACTCGCCTGCCCACCTATCAATCCGCGTCGGTGACGATCGAGCGCGAAATGCCTGGGTCTATCGTGGTCTCTAGCGGCTTTTCGTACGCCGGTGGACGAAATCTTCTGGTGGGAGACAGCGCCGCCAATCCGAATGCGATTCCGCCGGCGGATCTGGTGTACGGCAACCAGCTTTATGATCTTGATTTCAATCGCACGCTGCGCCCGTACCCGCAGTATCAAGGGTTCGAGCTGTATGGTGAGTATCCCATCGGCCGTTATCAACGCGATGCCGGTTTCGTGCGCGTGGAGAAGCGCGCTTCCATGGGGCTGGCGCTCAGTGCCTATTACGAGTTCTCCAAGCAATTGGACGATTATTCCGGCCCCTACGGAATCCAGGATTTCTTCAACCGGCAGAATGATTGGTCGTTGACGTCTTATAATCAACCGCAGCGCCTTCAGGTGAGCTACAGCTATGAGCTGCCGCTAGGCGCGAATAAGCCGTTTCTCACTTTTTCTGATTGGCGGCATTACGTGGTCGACGGTTGGTCGCTCAGCGGCACAGCCACCGTGTACTCGGGCACGCCGATCGCGTTGCGCCCGGAATTTAACAACACGGGTGGTGTGATTTCCACACTGAACGTCGACGTCGTCCCCGGCGTCAATCCGCAAGTGGCGAACCCCGGCCCGTCGCTTTGGTTCAATCCCGCTGCGTTCGCGCAGCCGGCCGATTTCACCATGGGCGATGCCTCGCGCACCAACCCGACGCTGCGGAATCCGGGCAGCCAGAACTACGATCTCAGCATCAACAAACGCGTGTCGCTCGGCGTTGAGCGCGCCGTCGAGTTTAACGCCTCGGAATTCGACTTCCTCAACCACGCCAATTGGAATGATCCCGACCCGATGATCGGCCCGGCCAGCGCACCCAATGTCGATGCCGGACACATCATCGGTTCGCGCGGAGGCCGTGTGATCCAGCTCGGCATGAGGTTCAGTTTTTAGTGCGTCTTCTGCTATTTCTGCTGTGTTGTGCGTTGGCGGCTGCGCCCCCGCCCCCCGCTCGGCCCGTTGAAATCCGGATTCCTGTTTGGCTGGAGGGCGAAACCGGTGATCCGCCCCCGCAGGATTTTCACGCCACCGTCGACGGTGCGGCCGCCCGCGTCACGGCCGTGCAATGTCCCGATGACGATCTCGTGATCTTGCTCGTTCTGGATATCTCATCCGGCGACCTGACCGTAATGGATCCCGCCAAGCAAACGGCCGAAGAGATCATCCGCAAGCTGCCGGCGAACGCTTACCTTGGCCTTTTGCGGGCGCAGGACGGCCTTCACGTTCTCGAGGACCCCACCACAGATCGGGATGCGATTCTGCACCAGATTGATGGACAGACGCTCACAGGCAGAACCGGCCTGCTCGCCACCGTTGAGACCATCGGGCGCATCGCCGACGCCATGCTCGAGAAATCGAACGTGCGCGTAGCTATCCTCTATGTGACCGACGGTGACGTCCGCAACTACCGCGAGGACTTCACCAACCCCGTGATCAATTCCAGCGATTCCCATGATCTCAGCCGCCGCTTCCCCGAGGCGCTGGTGCAGGAGAAAATCGCCAAGCTCGACGCGGTGATGGCGGGCCAACAGGCGCCCCTGTTCATCGTCGATCTTAACCAGCGGACCGACCGTCTGAATAACGCCTATCACAATGGTCTGAAGCAACTCGCAGAAACCACCGGCGGCGCCGTGTTCTTCAG
>Ga0335078_10009952_pt1 | contig 14077 bp, 16 predicted proteins | sample Lox_Sample_32_FD_206711 | JGI IMG/M metagenome (GOLD analysis project Ga0335078, IMG submission 206711) | Soil microbial communities from Loxahatchee National Wildlife Refuge, Florida, United States - Lox_Sample_3.2 | ecosystem: Environmental > Terrestrial > Soil > Wetlands | place: USA...
GGACGAGTACTCGAGCTGGGCCCGCTCGGCCGGCAGCGACGCGAGCGGAGGGGGCGTGATCGAGGTGACGGTCCGCGGGGACACGCGACGGGCAGGCGACGCTCCCTAAGAGACCGACGGTCCACGGTCACGTTCCCGGCGCGCTCCCGCCGACGATACCGTTATGCGGCAGGGGGTGGCTCGTGGCCACCTTCCCATCGGGGAGGGGTCGCGAGTGGAGGTCCATCGACACGCCCGCACCACGCCGCGGCCCGGGGGATGCCCTCCTCGGACCCTCGCGTTGGCCCTTCTAGCGTTGGCCCTTCTCGCGTTCACCGTCCTCTCCGCGGTCCAAGCGGTCGCTCAGAGCGGCGGACCCTCGCACCCGTTCGCGTCTCCCCCGAGCGCGGGGTCGACCGCCGCCGCGTGGGGGCCGTCCGCGGCCACGGAAATCGTATCGGTCGGTCCTTCGTCGTCCACGGTCGGGGTCGGACTTCCGGTACGCGTCCTCTGGCAGGCCGAGGACGGCGGCGGCACCGTGGTATCGAGCTTCGCCGCGGGTTGCAGCCTCTCGGTCTCCTTTGCCGCGACCGGGGGTCCCGCCCGCGCCTGGGTGAACGTCTCGGGAACCGAGCCGCTCTCCCGTTCCCCGAACGGAACGTTCTCGGTCCCGTCGGGGGCGTGGAGCGGAGGCGAGCTCAACGTGACTCTGGCCGCGGGCGCGGCCGGTCCGATCTCGGTCCAGTTGTTCGGCAGCGGACTTCCCTCCCGGCCCACCGCGGTGAACCTGACGGTGCTCGCGGACCTCGACCACCTCCTCCTGTTCGACCCGAAGACGGTGACGAACTCGTTCGCCAACAACAGCTCGGCGGGTCTTCGCACGAACGAGACGTACTGGCACGTCCGCGACCGGTTCGGGGACCCGGTTCCCGGAGCGCTCCTCGAAGTGGAGGTGGACGCGGGCGCGCTCCAAAGCCAGCAGTCGGTCCCGGTCGCCTGGGCGAACTCGACGACGACCGGAGCGTGGGTGAACTACTCCATCGCCGCGTCGGACAACGGAACCTTCCGCGTCCTCGACGCGGCCCACGATACGCTCCTCGGTCCGGTCGTTATCGCGGCCGTCCCGCCCCCGCCGCCACCTCCGGCGGCGTCGCTCTCACCGCTCGCGGTCGCGGCGGTCGCCGCCCTCGCGGCGGGGGGTGTCGGGGGCATCGCCGCCCTTTCGTTCGGGGGCCGGCGACGGCCGACCGACGCGGGGGCGGACGGCGAGGAGGAGCTTCGTCGCCTCGCCGAGGGACGCGCGACGGTCGTCGACCTCCTGCGCCGTTCGGGTCCGATGAGCTTGAAGGAGGTCGAGGCCGCCTGGGAGCCGCCGCCGGCGCCGGCCGCGGTCGCCGACTGGCTCGCCTCGCTCGTCACCGACGGGACGCTGAGCGCGGAGATCGGCGAAGGCGGGCAGGCCCGCTTCGCGCTCGTCGAGCACCCGGTCGAGGAGCCCAAGGTCACGTTCGACGAAACGGCGCTCGAACGCGAGATCGCCCGTCGGGACGAGGCGGTCGGGGGCCCGGACGAGCCCGACGACGGACGCCGCGAACGGTAGGGCCGCGTTTCAGGCGGGGTCCCGTCCGACCAGGTCGTAGTAGCGGTACGCGGCCTCGCCCGCGCCGAAACAGAACTGGAGGGTCGTGAACTCCTTCTTGAGCTCCGCCGCCTTCGCGCGGACCTCGGCTTCCGACCTTCCCTTATGGAGGAGGTCGTCGAACAGCTCCGCGATCCGGTCCATCTCTTTTTCGCGCATGCCGACGCGCGTCACCTCGGGCGTGCCGAGCCGCACGCCGCCCGGGTGCTTCGGGCTCTTGTCGCCCGGTAGCAGGTTCTTGTTCGCGATCACCCCGGCGTCGGCGAGGCGCTTCGCGGCCGACTCGCCGCCGCCCTCCTTCTCGACGCGGACGGCGAGCGTGTGCGAGCGCGTGAAGCCGAGCTCGGGCGCGAGGACGTCGAACCCCCGGTCGTGGAGCGCCTGGCCGAGCGCGCGGGCGTTCGCCACCGTCTGGTGCGCGTACTCCCGGCCGAACTCGAGGAACTCGGCGAGGCTCACCGCGAGCGCGGCCATCGCGTTGAGATGGTGGTTGCTCGTCACGCCCGGGAAGGCGCCGCTCTGCAGGCGCTTCACGACCTCCGTATCCTCGGTGGAACCGAGCAGGATCCCGTGCTGGGGGCCTGGGAGCGTCTTGTGCGTCGACGCGCTCATCACGGTGCAGCCCTCGTGGAGCGGGTCCTGGAACTCGCCGCCCGCGATGAGGCCGAGAACGTGCGCCGCGTCGTACCAGCCCCGCGCGCCGATCTCCTCGAGCGTCGGTCGGAGCTCGTCGAGCGGCATCGGGAACAGGAACAACGAGAGGCCGAAGAGGCAGACCTTCGGCCGCACCGCCTTCAGGATCTCGCGGGTGCGGCCGACGTCGATCGTCATCCGCTCCGCGTCCCAGGCGTAGTAGACCGGCTTCACGCCGCGGAGACCGAAGGCGCCGAACGACGCGCTCGAGATGTGCGCCCCGTCGGCGAGCCGGCTCGTCCCGACCAGGTCTCCCGGCTCGGTGAGCGCCTTCAGGACCGCGAGGTTCGCGACCGTGCCGGACGTCGGCCGGACATCGGCGAACGAACAGCGGAAGAGCCGCTTCGCGAGCGCGAGGCAGACCTCTTCGACCTCGTCGACCTGCTCGTTCCCCTCGTAGTAGCGCTCTCCGGGCAGCCCCTCCGCGTAGCGCGAGTGGAAGTCGCTGATGAGGAGCTCCTTCGCGTACGGCGACAGGAGGTTCTCGGAGGCGATCAACGGGATCGCGTGCTCGAAGCGCGTCGAGTGCCGTTTCACCGCGTCGCGGACCTTTACGACCGTCGCGGCCATCTCGCCCGGTGCGGGGGCGGCGAACGACGAGGCCCCCACCCCCCGGTTTCCACTGGAACCTGCCGCCGAGCCGTGCTGCGTCATCGAAGAACCCTCGCGAACGGACCGTCCGGCGTGCCGCACCCCCTTGAGGCCATATATGGACCGTGGCCGTCCCGGCCGCCGTGCCGGCACCACCCCGCGGTCCGTCCTCCTCCCCTCCGTGGCCGGTCCAACGACGCTTCTACGTTCCCTACCACGACTTGGACGTCCTGAACCACCTCAACCACGCGGCGTACTTTCCCTACATGGAGACGCTGCGCTGCGACTACTACCTCACGCTCCTCGGCCTTCCCGACCCGACGAAGATCGACATCATCATCGCCGAAGCGACCTGCCGCTACCTCGCCCCGGTCGCCTACGGCTCCGAGCTGGTGGGCGAGGTCACCCCGGCCCGTCCGCTCGGCCGGACGAGTTTTGCGCTCCTCTACCGCTTCACGCTCGCCGGGACCGATACCGTCACCGCTCGAGGCCGGACGGTGAACGTGGTGTACGACTACGCGAACGGCCGGAAGAAGGAGATCCCGCCCGAACGACGACGGGTCTTCGAACGCGATGCGGTCGACCCGGCGACCGAAGGCTGGTAAGGTCGGCCCGCGCCGAGTTCCATGGGAAATGGGGGGGTGGGGGGCTCCCCAGACTAGAAGCCCGGGTGGACCGGGTCGCGTCGTGGCATCGGCGGTGGCCACGGGATCGGCTCGATGAACCCGGGCTCGTCCGAGACCGTTTCGACCCGGTAGAAGACCCCGGTCCCCTTGAGCGCCTCGTGGATCTTCTCGAGGCGGCCCTGGAACTCTGCCTCGGTCGTCCAGTCGAAGACCAGGTCGTGAGGCCCGATGATGAACGAGAGGCCCGCCACGGTGCGAAGACGCTCGGAGATCACGAGCGGAGAGACGCTCTCCGGCGTGAAGTACAGGTCGACGTAGGTGTGCATCGTCGGGAACGCCGGGTGAAAACGCGGGCCTCTCCTACTTAAAGCTCCCGTCCCCGGCGCGGCGGAGGCCCGGTGCTAGGCCAGCAGGATTGCCGCTCGAACGAACCGCACGGAGACCCCGCGTGCCCCTCGGCCCCGTCGCCCCGCCAGCGTCGACGGGTCACGGTAAGGCTGCTCCCGTCAGGACCTGACCCGATGCCCGTGATGGATAGCCGCTAGGACGCTCCTCCGAGCGTCCGTCGCAACACCCGCGGCCCGGCGGAACAGAGCGTCTACGAGGCGCCACGAGACGCACAGTTCGCTCGAACGTCGCTCCTGCCTGTCACCCCCGCTAAGGACGGTTTCGGTGTGTAAGGGGACGCCCAACCCCCCGGTCCAGCCTAGCGGGGCAACGACGCCCCCTCTCCTACTTAGCCCTTGGTGCGACTTTCGGGCACCGTCCGAGAGCCCCGCGGGGAACGCGGTTCAGCGGATGTGCTCGAGCGAGAACGAGCCCAGGTTGAACGAGCGCTTCGTGAACGAGTAACCGACCCAGGAGCGGGCCTGGGCCTCGCCGAGGCCCCGGATCGCGAGCAGCGTCTTCATCTGCTCGATCTTGAGGTTGATCGACCCGTCGACCATGTGCTCGAGCGTCTCCAGGTCGCTCTCCGAGTGCATGCCGCTGTCGAGCTCGTAGTAGGCGACCGCCCCGTCGATCTTGCGGCGTCCGACGAACGGCTGCAGGAAGCGGAACGTCGCGGCGGTGTCCAGGTAGGCGGTGACGGTGGAGACCGACTCGAAGATGAGCCGGTACGTCTTGAACTTCTCCTTGAGCTCCTCGGCGTACGAGTTGATGGTCTCGGAGAGCTGGTCCAACACGTTCTTGTCGGTCGAGGAGAGGAAGCGCACGCCCGGCGCCGACGGGGCCGCGCCGACCGAGCGCGAGTAGAGGTCCGCGTAGCGGACCATCCCTTTCTTCTCGGCCTCCGCGAAGCCCGGGTACAGGCCGGCGAGGTCGTCGCGGACCTGCTGGAACGTCTTGTCGGTCACGACCCAGATCGACGGGATGCCGAGCCGCAACCCTTCCGACGAGAAGAGGCGGGCGAGCACGTCCCGGCCCGTGTGGGCCGGACCGTTCACGAGGATCTGTGAGCCGATCGGAAAGCCGCCGTAGAGGAGGTCGTCCAAGCGGCGGACGCCGCTCTTCACCTTCGCCTCGCTCACGGCCTGGACCGCTTCCGCGTGCATCTTCGCGGCCTCGCCCTCGGCCGCCTGCGAGGTCATCCGTTCGAGCTCCTGGATCCGCTCGCGCAACTGGCCCTCGCGCGCCTTGAGCTCGATCTCCTTCGCCGAGAGCTGGTGCCGTAGGTCCTCGAGGCGCCGCTCCTGGTCGCCCGAGGACGGGCCGGCGTTCCCCACCTCGCGCCGAAGCTCCTCGAGCCGTCGGGCCTCGATGTCGAGCGCCTGTCGACGCGTCTGGAGCTGCGTATCGTAGGCGGCGAGCTCCCCTTCCTTGAACTCGAGGACCCCGCGCCGTCGTTCGTTCTCTTCGGCGTTCAAGCGGATCTCCTCGAACCGCGAGCGAAGCTCGTTCTCGCGGGCCACGAGGTCCTTTTCCCGCTGTTCGACCGTCTCGAGCCGGTGCGCGAGCTCTTCCCCCGCGCTCCCGCGCTCCTTCGTGAGCAGCGTTTCCCGGTCCTTCGCGAGCTCGGTCTGGCTCGAGAGGCTCCGCACATCCCCCTCGAGCTGAACGATCCGGCGCCGAAGCTCCGTCTCCCGCTCGATGTAATCGTGCTCGCGCTCCGCGAACTCCTCGCGAAGCCGCTGGTCGAGCTCCCGGGTCGCCTTCTCGACCGCGTCCGCGGCCACGACCGGAGCGGAGGTCGCCTCGGCGGGAGCGGCCGTCCCCTCGGCCGACGGGGCGCGCCGGCCCTCGACCCCCTCGACCGCCAGCAGGCGAAGCTTGAGCTCGGCGATCTCGTCGTCCTTCGCGCGGAGGGCGATCTCGCGGTCCTTCGCCTCGCGCGAGCGAACGTACTTGATGACGGCGATCGAGCCGCGCTTCACGTGCTCGACCTCGTCCTCGAGCTGCTTGCGTTTCGTGCGCTCGTCGAACAGCTGGCGCTGGAGGTCCTGGACCTCCTGGATCATCGTGGAGGGGTCGAACTGGTCCGACTTCACCCGGTCGAGCAGGCCGGTGAGCCAGCGGACGACCGTCTCCTCCCGCTCGAGGACCGGGGCCGCCGCCGTCGCTTCGGCCGGCGTGGGGGTCGCCGCGCCGCCCGTCGCGGGGGCCGGCACGGGCGCGGGGAGGACCGGGGTCACCGGGATCGGCCGGTCCGCTTCGGACGAGCGGATCCAGTCCTCCATGACCCGGTCGTCGCCGTCCACCCACTTGCGGAGGACCTCGGCCGACTCCTTCGGCGCGAGGGAGGGACGCTTGCGGCGCGAACGGTCGCCCCGCCGGACCGTGCCGGCCCAGCGCTCGACGATCTTGTCGGAATCGACCGCCCCGCCGGTCGGGCCACCGCGGACCCGCGCGGCCTCCTCCGAGGAGACCCCGAGCCCGGTCAGCGTCTCGAGGGAGAGACGACGCACCGCCTCGGCGTTCGGGTACCCGGCTTTCAGAAGCCGCTCGGCCGTCTCGAGGCTCACCCCGAGCGAGCGGGCGAGCTCGTCGGGAGCGATCGACGCCGGCGGCGCCTCCGCCGCAACCGAATCGGCCGAACCATCCATGGGGGGATAGATACTAGCGCCGCAGGGGCTCTTAATAATCCCGCACGCAACGGAACGCGCCGGTTCGACCGGCGGCCGGTGGACCGCCTCCCCATAAATACGCCCGGCCCTGCGTCCGGGCGATGGACCGGGAGGAGCGTGTCCAACGGGTCGTCCGCTTCGCGAGCGAGGTCGTCACCGAGGAGGAGGTGCGCGCCCTCCTCGCCTCGAACGAGCATCCGAAGGCGTACATCGGCTTCGAGCCGTCCGGCTCGCTCACGGTCGCCCACCTGATCACCGCCCGCAAGATCCTGGACCTCGCGGAGGCGGGGTGCGACGTGACCGTCTTCCTCGCCGACTGGCACGCTTGGATCAACGACAAGTTGGGCGGAGAGCTCTCGCGCATCGTCGCGGCCGGCCGCTACATGGAGTCGACGTTCGCCGCGCTCGGCGCCGACCCCGAGCGGGTCCGCTACCGCTGGGCGCACGAGCTCGTCGGCTCGGCCGACTACTGGGCCCGGGTCGTGCGGGCCGCGAAGGCGATGAGCCTCGCGCGCGCGAAGCGCGCGATGTCGATCATGGGACGCAGCGAGGAGGAGTCCGAGCTCGACGCGTCCCGGCTCTTCTACCCGGCGATGCAGGTCGCCGACATCTTCGAACTGCCCGTCGACCTCGCCTACGGGGGCATGGACCAGCGTCGGGCGCACGTGCTCGCGCGCGAGGTGGCGCACCACTACCACTGGCCCGTGCCGGCGGCGATCCACACCCCGCTCCTCTCCTCGCTCAAGGGCGGCGGCCGGATGAACCCCGCGGACGGCGTGGTCGAGCGGAAGATGTCGAAGTCCGACCCGAGCTCGGGGATCCCGATCCCCTCGGAGAAGAGCGTCATCGTCGAGCGGATCCAGAACGCGTTCTGCCCGGCGAAGGAGGTCGAGGGGAACCCGGTCGTCGAGGTCGTGCGGTTCATCGTGCTTCCGTGGGAGGGACGCCTCGTGGTCGAGCGGCCCGCGAAGTACGGTGGTCCGCTCGAGTTCGCCAACGAGAAGGAGTTCCTGACGAGCTGGGCGGACGGCCGCCTCCACCCGCAGGACCTCAAGGGCGCGGTCGCCGACTCGCTCGACCGCCTCTTGGAACCGGCCCGACGCTACTTCGCCGCGCACCCCGAGCTCTCGCCCACGTCCTTCGCTCCGGGCGCGAGCGCCGGGGCGTAGCCGGCGCGCGCCGCGCTCGGCGCACCGTTAAATAGCGCGGCCCATAGACGGGCCCCACCCGTGAGCCGAGGACCCCCCTTTCGAGGGGGTTCCGCTGACGCGAGGAACGAACGATGGCGCGACCGATCTACGTGCGATTCGAGACCCCGAACGACCTCGCCGACAAAGCCCTCCAGCTGGTGCAAGTCGCGAGCGAGACCGGAAAGATCCGGGTCGGCACGAACGAAGTGACGAAGTCGAGCGAGCGCGCCGAGGCGAAGCTCGTGATCATGGCCGAGGACGTCGACCCGGTCGAGATCCTGGTCCACATCCCGATGCTCTGCGAGGAGAAGCGGATCCCCTACCTGTACGTACCCAAGAAGCAGCGGCTCGGCCAGTCGGCCGGCCTCTCGAAGTCCGCGGCGAGCGTCGCGGTCGTGGAACCGGGCGAGGCGCGTCCGCTGCTCGACGAGATCGCCGCCGCCTTCGCGACGCTGAAGAAGTAAGTCGTCCGTCCGAGGGTCGACAGAGGGACGGTCGGAGAGGAACGATGGCGGAGGAGAAAGGGTCGCCCGCCGAGGTCGTGGAGCTCGTCGGCCGGACCGGCATGGCCGGGGAGGCCACCCAGGTCAAGGTGCGCGTGCTGGCGGGCCGCGACCGCGGCAAGATCATCACGCGCAACGTCGCCGGGCCGATCCGACTCGGCGACGTGCTCATCCTCCGCGAGACCGCCCGCGAGGCGCGCAAGCTCTCGGTCCGTTAGCGAGGTCCGCGAACGATGGTCGTCAAGCGTCAGTGCTCGTTCTGCGCCCGGGAGATCGAACCGGGCACCGGCACGATGTTCGTGAAGCGGGACGGGACCGTCTTCCACTTCTGCAGCTCCTCGTGCCGCAAGCAGCAGTTGCACCTCGGCCGCGTCGGCCACCGGTTCAAGTGGACCCGCGCGCACGAGCTCAAGCGCGCGACCGACCACACGACCGCCCAGAAGGCGGCCCCGGCGACGACGGCCGCCGCGGCTAAGAAGACGCGGCCCGGCGCGCGACGCCCGGCGTCCCCGAAGACCGCTTCGGCCCCGGCCGAACGACCGACGCAGGCCCCCGCGCCGGTCGCGGCGTCCGCCGCGGAGACAACGAACGTCCCCGCCGAGACCCCGGCCGAGACCCCCCAAGCGGCCGCGAAGCCGCGACGGACCCGCAAGAAGTCGGCGAGCCCTCCCTCCGGGTGAGTCCTCCTACCGCTCCGTCGTGGCGGATGGAACAGAATCGGTAAGTCGGCTCGCGCGCCAGCTCCCCCCGATGTCGGCGGACGATGGTTGGACCTCCGCTTCGGAGCTCGCGGACTACGCCTACTGTCCGCGCTCTCACTGGTACCGGAATCACCCGCCGCCCGAAGGGCCGAGCCGCTCGTCGCAACGGAACGCGCTCGCGGGCGTCCGCTACCACGAGCGCGTGCTCGTCGCCGAGCGTCACCGGGACGAGCGCGGGGGCGCGTACTGGGCGCTCCTGCTCGTCGGCGTGGTCCTCGTGTTCGCCGCCGTGGGGTGGGGGTACCTGCACCCGTGATCGAAGCGTTCTGGCTCACGGTCGGCGTCGCGCTCGTCGGGGTCGTGCTGGTCGCCTGGGCCTTGCGGGCGCTCTCGGAGCGACGGAGCGACCGGGCCCTCGGCCGTCTGGTCGCCGTCGACGCCGGCCGGCCGAGGACACTCAGGTCGGAGCGCTATCGTCTCATCGGCCGTCCGGACGAGATCCGGGAGCGGCCGGACGGGCGCCTCGTCCCGGTCGAGTTCAAGAGCCGGGCGGCTCCGCCCCGCGGGCCTCCGCTGTCGCACCTCACCCAGGTCCGGGCCTACTGTCTTCTCGTCGAGGATACGACCGGCACGCCGCCGCCGTACGGGCTGCTCCGTTACTCGGACCAGGAGTTCCGCGTCCGGTGGGACGACGAGGCTCGGCGGGAACTGCTCCTCCTGCGGAACGAGCTCTTGCGCCCGTACGACGGCCGCGCCACCCCCTCGTCCGGAAAGTGCGCCCGCTGTCCCTGGGCGAACGTGTGCGACGCCCGCGTCACCTAGCGGTCGTCCAGTAGACGTCCGTCCGGTACGGAAGTCGAATCCGTCGCCGTCCGCGCGTGTTGGGGTCATGGTCGAGGACGGCCCGGACCTCGTTCGCGACCGCGCGTCGCTTCTCCTCCGGCAGGATCGCGACCATGCTGACGGAGAGGACGCGTTCCACGAACATCTCCCGCGTCCCTTCCTGGACGTGCCGAAAGGAGCGATGGTGAAGCGGTCCAAAACCGAGCCCACGGTCCTCGAACGCCGGCAGCAGGACCCCGGTGCGGTATCTTCGGGACGTGCGTTCCCGCCCGTGGCGGGCGGCCCGGCGGTAGCGTTCCATGATCTCGCTCAAGGTCCGGGACCACGCGACGCTGTCGTCCCGGGTGTTCCAGACGATCCCCAGGCCGCCGCCCCGGCGCAGGACGCGTCGGATCTCGCGGAGCGCGGGACGCGGACGGAACCAGTGGAACGCCTGCGCGCACACGAGCGCGTCCGCGAAGCCGTCGGGCAGCGGGATCGACTCGGCCGTGCCGTCGACGACGGGAACGTCGGGGACCGCGCGTTCGAAGACCTCGCGCATGCCCGCGGTCGGCTCGACCGCGACCCGCGCGGCCCCGAGCGGGGCGAGCGATCGCGTGAACTTCCCGGTGCCGGCACCGAGGTCGACCACCGTGCGGCCGGGTCCGAGATGGAGGACCCAACCGAGGTGCGCCACCGCCGCCGCCGGATAGTCCGGGCGTCCGCGTTCGTAGGCGTCGGCGGCGCGGTCGAACCCTCGGACCGCCGGGTGCGTTCGGGGAGGACGTCTTCGCATGCGAAAAGCCGTCCGGTCAGCGACTGGGGAGGGGCGGGCTGGGGGGAGGAGACTCGCCGCGGTCGGAAGACGGGAGGTCCTTGTGCGCGAGGTACACTCCCACGCCGCGACCCAGGAGCAGCCCGAGGCTGACGCCGAAGAGAAGGTCGACCCCGATCAGCGCTTCGACGGCCAGGTCGCTCGGGGGCGCGGGAGGAGGGAAGGAGAGGATCAACGCGCTCGGTCCGAGGACGACCACTTCGGCCGCGAGGCGGCCCAGGAACAGGACGAGGTAGAGTACCGGGATGTGCCAGGAGAGCCGGTAGTACAGTTGGCCGTTCTCCCGAGGCTCGAACCGAACGACCCGACGGACGTACGGGACCGCCAGGAAGCCGGCCAGCACCGGGACCGCGACGTAGGGAAGGAGCAGCACGTAGGCGGCCGACCCCCAGAAGACCACGGCGGAGTAGAGGGTGGAGAACGCGAGCGCGACGAACAGGAGGACGTAGACGGCGGCAAAACCGAACATCCGGGCGGTGGAGTAGGGCGCCCCCTGGATCAGCCGGACCGTGCGTCGGACGATGATGAGCACGAAGAGGGCGAGGACGACGAGCTCCCCCGTGAGCGCGCCCGATGGACCGGCGGACATTCGGTGCGCGAGCTCCGCTCCGTACTAAACGCTCCGGTCCCCCACCGAGGACTTCCGACCTCGGCGCCGAGGCCGCCCGCCGTCCGGGAGAAACCTTTACGCCCCGGGGGGGCTCGGCGGGCGCGATGGCGGAAGGGAACGTCGAACGGACCTTCGTGCTGGTGAAGCCGGACGGGGTACGGCGGGGCCTCGTCGGCGAGATCGTCTCGCGCTTCGAGCGTAAGGGCCTCAAGATCGTCGCGATGAGGATGCTGAGGGTGACCCCCGAGCTCGCCCAGCGCCACTACGCGGAACACCAGGGAAAGCCGTTCTATCCGGCGCTCGTGCAGCACATCACCTCGGGCCCCGTGGTCGCGTTCGCCCTCGAGGGACGCTCGGCGATCTCCGTCGTGCGGTTGATGCTCGGCGCCACGAATCCCCAGACCGCCGCCCCGGGGACCCTGCGGGGCGACCTCGCGCTCGGCATCACCCCGAACCTCGTCCACGCCTCGGACTCGCCCGACTCCGCGGCGCGCGAGCTCGCGCTCTACTTCGCCCCCGAAGACTATCTCGCGTACGCGCAGGTGGGCGAGGAATACTTCTAGGGTCGATGGAGGCCGGGCTCGCGGCGGCTGTGCGTTCGCTCCGCCGGGGAGGCCTCGTGGTCTATCCGACCGACACGCTGCTCGGCCTCGGGGCCCGGGCGCGCGATCGGAACGCGGTGGCCCGCCTCATCGAGGCGAAGGGCCGTTCGGGCGCCCAGGCGATCTCGGTCTGCGTGAGCTCGACGGAGGAGGTCGAGCGGTACGCGGAGGTGTCGAGGGCGGCCCGTCGATTCGTGCGACGCCATCTTCCCGGCCCGTACACGGTGCTCCTCCCCCCCTCGGCGCTCGCTCGCCGGACCCTGGCGCCCGCGGTCGCGGGCGGTCCCACGATCGGGCTTAGGGTCCCCGACCACCCGGTCGCCCGGGAGCTCGCACGACGGGCCGGACCGATCACCGCGACCTCGGCGAACCCGCACGGGGCCCCGCCCGCCCGCACGGTCGCGGAAGCACGACGCGCGTTCGGGAAGACCGTCGACCTCTACCTTTCGCCCGCGCCCCCGGTGGGCGGGGTCCCCTCGACGCTCGTCGACCTCACCGGGGTCGCGCCCCGGGTGGTCGAGCGCCGGAGATGAGACGATGACGCGGTATCCTCCCGACCTGGACCGATGGCGGCAGGCGGCCCGGATCTCGGCCCGGGCGCGCGAGCTCGGGCTTAGGCTCGCGGTGCCCGGGGCGCGCCTTACGGAGGTCGCGGACGCGGTGGAGTCGTACATTCGCTCCGAGGGGGCGCAGCCGTCGTTCCCCGCGAACCTCTCCCGGAACGTCGAAGCCGCCCACTTCACCCCCGCGCCGAACGATGCGACGACCCTCGTCGAGGGCGACCTCCTCAAGGTCGACGTCGGCGCGCACCTGGACGGGGCGATCGCCGACACGGCCGACACCGTCGAGGTCGGAGGGACGCACCGGTTCGACCACCTCGTCCGGGCGGCCCGGGAGGGACGGGCCGCGGGCATCGCGAACGTGCGCGCGGGCGGTCGCGTCGACGACGTCTCGCGCGCGATCGCGCAGGCGATCCGGGCCCGGGGCGTGAAGCCGGTGGTCGACCTCACGGGCCACTCGATCGAGCGCTACCTGCTGCACGCCGGAAAGTCGATCCCGAACGTGCCCGGGGCGACCGCCGCGACGTTCGAGGAAGGGGAGGTGGTGGCGATCGAGCCGTTCGCGACCAACGGGATGGGGAGCATCGGGAACGGTCCGTTCGGGAACATCGCGCGATTCCGCCGCGACCCCGGTGCCGCCGACGCGACGCTCTCCGAAATGTTCTCCCGGTTCCGGACGCTGCCGTTCACGGTCCGCTGGCTAACGTCCGACGAGGAACGCCGCGCGTTCGAACGGTACCGCCGACGTCTGCAGACCTACCCGGTCTTCATCGAACGCGGCGGGGGCCACGTCGCGCAGGCGGAGCACACGATCCTCGTCGGCCCGGCGGGCGCCGAAGTCCTGACGAACCCGTAGCGGCTCCTCAGATGCGGGGGTTCTCGAGCTCCGCGCGGGCGAGCGCGGCCCCTTTCGAGACCGCCTCGAGCTTCGCGCGGGCGACCGACAGGCTCCGGGTCCGCAGTCCGCAGTCGGGGTTCACCCAGATCCGCGTAGGGTCCCCGAGGTACTTCGTGGCCCGACGGATCCGGTCCGCCACGACCTCGGGCGTCTCGACCGCGTCCCGGTGGACGTCCACGACCCCCAGTCCGACCTTCCGCGTGTCGCCGTACTCGGCGAGCACCTTGAGCGCGCCGTAGCCGTCGTGCCCGGCGGTGTCGCGGTTCGCGAACTCCCACGCCCATTGCGAGCACCGCTTCGCCTCGAGGAGCGTCGGGAGGAGGTCGGCGTAGTTCGAGTAGCAGATGTGCATCGTGAACTCGGCGTTAAGCCCCTCGGTGGCGGCGTTGAACCCGTCGACGACGATCGACGCCTCGTCCGGATGCGTCCCGGCGGCGGGCTCGTCGATCTGGATGACGCGGCAGCCGTGGTCGATGAGCGCGCTTAAGGTCGGCCGGAGCGCGCGGCGGGCGAGGTCGACCACGAACTCCCGTTGCGCCGCCCGCCGGGCGGCCCGCCCCTTCCAGCCGGGCTGTCGCGCGAGGTAGTACTCGTTGTACGACCAGTCGGCGAGCGTGTAGGGGCCGGTCACCGGAAGCTTCGGCTCCGCCCGCGCGTGCGCCTTCACGAAGTCGAACTCGTCGACGTGGTACGGGTGGTCGAGGCGGACCTCGTCCGTCACCGCCGCCTTGAGGTAGTACTTGTTGTCGAACGACCGGACGTGGCC
>Ga0335078_10009953_pt1 | contig 14076 bp, 6 predicted proteins | sample Lox_Sample_32_FD_206711 | JGI IMG/M metagenome (GOLD analysis project Ga0335078, IMG submission 206711) | Soil microbial communities from Loxahatchee National Wildlife Refuge, Florida, United States - Lox_Sample_3.2 | ecosystem: Environmental > Terrestrial > Soil > Wetlands | place: USA: Florida...
GGACGAGGGAAGCTGGTTGGGCTGGCTCGGCATCACCGAGGATCAGCTGGCGCACAAACAGCATCTCGAAGACGTCGCCGCCGATGTAAAGGCCGCCGGATTCAAGCACGCGCTGCTGCTCGGCATGGGCGGTTCCAGCTTGTGTCCGGAAGTGCTGCGGATGACCTTCGGCAAAATCGATGGGTTTCCGGAATTGCACGTACTCGATTCCACCGATCCCGCGCAGGTGAAGGCGGTGGAGAGCAAGATCGACATTGCCAATACGATCTTCATCGTGTCGAGCAAGTCGGGTTCAACGCTCGAACCGAACATTTTCAAGCAATATTTCTTCGAGCGCGTGAAGCAAGTGGTCGGTGCGGACAAGGCCGCAAGCCGGTTCATCGCCGTCACCGATCCGGGCTCCAAGTTCGAACAGGTGGCGCAGGGCGATCATTTCCGCCACATTTTTCATGGTGTGTCGAGCATCGGCGGACGCTACTCGGCGCTGTCGGATTTCGGGATGGTTCCGGCTGCTGTGATGGGGATGGACGCTAACCGGTTCCTGGATCGAGCCGACGTCATGGCGATCGCTTGCTCGTCGTGTCTGCCGGTGGACAAAAATCCGGGCGTGCTGCTGGGTTTAATTCTCGGCGCGGCGGCCAAGCTGGGGCGCGACAAAGTTACGCTGATCGCATCGCCTGGAATTTTCGATTTTGGCGCGTGGCTCGAGCAGTTGCTGGCCGAGTCGACCGGCAAGGAAGGGAAGGGTTTAATTCCGGTGGATCGCGAACCGCTGGGCGCGCCGGAAATTTACGGGAGAAATCGCGTGTTCGCCTACATTCGCCTGGAAGGCGGCGCGGATGCAAAGCAGGATCAGGCGGTGGATGCTTTGGCTAAAGCCGGGCACCCGGTGGTGCGGATCGCGCTGGCCGATACCTACAATCTCGGACAGGAAATGTTCCGCTGGGAGATCGCGACGGCCGTGGCGGGCTCTGTCATCGGCATCAACGCGTTTAATCAGCCGGACGTGGAAGCGAGCAAGATTGCGACCCGCAAGCTCACCACCGAGTACGAGAAGACCGGATCTCTGCCGGCGGAAACACCGATTCTTTCCGACGGTGGGATCGACCTGTATACCGACGATGCGAACGCCAAGGCACTGGCGTCCGCGGCTGGCAGCGACAAGACACTGGCGGGATACCTGCGGGCGCATTTGGGCCGGATCAAGAGCGGTGACTATTTCGCCGTGCTCGGTTACATCCAGATGAACGACGCCCACGAGGCGGCGTTGCAAGAGCTTCGCACCCGGGTGCGCGACACCAAGCGCGTCGCCACCTGTCTCGGCTTCGGACCGCGCTTCCTGCATTCCACCGGTCAAGCCTACAAAGGGGGGCCGAACAGCGGCGTTTTCCTGCAAATCACGTGCGACGATAAGATGGATCTGCCGGTCCCGGGACAGAAGTACACCTTCGGAACCGTGAAGGCCGCACAGGCCCGCGGGGATTTTCAAGTTCTGGCGGAACGGCAGCGCCGCGCTTTGCGAGTGCATCTGCACGACGTAGAGTCGGGCTTGAAAACACTGGAATCTGCCATCGTTAAGGCGTTATCTTAGATCAACACCCGGTCTTAGCAGACATCTGGTCTTTATAGAAGAGAGGACACTTATGCAACTCGGAATGATCGGACTCGGAAGAATGGGCGGGAACATGGCTCGCCGCCTGATGCGCAACGGACACCAATCCGTTGTATTCGATTTGAGTGCCGATAGCGTGAAGGCGCTGGCGAAGGACGGAGCCACGGGCGCGGAATCGATGGAAGATTTCGTCAAGAAACTCACCAAGCCGCGCGCGGCCTGGGTGATGGTGCCGGCCGGCGATGCAACCGAGAAGACCGTGATGAAGCTGGCGAGCCTCATGGAACCGGGCGACACCATCATCGATGGCGGCAATTCCTATTACCACGACGACGTGCGGCGCTCGAAAATTCTGAAGGAGAAGGGCATTCACTATCTCGATGTCGGCACCAGCGGCGGCGTGTGGGGGCTGGAGCGCGGATACTGCATGATGATCGGCGGCTCGAAGGAATCGGCCGACCGGCTGGATCCGATCTTCAAAACGCTGGCTCCCGGGATGGGCGACGTGCCACCGACCGCAGGACGCGAAGGCAAGAAAAGCACAGCTTCGGACGGTTATCTGTACTGCGGCCCCTCAGGCGCCGGCCATTTCGTGAAAATGGTTCACAACGGTATCGAGTACGGTCTCATGCAGGCCTATGCCGAGGGCTTCGACATCATGCGCAACGCGACTTCGAAGGAAGTTCCCGAAGAGCGCCGCTACTCGTTCGATCTGCCTGACATCGCCGAACTATGGCGCCGCGGCAGCGTGGTGGGGTCGTGGCTACTCGACCTGACCGCCATGGCGCTGACCGAGGATCCGGATCTGCAGCGTTTTACCGGCACGGTGCAAGACTCGGGCGAGGGTCGCTGGACGATCGTCGCCGCGATCGAAGAAGCCGTTCCGTGCGAGGTGTTATCGGCGTCGTTGTATACGCGCTTCCGTTCGCGCCAGGATCACACTTTCGCCGAGAAAATGCTTTCGGGAATGCGGAACAAGTTCGGCGGCCACGTGGAGCGGGCCGCCGGTGGATGATTTGACTTTTTATCTCAACACGTGAAAGGTTACGAATGCCGATTGCAGAAGAAGTAGCCACGAGGATAAACGAGACGGAGGGCCGCGCGGGCGACCCGTGCATCATGGTGATTTTCGGCGCTTCCGGCGACCTGACCAAACGTAAGCTGATCCCGGCGCTTTACAATCTCGCCAAGGACAACCTGCTTTCCAAGGAGTTCGCGCTGATCGGCGTGGCTCGCGCGGACATGAGCAGCGAACAGTTTCGCGACGCGATCGGTAAAGAGATCGTCGATTACGCCACTACCAAGGTGGATCCGGATCTTTGGCACTGGTTCGCGCGCCGCATCTACTATTGCTCGGGCAATTTCGACGATCCGAAGACCTACGAAAAGCTGAGCAAGATGCTGGCGGACATCGACAAAGAGCACGGCACGCGCGGCAACTATTTTTACTATCTGGCCACTTCTCCCAATTATTTCTCCACCGTGGTGAAGCAGTTGGGTGCGGCGAACCTGGTTTCCGAAGAGAAGGGCTGGCGTCGCGTGATCATCGAGAAGCCATTCGGCCGCGATTACGAATCGGCGCGCGTTCTGAACAAAGAAATTCGGACGGTGCTGGACGAGAAGCAGATCTACCGCATCGACCACTACCTGGGCAAGGAGACTGTCCAGAACATCTTGGTATTTCGCTTCGCCAACGGGATCTTCGAGCCGATTTGGAACCGCCGCTACATCGATCATGTCCAGATCACGGTGTCGGAAACAGTGGGCGTGGAGCAGCGTGGCGGATACTACGACACGGCTGGCGCACTGCGCGACATGGTTCCAAATCACATCTTTCAGCTCATCTCCCTCACCGCAATGGAGCCGCCGGTTTCTTTTGATGCCGACGTGGTGCGTGACGAGCAGGCTAAGATTCTTCGGGCACTGACGCCGATGAATGACGAAGAAGTGCTGCTGCGCACGGTGCGTGGCCAGTATGGCGACGGCAACGTGAATGGGAACAAGATTCCCGCATATCGCCACGAATACCAGGTGCCGCAGGATTCGCGCACCGAAACGTTCGTTGCGATGAAGCTGTTTATCGACAATTGGCGTTGGGCGGACGTGCCATTTTACTTGCGTACCGGCAAGGCGCTGAAGAAGCGCGCCACCGAGATCGTGATTCAGTTCAAGCGCGCGCCGTTTGTTTTATTCCGCAAAACTGCCGTAAACAGGCTGGAGCCGAACCGGTTAATTCTGCATCTGCAACCGGACGAGGGTATCTCACTCAGTTTCGGCGCCAAGATCCCCGGGCCGGTGGTTCAGATCGGCGACGTGGACATGAATTTTAACTACACCGACTATTTCAACGCCACGCCGCAGACCGGTTACGAACGCTTGCTGTACGATTGCATGCTCGGCGATGCAACGTTGTTCCAGCGATCCGACATGGTGGAAACTGCCTGGCACGTGGTGGCGCCGATTCTGGATGTCTGGGAAGCGCTGCCGCCCCGCCGCTTCCCGAATTACGCCGCGGGTACCTGGGGGCCTCAGGAAGCCGACGAAATGATGACCAAAGACCATCGGCATTGGAGCAATGCGAATGGTTCTGGCCGGTGATATTGGCGGCACCAACACCCGCCTTGCGTTTTTCGAAGGCACTCCGGACCGTTTAAGCCCGGTAGCGATTGAGATCTTTCCGAGCCGTGAACATGCGGGTCTCGAAGAGATTGTCAAGACTTTCACCGCAAAGCACAAATGCACGCCGGGAGCTGCTTGTTTCGGGATCGCCGGCGCGATTCGCGATGGCGTGGTGGAGGCGACCAATCTTCCGTGGGTGGTTCGCGTGAAGACCCTGATCGCGGATCTCGGCATTGCGAAGATTTCGCTGATCAACGATCTGGAGGCGAATGCGCACGGGATCGCGTTGCTTTCTGAATCCGACTTCGTGACGTTAAACGCCGGTATCCCGGTTCGTGGAGGAAATCGGGCGTTGATTTCGGCGGGGACGGGACTGGGAGAAGCGGGCCTGCTGGCCGAGCGCGACGGGAGCTACCGTCCCTTTCCTTCCGAAGGCGGGCATGCGGACTTCGCTCCCGCCAACGATCTGGAGATCGAACTGCTGCGCTACCTGATGGGCCGCTTCGGGCACGTCAGCTACGAGCGTGTCTTGTCCGGCCCCGGGCTCTTCAACATTTATCAATTCTTGCGCGATACCGGGCGCGCCGAAGAGCCGTCCTGGCTCACCGAGGCCATCGCGCAAGGAGATCCGTCGGCGGCGGTGTCCAAGTCGGGTCTGGCGGGGACGGCCGAAAGCTGCGTGAAGGCGCTCGACATTTTCGTGTCCATTTACGGCGCGGCCGCCGGCAATCTCGCGCTGCAAGTGGTGGCCACTGGCGGCACGTTCATCGGCGGTGGGATCGGCCCGAAGATCATTTCGAAGCTGCAAGGTCCGGCGTTTCTTAAAGCGTTTCAGGCCAAGGGACGCGTGAGCTCGCTGCTCAAGGACGTACCCGTACGCGTCATCACGAACGACAAAACCGCGCTGCTCGGCGCCGGACGCGTGGCGGCTTTGTCGCTCGCGGCAAACTAAGCTCTTCTAGAATTCCAGGCGCACGCTTACTTGAGCGCGCCGGGCGCTGGTTCCATCGGGGAAACCGCTCGACGCCGTCGGCGTGCCCAGGCCGGGCGCCGGCATGATGTTTAACCCGCTGGCCGTATAGCCTCGCGTTACCAAGCCGGTGATGGTGGGCGTATTCGTCAGGTTGAACACTTCAAAGTTCAGCGTGCCGCGGAAGCGTTCCGTGAAGGGAAGCAGCTTGGACAATCGCACATCGGTCTTGTAGCTGTTCGGCAGACGCAGCGTGTTGATTCCGAGGAAGGGAACCTGGGATGAGCCGCCGAATCCGTTCAGGGTATTGGTGAACGCGAGATTCGACGGTAGCCCCAAGGCGGTGATCTGGGCGGCCGTGAGTGTGTTGGTGACACTGATCGATTCCGTGAGAGGTTGGCCGGTGCCAATGGTAGTGATGTTCGCAAGCTGCCAATTGTTGACCAGTAACCGCGACACCGTGTCGGTGCGATGCGTAAACACAGGCGAGTAAATCCAGTTGATGACCAGCCGCTGCCGTTGATCGAGGCTGGAGTCGCCGCGATTGTCGTTGTAATCGCCATTGAATAAAGTGGTCGGCGCATTGTTGCCGAGGAACAAGTTGCTGCCGGCGGTGCCCATGTTGTCGTCAATGGCGTGCGACCAGGTATATGCCAAACTGCCTTGGAAACCATGCGCGAAGCGGCGCTGGAGTTGGACCGCAAGACCGTCGTAGTAGCTGTTTCCGCCGTTGTCAACGCCAATCAGCCGAGAGTAGCGCGGGTCGATCTTGTCGGAAACCAAGTAAACCGGCGTCGTAAATGTTCCGGCCGGCGCGCCGCTTGCGTTCAAGATGTTGTAAGTGATCGAGTGCGTGGGAAGCACTGGGAGATTGAAATCACGGACTGTGAGCAACTCCGCTGCGCGGCTCCAAAGATAGCTGACGGTGATGGACGTCCTCGAATCGAGCGCGCGCTGGATCGCGAAATCGCCTTGTTCGCTGTATGGCGTTCGAAGATTGTTGGCGGCGAAGCCGACCACCGCCGCGCCGGGAGTGCCGGCCGGCGTGGCCAGTAAGTTCGGAAACACCGGAGCAACCGCTAGCTGGGCGGCTTGCGTGGTCTGCAGTGTGAGCGACTGCTGGTAAAGATTGTTGGTGGTGAACAGCGAGTTGATCATCGCGCCTGGGTAGCGCGCGTAGTAAATCCCGTAGCCGGAGCGGATCACGGTCTTGGCGCCGACGTTCCAGGCGAACCCGATGCGAGGTGCGAAGTCGCGGCTGTAGTCGGGTATGCGTCCGGTCTGCGAATAATCGGGATTGACCAGTGGCGGATTCGGAAGGAATGAGAGCTCGTAGCGCAGGCCGAGGTACAACGTCAGGTTTCGCGTGATGCGGTATTGATCTTGCGCGTAGAGCGAGAGTTCATTGATATTTGCGTCCACAGCGGGATTCCCGAAAGCTTGTTGGAAGCTGGTGTAGTCCTTGCGTCCGTTGGGATTTCCGGAGTAGTCCAAAGCGAAAGCGTTGGCGTTCGCAAAACTGTAACTGCCGTTTCCGTTCACGAGCTGATCGGTGAAGTCTTCGGTGTGGAAGTAATCTACGCCGAACTTCAGGTTGTGCTTTCCAACGGTCCACGAGAAGTTGTCGGCGTACTCGAAGCGGCTTTCACTGGGCTGGATGCGGGGCAGATAGTTTCCCGAACCGATGGCCTGACCGTTCACTGAAAGGCTGATCGCGCCGTAGGTGGGGTCGAGCAGTTTGGGATCGACCGAATCCGCTTGGCGGTCTTTGAACCAACCGAAGCGAGCTTCGTTCACCTGGTTCGGAGAGACGATGGCCGTCCAGTCGGCCCGCGCGTAGCGAACCTGCACGTCGTCGATGCCGTTGCTATTCAGCGCGCCGCCGCTAGTGACTACCGCGCCGGTCTGGATCCCGTCCGGCGAATTGAAGTGCTGATAGTTGAAGCTCAAGCTGAAGGAGTTGCGCTCGTTCGGGCGCCAATCGATTTTGCCGAAACCGGTCTGCTGGTCGCCTGTGCGCGGGAGCGTGGTGAAAAATCGGGGCAGAATGTTGTTGATCGCGGCGCACTGCTGGGCCGTGGCAGCGGGAAGGCCGCCCGAAGCTACCCCACACCCGTTCCAGGTGAGCGTCGAGCTGTTAATCGCCGCCGGGTTGATGATGCTCGAAACTAGCGGGAAATCGCGGATTTGCTCCTCGGTGTTGAAGAACGCGAAGAGTTTGTTTTTGATAATCGGGCCGCCGATGCTTCCGCCGAATTGGTGCCGAGCCTCCGCGGGATTGAAGGTGGCGAACGGATCGCGGGCGTCGAGCGTTCGATTGCGGAAGAACCAGTAGGCGGTCCCGTGATATTCGTTCGTTCCGCTGCGCGTGACGGTGTTGACTACACCGCCCAGTGCGCGCCCATACTCGGCGGAATAGGCATCCGATAACACTTGGAACTCCTGGACGGCGTCCTGCGAGATCTGGGTTGGGATGCGCGTGCGGCCGGCGTTCTCGTTGTAAAACGTTTCGGTGGAGTCGTTGCCGTCCGTCATGAAGTTGTTCCCGCCGGGGATGCCGCGAAAGCTGAGCAGGCCGAAGGTGCCGTCCGCAACCACCCCGGGCGTCAAGAGAACGAACGAATCTACCCGTCGTCCGTTGATCGGTAAATCGTCGATCTGTTTTTGGGTGACGTTCTGCGAAACTTCTGTTTTCACTTCTACCGTGGGCGCGTTCTCCATCACATCTACGCGTGTGGCCGACTGTTGCACCTGCATATTTGCCGCGATATTGACATCCTGGCCGACTAGAATGGTAACGTTCCGGTCCTCAAAAGGAGCGAAGCCGGAGGCCTTAATCGTCACATCGTAGCCGGGGCTGGGGACAAGCGCCGGCACGTTGAAGACGCCGCCATTGGTTGTGGTGAGCTCCCGGTGAATTCCGAGGCGAGCGTTGTCCACAGTTACATCGGCGTTAGGAATCGCGGCGCCGCTCGAGTCGGTGACGATGCCGGTGAGGCCGCTAACGCCTCCCGCAGTCTGTGCAAACGACGAAGCGCCAAATAATAACAGAGTAGTAGCAATGCGAATGATTCTCATAAGTGATCACCCTCTGAATGAAAACGTCAGGAAATGAATGAAGCAAGCCGCAGGTTGCGGTACGCGATCATGCTAGCAGCCGGACTTTAAAAATAGTTGTCGAGACGATGTCAAAGCGATTTATTGCGGAAATAACTCCAGATTGATTCCGCTCCTATGGAAATCCCGCTTTACATATTGTTTACGTCCGTCACTGAGGCTTCGGTCCGGGAATAATTCGCGCCTGCGCGGGGTCTAGCACTGGCGGACATTCTTCTTTAGGAGCTTTGTACATTGAGGACCAGAACTGCAGTATCCATTTCTTCGATTGTTTGCGGCGCTTTGCTTGCGATTGGCTTGATCGCGCAGCAACCCGCCGCAACCGAAGCGCCCGCCGGCTTCGATACGCCAACTCTCGCGGTGCAGAACGCCGGCTCGCAAAGTTCGAGCAACGGCATCACCGAGCCGCAGGGCGACACGTTCGTGTTGGATCAACAGATTTTCGAGCGTCGCGAGGATCCCACTTCTCCCGGACTCGGGCCGCTGTTCAACGCCACATCCTGCTCGGAGTGCCATCAAAATCCGGTTAGCGGCGCTGCCAGCCAGATCACCGAAGTTCGCGTCGGCCACGTGGACGACAACGGGAACTTCGTAAATCCGGCGGTCTCAATTAATGACGGAGCGAACACGGTCACCGGACGATCGCTAATCAACGATCGAGCGGTGTGCGCGCAGGCGCAGGAACACGTACCGCCCGCCGAAAATATTCGGGCATTGCGCGCCGTGCTGAATACCTTGGGGGACGGATTCGTTGAGGCCATCGACGACAGCACGCTGGTGGCGATCGCGAACGCACAGCCCGGCCAGAGCAATGGCATGATCCAGGGCGAGGCGATTCAGGTCCCAGTGCTCGAGGCGCCTGGTATGACGCGTGTGGGCCGCTTTGGGTGGAAGGATCAGCACAGCAGCTTGCTGTCGTTCGTCGCGGACGCGTATCTGAACGAAATGGGCGTCACCAGCCGGTTAAAGCCTACCGACACCGCCACACTCTGCAAGACTACGACCGATCCCGAAGACAAGCCCGATCAGCTCGGCCTTGCGAACATCGATCACTTTACACAGTTCATCCGCGGGACCAAGGTACCGCCGCGCGATACGACGCTGGCCGCGACGCCGGACGCGGTTGCTGGGCAGAAGACCTTCGAAAATATCGGTTGCAACATTTGCCACGTGGAATCGATCACCACGGCTCCGTCGGGAACAGTAGTGGACGGCGGACAGTTCACGGTACCCGACGCACTCGGAAACAAGGTAATTCATCCGTTCGGCGATTTTCTGCTGCACGACGTCGGAACGGGCGACGGGATCTTTCAAGCCGGTCCGATGGACACCGTGAGCAAGCTTCGGACTGCGCCGCTATGGGGCCTGCGCGTGAAGTCGCGCTACATGCACGATCTGGCTTCGCAGACGCTAGAGGCTGCGATTGAGCGGCATCGAGGCGAGGCGCTGCACGTCGAGCGCGCATTCAAAAACTTGACGGCCACGCAACAGCAACAACTGATCACGTTCCTGAATTCTTTGTAGAACGTTGCGATGCAAAAAGGGCCCGCATTACCGCGGGCCCTCTAATAACTGACGAGTTTGAAGTTAAGTTATTCTGCTTCGGGCAGTGCATAGGCGATGTATTCGCCCGAGTAATTGCCGCCGCTGACCGCGACGATAATATACTGTTTGCCGCCCGCCTGATAGGTCATCGGCGAACCGCTCTGGGCAGCCGGCATCCAGACCGCGCCAACTTCTTTGCCAGTGGCCTTGTCGTAGGCACGCAGCATGGCGCCACGCGGATGGGTCTTGGAGGTGATCAGCGTGTCGCCCAGAACTACGAGCGTCTTGGTCACCAGCAATCCCACGCTGCCGCCCTGGCCGAGGTTGCCGTACTTGATGCCTCGTTTATCCAGGATGTCGCGAACGTTGTCGGCGGTCTCGCCGTAAGGCACTTGCCACTGCAGATCGCCTTTATCAAGGTTGATCGCCGAGATCACGCCGTAGGGAGGCTTCAGAATCGACAAACCGTCGACCTGAAGGCCAAATCCTCCACCGCCGCCACCCGCGGCACCGCGGCCCGCGCCACGACCACCGGCCGGTGCAGCAGCGGCCGGAGGACGTTCACGTCTGTTCGGTTGCGGCGCATCCGCCGCGCTGCCGAAGCCGGGACCCTCCGCCACGCGGAACGGCACATCGTTACGGCCCGACACTAGACGGATATCGGTGAACCCTTCCGGCGGAGTGCGCAAAGAGATGGGTGTCACTGCGGACTGATTTGCCTGAGCGTATACAATGTGAGTCTCGGGATCGTAGCCCGCGCCCGGCCAGTTCGTTCCGCCGGTGGCATTGCCGAGATTCAGACCGCCCAGCCACTTGCCGTTGGGATCGCCGACCACTGGAGGAGTAAACATGCCCTCCACGCGGTAGCGGGCGACGGCGTCTTTGGCTTGCGCACGCATCTCAGGTGTGAAGTCGATCAGGTCATCGGGAACCTTGATGAAGTTGCGCGCGTAGGCCGGCGGCTTGGTGGGGAACGGCTGGGTCGGCGAAGTTTTCTCGCCGGGGACGTCAGACTGAGCAACCGGACGCTCCTCGATGGGCCACACCGGCTTGCCGGTCACGCGATCGAACACGTACAGGAAAGCCTCTTTGCTGGGCACCGCGACAGCTTTGATCGCGCGGCCGTTGACGTTGATGTCGGCCAGGATCGGCGCGGAGGAAAGATCGTAATCCCAGAGCGGATGATGCACGATCTGGTAGTACCACTTGCGCTGGCCGGTCTTCAGATCGACACAGACTAGGCTTTCGCCGTAGAGGTTATTGCCAGGACGCTCGCCGCCGTAGTAGTCGGAGGTTGGAGACTCGACCGGGAGGTACACGAGGCCGAGTTCTTCGTCAACGGTCATCTGGGTCCACACACCGGTGTTACCGTTGGTGTCCGCGGAGCCGTTCTCCCAGGTGTCGTAGCCGAACTCGCCCTTACGTGGAATGGTGTTGAACGTCCAGAGGAGTTTTCCGGTGTGGACATCGTAGCCACGCACCAAGCCCTTGGTGTTGTTGTGCGTGACGACGGTCATGCCTTCTTTAAACGACGAGCCGACGATCACGGTATCTTTGGCGATCAGCGGCGTAGAGTGCAGGCCCGCTTCGCCCGTTTCGAGATCAATCTGCTTGCCGGTGCCGGTCACCATGCCGACCTTGAGGTCCACCAAGCCGTCCTTGCCGAAGGACGAGATGGGCTGGCCAGTCTTCGCGTTCAACTCAACCAGGCGATAGCCGGTGGTGACGTAAACCACGCGATCGTCACCCCGTCCGTCGGTCCAATACGCGACACCGCGTCCGGAGAGCTGACGGGGAGCGATAGCTGCGCGGTTGCCTTCGCGCATGCTGTGCGCCCAGATTACTTCGCCCGTTTTTCCATCCAGCGCGACCACCGAGCGGCGAGTGCCGGCGGTGGCGTAGAGAATACCGTTGACCGCCAGCGGCGTACCTTCCAACTTGAACTCAGGACGCGTGCCGAAGTTGTCGGTCTTGAAACGCCACGCCGGTTCGAGCTTGCTGAAGTTCGACGCATTGATTTGATCGAGCGGCGAATACTTGGTGCCCTTCTCGTCGGCGGTGTAGTATGGCCAGTCACCTTTCTTGGTAGACGGAACGTAGCCACCGTTTTGGCCCAACGCGCCCGCGGTAATCCATAAAACGCCCGCAGCGACGGGCAGTGCGCTAAACCACAGGGTTCTTCTTCCCAAAATCTTTCGATGCATGTCTTCTCTTTTTCTCCTAAAACCTTTGCTCATCTGGCTGGTCCGGCGCTAAACCGGACCAGCCAGAAAAAATTACTCCGCTTCAGGTAGCGCCAATGCGATGTACTCTCCCGAATATGCGCCACCGCTCACCGAGACGATGATGTATTGCTTGCCGTTCGCCATATACGTCATAGGCGAACCGCTCTGCGGCGCCGGCAGCCAAACCGCGCCCACTTCCTTGCCAGTCGCCTTGTCATAGGCGCGCAGCATTGCTCCGCGCGGATGCGTTCCGGGATTGGTGACTTGCGCATCGCCGAGAACTACCAGGGTCTTGGTAACAAGCAGCCCGACGCTGCCGTTCTGACCGAGGTTATCGAACTTGATGCCCTTCTCGGTCAAGACTCTGCGAACGTTATCGGGTGTCTCGCCGTAGGGGACCTGCCACTGCAGATCGCCGCGATCCAAATTGATCGCCGAGATCACGCCGTAAGGCGGCTTCATAATGGGCAGCCCCTCAACTACCAGTGCTCCGGTGGGTGCGGCTCCGCCGCGGCCGCCGGGAGGCGGAGTCTGCGGACGTCCCATGCTCTTCGCCAGCGGCGAGTCCGCCGCGCTTCCGAAGCCCGGTCCGAGCGCTTCGCGGAACGGCTGATCGCCGCGGCCCGAGAAGTAGTTCAGATCCGAAAAGCCCTCCGGCGGTTTGCGAACCGAGAGGCCCGCGGCCGACGAATTCGCGGCTTGAGCGTAGACGATGTGCGTGACAGGATCATAGCCGGCACCGGGCCAGTTGGTACCGCCGCCCGCGTTACCGACGTTGATCGCGCCAAGGAGTCCTTTGCCGTCGCCAACCAGCGGCGGGTTGAACATCCCGGCTACGCGATACCGGCCCAGGATGTCCTTGGCCTGTGCCCGCATTTCGGGCGTGAAGTCGATCAGGTCATCCGGGACCTTCAGGAAGTTGCGCGCGTAAGCTGGCGGCTTCGACGGGAATGGCTGCGTCGGCGAAGCCTTCTCGCCAGGGACGTCGGATGCCTGTACTGGCTTCTCTTCGATCGGCCACACCGGCTCGCCGGTCACGCGATCGAACACGTACAAGAAAGCCTCTTTGGTGGGCAGCGCGACCGCTTTGATCGCCTTGCCGTTCACGTTGATGTCGGCCAGAATCGGAGCCGAGGAAAGATCGTAGTCCCAGATCGGATGATGCACGATCTGGTAATGCCACTTGCGCTTTCCGGTCTTGAGATCCACGCAGACCAAGCTGTCACCGAACAGATTGTTGCCAGGGCGATGGCCGCCGTAGTAATCGGAAGTGGGATCTTCCACTGGCAAGTACACGAGGCCGAGCTCTTCGTCCACCGTCATCTGCGTCCACACACCGGTGTTGCCGTTCTGCGCCCAGGAGCCGTTCTCCCAGGTCTCGTTGCCGAACTCGCCGGGGCGTGGAATGGTGTTGAAGGTCCACAGCAGTTTGCCGGTCTTCACGTCGAAGGCGCGCACCAGACCCTTGGTGTTGTTGTGCGTCACCGGCGTCATGCCTTCCTTGAACGAAGACCCGACGATGGCCACATCTTTGACGATCAGCGGCGTGGAGTGCAGGCCCGCTTCACCAGTTTCGAGATCGATCTGCTGGCCGGTGCCAGTGACCATACCGACCTTTAGATCCACCATGCCGTTGGTACCGAACGTCGTGATCGGCGCACCGGTGTGCGCGTTCAATTCGAGCAGACGATAGCCGGTGCTGACGAAGACCACGCGATCGTCGCCGCGGCCGTCAGTCCAATAGGAAACGCCGCGGCCTGACAACTGGCGCGCTGCGATGGCGGCGCGATTGCCTTCGCGGAAGCTGAACGCCCAGTTCACTTCGCCGGTCTTGCCGTCGAGCGAAACCACCGATCGCCGCGTGCCGCCGGTGGTGTAGAGCGTTCCGTTGATAGCGAGCGGCGTGCCTTCGAGCTTATATTCCGGACGCGGCCCCAGGTTGTCAGTCTTGAATCGCCAAGCCACTTCGAGCTTGTTGAAGTTGGAGG
>Ga0335078_10009954_pt1 | contig 14075 bp, 15 predicted proteins | sample Lox_Sample_32_FD_206711 | JGI IMG/M metagenome (GOLD analysis project Ga0335078, IMG submission 206711) | Soil microbial communities from Loxahatchee National Wildlife Refuge, Florida, United States - Lox_Sample_3.2 | ecosystem: Environmental > Terrestrial > Soil > Wetlands | place: USA...
GGCGCCGACAGCCTTTTCGCGGATGTGCTCGATGAGGTCGCGGACGACGTTCAGGTTGACGTCGGCATCGAGCAGGGCGACGCGAATCTCGCCGAGCGCCTCGGCGATGTTTTCTTCAGTGAGCGTGCCCTGGCCGCGAAGGTTTTTGAAGACACGCTGCAGTTTGTCGGAAAGGTTCTCAAACATGGTCTGGTTTTAGTTTATCGAAGGGATCGACGGCAGGGACGAATGGCCTCCCACCCTAAACGCACAAAGCGCGTTTAGGATGGGGCAACCTCATTAGCAGATCCACTCGACGATCGGGCCCCAATACGCGGCGTCCGGTCTGCGAAACGGCTGATTGTGCGCCGTGCCGGGGACCAGCACCACCTCGGCCGGCGGCTGGCACCATTCGGCCAGCTCGCGCGCCATGGCCACCGGAAAGAGCCGGTCATCTGCGCCATGCACGATGAGGACCGGCAACTTGCAGCGCGCGAGTGGCTGTTGCGCATGCCAGATGGGCGGAACGATGCGGGCAAGCGGGCGAGGGAGCCCGCCCGCGATTGCTGCGCTGCGAAAAGAGGTGAAAGCCTCGCATAGAATCAGGCGGTGTGCGCCGAGACGATGAATGGTTGCCGTGGCCACGCCGCTACCCAGCGAAAAACCAAGCACCGAGACAGGCACGTCTGGAGCCAGATTCTTGAGCGCGGCAAAGGCGGCGACCGCGTCAGCCTCAAACTGGTCCCAATCGGGCCGGCCGGTGCTTTTGCCGTAGCCGGAGTAGTCGAAGACCAGCGAGGCAACACCGTGGAGAGCAAGAAGCTGCTGCACACCGAACCACTGCTCCACGGTTTCGCCGATGCCATGACAAAGAAGCACCGCGGCGCGGGCGGGAACCGCAGCCGGCGCGGCAAAAACCGCATCGAGCCGGCTGGCTGCGCTGGGAATGGTGTGGCGCGAAGCACTTTCATGGATGCCCGTGGGGACACGGCCGCACCGCCCCCAACCCAAGGCGCGATCGCGAAGATCGAGGAGCCGGCCGAGCCACGAAATCGAAAGCGAAAAGGCGGCGCGATGTGCGTGATTCGGCGCACGGTTCGGCGCGGCTTCCCCGGCGGCAGCCGTTTCGCCGGTGCGCACGCGCTTTTCCGCCGTTTTCGTCACGAGGCCCTCTTGTCACTGCGTGTGAGCGATGAGATATTGCTCGAGCTTGCCGTCGGGGTAAGTGTAGGTGGTGAGCTCGAGGCGGCGGCCAGGATAGACGATTTCAAACTCGCGAAAGGTCATGCCGCCGCGAGATTCGGTGTGGGTCTGTCGCAGGCTCAGCGGCTCGCCGAGCGGAGCGAGACTCGACTGAAAGTCGGCGATGGCCTCAGGAGTGAAGTAGTCGCTCAGGTTGGGGGCGAGGAGCGAGCGGTCGATACGGCCTTGCTGCAAACCGTGATAGATGTCGAGCGCCTGCTGCTCGGGAGCAGTGAGCGGATAGCCGGCGACCAACGGCGCAGCAAGCCGCGCGATCGAGCCCGCGGCGCCGACGGCGTCCTGGTTGGTGAGCACGACCACAGCTGCACCGTCGTCGATCAGCACCTCGTTGTCCGAGACGAAGCCGGAGACCTCGCCTGAGTGCTCGATGGAACGATGGCCGTTACGCTGACGCACTTCCACGCCCAGGCCGTAGTGTGTGCCGTCGCCGTTCTTCAGCTTCACCTCGGTGAACATGGTTTTATAGCTTTCGGGTTTGAGGATCGATTGGGCCAGGAGACTCTCATCCCAAAGTGCTAGGTCGTGCGGCGTCATGGCCAGCTCGCCGGCCGCAAACATCCAGCCGAGACCCTCTTTCGGCGCGACACGCAGCGGCCCGAGCGCGTGCCGGTAGTAGGGTGTTGCGTCCACCGCAGTGAGCTTGATCGCGTCGGAGTTCCAGGCCGATTTCATGCCCAGCGGACGGAAGATGTGTTCGCTCAGGAAGTCCCAGTAGTCGTCGCCGGAAACGACTTCGACGATGCGGCCGGCAATAACAAAATTGGTGTTCGAGTATTGCCATTGCGTTCCGGGTTCAAAGTCGAGCGGTTTCTTCGCCCATGTGTCGATGATCTGTTGCGCGGTTTCGGGGCCCTTCATCGAAGTCATTACATAGTCTTCGGGCCAGTAGTCCTGGTAGCCGGAGGTGTGCGAGAGAATCTCGCGGATGGTCACATCATTGCCGCACGTGAGCCCGGGAATGTATTTGCCGACGGGATCGTCGAGCGACAATTTGCCCTGTTCCTCGAGGAGCAAAATAGCCGTGGCCGTGAATTGTTTCGAGATCGATCCGATGGAGTAGCGCATCTCCGGCGTAGCGGGAATGGCCGGAGACGATGCTGTAGCGACGCGCGCACTGCCGTAGGCGTGGGTATAAACGAGCTTGCCGTGCTCGACGACGGCGACAGACGCCGACGGCACGCCGGTGGCTTCGAGCACCTGCGCGGCGATGCGATCCACCTGGCCGCGCAGCGCGGGGTCGATCGTGTCGACGGTTTGGGCCGCGGCGTGGTCGGCAGCGGCCGCGAGCAACAGTGAGAGAAGCGCAGGGCGCAGATACGAACAATGGCAGGTCATGGAAGCATTCTTCCTCTCCAAACAGGATAGCCGCACAAAACCGCGCGGCGTGAACCGCCCCGAGGTGATGCGATAGGCTGGGCTATGCGGGCTGCGCGCCGCAGGTGTGCGGCGGGACCCGCGGGGGGCCGAATGAAGTGGCTGGGCGAAGATGCAAAAGCTGATTGAGGGGCACAAGCGGTTTCTCGCCGAGGTGTTTCCGGCGAAGAAGAGCCATTTTCGCCTGCTGGCAGAGAGCCAGACGCCGGAGTGGCTGTTCATCACCTGCGCTGACTCGCGCGTGCTGCCGGATCTCATTTTAGGGACCGCGCCGGGCGATCTGTTTATTGCGCGCAGCATCGGCAACGTGGTGCCCTTCGTGAGCCCGGACGCGGACGGCGTGACGGCGACGATCGAATACGCGGTCGAGGTGCTCAAGGTGCGGCACGCCATCGTCTGCGGCCACTCCGACTGCGGCGCCATGAAAGCCGCTCTCGACCGCGCAAGCCTCACGAACCTGCCCAAGGCGCGGCGCTGGCTGGCGCATGTCGAGTCGGCCTTCAACTACCAGCAGCCGCTCGATCCGGCCGACGGCGAAAGCGCGGAGCTGGCGTCGCTCATCCGCGGCAATGTGGTGGCGCAGCTCGCGAACCTGCGCGCGCAACCTGCCGTCGAGCTGGCGCTGGCCAAGGGCCGCCTGACCGCCCACGGCTGGTACTACGACATCCTGACGGGCCGGATCGAGGAGTACGACGAGAAGTTGAGGAAGTTTGCGCCGCTGACCGGGAACGTGCCGTGACGCCTTTCATTTTTCGCCCTGCCTTTTGAAGGCTGGATTGGTCGACAGTCCCTTTAGTTCGTTCTTGATAGCATCGGGCGTATCGGGCGAGGCAATCATGAAGTCGATGTAGTCTGCGGCCAATGGATCGGTCTGCTGAAACGACTCGATCGACCAGCCGGCAGCGCTGTATGTGGTTGCGCGGGCGACTACGGGCGTCCATTCAGTGGGATGGTTTGGAATCTTAATCATTTTCTCGAAAATGTCGAAATCGGAACGCCAGGCGAGGCGGCGTGTGACGTTCTGAAGAGGAGCCAAGGCGCCCGTCGCGCTGAATTCGCCCCATGACATGTCTAGACGCGTAGCGGAGTTGGCGTCTGGTGTGAGATCGGAAGGGTCGGGAAGATGCGGAAGATTTTCGATTTGAGTCCGTTCCTGGGAGCTGAGTTTATCAAACACATCGGAGATGTCGTATCCGGCGCGACGCAGTGCGATAAGGCCGATGGCCCGTGTGAGGCCTTTTTCGGTTGAGACGCGGGTCAAGAAGTCCTTGGCTGCAACGGGATTGGCTTTCAGTGCGGCCGAAAGAAATGCGATCATGCTCTCTGGCGTTCCCTGGGTTGAAAGTATTTTGGCATCGGTGGTGAAGTAACGTAGCAAAACGATGAGCCGGGCCGAATTGGGCTGAGTGTAATACTTCTCGAAGAACTCTCCGAGGTCCTTGTCGTCTTTGAATCCATGTTTGCTTCCGGTTTCGAAGCTTTCAATCTGAATGTTGGCGCGGGCTTGCTTCTGGTGACCTGCCGAAGATTCAATTTCGGCGTCGATGGTGGCCTTCCCGTCCAGCGCATTATCGGGGACGCACCACCTGTCGGCCGATGCGCCCATTGATGCCATGCTGAGCCGCGGAGCTTCGACATTCGCGGCCGCCAAGGCCTGCAAGACGAAATCGCCGCCTTCCGGCTTGAGCTGCTTGATCCCTGCGAACGGAGCGAGGGCGTGGTCCTGCGTCTGGCCGGCGAATTCGACGCGGAAAGAGAGTTGAGTTTTTTCAAGGAGGCTGTCGCGATCGTCGCCGATGGCAATAATCCCAATGCGGATGCATTCGCCGGGATTGAGCAGCTTGAGATTCTGCGGCGGATTCACAAGCTTGAGCGTGTGCGGCCATTGCTCCACAACCACCGCGTCCGGGAAGACAAAGAATTGCTTTTCGATCTTTGTGGCAACGGGTTTGTGCGTCCAACCGCCGGCAGTCTGGCCTAATGCTAAAACGCCCTGCGCCGCGAGAACACAGAGACAACCGGCAACGCACCGCAAAAACCGGTTAGCTACCAAAAACTGGATGGATTGCATGATGGCAGCAAGTAGAACGCAAGTCGGGCGGGAACGCAAGCGGGAATCGCCGCGAACCGTCTGATCGATCAGTGCACGCCCGCCGGCGGATCGGCGTGGTTGGTCGGCTTTTTGAAGAGCCAGGCGGCACAGGCGCAGATGACGGCCAGGACGGCGGTCCAGCGGAAAACGTCGATATAGGCGAGCATGGCGGCCTGCTGCATGAGGAGGCCGTAGAGCAGGGCAAAGGACCCAGGACGGGCGACCGCAGGACCCATGTGGTGGCCGAGATAGGCGGCGATCATGGCTGATTTCTGCTGCAGCACGGCGCCCGAGGGAGCGAGATTGGCGGCCAGATCGGTCTGATGGAGATCGGCGCGGCGGATGATGGCTGTGGTGGCCATGGCAATGCCAACGGACCCGCCGATGTTGCGAAGCATATTCGCCAAACCCGTCGCAGCGCCCATGTTCTTGTTCGAGATGGTCGACATCATGATGTTCGACATGGGAACGAAGACGAAACTGAGCGCGAATCCTGTGAGGGTGATAGGAATCAGGAGCGTGAAAGGACCGATGGAGAGATCGACGGTGGAGAAGATCAACGAACAGACAGCAAAGCCCAAAAAGCCGGCGCAGAGCAGCTTGCGGTTGTCGATGCGCGAGGCGAGAAAGCCAATGATGGGAGAGCCGACGAACGATCCGATGCCGCGCGGACCCACCACGAGGCCAGCGGTGAAGGCCGTGTAGCCGAGGATCTCCTGGTAGTAGAGCGGCAGGATGGCGATGGTGATGTAAATGCACATGCCCAGCATGGTGATGAGCAAGCAGCCGGTGCGGAAGTTGCGGTCTTTGAGCACGTGCAGATCGACGAGGCCCCGGGGATTGGTCCACGAACGCCAGATCCACAACAAAAGCGCAACGATGAGCGCCGCGACGGCCCAGCGCACCCAGATGGCGCTGAACCAGTCGTCCTCCTGGCCCTTGTCGAGAACGACCTGCAGACAACCGGTCCACACCACGAGCAAGCCGAAGCCGATGTTGTCGAAGGCGCCCACCTTGGCGTGCTTGATGTAAGGCGGATCGTGGACGAAGCGGCTGATCATGATGACGGCAAGGATGCCGACGGGAATGTTGATGTAAAAGGCATAGCGCCAGCTCCAGGTGTCGGTGAGCCAGCCGCCCAGCGTGGGTCCGAGGACCGGCGCGAGCACGATGCCGAGGCCGTAAGCGGCCATGGACATGGGGCGCTTCTCGATGGGGAAACTTTCGAGCAGGATAGACTGCGAGAGCGGCTGCAAGGCGCCACCGCCCGCTCCCTGCAGGACGCGCGCGAGAAGAATCACGGCCAGCGAAGGCGCCGCGCCGCAGAAAAACGACGCAATGGTGAAGAGGATGACGCAGGTGAGCAGAAAGCGCTTGCGGCCAAAACGCCGCGCGAACCAGTTCGACGCCGGAAGGATGACCGCGTTGGCGACCAGATAACTGGTGAGCACCCAGGTGGCTTCGGAGTTCGAGGCTGAAAGCGAGCCGGCAATGTAGGGCAGAGCGACCGAAGCGATGGCGGTGTCGAGCACCTCCATAAAAGTGGGCAGCATGACCGAGAAGGTCACCAGCCATGGATTAACACCCTGGGTGAGCGGGTAACGGGCGTGCGCGGATACCGTGGTCATGTGGATTGGTTCATTTGAGGGTAAACGATGGGCGCCCTACCTTGTGTGATTGAGACCACTGCCCTTGACACAACGGGCCTCGCCCTTGATCCTTAACAGTTCCGCTTCTTTTAGTTCCCCTGCCCAGGAGGGCCCCAGGTTTGCAAGTTCGCGTCTTCTACCACGACAAATGCTTCGACGGAGCTTCGAGCGCCTCGCTGTTCACGCGTTTTCACCGCGAGTGCATTGCGCCGGGCGCAAGCTACGACTATCACGGGCTGGTGCACCGCGCCGGAGCGCTCTTCGATGAGAGCGAATTCACTGGCGACGAGAATGCGATTGTCGACTTCAAATATTCGGCCTCGCCGCGCATCACCTGGTGGTTCGATCACCACCAGTCGGCGTTTTTGACATCGCAAGATCACGAGAATTTCCTTGCCTGCCAGCGCGACCCGGTCTGCGCGGCGCACAAGTTCTTCGATCCCACCTACATTTCCTGCACCAGCTTTCTGGCGCACATTGCGTCCACGCGCTTCGGTTTTGACACTGCGCCCGTGGCCGACCTGATCCACTGGGCCGACATCGTGGACGGCGCCAAGTACGAGAGCCCGCAGGCTGCGGTGGAGATGGCCGCGCCGGCCATGAAGTTGACGCTCATCATCGAGTCCACGCAGGATCCCACGTTCATTCCACGCCTGATTCCGTTGCTCACCGAGATGCCGCTCGCGAAAACTCTGGAGCAGCCCTTCGTCGCGCCGCTCCTGCCGCCGCTCCTCGAGCGCCACCAGCAGGCTCTGGATCTGATCCGCAGCCGCGCCGAAGAGCACGACGGAACCATTTTCTTTGACATCACCGATTATCCGCTGGAGGGCTTCAACAAGTTCATCCCCTACTATCTCTATCCCGACGCGACCTACTCCATCGGCCTCTCGAAGTCGAGCTTCCGCACCAAGGTGGCTGTGGGATCGAACCCATGGCACAAGGCCGATCCGGCAAAGATGGTAAACCTGGCGCAGATTTGCGAGCGCTACGGCGGCGGCGGGCACGCCCGCGTGGGCGCCATCAGCTTTCCCCCGGAAAGGGAAGCCGAAGCGCGAGAGGCGGCAAAGGAAATCGTGACCGAACTAAGAAACGCAGGCGCCAAATATTAATCAAACGCAGAATCCGCGTCCAGGCAGACGCGTTTCAAGGAGGCGCAATGAAAGATCGCGCCGCGCAACAACATGGCTCCAATGCTCCTGGATCACCAGCGCCAGGCGCCCGACGATTCGCTTCAAGACGGCAACCGCCACATCGCTGATTGGCGGTTTTCTTCTGATTCCTTTTCATGAATTTGGCCATGTGGTCTGCGATTGGATCACCGGACACCCGGCGGCGATGTCCTACGCGCGGGACTACCTGCTCTCTGCCGGGAGGAAGCCGTTTCTCGGTCTCCTGGGGGGACCGCTCTTTCCGCTCATTCTGTCGGCCATCGCTGTCATCGCCATCTATCGGGGCACGCGGCTTTCTGTGTTCTATCCCCTGGCGGTTCTCGGCACGCTGGACCGGCTGCTCCTCTATCTTTCTGGAAGCACCCCAAGCGACGAAAGGGATCTCGCTCGCGCCCTGGCCTGGCCTGCAGCTTCGTTCAAGTACATCTTCCTTTCTGCAGAGGTTCTCCTCCTGGCGCTGATTCTCCTGTCGCTCTTCAAATACAAATTCGGAGTAGGCCGATCCATTCTGGTTTTCGTAATCCCACTCGCGGCATTTGTTGTTTGCGCCTCGTTTGGCGTTTTTGTGGTTGACCGCTTTGTTTTTCCGCAACAACATCGACTCGAATTTGGTTTCGTTGCACGCATCATCGGCGGTTTAGGCTGACGCAGCTCACTTGTCGCGCACTCTCAATGCGGGGAAACCATGACCGACTACCTATTTGCCTGCGGAACTTTGCAGCCTGGCTTTGCGCCTGACGGAGCCGCCGAAGCGGCGGCGAAGCTGCGGGACGTGGGCCAGGGCTTTGTCTATGGCGAGCTCTACGAGCTCGAAGGCTACCCCGGCGTGGCGCCCGATCCCGAATCGAAGAATAGAATCTCCGGTACGGTTTTGGAGTTGCCAGAGGACGAGAGCGTCCTCAGCCAGCTCGACGAGTATGAGGGCTACGATTCTCGCGATCCGGAGGCGAGCGAATTCGTGCGCGTGCGGCAGGCCGTGGAGCTGAGCGGAGGCGGCACGCTGGAGTGCTGGATCTACCGCTATAACCGAGAGCCGAAGGCGTGAACGTGCGGATCGGCGCACCGGAGAATCTTCCGTAAGCAGGCCGCGCGTACTCTCGTGCGAGAATGAAGGCCATGATGCTGATCGAAATCTGGGAGCGTCTGCGCGGCTACGACAAGTGGGTCGAGACTACGGCAAAGATCGAATCTTCCGAGGTCACAAAAACACCCATCGCCAACCGTTGGGGCGAGGTCGTGGATTACGCCTACGATGCCGGCGATGTCATCACCTGGGTCGACAACCGGGGTGAGAGCCAATACGCGACATTCGACGTCGCTGAAGGCAGTAAGCTCTATCAGCTTGTCGACGGTGAGTCAGTCACCATCAGATACGATCCCGCGCAACCCGATCGATTTTACTGCCGGGATTTGCTGAACTACCAGGTCAAAGTCGCCGTCCGGACCACACTTGGGGCACTTGTCGTGGCTGCCTTCGTGTTCCTATTCATCTGGGTGCACCTACACTAGAGCCGACAGCTTGTAGAAGCCCGCAAGCAGTCGAAAGCTAGCAGCTAGACGCTGCATTCTCATAGCCCCAGTTCCCCCGCCCGCTTCTCCATCGCCTCGATGCAAAACCCAATGTGCGCGTCGAGGTCGACTCCCAGCTCGGAGGCTCCCTGCACGATGTCTTCGCGATGCACGCCGCGGGCGAAAGCCTTATCTTTCATTTTCTTTTTCACACTCGCCACTTCCACATCGGCGATGGATTTGGTGGGCTTGACGAGAGCGCAGGCGGTCAGGAATCCGGCCAGCTCGTCGCAGGCAAAAAGTGACTTGGCCAGATGCGACGTGCGCGGGACGCCCGAATACGGCGCGTGGCCGAGAATGGCCGTGCGCAGCTCCTCCGGCCACCCGAGCCGCTCGAGTTCCTTCACGCCCACAAAAGGATGCTCCTCGGCAGTGGGATGGCGCTCGTAGTCATAGTCGTGCAGCAGGGCCGTCGTCGCGTAGAGTTCGATCAGAGCGGCGCGGGCCTCACCCTCGAGGCCCAGCCGGTCGGCTTCCTGCTCTCCGCAGGCCACCACGCAGGCCTCGACGGCCAGCGCATGCTTGCGCAGGCTCTCGCTCTGGGTCCATTCGGTGAGCAGGCTCCAAGCCTGGTCGCGTCCGTACGCTCGATTGCTCATTGATCGCCCTTCCGTTCAATTTCTGCCGATTTTACTCGCTTCCTCCAATCCCTCAGTCCCTTAGTCCCTCAGACCCTGTTTACTCTTATGGTTCGCAAATCGTCGGGATTTGTAGGGACTTCTCCGGGTTCTTGGGGTTTGTTTCTAAGTTTCTACTTGACAATTATGGTTCATTTCCTTGACAGTAGCACCAAATGCAGTGCGATGATGCGCTGCCGGGTCGCCTGCTCTGGTGCTCCGCACACAGCCGATGGCTACATCCTTGATATGCGTGGAAACGCGCGAAGTGGTGCGGTGTGAATACTGCAGGCTGACGCAGTACCGAACCAGCAACTCCCTTTGCAGAAGGTGCCACAAGCCCCTCGATTTTGGGGACCCTGCACTCTTGGCTCCGCTACTGGTCATCAATCAATCAGCGCCCAACGGCACCGACGTCGGGCTGCAGGTAGCGTCGCAGGTGCGCGAGATGCGCAGGGCGCGCCACCTGAGCCAGCGCCAACTGGCCGGACGGATGGAGGTACCGCGCACCTACATTTCGAAGATCGAGAACGGGAAGGCGATCCCGACGCTGCGTTCGCTGGAGCGGCTCGCCCTCGCCCTGGGCGTCGAAGTGCGCCACCTGGTGCGCGATGCCCGCAGCCGCCGCGACGAAGAGATTGCGGCGATCCTGAGCGATCCTTTCCTGGCCGAGATTGCGCCGCTGTTGCCGCATTTGGACTCGCTGCACCGGACGCTGTTTTTCAGCGCTGTGCGCGACGCGGTCACGGGACGTCGGCGGACTGCGTAGAACGCGGATCGAACACAAAGGTTCCCCATCCTTTTCGACCGCGTCAAGGGGGCGAAAAGGTGGGCGGCCACGAACCTTCTATCGCCCTAGCACAAGGCCTGCAGCGTTTTCGATTCTGCTCTTAACTGGATGCAAGGCGCCGAGTGGCAGTTTCCTCAAGAAATTGCCATCCTGCACGATGCCAAAGATGTCAAAAAGTGAATCGAAGGCGCTCTAACTCCGCCAGCACCGCTAGCTCCGCTCGCCTCCATTCATTGCGGCGCGTAGGCGCTTGTGCTACGGTCAAGATGGTGATGCCTCGGACCTGGCCGAACGCATTGGTATCTTCGGCCGGTGATTGGTTCATGCGACGGCCGGCCTCATCTCCACATCGGGCGTGAACTCCGTCGGCGCCACTGCAGGAGGCACTCCGGTGCCCGCGCGCTTATCGCAAATCCAACCCAGAGGCGAGTCCTTGTCCCCCTCTTCTGCGACACTTCCGGCAACGCGTATTGATGAACTCAGCGCGGAAGAACGCGCCGTGTACGCGACGCTCAAGCCGGAGCGCCTGCCCCAGCATGTGGCCATCATCATGGACGGCAACGGCCGCTGGGCCGGCCGCCGCTCGCTCAAGCGCTTTCTGGGTCATCAGCAGGGAGCCAAAACGGTTCAATACGTCACCGAAACCGCGGCCCGCATTGGTTTGCCCTGGCTCACGCTCTACGCCTTTTCGCTCGAAAACAATCTGCGAAGGCCGCGCGCCGAAGTCAGCTTTCTCATGCGCCTGCTGAAGACGTACCTGAACGACAATCTCGAGCGCATGATGAAGAACAACATTCGCCTGCGGTACATTGGACGCACGCACGATCTGCCCGACGACGTGCAGGAGCGCATGCTTGCGGTGGAAGCGGCGACCTCGCGCAACACGGGCACTACGCTGACCCTGGCGCTTAATTACGGCGCGCGCTCGGAGCTGGTGGACGCGTTCCGCAAGCTCGCCGCCGAAGTGAAACACAAGCACCTCAACCCGGAGCTAATCAGCGAAGAAGACATCCATCGCCATCTCTATACCGCGCACATGCCCGATCCCGACCTGCTGATCCGCACCTCGGGCGAGTTGCGCATCTCGAACTTCCTGCTGTGGCAGATCGCCTACACCGAAATCTTCATCACCGAGCGCTACTGGCCGGATTTTCGCGGCATTCACCTGCTCGAAGCCATCGCCGACTTTCAGGGCCGCGAACGCCGCTACGGGGGCATCGGCGAAGACTCGGGCGTTGTGGAAGAGGATCCCGAGCGGATCCGGATTGCGGTGAGCTGAGGCGGTCCGCACCGATTCGAGCCGGCTTTGAAACCGCTGCGCTTAAAGAATCGGCGAGTTGAAATCGGCGATAAATTGGATTCCCGGCACGTCGAGCCGAAACAACTGCGTATCTGCGGTGAGATAGAGGTCGATTCCAGCCGAGGCCGCGCAGGCCAGGTGAATCGCATCTCCTATCTTCAGCTTCTGCTTTGATCGCAGCTCGCTGAACGGAACCACCGAGCCGCCGTCAAAAGGGAGAAATGAAAACCCCATCTCCCTGATGATTTCAGCAACAGTCGCAGCCGTTTTCGGGTTCGGCGATTTCTCTGCGCCCGCCATCATCTCGCCGAGAGCGAGGTAGCTCGTGAAGAGCAAATCGCCACGCCGATACGCTCGTTCAAGAAGCTGCCGGGTTCTCGGCGCGAAGACTGGGTGATCCTCGAGCAGATAAATAAACGGCATCGTATCCCAGTAGATCCGGCTCACTGCGAATCCTCATCTTCCGACCTGACCCAGCACAGAAAAGCTTCGCCACCGCCGTAGACTGCGAGTTCATGCTTCAGCAGACCGCGCAGTTTTTCAGTCAGCCGCAGAGCCCGGTCGCCAGGGTCCTCTGTTGTTGATAACTCAGGCTCACGGTGTTGCTCCTTTGCATCATCTCCAAGTATCCTTGTCGCGTTTCCAGTAACCCGATACCGGACCACTACCGTCGGGCTCTGCTTCTTGGGTGGCCCCTCAACCGTTTCGATTTCGAGCCCATAGGCGCGCAGAAATTTTTCCGCCTGGATAGCCGTACAGATTTGAGGCCAATTGCGGGCAGGAAATCCCAGAGGCTCCAGATGCCGCATCAACTCCCGCACGGCTACTGAAAACCTCGTTTTGCCGGCACGGATCGCCGGAATAACGTATTTCTCCGAAGCCACAGAGCGAACTTGGTCGCTTAGCCCATAGTGCATAAGACCCCTCCTGTCCCCGAAGCTGTCCCCCGGGCCGGGAGCAAATTCGAAAATACGACCAGACAGACAGTTTGTCAAATAAAAAAGATAGACAGTCTGGCTAGATCACATGTATGCCTTGCTCTCTCTATGGTCCAAGGACCTGCCCTCCCCGGCAGTGTATGCTCATCCCTGAATGAAACGCGTCATTACAGCCCTCATCCTGGTTCCGCTGGTTCTCGTACTGGTTTTTCTCCCGGCCCAGTGGAAATGGCTGTTTTCGCTGGTTGTGGCTGGAGTGGCGGCGCTGGCCGGCTGGGAATATCTGGGCCTCACGCAGCGCCGCGGCGCCGATCCGCCGCGAATTGCCACGGTGATCGCTCTTCTGGCGCTGTTCGCCACCAATTTTGAGTGGCCCGACTCCGAACACCTCTTGGCTACCTTCGGCGTCCTGGGCCTCGCCCTGCTGGTCTATTGCACCTTCTTCAAGCCGGTAGAAGAGGTCATTGCCAACGCTTCGGCGTCGATCTTTTGCCTGCTCTACACCGGCCTCACGTTGCTCTCTCTGCCGGCGCTGCGCGAGCCGTCCTACGGTTCTCCCTCGGTGCTGTTGTTTTTGCTGTTCGTGGTGTGGACCGGCGATACCTTCGCTTACTACGTGGGCCGGACGTGGAGCCGCCACAAGTTGGCCCCCTCGCTGAGCCCGGCTAAAACCTGGGCAGGCGCACTGGCTTCCGTGGCCGGAAGCGTGCTCATCGCCGCGGCGCTGGTGGGCCTGGCCACCCTGCTGCAAGAGCCCTGGGATTCGGCCTTCCTGAGCTGGCTCCAGCGGGCGTGCCCTTCGGCCATCCTTTCCTATCCCGAGGAGATCTGGTATTGGCTGGGACTGGCCGTGATCGTCAATGTGGCCGGGCAGGTGGGTGATCTGGCCGAGTCGGCGCTAAAGCGTTCCGCGGGAGTGAAAGACTCAGGTGACCTCCTGCCGGGCCACGGCGGCGTGCTCGACCGCATCGATGCCCTGCTTCTCGCTGCGCCGGTGCTCTGGTACGCGCAGGTCATTCACCAGCGGTTTTAAGAGCGGCTTTCGGCTTTCAGCTTTCAGCTGTCAGCTTTTAGCTCTAAGTTCAGTAGCGGTTACGGTTGCTTTTGGGGGCGCTCGAACCATGGGCGACAATCCGCTCAGGGCTCCAAGAAGCAGGATGGTTGCTGGTTGCCCCCCGACTCCGCTCCGCCGCGCTACAATGCCCACGTGGAAACCTTGGCCTCGTTTCCGGGCAGGGGACTGCCTGCCGTGAATCAGATACTCCGGCGTTTCGCGGCTGCGCTTCTGCCCCTCTGTTGCCTCTCTCGACAGCAGCCTGCCTGGCTAAATCCGCA
>Ga0335078_10009955_pt1 | contig 14074 bp, 11 predicted proteins | sample Lox_Sample_32_FD_206711 | JGI IMG/M metagenome (GOLD analysis project Ga0335078, IMG submission 206711) | Soil microbial communities from Loxahatchee National Wildlife Refuge, Florida, United States - Lox_Sample_3.2 | ecosystem: Environmental > Terrestrial > Soil > Wetlands | place: USA...
CGCGGGAACGTGGGCCAGCGCCGGTGAGAAAGAGAACGCGCCGGACCAGGTGTTCGCGGAAGGCGCGGACGGCGGGACGGGCGAAATGGACCTGCGCCTCGCCCGAGTAGAGCTTCTCGTGATAGGCTTTTTCGCGCTCAAGGACATCGGCGATGGGCGCGGGACTATTCATCTTTGAGTGCGCGCTCCATCAGCTCGCGGATGGCTTCGCGGGGCGAACGCTCGCCACGCAGGATGCGGTCCATCTGGAAGGTGATGGGCAGGTCCACGGCATGACGGCTGGCCAGCTGGACGGCGGCTGCGGTGGTGTCCACGCCTTCGGCGATCATGGCCGTGGATGCGACGATGTCGGCCAGGGTTCGGCCTTTTGCGAGCTCGATGCCGACCTGGCGGTTACGGCTGAGGTCGCCCGTGCAGGTGAGGACCAGATCACCGAGGCCGGCGAGACCGGCGAGGGTGTGGGCATTGCCTCCCATGGCGCAGGCGAGGCGGCGAAGCTCGGCAAGGCCGCGGGTGATGAGGGCGGCGATGGCGTTGTGGCCGAGCTGGAGCCCGTGGCAGACGCCGGCGGCTATGGCGATGACGTTCTTGAGGGCGGCGGCGACCTCGACGCCGGTGGGGTCGGAGTTGGTGTAGAGGCGGAAGGTGGGGCCGGAGAAATCGCGCTGGATGGCGCGGGCGAGCGCGGGGTCTTCGGAAGCAATGACTACGGCGGTGGGCGTTCCGGCGGCGACATCGCGAGCGAAAGTGGGGCCGGAGAGGACGGCAACGCGCGGGGTGAAGCGCGCGCGGAGGACGTCGCAGGCCACTTCGGACATGCGCAGGAGTGTGCCCTGCTCGAGACCCTTGGTGGCGGTGACGAAGGACATTTCGGGCGCAACGAGGGGGAGCATTTCGGTGTAGACGCGGCGCGCATGCTGAGAGGGCATGACGCCGAGGACCACTTCGGAGGCGGGGATGGCTTCGGTGAAGCGAGTGGAGACGGCGACGTTGGCGGGGAGCGGGAAACCGGGGAGGAAGACGTCATTGATTCGCGACGATTTCATGCGCGCGGCGAGGTCTTCCTCACGGACCCACAGGTTGACGCGATCCGCACGCGGGGCAAGCACGATGGCCAGCGCGGTCCCCCAGCTTCCGCCGCCGATGATAGCCAGTTGTCTCATGATTTCGGCTTGCTTCCGCCGAAACTGAAGCGGTGTTCCGATCCGGCACGAAGGCGGCTGATGTTGGCGCGGTGCCGCCATATGATGAAGGCGCCGGCGATGATGGATGCCGCGATCAGGGGCCAAGCGGGGCGCTGTATCAGCCAGACAACCAAGGGGAAAACGCCGGCGGCAACGATGGAGCCGAGCGAAATGTACCGGGTAGCTGCGACGATGATGACAAAGAGCACGGCGACGCACAGAAGCGGCACGGGCGACAGCACGAGGAAGGCTCCGATGAAGCTGGCCACGGCCTTACCGCCGCGAAACTTCAGAAAGACAGGGAAGGCGTGGCCGGCCATGACGGCCAGTGCCGCGGCGCTCATCCACAGCACCGAACCGCCGGTGAAGCGCCCGGCGAGCCAGACTGCGGCCGCGCCTTTCGCGATGTCGAGCAAGAGCGTGGCGATGCCGATGCCCCGGCCGGTAGTGCGGAGGACGTTGGTTGCGCCGATGTTGCCGCTGCCGAACTCGCGGACGTCGCGGCCGGTGGTGAATTTGACGAGCAGGTAGCCGAACGGGATGCCGCCGAGGAGGTACGCGCAAACGAGAAGGATAGCGGGAGTCATTTCGCGAATGGGAACTCCGCCAGTTTGGTGTAAACGGAGCCGCCGGGGGCAGGCTCGCTGAGATAGAGAAAGAAGCGGGCGGCTTCGAAGGAGCCGAAATCGGTGGATGCGAGCGCGACGATCTCTTTCTGGACGGCACCTACGGGTATCGGCTTTCCGACCCGCGCCAACGTGAGGTGCGGGCGATAAGGCCGGTGCTCCGGCGCGACGTCGAGATTGACGAGAGCATTGTCAGTGTCGCGGGCAAGGTCGCTCAAGCCGGGCGCTTCCACGCCCGCCCAAAACAGGCGCGGGTTGTGCATATTGGGCTTCCATCCCAGCCCACGGATGACCAACGGAACCGGCTCGCGCCCGGGAATGCCGGCGAGGGCCGACTTCAGCTCATCCAGCCGGTCCAGCGGCCAGTCGCCGATGAACTTCGTGGTGACGTGCAGGTTTTCAGCGCGCGTCCAGCGCAGGGGCGCCAGCGGCCGCAGCGTGGCGAGCAACTGCTGCAGCGCCGAGGAGACGTGCGGCGGCAGGTCGAGGCCGGTGAACAATCGCATGAGCGTTTGATAACATCCTGGCACACGCGACCCGGTTCCGCCGAGCTTCGAGGGACTCAATGCTCGATGCGAATATAGCCGATGACACCGGGACATGGGCGTGCATCGCTACCAGGGTTTCTCCCGAACGCCGCCGCTACATAACAGTCTCCCTTGAAAAGCCAGGCAAGCTGCCGCAAACTATAGTGCCAGCGGAGGACACACGGGTGCGGATATTCAGACAAAGCGTACGGGGAATTACCATTTTTCTCTCATTTTCGATTTTGGCGCGGGCACAGGATGCAAGGGGAACTCCGGCGCCGAAAATCGGGGATTTCGTGTTGTATGCCGAGCGCAGCGTCACGATTGGAGAGCACAGCCACACCGAGGACGGCGGCGGCGACATTGGGGTCCGGACTCCGATCGCGTTGCGCGAAGGGGTGCAACTGACGATGGGCGAGCACGCCGAATCGAGGAATCTTTTCTCGCCGTCGACGGCGATTAGGAACGACGCCGATGTTAAAAACGTCGCCACCAACTCGCTGAAACGGGACCCGGACAGCAAGATGGGAGCGCAGAGTCCATTTCCGGCGGACATGCCACCATTGCCGCTGGCGACGGCGTCAGGGAGCGGGGCCGATGTAATTCTGGACCACGAAAAGCATGGGAGCCTGACACCCGGGACATACGGCGCGGTACGGCTTGGACATGAAAGCGAGTTGCGGCTTGCGCCGGGCAAATACACTTTCGCCAGCCTCACGATGGACGAACACGCAAAGCTGCTGGGCGAACGCGCGGCGGGGGATGGGCGGACGGGGGGGGGGGGAGTGGACGTTCATATCGTGGGTGGGATGTGGATGGCCCACGAAGCCCTGGTGGGGCCGAAGGACGACGATGCGAAGGCCAGCGAATTCACCATCGAGGTAGCGGCGGCCGACCCGGGGTCGTGCAATTGCGACGACGGGCTGGGACCGCGGGAGATTGTGACGATTGGCGACGAAGCTCTGGTGCATGGGTTGCTGGCGGCGCCGCATGGAACGGTGCGGCTGGCTCACGAGGCGAAGCTCAAGGGCGCGATCGCGGGTTTCGACATCGTCGCGGAGGAGAAAGTGCACGCGGAGTTTGAGAGCGGGTTCCCGGTATCGCCGCCGGGAAGCCATGGCTCGCAGCAACTCAACGGATATTTCGGACCGCCGCCGGACCCCGGTGTGGCCATGTTGTCCGGCCCGGTGCCGGCGTCCGCCATGGTGTACCTGTCCATTGGACTTCCGATTCGCGATCCCGCCGGACTGAAGGCTTTCGTAGACCAGGCTTCAGACCCCACCAAGCCCGCCTACCGGCACTATCTGACGCAGGCGCAGTTCACGGCGACCTACGGCGCGACGGCGGCGGATTACACGGCGCTGACCAACTGGGCGACGGCGCACGGATTGACGGTGACCAAGACCTTTTCGAACAATCTGCTGCTGGACGTTTCGGGGACGGCGGTGCAGGTGGAAACGGCACTGTACGTCAATCTCATTTACCGGCTGCGGCGGGATGGGAGCAAGTTCGTCACCACGGACCGCGACCCATCGCTCGATCTGGCGGTGCCGCTGCTGCACATTTCCGGAATGGACGATTTCATTACGCCAACGCCGTCCGCCAACGGTACCGCGCCCGTGGGCCAGTTCTGGGGATGGGATTTCCGGAACGCCTATGTGGGCATTGGAACAGCCTGCGCGAGCCTGACGGGAGCGGGAGAGACGGTGGGCATTTTTGAGCTCGACAGCTTCGTGCAAAGCGATTTGAACCAGTACGTAACGCAGGCGGGAGCGGCCACGGTGCAGAACACCACTCCCATGCCGGCTTTCACGCCCGCGGTCAACGGCAGCGCATCGCTGGGAAGCGGCCAGGCGGAGGTCACACTCGATATCCAGATGGTGCATTCGATGGCGCCGGGCGCGGCGATTATCGTGTTCGAGGGAAGTACGGGAATCACGGACCACGGCGACAGCATCCTGCACGCCATGGCCACCAGCAGCCCGCCCATCACCATCGGAACGAGCTCATGGAATTATGGATGGAATCCCAATGGCGAACAAGCCCTGTACCAGATGGCCGCGCAGGGCGTGTCGTACTTTCAGTCGACGGGCGACAACGGCAGCAACGGGGACCCCACAGACAATCGGGACATGCAGAACCAGACGCTGGTGGGCGGCACGTCGCTGCAGACCAACAGTATGATCGCCAGCCCGCCTGCGGTGCCGAACTACCCGAGCCCCTACTACAACGGGGACGCCACGTGGCCAAGCAGCGGCGGAGGCTTCATGAATGGAGGCACCCAGCAGTGCTGGCCGTGGCCTTTCTGCCAGTCCGCTTCGACGGGAATGCCCGGCTACCAGGTGGGCGTCAGCATGGCCACCAACGGCGGATCGACGGCATTCCGCAACTTCCCGGATGTGGCCATGGATGCGTTCATGACGCCGATTGTCAAGGGGAAGCCGATCTCCCAGGTGGGCACCAGCGAGTCCACGCCGATGTGGGCGGGCTTCACGGCGTTGATGAACCAGCAATCGGTGGCCAATGGCCTCGGCAGAGTTGGGTTCGCAAACCCGCTGATCTACGCGATCGGCCTGACCGGGAGCCAGCCCGCGCCGAATCTCTACACCACGACATTCAACGACGTCAACGACGGCGGGAGCAACGGGATTTTTACCTCAGTGGCGGGATACGATCTGACTTCCGGCTGGGGGACGCCGAAATGCGCCCTGATCACACAAGTGGCTACGCCCGCGCCGCTGAATCCGGCGACATTTCCGGAAATTCAGATCCACATTAACAGCGGCGACGACGGAATTCGGGACGACAGCATCGCGACGCTCACGGTGGACTTTAACGGGGGGATTGCGCCGCTGGTGAACACGTTCCATGCTCAGAACGCGACGGGCTGGGACGATAAGGGTCTGGTTCACAACCTGATTCTGCCGTTGCCTTCGCCGATGGCGCCCAGCGCCATTCACGACGTCACGTTCAATCTGAATTCGACGAAGTGCTGCGTGGGGAACGTCTGTTGCGACAACTGGACCATAGGCGGGCTGGACGTGCGGCTGCTGCTTCCGCCGCGGGGGCCGGAAGCCTGCATTTTTCATGGCGAGGCTACGCAACTGGGCCGGCTCACCCATGACAACCCGAACGCAACGTTCTCGCCTTCGGGATGCCCGCCAGTACTGGGGACGCCGCCGCCCACGGTGCCGGTGAGCGAGGTGTTTTTCATCTTCGGCACCGGGGACGACGATTTGCGGGCGGGCAGCGAACTGGACGTTTCGTTCCGGCGGCCGGACTCGTCGGTGATCGAAACGGGAGTGCTCAAGCACAGCGGAGATCCGTTGTTCGACAACAACACGCAGAACACGAAGCTGTACACATTCACGACGGGCCCGCACCAGATTTCCGATATCGGCAGCATCGTGATTTCGATGAACAACAGCGGGAACGACGAATGGCACATATACGGGATCAACGTGGTGGCGGATTCGCCCGGTGGGCCACAGAGTTGCTTGTACGATGCACAGGGCGAGCCTCTGCAGGTGCTGAACAGCGGCACGCTGTCGATGACGCTGGCGCCCGGTACGGGGTGCCCGTGATAGCATCCTGAGATACGCGACCCGGTTCCGATTCGCCGATTGGCCGCCGAGAGCAAGGTGCTCCCGCGCAGCTTCTACGCCCGGGGCACCGTGGAGGTGGCCCGCGAGTGCCTCGGCAAGGTGATTGTGCACGGGGCGACGGCGGGGCGCATTGTGGAAGTGGAGGCGTATCTCGGGCTGGACGATCTGGCCGCGCACTCTTCGCGCGGAATTACCGAGCGCACGCGGGTGCTGTTCGGGCCGCCCGGCCACGCGTATGTTTACTTCATCTATGGGATGTACGATTGCCTGAATTTCGTGGCCGAGGAGGACGGCACGCCGGGCGGGATTCTGATTCGCGCGGTGGAACCGCTGAGCGGGCTGGCGATCATGCAGCGGCGCCGGCCGAAGGCGCGGCGGGTTGAGGATTTCGCCTCGGGTCCGGGGAAGCTGGCGCTGGCGCTGGGGATCACACGAGAGCTGAACGGCGCGGATCTGGTGGAGGGCCCGATCCGAGTGCGGCAGCTGCGGGACGAGCCGAGGTTCGCGACCGGCTGCGGGCCGCGGATCGGGATTACGAAATGCGCGGATTTGCCGCTGCGGTTTTGGGTTAATGGGAATCGGTTCGTGAGCCGGTAAGGGGCTTGCCGATTTCCCAGTGGTGGCCGAAGGGATCTACGAGGCGGCCGACGCGCCAGTGGTAGCTTTGATCGGCCACGGGCCAGACTTGCTTTGCCCCGGCGGCGATAGCGCGGGCGAAGAGGGCGTCGGGGTCGTCGGTGACGATTACCATGCGCACGGTGCCGCCGCTGAGCGTTTCGGGACTGAAGTTCTGGTGCTCGGGCGACTCGTCGGTGACCCAGAAATCCGAATCCTCGATGGCCAGGTGCGCCACGACTCCCGAATTCTCGTCACCGAAGAAGAACAGCACGCGAGCGCCGAAGGCGTCCCGGTAGAACTCGACCGCCTGGGTTCCGCGGCGGACGGACAGCATGGCGGCAACCGACGTCTTCATGAGTCGTTCTGCGAGCCGGTCAGCACCTCGTCCAGACGCACGCTGAACTGGCGGGCCTTGGCTTCGACGCGCTGCTTCAGGGTTTCGATTTCACGCTCGAGGGCCCGCTTCTGATCGGCCATGTGGAGGCAGGCGAGGACCGCGGCACGGGCGGTATCGACGTTACCGGCGCGAGCGGCGACCTCATGCATCAGCTCATCCACGGTGTGGGCAAGGGCTTCCACTTCGCCGGGCTCTTCGGTGGCGACGAGGGAATAATTCTGGTTGAAGATCGTGACGCGTACGGGTTTGCGAGCCGAAGCGCCGTCCATGACGAGATTATGTCACGTTCAGCAGATCCATCTGACCGAGCAGCTTTTCGATGCGGGTGCGCACCTGCTTACGCTCGGAGCGGAGATCTTCGAGCTCCTGGGCGGCTTTTAGCGCCTGGGTCTGAGCGAGCGCGGCTTCCTTGCGGGCTGCATCGCGCTCCAGAACGGCGGCCTCAAGCTGCTGGGCGATGGTTTCCTTCTCCCGGCGAAGGTGGGCGACGGTTTCCGCGGCGCGGTTGATGCGCTCTTCGAGGCTGGCGAGAGCGTCGAGTTCCTGCTCTGCCGATGCCATGGCTATTGCGCTCCCGCGGCCTTCGCTTTCGCGACCAGAGCCGCGAATGCCGCCTCATCGCTGGCGGCGATTTCGGCCAGCACCTTGCGGTTGAGATCGACGCCCGATTTCTTGAGGCCGTCCATGAAGCGGCTATAAGAAATGTCAGCGGCGCGGCAGGCGGCGCTGATGCGGACAATCCAGAGCGATCGGAAATCGCGCTTCTTGCGGCGGCGGCCCACGAAGCCGTAGCGCAGCGCCTTCTCCACCGCCTCCTGGGCGGAACGGTAGAGTTTGCTCTTGGTGAGGTAAAAGCCCTTGGCGAGGGCCAGCGTCTTCCGGCGGCTGTTGCGCCGGTGGGTACCACGTTTTACTCTCGGCACGTTTGGCTCCTTGTGTTAGCTGGGCGGATCAGGCACGTGCGGCGCGCTGTCCACTCCAAATCGCCGCCGGGCCGAGAAGGCCCGGGGTCCGGCGACGTTAATACGGCAACATGCGGTGAAGCTTGGCCTGATCTGTGGCGTCGGCAACCGCGGATTGCTTAAGTCTCCGTTTGCGGGAGCGCACCTTGGAGGTCAGAATGTGGCGGGCGCCGGAGTGATGGCGAACCACCTTACCCGTTCCCGTCTTCTTGAACCGTTTGGACGCACCCTTATGGGTCTTCAACTTCGGCATATAGGCTTAATCCTGAGTGTCCGCGCAAGGGCGGGACGAGGAGATAGCTTCTTGTAGGGTAACACAGTGAGCCGGCGGAGAGTTGGGAGGGTGTTGCTCCGGGGAACGGCGTTTCCGCTCAGGAGCTCGTTCTCCAGAATAGTGGCACGAACCAACCGTTTCAGTCCAATTCGACCTGGACTTGCCCTGAGCGACAGGCCCGAGCGCCAGGAAGCGATGGCGCGTTCACCGCGCGCTTTCTTCGTTTCGGGTCGGGGCTGACCCTCTTGTTTGCGAGGCGGCTCGTTCTTATTAGCTTTGATCGCAGGTTCAAGCCGGGCCAAAGGCAGATTGCGGGTGACAACGAGATTAATCACAGCACACGTTTACCGCGGACCCACGAGGTTGCTCCGCGACATTGGTTTCGCGGTCAGGACGATATCCCTATGGGGGAGTGCGGAGAGATTTCCGCCCAAACCGCAGGTTATCGCGGGGCCAGCGGTAAAATCCTGCCGGTTCGCCGAATTATCCGGGAAATGGCCCGGGTGGCGCGTGATACACTCCCAGGCGAGGTATGGCAGTTCTTTGGATTCTCGTCGGCTGGGTGGCGTGCGTGCTTACGGCGCTGACCCTCGGCCTCGCTTTTTTCCGTCTGCTCCGCGTTCGGCTTTCGTGGGCGGAACAAGCCTGTCTTGGATTTCTGACCGGCTCCGCTTTGTTGAGCATGGGCGTGCTGGGCATCGCGGCCCTGGGGCTGGCATATGAGGGCGTGTTTCTTGCGATTGGCATGCTGGCGCTGGCGGCGCTGATTCGGTTCCGGCGGATACTCTTTCCCTCCAGTGGCCCCGTTCTGCCACGCGTGCACATGGCATGGCGGGTCTTCTTCCTCGCCGGCCTCCTGGCTTACGGCCTTGTTTACTTCCGCCAGGCGCTCTCCCCTGAGATGAGCCCCGACGCGATGGAGTATCACCTCGGACTGATCAGCCAATTCAGCCGCGCTCACAGGCTGCTGCGCTTCGTGGACATCTATGCCGGTCTGCCCGAGGGCATCGAGATGCTCTATCTCTTTGGATTCTCGATTGGCCGGAATTCGACGGGATCGCTGATCCATTTCACGTTTCTGGCAGATCTTGCACTTTTGATGGCCCTCTACGGAAGGCGCTTCGGCTTCCCGGTTGGCGGGATGGCGGCAGCGCTGTTGGTGTTTGCCAGTCCGCTGGTGGGCGCCGATGGCACGGCCGCTTACAACGATGTTGGACTTGCCGCCGTGATGTTCGGGGCAACCTACTTGCTGGCTCTTTGGTGGAAGGAGGAGAGCGCTGGGCTATTAATCGCCTGCGGCGCCACAACCGGCTTCGCGCTCGGAGTAAAATACACAGCCGCGCCGTTCGCTGTTTTCGTCGTGATTGCGATGGCTATTGGCATCCGGGGCAGGTGGCGCCGGTTCGCGCCGTCGCTCGCCCTGACAGCTTTCTGCCTATGCGCGAGTCTGGGGCCATATCTGATCCGAAATGCCCTGTGGTTCCACAACCCGATTGTTTTCTTCGGCAACTCGGTATTTCGCAATCCATACTTCCACGTTTCTTTCGAGCGCCGTTATATTGCGGATCAGGCCCACCTGAATAATCTCGAATGGAGCGACATGCCACTGCAGCTAACCCTTGGCGGCAACAAAGTGGAGGGTTGCTTTGGAGCCGCGTTTCTTGGCGCGCCACTACTCCTCGCCGCGGTGATCTGGCCGCAGGGCCGCTTTCTTGCGCTGGCGGCGCTGGCCGCCGCCTTTCCTTTTCCCCACGACCGAAGCTCGCGCTTTCTGATACCCGCGCTGCCATTCGTCGCGTTGGCTATGACCTTCGTTTTGCGGAGGCTGCCGGGGTGGCGTGTGTTGTTGCCTGCGATTGCTCTCCTGCAGGCGATTGCCTGCTGGCCGGCGCTGCTGGACAAGATCTATACCCTGCCGGGGTGGCACGTTCAGAGCGTTCCATGGGATGTCGTTTTTCGCCTGGAGCCGGAGGGCAGATGGCTCACGAGGAATTGCGAGGAGTATGAAATCACGCGCGCCATCGACAGGAGCGTGCCGCCGAACGAGCCCATCCTGACGCTGGGCGCCCAGATCGCGAATTCGTATACGGACAGGCGGGTGTTTGTGGACTTCCAGTCGGCTTTTGGAGAGAGGCTGGCCGGCATGTTTTTCACCTATTGGTACTCCCCGAGGACCAGGGGCCTGCGGTGGCGGTTCCGGTTTCCGCCGTTGCTAGCCCGGGAGGTGAGGCTTGTGCAGACCGCCAGCGATGACGAAGCCCAGTGGAGCGCAAACGAGGTTGAACTCGAGGCGGGTGGCCGATCGGTGGTGCTGCCGGCGGGCTCGCACCCCTACGCATGGCCGAATCCATGGGACGCACAGCTTGCGTTCGACGGAATCTTCGTCTCGCGATGGCGCACCTGGGAGGCGATACGCCCCGGGATGTATCTCGGAGTCAAGCTGGGCGCCCCCACGAGCCTGGATGGCGTGGACGTGCTTGTATTTCCGGATGAGTGGAAAAGCCGAATTGCCCTGCGAATCCAGGCCGACGGGGGGGACTGGCGCAACGTGGCGCAGCCCACCCTGGAGGTCATACCGATCAAGGACTTGCGAAAGCAGGCGGTTCTCGATATCAAGCGGCAAGGCGTGAAGTACATCCTGCTCAGCAACTTCGACTGGCGAGGCGCGCAGCGTATCGCCGAGGCGAGGGATTGGGGTCTTTCGCCGGTGGTCAGGACTGCCAACTACGCGCTGTACCAGATCGATTAACCGACTGCCCGATGATATGATTGGCCGTTTGAACGCCGAGGCATCGCATCATCTGCGCGATATTGCCGTAGTCATACCGGCTTATCTTCCCAATCGGACGCTGCTGGAAGTTGTGGGGCAGCTGGCGCCCGCCGGTTTCCGCTCCATTGTAGTGATCGATGACGGGAGCGGAGCCGGGTGTGTGGACGTGTTTGAAGCCGTTGCGCAGATTGAGGGAGTTCGTCTGCTTCGGCATGCGGTCAACCTGGGAAAGGGCGCTGCGCTGAAGACGGCGATGAACTTCGCGCTGTGCGAGTTCCCGGGTCTGGCGGGAATCGTGACCGTGGATGCGGATGGGCAGCACAAGCCGGCCGACGTGGTGAAAGTCGCCGAGCGGCTGCGGAGGGAGCCCGATTCGCTGATTCTGGGGGCACGGCAGTTCGAGGGCCAGGTTCCGCTGCGGAGCCGAGTGGGCAATACGGTTACGCAGAAGGTGCTGCGGCTGCTGGTGGGCGCGAACCTGCGCGACACGCAGACGGGGTTGCGCGGCATTCCGGCGCCGTTCGCGGCCGCGCTCCTGCGAATGACATCGATGGGATACGACTTCGAGCTGGACATGCTGGTGGCGGCGCGGCGCGACTCGATTCCGATTGTCGAAGAGGCGATTGAAACCGTTTACGAGCCGGGCAATAAATCGTCGCATTTCAATCCGCTGACCGATTCGATGCGGATTTATTTCGTTCTGGTGCGGTTCTGCTCGGTGTCGCTGGCCACGGCGCTGCTGGACAACCTGACCTTTTATTTGTTTTACAGGCGCGGCGCCGGGGTCCTGGGCGCGCAGTTGGCGGGCCGCTGCGTGGCCGTGCTGTTCAACTACATCATGGTGCGCTCGGCGGTTTTCCAGGCCAAGGACCGGCACTCTTCGGCTTTTCCGCGGTACCTGATGCTGGTGGTGGCAAGCGGAGCGGCATCCTACGCGGGGATTACGCTGGTGCTGCAGACCACGCACATTCCCGCGCTGTGGGCGAAGATCGGCGTGGAGAGCCTGCTGTTTTTCGCCAATTTCGCAGTGGAACGGGACTGGGTGTTCACGCGGTCCGGGGACGGGGAAGAGACGCCCGGCCTGACGCTGCCGCTGGCGCAGCCGCTGCTGTGGGCGGCGCTGGCGGTTCCGGTGGTTATCGAGATTGTCTGTTTCCGGAACGCGCATCTGTTTTCTGAGCCGACGTGGTCGGCGGAGGGATTTCGTCATTTCGAGCATTACGCGCGCTGGTTTTTCGTGGGCGCCGTGGTGCTGGGCGCGCTGATGCGGCGATGGTTCCTCGCGGTGTGCACGGCGCTGGTTCTGGTCTGCTCCATGTGGGCGGTGGGTCCGATCGCCGTGGGCGCGGTTCTGCTGTTCGTGTTCTCGGCGACGATCATCGGTGAGCTTCTGTTCGGCAACGATGCGGAAGCGTTTCTGGCGTTTCCGGCCGGAGTGGCCGTGTTGAGCCTGGCGATCTTTACGACATCGCGGCTGCCGATTCACTATCCGCTGACGTATCTCGGAGCGCTGCTGGCGCCGGTGGCAGTTGGCTATCGCCAGTCGTGGCGCCTGGCGGCGCAGTGGTTCGGTTATTTGCGGCCCTCGCGACGCTGGACGCTGTACGAGTACGCCGGACTAGCGGCGTGCGCATTTCTGCTGGGAGCCTACTGGCTGATCGCCCTCAAGCCCGAGGTGAGCACAGACGGGCTGGACATGCACATGGCTGTCGCCGCTGACATGGCCATGCACCACGTCTTCACCTTCGATTTCCACAAGTTTGTGTGGGCGCTCATGCCGCTGGGAGCGGACTGGTGTTACAGCGCAGCATACGTGCTGGGCGGGGAGTATGCGGCAAGGCTGCTGAATTTCACAATGCTGGTGTCGATTGCGGTACTCCTGTTCCACGCCGCGCGAAGGTTCGTATCAACCGCGATGGCGGGCCTCGCCACCGCGCTGTTCCTCTCGACGCCGATGGTGCTGCTGGTGACCGGGTCGATGTTCATCGAGAACTTCGTGGCCGCGATGGCGCTGGCGGGCGTGGTTGCGTTGTGGCGGTTTCATGAGACGCGGAGCGCGCGCTATCTGACGCTCGCGGCACTGCTGCTGGGCGCATCGGTTTCATTCAAGCTGGGCGCGATCGCCGTGGCAATCTTCGTTCTGCCATTTGCAATCTTCTCCGTCGTGAAGGCATGGCCGAGTCTGGGAAGGCGCGCTCGCTTGCTTGTTCCGGTAGCCGGCGTGGTCCTGACCGGAGTGGCGGCGGCGCCCTACGCCACGGCGTGGATCCGCACCGGCAATCCGGTTTTCCCTTTCGCCAACGAGCGTTTTCATTCGCCGTATGTTGGCGGAGGACTCAACGACACACGTTACACGCAGCCGCTGAACTGGCGCACGCCGGAGCGGATCACGTTCGAGACGCATCTTTATTACGAGGGTCAGGACGGTTCGTTCGGGTTCCAATATTTGCTGCTGCTGCCGTTGATCGCGGTTTGCCTGATTCCGACAACGTCGTTTGAGGGGCGCTCGGCGAGCGCGATCGGACTGGGCAGCGCGGTGCTGATCCTGGCGACCGTTCCGAATTGCCGCTATCTTTATCCGGCTTTGCCATTCCTGGCGGCGGGGGGAGCGGCCGCTCTGGAGTGGCTGCGCACCCGATACAAAGCAATTTTCGCCTCAGCGGTGGGCGCGGCGATGGCCGCCGGAGCTTTGAATATCTGGTTCCTGCCCTGTGCGGACTGGTATCACCGCGGTTTCTACTCCGCGCCGATCTTCTCGTGGAAAGGCAGGCAGGCCTATTTGAAGGAAAGCGGCCCGGTACGCGAGGTCATCGACTACCTGAATCGCACGCATCGCTCCGAGCCCGTGGCATTCGCGGACGGATCGCAGATCGCGGGCCTGATTCCGCCGGTCTACACGATGGCCTGGCACGATTACCGCTTTTTCCGTGCGATGTGGGACTGCGAGACGCCGCAACAGGCGGATGGCGTGCTGAACGGGCTGGGCATTCAGCGGCTGGTGGTTGACTGGACGGATCTGAGCCGCGCGCACACCCTGACCGATGTGATTGCAGCCTGCGGCAGCAGGGGCTATTCGGTGGGATCGTATTCAGTCACGACTCTGCGTCCCGA
>Ga0335078_10009956_pt1 | contig 14073 bp, 12 predicted proteins | sample Lox_Sample_32_FD_206711 | JGI IMG/M metagenome (GOLD analysis project Ga0335078, IMG submission 206711) | Soil microbial communities from Loxahatchee National Wildlife Refuge, Florida, United States - Lox_Sample_3.2 | ecosystem: Environmental > Terrestrial > Soil > Wetlands | place: USA...
TTCCGGCCCTCTGCTGACCGCACGTTGCCGGTCATCATGGCCCGCTTCCCCCCGTACCGCTGCCCACATTATACCTGAAGTCCAAAACTAGCAATAATTTTCTAGAATTAGAGCTATGATCCAGGTATGGGAAGCTGGGGGTTCCTGACGAACCACGCCCGGGTGCTCCTGTGTATCTCTGACGATCCCGGCGCCCGCCTGCGTGACATCTCGGCTGCCCTGGGCCTCACCGAACGCAGCGCCCACGCCATCGTCACTGACCTGATTGAGGACGGCTACATCGTCAAGGTCAAGGACGGCCGCCGCAACCGCTATCAGATCCGGGCCGACCGCCCCCTGCCGGAACCTGCCAGCCGGCAACCCACCATCGGCGAGCTGCTCGCCCTGCTGGCGCACACGAGCACGATGCGGGAGCAGGAAGACGGCTGACCGGACGTGCGAGGGACGGCGGGCGGCGCCATTGCCGCGCGTCTGCCCTCGTGTGCCTCTTACCCGCAGTTTACCCGCAGTGGCGGGGCTCGCCTGCTCGCTGCTCACCGTCGATCTGGCCAGATCCAACATCTTGAGGAGTCAACCCGGTGCCCATCTCTCCCGCTCACGGTGCAGACCCGTGCCCCGATTCTCCGGCGGCCGCCCCGGCGGGCAGCCAGTACGCAACGCTGTCGCGGCTGGTGCGGCAGGCCGGGCTGCTGCGGCGGCGGCGGGCCTGGTACGCGTGGCGGATCACCGGCACGGTGGCCGCGCTGGCCGTCGGCTGGACCGCGTTCGTCCTGGCCGGTGACTCATGGTGGCAGCTCGTGGTGGCGGCGTTCCTGGCCGTGGTGTTCGCCCAGCTCGGCTTTCTCGGTCACGACGCCGGGCACCGGCAGATCTTCGCCACCCGGCGGCCGAACTACGTGCTCGGCGTGGCCTGCGGCAACCTGGCCATCGGGCTCAGCTACGGCTGGTGGGTGGCCAAGCACAACCGGCATCACGCGCACCCGAACACCGAGGGCGAGGACCCGGACATCATGCTCAGCGTGCTGGCCTTCTCCGCGGCCCGCGCCCGGGCCAGCGCCGGCCTGCGGCGGCTGATCCTCCGCTACCAGGCCTACCTGCTGATCCCGATGCTCTTCCTTGAGGCCGCCGGGCTGCACGGGTCCAGCGTCCGCGCACTGCTCAGCCGCGCCGGGCGATCCCCCCGGGCGATCCGGAGCCGGGCCTGGGAGGCGGGCCTGCTCGCACTGCACTTCGCCGCCTACCTGAGCGCCGTGTTCCTGGTGCTCTCCCCGGTCCGGGCGGTGGTCTTCATCCTCGTGCAGCAGGGCCTGTTCGGCTTCTACCTGGGCTGCTCATTCGCGCCCAACCACAAGGGCATGCCGGTGCTCAGCGCCGGCGAGCGGGTGGACTTCCTGCACCGCCAGGCGCTCACCTCACGCAACGTCCGCGGCGGCCGCCTCACCGACGCAGCCCTGGGCGGGCTGAACTACCAGATCGAGCATCACTTGTTCCCCTCCATGCCGCGGCCCAGCCTGCGCCGCGCCCAGCCCCTGGTCGCGGCGTTCTGCGCCGAGCACGGCCTGCCGTACGCCGAATCCAGCCTGCTCGGCTCCTACGCCCAGGCGCTCCGCCACCTCAACGAGGTCGGCAGGTCCGCCCGCCAGGCCCCGGCCGTCCCGGCGCCCAGCCGGCCCGGGTGGGGTAGGCGCGCAGCACGCTCACGCTGGAGTACGTGACACCAGGCCGGCCGGGGCGCACCAAAGGCCGGGTAGATTTGGGCACTAGACGGTCCGTCCAGGCGGTACCCCAGGCTGAGCGCCGGGAGGTGGAGATGGCTGGACAGCGAATCCTGGGAATGATTCTGGCAGGCGGCGCCGGTGAGCGTCTTGCGCCGTTGACCGCGGACCGGGCCAAGGCAGCTGTTCCCTTCGGCGGCCTGTACCGGTTGGTGGATTTTGCGCTGTCCAACCTGGTCAATGGGGGTATCCACCGGATCTGCGTGCTGACCCAGTACAAGAGCCACAGCCTGGACCGGCATATCACCACGACCTGGCGGCTTAATAGCCTGCTGGATAACTATGTGACGCCGGTCCCGGCGCAGCAGCGGCTCGGCCCGCGCTGGCAGAGTGGGTCGGCGGATGCGATCCACCAGTCGCTGAACCTCATCGATGACGACCGGCCCGACCTCGTGGCGGTCTTCGGGGCCGATCACGTGTACCGGATGGACCCGATGCAGATGATCGGCCGGCACACGGCCTGGGGCTCGGGAGTCACGGTAGCGGCGATCCCCGTGCCGAGGATGCAGGCGATGAACTTCGGCGTCGTGCAGACCGCGCCCGATGGCCACCGCATCCAGGCGTTCCTGGAAAAGCCTGTCGACCCGCCGGGGTGCCCTGGCCAGCCGGGTGAGGCATTCGCGTCTATGGGCAACTACATATTCGACCGTGATGTGCTGGTGGAGGCGCTGAAGAAAGACGCAGCCGACGATGGCAGCGCGCACAGCATCGGCGGCGACATCATCCCGATGCTGGTGCGGCAGGGCGCCGCGCACGTTTACGACTTTCTGCAGAACAAAGTTCCCGGCGACCGGCCGCGCGACGTGGACTACTGGCTGGACGCGGGGACGCTCGATTCCTATTTCGGCGCGCACATGGACATGTGCGCGGTGCATCCGGTGTTCAACCTGTACAACGACCGGTGGCCGATCCTGACCCAGGTGCCTTCGCAGCCGCCGGCCAAGCTCGTGCGTGACGAAGGCGGCCGGGCGGGGCAGGCGATTGACAGCGTGATCAGCAATGGCGTCATCATCTCCGGCGGGCTGGTACGCAACTCGGTCCTGTCGCCGGGAGCCCGGGTGGACAGCGAAGCCCGGGTGGACCGGGCCGTGATTCTGCACAATGCTCACGTCGGCCGCCAGGCTGTCGTCCAGAACGCGATTCTGGACAAGAATGTCGTCGTCCGGGAGGGCGCCACGGTCGGCGTGGACAAGAAGCACGACCGGGCCCGCGGTTTCGCAGTGTCCAGCGGCGGCATCACCGTGGTCGGCAAGGGACACGTGGTGACGCCATGACCACCGGCAACCCTGACCACACTCCCACGTTACGACGCTGGCCGGGGAGTTCCCCGGCTGCAAGGCGGCGGGATCCTGGGGATATACGTTAAACCGCCGGGACCGAAGGCGTCCAGCGGAGGACCAATGCCCCTCCCGTGGGGTAGTTGCGCCGCGCAAGCATCTGGGGTGAGAAGGGGTGGTCCCCGATGCATACCCGCGACGACGCGCTCAGGAGCCTGCAGCGGAGCTGGGAAGAGGTGTACGAGGTCAGCGAGGAGCTGGGGGTGTGGCGGGCCGTGAGACGGCTTAACGGCCGGACCGTCATCGCGGTCAGCCCGGAGGCGCTGCATATCCTGCTGGTCCGCGACTACGGCATCGAGAAGGTGCGCGGGCAAAGGGCGGGGCGCTCCGTAGCCTCGTGAGTGTCGCGGTCACCGACGCCGGGCTTTGCGGGCTTTGGCCCTCGTTCCCGGCGACTGCCTGCGTTCATCTTGCGGGCAGCCCGTGGGACCGTCAGCGAGACCTGCTCTAACGGCCGCCCCGCCCCTGGCCGCCGATATACCGTAATGTCTGCGTGTCTGCCTGGCGTCCCTGTCCCGGATGATCGGATCGACCTTAGTGAGAAAGCCTGAATGCGCCGGGCTGCTGCTCTGACCGCCGCCTCGGCAGGCCCTTCCCGGCGCCTCCTCGTCCTCCCTGGAGCCTCATGTGGACATCACCGTTCCTGACATCGGCCACTTCATCGACGTGCTGGTCATCGAGGTGCATGTGACCGCCGGCGACGTCGTAGCCGCCGAGGAACCCCTTATCACGCTGGAGTCGGAGAAGGCCACACTGGACGTGCCCGCGCCGGTCGCGGGAACAGTCGGTCAGGTCGCCACCCGGGTCGGTGACCGGGTATCCGCCGGGGACCTCATCCTCTCGCTCGACGCCGGACCGGGGTTTGCCGGCCCGGCCGCCGTGCCGGCAAAGGAGCGCGTCACCGAGGACGCGGCCGCCGCGCCGGCCGAACCACCAGGCGACGGCTCGCCCGGCGGGACGGACGGGGTCGTCCAGGTAACGGTCCCCGATATCGGCCATTTCATCGACGTGCCAGTGATCGAGGTACACGTGGCCGCCGGTGACGTCGTCAGCGGCAAGGACCCGCTGATCACCCTGGAGTCTGACAAAGCCACCTTGGACATCCCAGCGCCGGTGGCCGGGACCATCGCCGCCGTCCGGGTCGCCGTAGGCGACAACGTTTCCGCCGGCCACGTCATCGCCGACCTGCGCACCGGGAATGCGGCTCTCCTATGATGCTTGGTGTGCCTGATTTAACGGTCTGGTTCCGCCCGCCACCCGGATGGGCCGATACCATTCATGTCTACGTCTGGGGTACCCACCCTCCCAAGGCCGCCCCGGACTGGCCGGGAGTCCCGATGCATGCGCACGGGGACGGCTGGTACGTCTACCGCATCAACGGCGTGGACACCGCGAGCCTGGTGTTCCACGACCAGCACGGGCGGCAGACGGCCGACCTGCGTCGGGAGCGGGATGGCTGGATGGATCGCGATGGCCGGTGGCAGGACACCGACCCCCGCACCGCTGGCACCGGCGCGGCCTCCGGCCCGGCACCCGAGGCGACATCGGCACCCGCTCCGCAGGCCCCGCCGTCCATGGTGGATTTCCGTGCGGAGACCATCTACTTCCTCATCACCACCCGGTTCTACGACGGTGACCCGACGAACAACTTCTACTGCCGAGACCGGATCGCCTTCGACCCCGACGGCCGCCCGACGGACCCGCACTGGCGGGGCGACTTCAAGGGACTGATCGAGCAACTGGACTACGTCAAGGACCTGGGCTTCACCGCTATCTGGATCACCCCGCCGATCGAGAACCGCAGCGGGCTGGACTATCACGGTTACCACGGCTACGACTGGACCCGGATCGATCCTCGGCTGGAATCGCCGGACGCGACTTACCAGCACCTCATCGACGCGGCGCACGAGCGAGGCATCAAGATCATTCAGGACGTCGTCGTCAATCATTCCTGCCAGTACGGGATCCGGGGCAGGGTCTGGATCGACCACCTGCCGATCAAGTATTACGTTCCGCAGGGGTCCCGGCAGGGTGAGGTGAACCACGGGCCCTATCAGGGCAACCTCGGCAACTACACCTGGCCCAACCGGGACGATCTGGACAACCCGGTGGCGCCGCGGTGGTACCGGGAAAGGCACGAGCGCGACCCGCAGGGCCGCGAACCCCTGATCGATCCGCGGACCGGCCAGACCATCCCGGAACCCGGGTACGACCCTGGCCGGTTCTTCGGGGTGGACCCGAGCCGGCTCGACCCGCAGTGGTACCACCAGGACGGTTTCATCGCAGGCGGCGACTGGGAAAGCGCATATCCGCTGCAGCACAAGCACATCGCAGGCGACTGCATCGACCTGGCGACCGAGCGCGAGGACGTCAAGGACTACCTGATTACCGCGATCAACCGCTACCTCGACATGGGCGTCGACGCGTTGCGGATTGACACCGTCAAGCACGTCGAGCGGGGAAACCTGCTCGAGTACGTCAACGCCTGGAAGGCCCACAAGCCAGGCCTCTTTGTCTTCGGGGAGAACCTGGTCAAGGGCTACGGATGGGGAGACATGGGCGGCGGTGACAACGGCCCGTCTCCGATCCGGCCCTGGTGGTACACCCGACTCGGCAACGACCCGCGCAATCCTCATTCCGGCGGCGACTCCGGCTTCGCGGTGCTCGACTTCGGGTTGTTCTCCTCGTTCCGGGACAACCTGAGCCGGGGCACCTTCAGCGGTCTCGCGCAGGCGATGTCGATGGACTGGATCTACGGTGACCCGACCACGCTCATCACGTTTCTGCAGAACCACGACGTCGGCCCGGACAACGACTTCAAGTACCGATTCAAGGGCGAACAGTGGATGGCGGCGGCCGCCTACAACGTGCTCTGGACCGTCCGCGGCATCCCTTGCCTCTACTACGGCGAGGAAATTGAGTTCATGAAGGGCGCTCCGCAGGACGTCGAGGGCGAGCGGGACACCCTGGCCCGGACCGGGCGGGCCTACTTCGGAGACCACCTGACCCCCGGACGGATCGGCGTGACCCAGGCGCACCCCCTCTACGCGCACATCAAGCGCCTTAACCAGATCCGCCGGGCACTTCCCGCCCTGCAAAGGGCACCCATGGGCCAACTGAACGAATGGGGCAGCGGGCTAAGCTTCGTGCGCGACCACGACGGCGGCCGCAGCTACGTCGTCGTCGGCCTCGCGATCGGCAGTGACCAGACCATCACTGTGCACGGTGTGCTCAACGGTACCTACCGCGATGCCGTCACCGGCCGGGAGATCGTGGTCCACGACGGAACGCTGGCGTTCGGCGTCCGGGCCAGTTCGGCCGGCATCTACGTGCTGGACGGGCCGGGCCGGATCGGCGTGGACGGCGTCTATCTGCGCTGAGGCCCGGCCCCGCACTATTCCCCTTGCGCTTCCCCTTGTGCACCTCGCGCTTCCCCCCGTAACCCGGCCCCGAGCCCTCGCGCACCAGGGACCGTCGCGGACCTGGACAGGACCTTCGCCCCGTGCCGGACCTCATCAGCTGGGCCCACAATGACAGCGTTCTCGCAGTGGTGCCTTATCCGGTGAGAGGCAGGCCAGCCGTGCGTGAGGAGCGCAAGACACTCACCCGGTACACCATCGAGTCCGAGCACCGCCATCCCGGCTCGACTGGTGAGTTCTCGGGGCTGCTCAACGCGGTGGCGACGGCCGTGAAGATCATCAGTAACCAGGTCAGCCGGGGCGCGCTTGCCGGCGCTCTGGGAAGCACCGGCGCGGACAACGGTCAGGGCGACGCGCACAAGAAGCTTGACCTCATCAGCAACGAGGTGATGATCGGCGAGACGGAATGGACCGGGCACTTGGCCGCCGTGGCGTCCGAAGAGATGGAGGGCATCTACCCTGTCCCGGCAGCCGGGCGGCGCGGGAAGTACCTGCTGGTATTCGACCCGATGGACGGTCCCGGCGACGTCGACGCCAGCATTTCGGTGGGCACGATCTTCTCGATCCTGCGCAGCCCCGACCCGGCAGCGGAGCCGCGGGCCGAGCACTTCCTGCAGCCGGGAACCGCCCAGGTGTGCGCGGGCTTCGCCTTGTACGGGCCGTCCACCATGCTGATCCTCACCACCGGCGACGGCGTCGATGGATTCACCCTCGATCGTGACATCGGGGCGTTCGTCCTGACTCATCCGCAGCTGCGGATTCCCGAGGATTGCGCGGAGTTTGCGATCAATGCCTCCAACGAGCGCTTCTGGGAGCCGCCGGTGCGCCGTTACATCCAGGAGTGCCTGGCAGGCGGGACCGGGCCGCGAGGCCGGGACTTCAACATGCGCTGGATCGCCTCGCTAGTGGCGGAGACCTACCGCATTCTCACCCGCGGCGGTGTCTTCCTGTACCCCAAGGACAGCAAGGAACCAGCCGAGCCGGGGCGGCTGCGGCTGATGTATGAGTGCAATCCGGTCTCGTTCATTGTCGAGCAGGCCGCCGGCGGCGCGAGCACCGGGCGCGGGCGCGTCATGGAAATCCAGCCAGCCGGCCTGCACCAGCGCGCGCCGCTGATACTCGGGTCCAGGAACGAGGTCGAGCGGATCGAGCGCTACCACCATGACCACGCCAGCGCAGAGGCGTCGGCCTTCGACGACTCGCTCTTCAACGTCCGGTCCCTGTTCCGGACCCGGTGACCGGAGGAAGACAGGTGTCGGCCAAGCACCCGATCGTCGTCATTACCGGTTCGTCCGGCGCGGGCACATCGTCGGTGACCAGGACCTTTCAGCACATATTCCGGCGCGAGGGAATCAACGCGGCGATCGTGGAGGGCGACTCGTTTCACCGGTACGACCGGGAGGAAATGAAGGCCGCAACGGCGGCCGCCGAAAAGGAAGGCAACCATCACTTCTGCCATTTCTCACCCGAGGCGAACCTGCTCGAGGAACTCGAGACCCTATTTCGCGAGTACGGCGAGAGCGGCTGCGGCAAGGTCCGAAAGTACCTGCACGATGTGGGGGAGGCCAAGCCGTACGGGCAGCAGCCTGGTACCTTCACGCCCTGGAATGACGTCGACCCAGACAGCGACCTGCTCTATTACGAGGGATTGCACGGTGCCGCGGTCACCGGCACGGCGGACGTCGCCCAGCACGCGGACCTGCTGGTCGGGGTGGTCCCGATCATCAACCTGGAGTGGATCCAGAAGCTGCACCGGGACAAGACAGCCCGTGGCTACACCAGCGAAGATGTGGTCGATACGGTTCTGCGGCGCATGCCGGATTATGTGAATTACATCTGTCCGCAGTTCTCCCGCACGCACGTGAACTTCCAGCGGGTGCCGACCGTGGATACCTCGAACCCGTTCATCGCCCTCGAAATCCCGAGCGCCGATGAGAGCTTCGTCGTCATCCGGTTCGCCAGGCCGAGGGGCATCGACTTTCCTTACCTGCTGTCGATGCTGCACGATTCGTTCATGTCACGGCCGAACATCATCGTCGTGCCGGGCGGGAAGATGGAGCTGGCAATGCAGCTGATCTTCACTCCGCTCATCCTGCGGCTGATGGCAGCACGACGCCAAGCCTGAGCGGCTGTTTCAGTTGGGGTGAGGAACTCGGCGCCTCGCGCTCCACTCCGCATACACATCGATGTCCGGCAATGGCTGATCTGCACCGCCGTGGTCCTGTCCATCGTGGTAGTCGCCGAGATCCGCAAAGCCGTGCTGCGGCGGACCGCCGCGAACGCCATCCGCCCCGCCAGCGCCCCCCCAACCGGAGCCACCACCCGCTGAACGCCGGCCGGGAGCCTGACATCGCCGAGCACGCGCCCGTCCGGCAGATGGCCGGCCGCCGTAAATCGCCGCCATAACGGGACGGTCTGCGCGTAGGCGCGCGCTGGGCGGCGCAAGAGCTGACCGACCGGTTCTCGGCGATCCGGCGTCCTGCCGAAGAGCTAATACCGGGCGAGTGCCGCGCCGGCCGCAAGTGCGTAGATCTGCCGCAACTCGGTGAATCTATCCGGATTCGTGCTGGGCGTGATCTGCGAATTGACAGAGACGACGACCGATCGCCTCCCGTTCGCGCTGGCCGCGACGAATTGTGTGTAGCCAGGCGTATTTCCAGTATGGCCGTACACGGTTCCGCACCTGCTCTGGTAGCGGAATATGGCCAGGCCCGCCGAGTTCTGGCCAGGGCCAGGCGGTTCGGAACTTCCGGGCCTGAACTCGAACTGCGCCATACGGATCGGGGCACTAGTGGTAGCACCGCTGACATACGCCCGGATGAAGGTGTTGGCATCATCTGGCGAGGAGACAATCCCGCCAGCCGCCCAGGACCACCCGGCGGCGAACAACTGGGTGACATCCTCCGGGGCTTGCGGCGGCGCCACGGTGTAGCCGTGCACGAACGGAACTGGCATGTCCGTGCCCCGCGGGAGGCTCGTGTTCTTTAGGCCCAGCCGGACGAACACGCGCTCGGCCAACTCGGTCTCGTAGGATTTTCCGCTGGCGGCCTCGGCCATCAGGCCGATAACGATGTTGTCGGAGTTCGAGTACTCGTACTTCGACCCGGGGGTGAAATTTAGCCCCGTTCCGGCGTAGGACAGCAGAACTCGCGGCGGCGGCGCCATCAGCGGAGACTTCATCAGGGCATTACTGAACGCCTCTGTCTGGCTGAAGTCCGGAATGCCGCTCGTGTGATTCAAGACCTCCCGCAGCGTTACTTCCGACCAGGCCCGGGGCAGGCCCGGCAGCCACTTGCCGACGGTGTCGCCGAGGGACAGCGTGCCATCTGCCGCCAGCGACAGGGCGACCGCGCCGCTGAATGCCTTCGACACGCTGGCCAGCCGCATCGAGTCGGATGCCTGAATCGGCAGCTTGTCAGCCAGATCGGCAGTACCTGCCCGGTGCAGGACCGCCCGGTCCCCTCGCTGCACGAGCGCGGCGATTCCCGGCGGTCCATCTGGATGCTGGACGAGCCGGGTAAGAGCCTGGTCGAGTGCTGCGTCAGCGGCGCCCGCCGCGCCGGGCGCATCGTCGGCCAGTGCGCTGGACGGAGCGGTAAATCCCGTGGCTAGCGCGCCCATGGCCGCGGTCACTGCCGTTCCGGTCAGGAAGGTCCTCCGTGTCACGGCCACGTCCGCCAACCCCCCCACAGCTGTCCCACATATGAACACATGTGCCCACTTAACTGTACGTCTGACGATCCGCGCAAGCGCGGCCGGGCCCTAGGGCCCCCGCCGCCGCCTTTTCGGGCGGTGCCTTCATCGGGCGTCCACCTCTGGTGTGACCGGCCCGCGCCCGGGGGGACCTCCGCCCCCGAAGGACCCGGGCCGTGCCGCGGCAGTGTGGTCCACGCCGCGTCAGCAAGCATGGCTGCGGACCGGCACGGTTACCGCCGACGTTCTGCAGGCCGGCAGGCCGGGCTCCGGCCTAGTTGAACCCCATTCCCCTGACCTGCGACTTTACCGGAGGGTCGACCGAATCCTATGCGTTTTCCTGGTTAGAGCATGATCATCCGTGTCCGGGGGGCTTGAACCGCTCGCCTATATCCTCGACGGCGGCACGGAACCGTGGCTGAGCCTGTGACCAGTGCCCGCACAGGCCGCTGCAAGGCCGGGAGTTACCTGGGCAGCTCCGCGACACCTTGTGCCACTGCGCACGGCGCGCACAACGCTACCTCCACCACACCGTCCCGGGCCATCGGAAGGTTGCGGGTGATCACCGCGCGGTTGTCGCATATCCCCATGTCTTCGGGGTGGGAGCCGGCGCATGAGCATTCGCATCCAGGCCGTGGCCAGATGGCCGCGAGCCGCCAGCTCTCCAGCACCGCCCGGACGGCCGGGTCACTGGTGAGCCTACCGAACGCCTCGGCGGTCACCGCGGCCGTGCGTTCCGCCCACTCCGCCGCCACGTCAGCGGCGGCGTGCCAGGCGGCGGCGAGCTGCCGTACGGGGTTGTCTCCGGCGCCACTCACCCCGGTATTGTCTCACTCCGCTGGGATAGTGACCAGCGCGCTGCCGGTGCCGCTTGCTGTTGATCACGCCAGGAATGACAGGCCTCGCCGAGGCGCGACCCGCGCGCAGGCCGGCCGCAGACCGAGCCAGCCGGCACAAACGGGCGATCTGCGCCCGGCTGGTCGTACGGTCTGTCGGCCCGCGGACGTCCGGATCTGCATGTGAGGGCCGTGCCGTCAATCAGCAGGCGGACCGTGCTGAGAGGGAGGCGGCTGGTACCGGGCCGGTCGAGTCAGGCAGGCTTTGGCTATGACTCCGGGGACAAGGCCCAGGCAGCGGCTGACCCTCGCGGTGGCGTGCCTGGCTCAGGGCATGATGGTGCTCGACGTCCTGATCGTGAGTGTCGCCCTGCCGGCCATGCAACATGAGCTGCACCTTTTGCCCGCCGGATTGGAATGGGTTGTCAGTGGCTACGCCTTGGCCCTAGCCGCATTGATACCGACAGGCGGCGCACTCGGTGATCATTTCGGGCGCAAGCGCGTTTTCGTAAGCGGAGTCGCCCTCTTCACGCTCGCCTCGGTCGGCTGTGCTTTGTCGGTTTCGGGCGCGACGTCACGCTGTTCTTCCAGAACATTGAAGGGTGGTCCGCGCTCCGCACCGGCCTGTCGTGGCTGTTGTTCTGCATTCCGTACTTCGTCGTGGCCCAGCTCGGAAGGCGGCTCGCCCGATGGCTGCCGGTGGCGTGGGCGGTGGGGGCGGGCTGCTACGTCGCCGCCGCGGGCATGCTCGGGATGAGCCAGCTGGAATCGACGACACCGTTTTGGTGGCCCCTGCTTCTCGCTGGCGTGATCCTCGCCGCCGCCGGCGTGGTGGGCTTGCGGGGGCTACGACATCTGCAGATGCCCGGGTCCTCGCAGCCCCAGACGACGGGCGCGAGGGCGAGTAGGTGACCCTGGCAACGCTGATCGCCGGTCACATCCGCAAGGTGCCCAAGCCCACCCATCCGATGCCGCGAGCCTCAGCAACTCGAGTGCGATCTTGCCCGGTGACAGCCGGGCGGGTCAGGCCGGGCTGATTTCTTGGCCGAGGCCTGGCAGAGCAGGCAGTGGAGGGATGATTCTGATCGGGATGGGCGTTGGCATAGGTACGCGACATATCGCGTCGATTTGGTAGGCGTGGACCCTTGAAGAGCTCCGGGCCTTGAGAGGTGAGCGTGATGACCGGGTGGTACGCGGAGCGGGCGCCGGACAGGCCGGCCAAGGCCATGATCGGCGTAACGCTGCTCGCGCTGCTGCTGGTGGCGGCCGTGCCGGTGGCCCTGCTGGCCGGAGTGGTCATGATGATGCTGGGACACGTCGCCGGCGGGCTCGCGCTGTTCGGGGGCTCGGTCCTCGCCGCCGCCATAGCTGTCGCGCTCGCGGGAATGAGCGGGATGCGGCACCTGCGCAAGCTGCTGTCCGGACGCAGCGTCCGTGTCGTGCACCTGGACGGCAGCCAGTACACCGGCGTCACAGCGCCACAGGGCAGCGACTACACCAACGTCGTGCAGCTGGACCGCAGCCAGTACACCGAAGTTCGCTGACCTGGCCGTCAGGCCCAGTCCCGGAAGATCGAGATTAAAGGCTCAACGAACTCCTGACGGTCCGAAGACGCGCCGGGCGGCACGGGCAGCCGCCGTGCGGCCAGCGGATTCGGTCGAGCTGGTCATCAGCCAGCCAGCCCCGGAGCTGCACCCAGGCGGATAGGCGATCGCCATCCACGGGCAACTCAGGATTGAGACAACCGGGCTAAACCGTAGCCTGATACGCCACCCGGAAATCGGCCAGGAGCCTATTCAGTTACGTCCTTTTACAGATAAATTGTCCCGCTTCCCGGTAATGTTACCGCGGGTCAGCCCCGTCTCGTGGGACGGGTGATCATACGAGCCTGGGGGGCCATGAACAGGGCAGCCATACGAGCTGGGGTCGTCGGCGGGATCCTCGGCGGCGTGGTGATGGCCGGATGGCTGATGTTCATCTTGTGGCTGACCGGCACCGGATTTTGGACGCTGCTGAACCTGATCACGAACACGGTGTGGCGGGCCGCGCCGCTCGGCGCGAAGTTCAGCGTGCCGGCGCTGGTCATTGGCCTGGCCGTGCACGTGATGATGTCTGCCCTGTTCGGCGTGCTGATCGCGGCAGCGGCGTGGCGGCTGCCAGGACCGCGCTCGCTGGTGATCGCGGGTGGGGCGCTGTTCGGTGCCGTGCTGTGGGCGGTCATGCAGTACGGCATCTGGCGGGCCGTCGATCCGGCGGCGGCCCAGGTCATCACGCCGTGGGTGTTCGTGATCGCACATCTGATGTTCGGAATGCTCGCCGCCGCCACGGCGGCGATAGTGATTCCCGATGAGGAGGCCGCGCCGGCCGCCGGGCGGCATGCGGTGCGGGATGCTGGGCCCATTCCCGGCACGGCACCGAGCAGCCAGCAGGCCGGCATGACCGCTCCCGGGATCGCCCCGGTGCCGCACTGGCGGGTCCTGACGGCCAGCAACGACAGCGGTATGCAGACGGTCACCCGCACCAGCGGCGGGCTCGGTATGGTCACCGACGAGCCCGCCGCCCGGGGCGGCACCGGGACCGCGCTGACGCCGCTGGAAACCGTCATCGGGGCGCTGTGCGGGGACACGGGCGTCACATTTGCCAGGGCGGCCCGCGAGGTCGGATTCGGTTATGACGGTATCGACTTCGAGGCAGCGTTTACCGTGGCTCCGGGAGGCCAGGACGGCGAGCCAGGGGTGCGGTCCTTCTTCGAGACCGTGCGCGTCCAGGCCCGGGTACGCGCCACCCAGCCGGAGGCCTCGCTGGCAGATGTGGCCCGGATTGCCGAGCGGTGCTGTCCGGTCCGTAACCTGCTCGCCGACGCCGGGGTGGCGGTGGAGATGACCTGGACCGCCGTCCCGCCGGAGGCCTTCTCGCGAGAGATACCGGGAGCCCCAGGTCCCCGGCGCTGGTCAGTCGGGTGGCCGCAGCCGGGAAGTGGTTCCCGCCTGCGGTGATCGAGAATCAGCCGGCC
>Ga0335078_10009957_pt1 | contig 14073 bp, 10 predicted proteins | sample Lox_Sample_32_FD_206711 | JGI IMG/M metagenome (GOLD analysis project Ga0335078, IMG submission 206711) | Soil microbial communities from Loxahatchee National Wildlife Refuge, Florida, United States - Lox_Sample_3.2 | ecosystem: Environmental > Terrestrial > Soil > Wetlands | place: USA...
CGGGAAAAATGTTCAACGGCGGCAATGGCGGGCGGATTACTTTGAACCAGGCCTGGGACCTGGTGCAGCGCCTGGCGGGTGTGACGATTCGCGCCAACTACGGCCCGCCGCGGCGGGGAGACGTCCGCGATTCGCAGGCTGACACCACGCTTGCGGTGCGCGATTTGGCCCATTGCCCCCGGTTCTCCTTCGAAGACGGGATGCGCCGTACCTTCGAATGGTACCGGACCGCCCAGGCATCGGGAGTGGTTCAGGGATAGGCGAGCTTCACTAGCGATCGGCCCGCAAATCGTGGAAAATGTACACCGAAGGTGAGTAGTTTCGTTGTGCTACGACAGTTTTACATACTGGCCATGAGTACCATGCACCCCCAAAAAACACCGGCAAATTAAGGGTTTTTCAGCTACCCCCTCAGGTGGTAACCGGATTGCCTTCGACTGCCCTCCAAGCCTGTAAAAAAGTACGTAAGGAGACCTCATGGTCAGCACTGAACTCATCGATAACGAAGCCGTGCGCACGGTGATCCCGAGTACTCGCGAGACTGTTCCGGACGAGTTTCGGCCTCTCAGCAGTCGTGAAAAGCAGGTCGTGAAGTTGATTCAACAAGCTAAGCTCAACAAAGAGATTGCCTACGAACTAAACCTCACCGAGGGAACCATAAAGGAATATCTGAACCGGATATTCCGAAAACTGGGTGTAAAGAACCGGACGGAGCTGGCCATTTGGGCATTCTCGCAGCAGCGCGATGCCGCCTGAGTGCTACCAGCCGAGGGATCTGAGGATCGTGACTGTTCCCCAATCGGCGCAGTGATTGAGGAATAGGCCCAGGTTGCTGGCCTGAAACAACACCAGCAACAGGACGAATCCGAAGCGCGCAATCTCGATGTAAATGACGGCCGGAATACGCGCCGCCAGGAGCAGTTTCGATCCGTCCAGCGGCGGCACGGGCAGCAGATTGAAGATCGCCAGGTAGAGACTCAATCGAATTCCCTGCACCACGAAGCCGAAAGCCGCATGCCAGAGGGCGTAGGTCGCGATGGCTACCACCCCCAGCAGGCCCGCCAGCACGATATTGCTCGCCGGGCCGGCCAGCGCGACCAGCAGCAGACCGTTCAAGCCGCCGCGCAGTTTGGCGGTGGTGGTGTAGACCGGCCTGCCCCAGCCGATGAAGCCGAGTCCCAGAAGCGACGTGATCAGCGGCAGGATCACCGTGCCGACCCTGTCGATATGGGCCAGCGGGTTCATCGTAACGCGTCCCTGGAGGAGCGGCGTATCGTCCCCCAGCCGCGTTGCCACCCAGGCGTGCGCGAATTCGTGTGGCGCGGTGAGCATGCAAAGCAGGAGGACGTTGATGACGGCTTGCTGCCAGTAAAGATGCATCGTCACTTCCGGCGCACCACCGCCGCCCATAGCAGCAGCAGCGCCACTACCGCCAGGATCGCCACCGTTCTCAGGACCAGTGGATTCGTCACCGGCTTCGCAGCCAGTGTAGCAGGGTCGTGAAACGCCGCGGCGCCGAACCCCGCCTGCGCGCCAAGGCCGCGCCGCCGCGCGTGTTATGATGGAACTTCAACCATTCATTCTCTTTCCCGAGGTCAAATCCAGTTGGCTTTAGTCGAAGGTTGTAAGCACTCGCTGGAGATTTCCATTCCCGTGGCGGAAGTAACCAGCGAGACCGACCGCGTGGTGCTGGACATCCAGAAGCGCGCCAAGTTGCCCGGATTCCGTCCGGGTAAGGCGCCGACCAGCCTGATCCGCAAGCAGTTCGCCGGCGAAGTGCGGCAGAAGGTGATGGAGGACCTGATCCCGAAGTATCTGCAGAAGCAGTTCGAGGCCGAGAATCTGCAAGTGGTGGGGTCGCCGGATATCAAGGACGTCCATTTTCACGACGGCGAGCCGCTGCGCTTCACCGCCGAGTTCGAAGTGATTCCGCAGATCGAACTGCAGGAATATCGCGAAGTCGAAGTGCCCTACCAGGATCCGGACGTGACCGATGAGGACGTCGAGAAGCGCTTGACCGAGCTGCGCGAGCAGAAAGCGGAATACGTCAATATCGATCCGCGGCCGCTGGCCGATGGCGACCACGCCGTGCTGGCGATCGAGAGCATGCAGGGTGTGGACGGCCCGCCCGTCAAGCAGGACGAGATGGTGCTGGAGCTGGGCGGCGCCGACACGGTGCCGGCGTTCACCGAAAACCTGCGCGGGCTCAGCCCGGGCGACGAGAAGGATTTCGAAGTCGCGTATCCCGAAGATTATGGATCCGCGCGGCTGGCGGGCAAGAACGTGACCTTCCACGTGCAGGTGAAGGGACTTCGGCGCAAAGATCTTCCCGAGCTCAACGACGAGTTCGCCCAGGACACGGGCGACTATCGCAATATGGAAGAATTGCGCGACGCCATCCGCAAGGCGATCTTCGCGCAGCGGCAGAACGAAGCGCAGCACGCCGCCAAGGACAAGATCATCGAGAAACTGGTGGAATTGCACGATTTTCCGGTGCCCGAGATCTTCATCGAACGGCAGATCAAGAATCGCGTGGAGCAGAGCCTGCGAGCCATGGCGGCGGAGGGCGTCGATCCCAGAGGCATCAAGCTGGATTGGGGCAAAGTGAAGGAATCGCAGCGGGACAAGGCGGTGCAGGAAGTCAAAGCTTCGATGCTGCTGTCGCGCATCGCGGAACGGGAAGCGATTCATGCGACGCGCGACGAGGTGGATCGCGAAGTGGAGCGCCACGCGCGGCAAACGCGCGAGCCGGTGGCCGCGGTTCATATGAAGTACGAAAAGGACGGGACGCTGGGCCGCATCGCCAATCACATTCAGACGGAAAAGACATTGAACTTTTTGTTCGAACAGGCGCGCAAGACCGCCTGAGAAGGATGGCGCGCAGCGGGAGCCGTCCCCGGCCGCCGAACCGTGTTGAATTCATGGGAAACACAGTACTAACTCTGGTTTGCTCTGGGGTCCATTGCCACGCGATACCCATTCAGGTGATAATGGAAACGAAACTCGCAGGTGAGGAGAAGACTGCGTGAAGCGTGCCGGATCCGATGATGCTTTGCGATGTTCCTTTTGCCACAAGAGTCAAGACGTTGTAGGAAAACTCATCTCTTCGCCGAGTGACTACCCCAGAGCCTACATTTGCGACGAATGTATTGCGGTTTGCAATTCGATTTTGGAAGACGATAAAGTCGAACCGCCCTCAGGAACCCCCAATAAAATCCCCAAGCCCTTGGAAGTCAAGGAGTTTCTCGACCAGTACGTGATCGGGCAGGAAGCTACCAAGAAGAAGCTGGCGGTAGCGGTCTACAACCATTGCAAGCGCATCCACATGAACCGCATGCGCAATTCTGATGTGGAGCTGCAGAAGTCCAACATCCTGCTGATCGGGCCGACCGGTACAGGTAAAACCCTGATGGCGCAAACCCTGGCCAAAATTCTGGATGTGCCCTTCGCCATCGTGGACGCCACCACCCTCACCGAAGCCGGCTACGTGGGCGAGGATGTGGAAAACATCATCCTGAAGCTGCTGCAGGCGGCCGACGGGGATGTGCAGAAGTGCCAGCAGGGAATCATCTATATCGACGAAATCGACAAGATCTGCCGCAAGGACGAGAACCCGTCGATTACCCGCGACGTCTCGGGTGAAGGCGTGCAGCAGGCCTTGCTGAAGATTCTGGAAGGCACCGTCGCCAATGTTCCGCCGCAGGGCGGGCGCAAGCATCCGCATCAGGAATTCACCCCGGTGGACACCACCAACATCCTGTTCATTTGCGGCGGCGCATTCGTGGGTCTGGAGAAGGTCATCGCCCGCCGCACCGGCAAGAAGTCGATGGGCTTCATGCAGGAGGACGGCGGACGGCACACCGGAATCAGCGGACGGCGGGACATCGATCTGCTGAGCACGGTGCAGCCGGTGGACCTGATCAAGTTCGGTTTCATACCGGAGTTCATCGGTCGCCTGCCGGTGAACGCGGTGCTGGAAGACCTGGACCGCGGCGCGCTGATCCAGATTCTCTCGCGCCCGAAAAACGCGATCGTCAAGCAATACCAGAAACTGTTCGAGTTTGAGAATGTGCGATTGAAGTTCAGCGATGAAGCGCTGGAAGCGATCGCGGATCTGGCGATGGAGCGCAAAGTAGGCGCGCGCGGCCTGCGCATGATTCTCGAAGACCTCATGCTCGATCTGATGTACTACCTGCCATCCTACAAGAAGGTCCGGGAATTCCAGGTCACCAAAGAGATGGTGCTCTCACAGAAAATCAGTCTTACAATATTGGAAAAGGCCGGCTAACCAGCCGGCTGGGTGCCCCGGTCACAACTGCCGACCCGCACGATCCAGGCGAGGGTTTCCCCTCAGGGGAGGACAATGCTTACTTCGAAGGAAAAATCAGATACACGACGGCTGCCTATGATGCCCATTCGCGAGGTGGTCATCTTTCCCTACATGATGACGCCGTTTGTGGTGGGCCGCGAATCGAGCGTTCGGGCGCTCGAAGAAGCCATGGCCGCCGACAAGAAAATCTTCCTCGCGACGCAGCACGACGCATCCATCGACGAGCCGAAGCCCAACGAAATCTACTCGGTCGGGACCATCGTCAACATCGTGCAGAGCCTCAAGCTACCGGACGGCAATATCAAGGTATTGGTGGAAGGAGTGGAACGGGCGCGCGTGGTCAGCGTGACCGATGACGAAGGCTTTTTCCGCGCGGTGGTCAAGACCGCCAACTTCAAGATCGAACCGGGTCCGCAGCTGGACGCGCTGGTGAGCCGCGTCACGGGGCTTTTCGAGCAATACGTCAAGCTCAGCCAGAATCTGAACTACGAGACCATGATCGCCGCCATCCGCGTGGATGACGCCGGCAAACTGGCCGACACGGTCGGCGCGAATTTGCAGCTCACCATCGAAGAGAAGCAGGAACTGCTGGAAATCTTCGATCCCATCGACCGCCTGACGCGCGTGGCGGAAATGCTCGATATCGAAATCGAGAAGCTGAACGTCGACCGGACGATTCAGGGCCGCGTGAAGCGGCAGATGGAAAAGGCGCAGAAAGAATACTACCTCAACGAGAAAATCAAGGCCATCCAGAAGGAGCTGGGACGCGGGGAGAAGAGCGAAATCGACGAGCTGAAAAAGCGCATCGAGACCGCTGGCATGACCGCCGACGCCTCCGAGAAGGCCATGGCGGAATTGAAGCGGCTGGAGAACATGCCGCCCATGTCGGCCGAATCGACGGTGTCGCGGAATTACCTCGATTGGCTCCTGGCTGTGCCGTGGAAGAAAAGATCGAAAGAGATCCGCGATCTCAAGTTTGCCGAAGGCGTGCTGGAAAACGATCACTACGGCCTGGAAAAAATCAAGGAGCGCATCCTGGAATTTCTGGCCGTGCGCCGGCTGGTGAAAAACCCCAAAGGATCCATCCTGTGCTTCGTGGGGCCTCCGGGAGTGGGCAAGACGTCGCTGGGGATGTCGATCGCCAAGGCGACCGGCCGCAAATTCGTGCGCATGTCGCTCGGCGGCGTGCGCGATGAAGCCGAAATCCGAGGCCACCGGCGCACCTACATCGGCGCTCTGCCGGGACAGGTGATCCAGATGATGAAAAAGGCCGGAACGCGCAATCCGGTTTTCATGCTGGATGAAGTCGACAAGATGTCGATGGATTTCCGCGGCGATCCTTCCGCGGCGCTGCTCGAGGTGCTGGATCCCGAACAGAATTACATGTTCGTGGACCACTACCTGGACGTGGAATACGACCTCTCGCAAGTCTTCTTCATTGCCACCGCCAACGTGCTGCACACGATTCCGCCGGCGCTGCAGGACCGCATGGAAACGATCCGTCTTTCCGGCTACACCGAGCTGGAGAAGATGGAGATCGCCAAGCGCTTCCTGGTGAAGAAGCAGATGGAGCAGACCGGGCTCACGGCCAACGAGATCGAATTCAACGATTCGGGAATCAACGGGCTGATTCAGTACTACACGCGCGAAGCCGGCGTCCGCAACCTGGAGCGCGAAATCGGCAACGTGTGCCGCAAAGTGGCGCGGCAGGTGGTCAACGGCAGGAGCGCCAAAGAGAAAGCTCCGGGAAAGCAGACGATCACCGGCGAGAAACTGCCGGACATGCTGGGTCCGTGGCGATTCCGCGATCTGGAAGCCGAAAAGAAAAACGAAATCGGCGCGGCCGTGGGATTGGCGTGGACCGAAGTGGGCGGGCAGATTCTGTCGGTGGAGTGCACGCTGATGGAAGGCAAGGGCAAGCTCACCATCACCGGAAAGCTGGGCGAGGTGATGCAGGAATCGGCGCAGGCGGCCATGAGCTACATCCGGTCGCGCGCCATGAACTTCGGCCTGCCGCGCGATTTCTACCGCAATCTCGACGTCCACATTCACATTCCCGAAGGCGCCATACCGAAGGACGGCCCTTCCGCCGGCATTACGCTGGCGACGGCGATCTGCAGCGCCCTGACCAGGATTCCGGTGAGGGGCGACGTCGCCATGACGGGCGAGATCACGCTGCGCGGCAAAGTGCTGCCGATCGGCGGATTGAAGGAGAAACTGATGGCCGCGCATCGCCACGGAATACTGGAGGCGATCATGCCGCGCGAGAACGAGAAGGACCTTCCGGACATTCCCGACGCCATCAAGAAGACCATGAAGTTGGCCTTCGTGGAATCGATGGACGAAGTGCTGAGGTTTGCCTTGGAGCGCGAAGTGGTGGCGCTAACCCTGCCCGCCGCTCCGGCCGGTGTGGAAGTCCAGCCGGCGGGCGAAGCTCTGGCGCATTGATGTGGGGCAGGTTTCCAACCTGCGGCGGGTTTGTAACCCGCCTCTGAATTCGCTTGCAGGCAGAATTTATAGTCAGCTCCGCCAGCCCGGACCAGTTTCCAAGGGACCAGTTGCCGGAGATTGCATTTTTCGGTAGAAGTAACGTAGGGAAGTCCAGCTTGATTAATGCCCTCACCGGGCACAAAAGGCTGGCATTCACCAGTAATACCCCGGGGCGCACGCAAACGATCAATTTTTACCGGGTCGACGGGAAGATGTATTTTGTCGACTTTCCGGGGTATGGGTACGCGCGCGTGCCCCTGGAAATTGTGGTGCAATGGAAGAAGCTGATTGAGCAGTATCTGGAGAAGAGGCAGAGTCTAACGCTTTCCTGCCTGATCCTGGATGCGCGCCGCGGGTGGATGGAGAAAGATCTCGATCTGAAACGGTGGCTCGAGGAGCACGGCAGACCGTATCTGGTTATCGCCACAAAGTCCGACAAGTTAAATCGATCTGAGCAAGAGCACGGCTTGCGCGCCATCCGCCAGGAAGGCGTCGAACCGTTGCCGTTCTCGGCCGTTACCGGCCGGGGAGTGAGGGAAATTTGGCAAGCAATAACGAAAACACCACCGCGGTAAACACCCCGCCAACGGAGAAATCCGAAAAACCCACAGAGAGACCGCCCGCCGAGCGCCCGGAACGTCCGGAGCGTCCCGCCAAGGCTCATCGCACCGAAGCCGCCAAAGGAGATGCCGCCAAAGCCGACGGCAGCAAAGCCGATGCCGCCAAGGGGGAGCCTGCCAAGGCCGAGGCCCCCAAAATCGAAGTGGCCACCCTCGAGGTGAAACCCGCGGAGTCAAAACCGCCCGAAGTCAAGACGGCGGATGGTAATCCGCCGGAGGCGAAAGCTCCGGAAGCCAAACCTCCGGAAGCGAAAGCTCCGGAAGTAAAGCCCGCCGAAGCGAAAGCCGAATCCCGGCCGGCTGCCGACCCGCCGCCGCCCGCGCCCTCACCGGCCGCCGTCCCGGCCGCGCCTCCGCCGGTCGTCGAAGCGCCGCCGCCCCTCGAACAAACCGGCGGCGGATTACTCGGTCCCGGACACCGGCGCAAGCCGAACACGCAAGGCGTCAAGAACGGCACGCCGACTCTCGACCTGGTGGAGCTCAAGGACATGAGTATCCAGAAGCTCAACCAGGTAGCCAAGGACATGGGAATTGCCGGCGCCGCCGGATTGCGCAAACAGGAGCTGATCTTCAAAATCCTGCAGACGCAGGCCGAAAAGAGCGGGCTGATCTTCTCCGAAGGCGTGCTGGAATGCCTCCCCGATGGCTTCGGCTTCCTGCGCGCGCCCGAATACAACTACCTGCCCGGCCCCGACGACGTGTACGTCTCGCCATCGCAGATCCGCCGTTTCGACCTGCGCACCGGCGACACCATCAGCGGACAGATCCGTCCGCCCAAGGAAGGCGAGCGGTATTTCGCGCTGATCAAAGTCGACGCCATCAATTTCGAGCCGCCCGAGGAAGCGCGCAACAAGATCTTCTTCGATAACCTGACGCCGCTCTACCCCAACGAGCGCATGAAGCTCGAGACCGTGCGCGACAATTTCTCCGGCCGCGTGATGGACCTGCTCACGCCCGTCGGCAAGGGACAGCGCGGGCTGATCGTCTCGCCGCCGCGCACCGGCAAGACGATGCTGCTGCAATCCATCGCCAATTCGATTACCAGCAACCATCCGGAAGTTTCGCTCATCGTGCTGCTCATCGACGAGCGCCCGGAAGAAGTCACCGACATGCAGCGCAGCGTGCGCGGCGAAGTCATCAGCTCGACCTTCGACGAGCCGGCCACGCGCCACGTGCAGGTGGCGGAAATGGTGATCGAAAAGGCCAAGCGGCTGGTGGAGCACAAGCGCGACGTGGTGATCCTGCTGGATTCGATCACCCGCCTGGCGCGCGCCTACAACACCATCGTGCCGCCTTCGGGCAAGGTGCTGTCGGGCGGCGTGGATTCCAACGCGCTGCAGCGGCCCAAGCGATTCTTCGGGGCGGCGCGCAATATCGAAGAGGGCGGATCGCTGACGATCATTGCGACGGCGCTGATCGACACCGGCAGCCGCATGGACGACGTGATCTTCGAAGAGTTCAAGGGCACCGGCAACATGGAAATCCACCTCGAGCGCAAGCTGGTGGACAAGCGCGTCTTCCCGGCCATCGACATCAACAAGAGCGGCACGCGCAAGGAAGAGCTGCTGTTGCCGAAGGACGAGCTGAACCGGGTGTGGATCCTGCGCAAGGTGCTGAACCCGCTGAGTCCCGTGGAAACGATGGAGTTGCTGCTGGACAAGCTGGGGAAGACGCGGAGCAATGGCGAATTCCTGGCGTCGATGAGCGGCTAGACCATAGCCACTTCTCCGGCGACTCCACCAGCCCGCGTTTGACCGGATTGTTCTCGACGTAGGTCTCGAGGTCCGAGAATTCTTCCTCCGTTCGAATCCAATGATCGAAGGATTCTTCCTGCCAGAACGGCGCGCCTGTCTGCCTGAGGAGCCGGTTGGCCTGGCGAGCGGTTCGGCCTTTCAGCCATCGCATGATCCCGGCAAGCGGAACCTTCGGCTGAATGATCATGTGCACATGGTCGGGCATGATCACCCAGGCGAACAGGTCGTAGGATTCTTTTGTTTCTCCATATTGAATCGTATCCGCCACGATCCCGGCGATCTCCGGGTTTAGAAGACATGGTAGGGCAGACGATCGTTTTTGGTCGTCTGCCTTCCTCCACGATCCTGCCAATCTCCAGGTCACGAAGACAATCGCTCCGTCGGGGACCCAATGTGGCAGACGTCTGCGCGTAAATGACATGTGCTCCCATCAAACCCGCTGGCAGACGACAAAAAACGATCGTCTGCCCTACAAACCCGCTGACAGACGACAAAAAAGATCGTCTGCCCTACGTCACTGTGCGGCACGGGAACTGGTGTTCTCCGAAAACACACGTAACGATCTCCCATCCCATATAATTCAGTAACCCACAACTTGGAATTCGCGTTGCATAGGGACGCGCGCATCGGGCCCACCGGGAGGGTGAATATGAGACGAAGTCTGGCAAGCTTCGGCCTGGCGATCCTGTTGTCCTGTCCCATTGCCGGCCAAACACCTACCAAAACCGCTGTGTTCGAAATGGCGGACGTGCATCCGAGCCCGCCAGGCACGCAGGGCGGAGGCGGCGGATTCATTCCGGGCGGCCGCTTCGAGATCCACGGCGTCACCATGCTCGATCTGATCTCGATTGCGTATGACACGGAGAACGACTTTATAGCCGGGGGTCCTCCGTGGCTGGCCAGCGATAAGTTCGATGTCATCGCCAAAGCGCCGGCAGGGAAGGTGGAGGAATCGGTTTTGCAGGAGATGCTGCGCAACCTGCTGATCGACCGGTTCAAGCTGGCCGCGCACAAAGACACGCGCGACGTGCCGGTGTTCGTGTTGACGGTGGCGAAAGGCGGCGCCAGGCTGCAGAAGGCAGCGAAGGACGGTCCGGCCGACATTACATCGCAGCCTACCGGCCAGCGCGGTTTGATTCGCCTCCTCTGCCACTCCTGCGGCATGGCCGACCTCGCCGATCTGCTTCCCGAACGGGCAGGCAACTACGTCAACCATCCGGTCGTGGACGAAACCAAACTGAAGGGTTCTTTCGACTTCCAGCTGGAATGGATGGGGATCAACTTTTATCGGGCGGCCAAGGCCAACCCCGATGGCCCCGAAGCCGTTTCCGTGTTCAATGCGGTGGAAAAACTGGGTCTCAAACTGGAGGCGCAGAACCGGCCGATGCCGGTAGTCGTCGTGGACCAGGTCAATGAAACGCCGACGCCCAATCCCCCCGAAATCACCGCCAACCTTCCCAAGTTCCCGACGGAATTCGATGTCGCCGAAGTGCGGCCCGCCAAAGCCGCGCCGTCGCCGGGGAACGGCATCTACGGAGATGCCAGGATCCAGAACGGGCGCGTCGAGATCATGGGCGCCACCCTGAAAGGGCTGATCCTGCTGGCTTTCAATCTGCGGCCGGAGCGCGTTTCGAACCTCGATAAGTGGATGGAAGAGGACCGGTTCGATGTGATCGCGAAAACGTCGCGCGATGTGCCGTTCGAAGCCGTGCAGGTGATGACGAAAAGCCTGCTCGGCGAACGTTTCAAACTTGCCGCTCACACCGAAGATCAACTGCTGCCGGTTTACGTTCTCTTGGCCGGCAAAAAGCCGAAGCTGAAAGAATCGGACGGCACGGCGCGCTCCGAATGCAACATCGTGAACACCGACCGGCGATATCTGGTCTGCAAGAACACCACCATGGCGCAATTCGCGGAGCGGTTGCCCACCCGCGCCGCCGCCTATATTCAGCCGCCGCTACTGGACTTGACGGAACTGAAAGGAGCATACGATTTTCAGCTTTACTGGACGCCGAAGGCTCAATTGCCGGGCGCGCCGGCGGGCGATGGCCAAAAAGCCGCGACTGGAGATGCCCCAACCCCCTCCGATGACGTAACCGTTTTCGAGGCAGTCGACAAGCAACTGGGCCTCAAAATCGAGCAGCAGAAGCACCCTATTCCGATGCTGGTGATCGAGCACGCCGAGCGTGTTCCCACGCAACGGTAAACCCAGCCGGGCGCCGCTGCTAAGCCTTGACCGGCGGCTTGGCCCGCGCCGTCGTGATTACGACGACGCTGACGAGGACGAACAGCGCACCCAGGACGGTGCGCGGACCCAGGGCTTCGCCGCCCAGAAAGTACCCCAGCAGGACGGCCACCACCGGATTGACATAGGCATAAGTTCCCACCTTCGTCGGCGATTCATGATGGATCAGCCACACGTAAGCCGTGAAGGCGAGAATCGACCCGAAGACAATCAGGTACAGCAGCGCCAGCCAGGCCTGGCGCGAGACGGTCCAGGGATGGAAGTTCCGAAATTCGCCCAGCACGGCGGCGCTGATCGCCAGCAAGACCCCGCCGGACAGCATCTGCGCGCCCGAGCTCATGGCTTTCGACGGCGGCAGCGGAAGCAGGCGCGTCAGCGGCGCCGCGGCCGACCAACTGATCGCCGCGACGATCAGCGCGATAGCGCCGGCCGCGTCAATCGGCGCTCCTCCCAGGCTGAGCGACCGGCTCATCAAAACGGCCACTCCGCCGATGCCGATCAGGAGCGCCAATGCCAGCCGCGGCGTGAGCCTCTGCGTCCGCAGGAAAATGATCTCCGAGAGCGCCATGAAAACCGGAATGGTCGCCATCATCACCGCGGCGACACCCGATGGCACCCGCTGCTCGGCCCAGAAGAGCAGCCCGTAATCGAGCACGAAGATCAGCACCGCCAGCCCGCAGGCCGACATCCACTGGCGGACCGTGGGAGACTCTTCGCCGCGCGCCAGCATCCAGCCGCAGAGAGCCAGTCCCGCCGCCAGGAAGCGTATCGCCGCGAGAAGGAACGGCGGCACTTCGTGGACGCCGACGCGGATCGCCAGAAACGTCGATCCCCAGACGAAATAGACGATGCCGAACGCCAGAATTGTCTGCCACGCCGGCGGGCGTATTGGGGATTCCATCGCCATTGCCTTCTCCGCACTGTAGCAGTTCCGGGCCGCGTTCCGGGGCGAGCCCGCTTACTTCCTTTGCTACCCTGGAATTGGCGATGACGGCGCCGTTGCGGAAACCCGAAGTGATGAGCCCGGCGGGCCACTGGCCGCAATTGCACGCGGCCATCGAGGCCGGCGCCGATGCCGTCTATTTCGGCCTGAAACACTTCACCGCCCGGGCCAAAGTCGGCTTTTCCCTGGCCGAATTACCGGACGCCATGGCGGCGCTGCACCGGCGCGGCGTGCGCGGGTTCGTCACCTTCAACACGCTGGTGTTCGATCACGAAATCGCGGAAGCCGCGCGCACGCTCGAATCCATCGCCAGGGCCGGCGCCGATGCCATCATCGTGCAGGATTGCGGAATCGCGCGCCTGGCGCGCCGGATCGCGCCCGATCTCGAAATCCACGCCAGCACGCAGATGAGCGTGACCAACGCGGAGGGCGTGCGGCTGGCGCAGAGTTTCGGCGCGAGCCGCGTCACGCTGGCCAGGGAGCTCTCGCTCGACGAGATCCGCGCCATTCGCGCGGCCACCGATTGCGAGCTGGAGATTTTTGTTCACGGAGCGCTCTGCGTCGCGTATTCCGGCCAGTGCCTGTCGTCGGAAGCGTGGGGCGGGCGAAGCGCCAATCGCGGCCAGTGCGCCCAGGCATGCCGCCTGCCCTACGAGATGATCGTGGATGGCGTTCCGCGCCCGCTGGGCGACGCGCGCTACCTTCTTTCGCCGGGCGATCTCTACGCGCTGCGCCAGATTCCCAAAATCGTGACGATTGGGATCGCTGCGCTCAAGATCGAAGGCCGGTACAAGGATGCCGAGTACGTCGCCCTGACGACGCACGCCTACCGGCAGGCGGTGGATGAAGCCTGGGCCGGCCGCGAGCTATCCATCGATGCCGCCGCCGAACAGCAGCTCGGACAGGTTTATTCGCGCGGCCTGGGACCGTTCTTTCTTACCGGAACCGATCATCAAGCGGTGGTGCGCGGGCGCGCGCCGCGCCATCGCGGAGTGTGCATGGGCAAAGTGGTTCAGGCGTCCGCCGAAAGCGTCCTCATCGAAACCGGCGGCGCTCATCGCGCCGCGCCCCTCAAACCGGGCGACGGCGTGGTATTCGATGCCGCCGACTGGCGCAGTCCGGAAGATCCCGAAGAAGGCGGCCGCGTGTACCAGGTGCTGCCGCGCGGCGCCGGGCGCGTGGAATTGCGGTTCGGCAACGGAATACTCGATCCGGCGCGCATCCGCGCCGGCGATCTCCTCTGGCGCACGCACGATCCGGATGTGGATAAGGCCGCGAAGCCGTATCTCGACGCGAGCGCTCCCGTCCATAAGCAAGCGGTCTCGGTCAAGGTGGTCGCGCGCGAGGGCCGGCCCCTCGAATCCGAATGGCGTGTGCGGGGCTTCGGCGCCCGCGTGCTGTCGGAGGCTTCGCTCGGTTCCGCGCGCAACCGGGCTCTGGACGCGGATTTTTTGCGCGAGCAGTTCGGCCGCCTGGGAAACACGCCGTACCGGCTGGACGAAATCGATCTGCAAGTGGAAGGGGCGCCCTTCGCTCCCGGTTCCCTGCTGAACCAGGTGCGGCGCGACGCCGTCGAGCGGCTGCAGGAGCTTCAGGGCGCATCGCGGCCGGTCGAGATTCGTTCCATCGAATTGCCGGGCGCCGAAACCGTGGCCGCGGCTGCGCGCACGGCTCCGGAGTTGCACCTGCTG
>Ga0335078_10009958_pt1 | contig 14072 bp, 10 predicted proteins | sample Lox_Sample_32_FD_206711 | JGI IMG/M metagenome (GOLD analysis project Ga0335078, IMG submission 206711) | Soil microbial communities from Loxahatchee National Wildlife Refuge, Florida, United States - Lox_Sample_3.2 | ecosystem: Environmental > Terrestrial > Soil > Wetlands | place: USA...
CCCCTGCGACTCGCGGCGCCTGCTCGAAAAACCCAGCGCGGCGCTTGCGCGTTCCCCTAGCTTTGGAATTTTTCGACGCCGCTTGTCAAGCAACATCAAGAAGGAACGTTTATAATCGGCGTTAAACCGTCTTATGCACCTCTATATGCTATCGAGCGCCCGGCCGAAGTCCTCCAGCAGGTCACGCCAATGCTCGACCCCAACCGAGATTCGAACCATCTCTTCGACGATACCGGCCGAGCGCAATTCCTCGGCGCTGAGCTCGCTGTGCGTGGTGGTCATCGGATGACACACCAGCGTCTCCACTCCGCCAAGACTGACCGCGTTCTTGCCGATTTTCAGATTGCGCAGGAAATCGAATGCGGCGGCTTTGCCACCGTTGAGCTCGAGCGAGATCATCGAGCCCGCGAAGTCGGTTTGTGTATCACGAATCCGGATCTGCTCGGGATCGGTGAACAATGAGGGGTAGAGCACGCGACGAATCTTCGGATGGCCGTTCAGGCGCTCGGCGATTTTTTGCGCGTTCTTGCTCTGGCGGTTCATCCGCAAGGTCACAGTAGAGAGACGGGAATCGAGCATCCAACATTCATCCGCCTGCAGGATATTCCCGAACACGCCGCGCACGCCGCGCAAGGCCTGGATCAGTTGGGGATCGGTGGCGAGCACCACGCCCGCCAGCAGGTCGCTGAATCCACCCAGGAACTTGGTCCCCGAGTAAATCGCCAGGTCCGCGCCGTGAAGCAGTGGATGCTGGAACGTCGGCCCCAGCAGCGTGTTATCGATCGCCAGCAACGGGCGAGCGGGATGGCTCCTGACCGCCGCGCTGGCCGCCGCGATATCGGTCATGGTCAGCGTTGGATTCGCAGGCGTCTCAACCAAAACCAGCTTTAAGTTGCTGGTCTCGGCTATGGCAGCCGCGAGCGCCGCACTGTCGCCGCCCGGCACCGCCCGCGCGACGAATCCAAGCGGCTCGAGAATCTGATGAATGAAGTGCTGAGTGCCGCCATAGAGCGGCTGCGTGTAGACCATCGCGCCGCGTTCGAGAAACGTCAGCAGCACGGTCGAGATAGCGGCCATCCCGGAGTTGAAAACCGCGGCCGCCTTGGCACCGCGCTCGAGCGGTACCAGTTGATCTTCGAGAATGTCGGCGTTGGGATGGCTCAAGCGGGCGTAGATCAAATCCGGGCGCTCGTCGGTGCCCGGCTCGATTTTACCCATCACGATCTGGAAGGCGCGCTCGGCCGCCTCCGGGCTCGAAAAGACGAAGGTCGAGGTCCGATAGACTGGCGGGCGGGCGGAGCCAACCGACAGTTGCGGATCGAAGCCTTCTATCAGGACGGCGGTCTCGGGTCTGACACGATACGGAGGCTTGGCCATACTTTCACAGCTATCGAATAAGCCAGGCGGTAACAATTAAGTTATGTCGGAATTGGCTTGTGCGTGGTGAAAACCGCTTTGCGCTACGATTTACGCGTAGATTCGGATAGAACCTGCGGGCTTTTCAGATGCCCCCACTTTATTCGTCGCGGTTTTTTCAGTTAAAGATAAGTGGTTTACCAATGCAGAAAATCCAAGACCTTCACGTTGCCACCACTCAACCGCTGATCGCGCCGCGCCTGCTCAAGGAGCGGCTACCGGTCAACGAATCGATCGCCGACACCGTCGCCGGCGCGCGGTCGACCATCCGCTCGATAATCACCGGACGCGACCCGCGCCTGCTGTGTATCGTGGGCCCATGCTCGATTCACGACCCCGACGCGGCGATGGAATACGCGGGGCGACTGGCCCGGCTCGCAGCATCGCTGGCCGATACGATTTACATCGTGATGCGGGTCTATTTCGAAAAGCCGCGAACCACGATCGGATGGAAAGGGCTGATCAACGATCCGCGGATGGACGGCACTTACGATGTCGAAGAGGGACTGCAGATGGCGCGCAAGCTCCTGCTCGATATCAATCAGCTCAAGATGCCGGCGGCGACCGAGTTACTCGACCCGATCACACCGCAGTATATCGCCGACCTGATCGCGTGGACTGCGATCGGCGCCCGCACCACCGAGTCGCAGACTCATCGCGAGATGGCGAGCGGGCTTTCGATGCCGGTGGGATTCAAAAACACCACCGACGGCAACCTGCAGAACGCGATCAACGCGATCGAATCGGCGCGCCGCCCGCACTCTTTTCTCGGCATCAACCAGGAAGGCGCCACTTCGATCGTCCGCACCACCGGCAATCCGGACAGTCACGTGGTGCTGCGCGGAGGAAGCAAATCGCCGAACTACGACGCCGACAGCATCCGTTCCTGCGAATGGCTTCTGATCAAGGCTGGCCTCGACGCGCGCGTAATCGTGGATTGTTCGCACGCGCAGACCAACAAGGACTACACTCGTCAGCCTGCGGTGCTGACCGCGCTGGTCGATCAGATTTGCGCGGGCAATCGCTCGATCATGGGCGTGATGCTCGAGAGCAATCTCGGCGCCGGCAATCAGCCGCTGACCAATGGGCGCGCGAATCTGAAATACGGCGTTTCGATCACCGATCCCTGTATCGATTGGGAGACCACCGAACGATCCCTGCTCGACGCGGCGAAAGCGCTGAAGAAGCGGAGCTAGAACATCTCTAATCCGCTGAACGCTAGCCCTGGCGGCTCTCGGCGCGAAGTTTCTCGCCGATTACCATCGCCTTCAGCGCGGCGCTGTTGCGCACCGGATAGACGTCGGGCCGATCGAGCGACTTGTAGGCGTGCTCCAGCTTGCCGAGACTGTCGAGTAATCGCTCGCGCGATTCGGCCAGCGACGGGCGCGGCAACTGCCGCCGGCCGTCCTTCAGGTGAGACGTCAGCAGGGTTGCGACTTTGGCGGGCGCGGGTTTGAACTCGCGCGTGATGGTGTCCGCACTTTCTTCACAAAGCCCGATTATGTCGGCGTAGGGTGCGCCCTTGTCGTTCAGCGCACGAAAAACCTGTTTGCGGCCCGGCAGGCTGAGCTTGCCAGCCGAAGTCTTGAGTCGCGGAATCCCTTTGTACTCGACCAGCTTGTAGATCATGTCCAGGGTGGAAGCGTCGGCGCTGACGGCTAGGTCGGTCCCGACGCCGAAGGCGTCGATCGGCGCTCCGGCCTTGAGCAGCGCCTCGATCTTGGTTTCGTTCAGGCCGCCGCTGGCGAAAATCGCAACTTCGCGCAGTCCCGCGTCATCGAGAATCCGGCGGCTGCGCCGGCTCAGGTCGAGCAGATCGCCGCTGTCGAGCCGAATCCCCACGAGCTGAAATCCCTTGGCCTTCAGATCCAGCGCCACCGCGACCGCGCCTTTGACTCCCTCGACCGTGTCGTAGGTATCGACCAGCAAGGTGCTGAGGCGCGGAAAGGTCGCGGCGAAGTGCGCGAACGCTTCGCGCTCGCGCTCGTGCGCCATGATATAGCTGTGCGCCATTGTGCCGTAGAGCGGGATACCGTAACGCTTGCCGGCCAGCACGTCGGAGGTGCCGTCGAAGCCGGCCAGGTAGGTCGAGCGTGCCGCGATCAGAGCCGCATCCGCCCCCTGCGAACGACGCATGCCGAATTCGACCAGGCGCCGCCCGCGCGCCACGCTGAGGCATCGCGCCGCCTTGCTCGCCACCATCGTTGCCATCCCGAGCTGGTTGATCGCGATGGTCTCGAGCAACTGAGCCTCGATCAGCGGCGCGCGAATCTCGAGCAGCGGCTCCTCGCTGAAAAAGATGGTTCCTTCCGCCATCGCCCACACTTCGCCGGTGAAGCGAAGCTTCGACAGGAAGTGCAGGAACTCGGGCTTGAACAGCTTCAACGAATCGAGATACTCGAGCGCCGGCGAGTCGAAGTGGAAATCCTCGACAACTTCCAGCAGCCGATCCAAACCCGCGGCGATCAGGAAGCTGCGGGTCGGCGGCAGGCGGCGCACCGCGAGGCTGAAGCAAGCGGTATCGTTGAAGCCGTGCTCGAAATAGCTCGCCGCCATCGTGAGCTCGTAAAGGTCGATGAGCAGCGCGGTCTCAGAAGGCTCGAGTCGCAGATCGATCGGCATAGATGGAGTCTCTTACGAATTTATGGCGCTATCGATCAAGGCGTGCTGCGATTCAGCCGGCGGGCTTTCTGCTAAGGTTGATTGCCGCTTCAGTCAGCGGTCGTCGCCCGCCGCGGATTTAACCTGCGGCAGCGGCGGCTCCGGTGGTTTCGGCGGCGGGGTTTGCTGCGCCGGCTCCTGTACTATCCGCGTCTCGTGCGTGTCGCGCCGCCCCAGCGCGCCTGCCATTTCGCGCAGCCGGCGATCGACGAGGTCGTTGATCGTTCCCTCCTCGCCGATAGCTCCGGCGCGCACGCCGGTCAGCGTCTCGATCCCCTGGTCGATAGTTTCGATCGGATAAATATGGAACAGGCCCTGCTCGACCGCCGCGACGACTTCCTGGTCAAGCATCAGGTTCACCACGTTCGAGCGCGGCAGCAGCACGCCGTGCCTGCCGGTCAACCCGACGACTTTGCACAGCCGGAAGAATCCCTCGATTTTTTCGTTGGCCCCGCCGATCGCCTGGACCCGTCCGTGCTGATCGACCGAGCCGGTAACCGCGAGATCCTGCCGTATCGGCACGTCGCTCAAAGCGGAGAGCAGCGCGTAGAGCTCGGTGCTGCTGGCGCTATCGCCATCGATTCCCGAGTAGGACTGCTCGAAGGTGATGCTCGCGGTCATGGTCAGCGGATGCTTCTGGCCGAAGCGCGCGCGGAAAAACCCGCTCAGGATCATCACCCCCTTGTCGTGGGTCGATCCCGAGAGGCGCGATTCGCGCTCGATATTGATCAGTCCCGCCTGACCGACCGCGACCGTCGCGGTCAGGCGCGAGGGTCGCCCGAAGGCGTAGCCGCCGACGTCGAGCACCGCGAGGCCGTTTATCTGGCCGACCCGCGAGCCTTCGAGTTCCACCACCAGCACGCGCTCGGCGATCAGGCGGCGGATTTCCTCCTCGATAAAATTGAGCCGAAGGATACGCTCGCTCAGCGCGCGCTCGACATGACTCGCGTGGACCTCGGGCGAATTCTCCGCGCGCGCGAAGTAAGCCGATTCGCGCGCGAGGTCTTCGATCGGCTCCATCGCAGTCACGACCCGAGTACGATCGCCTGCGCGACGCATTCCGAACTCTACGATCCTGGCCAAGGCACCACCGTCGAAGGGCGGCAGATGCTCGGCCTTGGCGACCGCCGCCACCCGAGCCGCGTAATGGCGCACCGCGTCGCTGTCGGCGTTCATCACCGGGCGAATCTCCGCCTTTACCTTGAACAGTTCGGCAAAGTCGTGGTCGTAAAAATAGAGCAGGTTATAGAGATAGGGTCCGCCCAGTGCGATTACCTTGTTGCTGATATCGATCGGCTCGGGCTTGAGACCGGTTGCAAAAAACGGGAACGGCTCGAAGGTTTCGAGCGTGATGTTGCCGGTCTTGAGCCCGCGCTTCAGCGTCTTCCAGACGCCGGGTTCGACGATCGCGTCTTCGAGATCGAACACCAGGAATCCGCCGTGCGCCTTGATAAACGAGCCAGCGATGATCCGCGTAAAGTTGGTTCCGGGCCGCCCCAGCGGATCGACCCATCGCTCGATCGTGCCGAACAGATTGCGGTAGGTGGGCGCGTCCTCGCTGATAACCGGAGCGCCACTGCGGCCGAAATTATCGACCAGCACGTTGACCTGGTATTCGAAGAACGGCGGCCCTTCCTCGGGCACCGGCAGCCCCGGGATCGGCCCGGGCTGGCCTTCAGGCTGTTCGCGGAAGCGGTCAAGATGACTCAGCATGTGCTCGCCCACGTGGCCGAGATATTCGGATACCGCGGGATTTTCGAAGCGCTGTCCGATCGTCGCGATTAACGGCGCGATCCGGCGCTTGGCGAAATCGGCTTCGACCGCGCGAATCTCCTCGACCAGATCGCGCATCAGCTCCTGCTGGCGCACCAGCAGACCGCCGAGCTCGCCCTGCAGCTCGGCCTGGTATTGCGCAAGCCGGGCGCGCTCTTCGTCGGATTTCTTCGCCATCTCTTTTGATAGATCGTCGGGCGATTCCGGCGGCTTGCCGTCGATCAGCGGGATGAACAGCAACTGTCCGCCAGGCCCGCCGCGAATCGCAAAGCCGCGATCGCGCGCCTTGGTCTCGAGCTTGCTGAACAGCTCCTGCACGCGCTGGTTGAATTTGTCCTTGAGCGCGGTTCGCTCCTGATCGAAATCCTCCTGGCGGAAGGCTTTGGGTAACTGCTCGCGCAGATTGGCCACCAGATTGTGCATCCGATCGCGCAACTCGCGGCCTTCACCCGGCTTCAAATAGATCGCGACCGGCGCTTCCGGGCTGCTGAAGTTGTTGACGTAGACCCAATCGCCCGGAGTGGGCATCGCCGCCGCCTTGGATTCGAGCAGGCGCACAATATGTTCACGGTCGGCGCGCGATCGCAGCCCGGTTGCGAATACGTTGTAGCCGGGCGCGTTGATTCCGATCGCCAAGCGAATCGCTTCGAGTGCGCGCTGCTGGCCCAGCAGGTCGTGGTCGACCGACGCGTCGGCGGCGCGCTGTAACTCCTGCGGGCTTAGCGGCGCGAGGCCGCGCAATTCCGAAGCCTTGAGTTCAGGCACCGGCGCGGCCGGCTTGAGTTGAGGAGTGGATGCCGTATCGTCGGATTGCGGTTGCTCAGTCATGCGCGCTCTCGAGTCGGTTTGTGGAAGCTCTCCGGCGGCTGGCCGGAAGCGTTCAGGTCTCTGTCGATTTACGAGCGGCCACAGATCGTTTCCTGCGCTTGGGCAGTGAGATGAACAGCACGCTGTCGAACCATCGTGCCGTGACCGCATTGCGCTCGATCGGATCTTTAAAGCTAAACGAATGCTCCGCCTTGCCGCCGACAGCGGTCGCGCCGCTGACCGTCAGATGGTTGTCGTCAACTTCGAGTCCAACCTGCTGATGAGGGCTGAGCACCGCGGTCGAGATCTGCACCTCGTAGCGGTTGCCGTAATCCGTGACTATCGCGTGTTCACCGCCAGAACGAGTTGCGGTGCGCCATCGCCCGATCAGCAGCTCGTCGAACAGCTGGTCGAAAACGTGATCGAACTCTTCGAAGGGAGACGTCCAAAATCTGGCCACGTGATGACTTCACCATAATCGCCCGTTTTGTGCCAGCTTCTTTCAGACGCGCGAGCAGGCGCCCAGATCCCGCCCGCTTGCCTGTGACATCGGGCAGCGATATGTTTGCCGAACATTCGATGCCCACGATTTCCAAAATCCTCGTCGGGACCGATTTTTCAGACGACGCCACCCTCGCATTGAGCCATGCCGAGGAACTTGCGCGAAAGTTCGGCGCCGAGATGATCCTGCTTCACGTCGACCAGGCGCTGACGCCGGTGTTGATCAGCCCCGAGCCCGGCACCGGATTCGATCCCGGCATATTCGAAGCCAGCGATCGTATCGCGGAGGAGCGCCGTTTAATCGCGCAGCGCGAGCTCGATCGTACCGTGAACCGGCTGCGGGACGCGGGGATTAAGGCACGATGCGTGCTGCGGGTGGGCGCGGCCTTCGTCGAAATCGTGTCGACTGCGGTGAGCGAGGGCGTCGATCTCGTGGTGTTGGGAACTCACGGCCGGACTGGCCTGGCACACATCCTGATCGGTAGCGTGGCCGAACGCGTAGTGCGCAAATGTCCGTGCCCGGTGCTGACCGTGCGCGCGCCCGGCCGCAAGTTCAAGCATCCCGCCGAAAAGTAGACGCGCCCGCGGCTTCGATTCCTAGCGGCCGCGAAACTGTGCCGGACGCTTCTCCCTGAACGCCTTTACGCCTTCCTTGAAATCTTCGGAACCGGCCGCAAGCTCGGTTGCCTGATCGTCTCCGCGGACAGCGGTCGTGAGATCGGTAAAGAGATGGTCGTAAATCATCTTCTTGGCTTGCGCGACACCCAGCGGCGCGCACTTGGTCGCGATTTCGCCGGCGATTTCTCTAACCGTCGGTATTAGTTGATCGGCAGGCACCACCCGGCTCACCAGGCCCATCTTCAATGCCTCCTGCGCGTCGACCAGGCGTCCGGTCAAGGCGAGATCGAGCGCGGTCGGAACGCCGACCAGCCGTGGCAACATCCAACTGCTGCCATGCTCGATTGCAAGCCCGCGGCGCACGAATATCAGGCCCATCCGCGCCGTATCGGAGGCGATCCGCATGTCGAAATAGAGCGAGCTGGTGAAGCCGATACCGACACAGACGCCGTTGATCGCGCCGATAATCGGCTTGCGCATCGCCAACATGTAGGAGAATCGCCACCGATAGTTGTCTTCCACACCAGAAGAAGCGGGGGCTTCCTGGGAACGCGTCGCCGACTCCTCACCGCGGCTGATCTTGGAGAGCAATTCCATATCGGCGCCGGAGCAGTAGGCCCGGCCGGCACCCGTGACCACGATCGCGCGAATATCGTCGTCGCGATCGGCATCCGTCATCGCCTGGCGCACGTCCTCCTGCATCTTGCGAGTCCAGGCGTTGAGCTTTTCGGGACGGTTCAGCGTGATGGTCGCGATGCGATCGGATTTGTCATAGAGGATGTCGGTGAAATTCACGTTCGCCTCCTGGAGTGTGCGGCTGATGCTCGCATCAAAGCACTTAACACCAGGGAAATCTAACGCGAGATCGCGGCGCGCGATACGAGTGGACCGCGCACCGCGCGACCGTGCGTACGCCCCGATCAGAAGCCGGTGGAGTTGTAGAGTCGAAGCTGAACCTTGGATGAAATCTGAGCGAAGTAACTCTTGAAGCTGGGATTCGCGTCGTTGCGTCCGCTGGCCACGCGCATCAGGTCGTCGGTAAAAGCCGCGGCCTTGGTCGATGGGCCGAAATAGAAACTGCCGAGCGCGCCCCAATTCGACTTACTCGAACTGAATCCGCCTCCGGCCTGGTAATTGATAATCGGCTGCCCGTTGTTCGCCACCATCTCGTTGACGAACAAGCCGCCGATCCAATTCACCTGGATCGGGGCCGAGGTGCTCGGCGTGGCGATCAGCGTCGCGCTGTTCTCGACCCGCACGCCGGTGAAGTTGTACGGCACCCCGCCCGCGAGCACGAAGGTCGCTCGCCGGCCAGGCCCGGTGCCGAGCGGCGTGCTGCTGACCGAACCGCCGTACCAGTTGAAATTCCCGCCGGTCTGGCTCGCGCCCGCCGGCTCGATCGACGGATCGTTGCTGACGCAGATCGGCTCGCTCGAGCATCCCGAATTGTAGAAGTTGAAATTCAAGCTGTTGGCGCCTTCGATTTGAAAACCCGCCGCGGTGGCATTAGCCGAGTAGACCGAATCGAACGACATCTCCGAGACCTGCGTCAGGTCGGCGGGATTCCCTGCTCGCACCGAGAACGTCGCCGGATTGACCAGCAGAAGATTTCGTATGCGCATCCCGCTCGAACTACCATGGCCGGCGAAATCGAGGTCGGCGAGTGCGGCGCTTCCGTCGATCATGAATCCCGAGATCTCGCCGAACTTCGCCCCCTGGAACTGCATCACGGGCTGATTCGAAGGTCCGTACCACATCAGGATAGTATTGCCGGCTCCCGCCCCCGTCATCGTCAAGCCCATGATTGCCTGCTGGCCCGCGGACGGCGCGAACGTCACGGTCGAAAACAGATTGTACTGGCGTCCCTCCAGGCGGATCGGCTGATGCGATTCGATCGCCTCCTGCACCTGCGACTGCATTTCGGGGGTGTCATCGCCGGTCACGCTCGCGCTCTCCGCCGCGAACGGCGCGTTGCGATCGAGCGTGAGCAAGGCTCCGCTGATCGCTGCGACGCGCGCGATTAACAACGCCAGGTTACGATCGGGCGGACGGCGATCTGCTCCTCCCCCTCCCGAATCGCGATAGCTGGTCTCGCTGGTATAACCGAGCATCGAGGGCCGCGAACCAGCGCGCGAGCGATACACACAGTATCCGGTGGCACCCAATGAGGGCCGCCATTGGAGCCGAACGGTCGCATCATCTGCGATTACGCATGTGCGCGCGCCGGCGTTGGTTTCGAGCTGGCCCATCATCGCGGTCACTTGATAACAGCTCGAAACGGACTGGTTCGGTCTCGGAGACTCGACGCGTGCGCCAAGACCAGAAGGCGGAAGGACTCCGATCGCGATCTGCGAGCCGTAAGCCAGCACCGCGTCGTGGCTGAGATGCACGCGCGGACTGCCAGCTTCGAGGGTGGCGCGCAGCGCGGCCGCGCCATCGGTTTGCGCGCTGCTGGTTTCAGACGCCAACCACGAGCCGAGCAGATGCTGCTCGGGCACGACTACCCGCGCCGCCAGCGCAAGCAAAGCCACAACGATTGGCAGAGGCAGTTTCAACCTGGATCTATCGAAAATGGAACTGGGAGAGTATGCGGAGTTCATTGCCGCGCTCGAGCATCCTTCCCCCCAGACGCCGATTACTGAGATTTCGCAAATGCTATTGCGCGCCGATTCAAGTCGGCTCGCCATGTCCCATCTCTAACGCTGCTAATGCCTCGCGTCCGGCGCAAAGTCACATGATGGCTGCGTTTCGATGAAGCATCCGAACCAGCGCGAAAAGTCCCGGCGTGACAAACCGTCAGCGCCTGTCTCTTCGGGGCGCCGATCGAAGGTACTTTCGCAGTCCGCGACGGACTGTTAGAAACGCGCTCATGCAGGATTCCAATCGCAGCCGGTATCTTCGGAACCTACTCGCTTATTTAACGCTATCGCTGCTTCTCTCGATCGCAGCATCCTCGATTGCGTCTGCGGCCAGCGCGCGTCACGCGATGGTGGTGGCGGAGCACGAGCTCGCCGCCAAGGTCGGGCTGCAAGTCATGGCGCGTGGCGGCAATGCGGTCGATGCCGCAGCCGCAGCGTCATTGGTGGTTGGAATCACCAATCCGTCGTCGTGCGGGATCGGCGGCGGCGGCTTCATGCTGATTTACATGGCGCGTCAGAACGAGATCTACGCTCTCGATTATCGCGAACGCGCGCCCGCAACCGCTTCCCCTGAGCTTTACATCCGCGACGGCAAGCCGATCGACGACCGCACACGCACTGGTCCGCTAGCCGTAGCGGTGCCAGGTGAAATCTACGGACTCAATAAGGCAATTCATCGCTTCGGCACGATGAAATTCTCCGACGTCGCGGCGCCCGCTATCGCGATCGCGCGCGACGGGTTCCCGTGCGGAAAACACCTGGCCGACGAAATCAAGCGAAACCAAGCCGACCTCGCGCGGGATCCCGAGCTCAAGAAGGTTTTCCTTCATGCCGATGGCAGTCCGCGCACAGAAGGCGAGACCATCGTCGAGGCCGACCTCGCGCATACCCTACAAACTTTCAACAATCGTCCGGTTTCGAACTACTACCATGGCCCGGTCTCGCGAGTGATGGTTGATTATCTGAAACCGCTTGGCGGCCTCATCAGCACGGCCGACCTCGACGACTACACTTCGGTCTGGCGCCAGCCGGTGCATCACTCGTATCGCGGGTACGACGTTTACTCGATGCCGCCGCCGTCTTCGGGCGGAGTCACACTGCTCGAATCGCTGGCCGCGCTGTCGTCGGGCAATATGGCCGGTCTCGGCCTCGACTCGCCGGCGTATCTCGCGCGTCTGATCGAGATCCTGCGCCAGGGATTCGTCGATCGCGCGGTTTTCGGCGACCCGGCTTTCGTCGACGTTCCAGTCGGTATGCTGCTGTCACCTGAACACATCGCCCAGATGCGCGAGCAGGCGTTCGGGCATCACGGCAAGCGGCCCGCGGCGCAGGCGCACGACCACGGAACGTCTCATCTATGCGTGGTTGACGCCGACGGTAACGTGGTGTCGCTCACCACGACGATTAACACTCCCTTCGGTGCCAAGATAATGGTGCCCAAGCTCGGCATCATCCTGAACAATGAGATGGACGACTTCGGGCTCGCGCCCGGTGTTCCAAACGTTTACGGCCTCAAGGGATCGAATCCGAACGCGATCGAGCCAGGTAAGCGACCGGTCTCAAGCATGATGCCCACGATCGTGTTCCGCAATCATAAGCCGGTTCTCGCGATCGGCGGATCCGGTGGGCCAACGATTATCAGCGGGACGCTTCAAGTGGCACTCGCGATTCTCGATTCTCATCTGAGTCCCGAGCGCGCCGTGGCTTTGCCGCGGATTCATGAGCAGGCCTCGCCCGATACCGTGCTGGTCGAAGCCAAGATGCCCAAGGCGACGGTCGCCGCTCTGGCCAAGATGGGATACAACACGCGAATCGTGCCGGCGTTGGGCGCCGTCGACGTAATCGAGATTACGCCACAACTTTTGATCGGCGCCTTCGATCCACGCAAAGGCGGCGGCGCCGTCGGTTATTGAAGCGCTCACGCCTGGCCGGCAGAAACTTGCTTCGCCGGACGGCTGACCGCGTGTAGACTTCCGCCATGGAAACCGCGGAATCGAACGCCGAGCCCGCGCCGGCCTCCAAGATGCGCGGGCGGCTCGGTTTCGCGCTCCGCCTGATTCTCGGTCTCGGCCTGCTCGCGTTCCTGTTGAGCCGCGTCGATCGCGCAGCCCTGTTCGATCAGATGGCCCGGGTTCGCGTAGGTTACTTCCTCGCCGCCACGATGCTCTACATGGGCAGCCAGATGGTCGGCGCCGTGCGATGGCGCTACCTGGCGCGAATGCTCGCGCTTTACGGTAGCGTTTTCGAATTCATCGTCTACTTTTTTGTAGGAGTTTTCACCAATCTGTTCGTGCCCGGATTGGTCGGCGGAGACGCCGCGCGCTCGCTTTACCTGGGACGGCGCAAGGGCCATATCGGACGCGCCGCGGCGAGCGTCGCGGCTGACCGTTTGACTGGATTAATGGCATTGTTCTGGTTCGCCGCGACATGTGCCGCAACTTTCGGACGCACGATCCTGCCGCGAGCGATGATGATACCGCTAATCCTGGTCGGGGCCGCGGCGCTGGTGTTTTACGTCGCGATGCCGCTGGTGCTGCGCGCGATCGAGATCATGCCGGCGCGATTTTCGCACCTGTCGGCGACGCTCGCACCGTATCTCGGCCAGCCGGTTGCCTTGCTTCCGGCGATCGGCATTTCGCTCATCCTGCATTCCTCGCAGGTGGTCTGCCAATACCTGCTGGCGTTAAGCCTCGGGCTGAGCATCCCATTCTGGTTTTTCCTTATATGCGTGCCGACGACGAATTTTTTCGCCGCGATGCCGATAACCCTCAGCGGGCTCGGCGTGCGCGAAGGGCTTTACATCTATCTGTTCAGCCTGGTCGGTGTGCCGAAAACCGAAGCCGTCGCCTTGGGCCTCCTGTGGTTCACGATAGTGATAATCAGCGGGCTTTGCGGCGCCGCCGCGTTCATGGTGGCGAAAACCGCTCCCGAAGATGGATTGGAGCGCGAGCTCCTCGAGCAAACCATAGCGGCTGAAAGACAATGAATGCGGGTGCCGACATCTCACAAAAGTCGGCTAGATTAGCAGCCGACTAAGACGAATTCGTCGGCTGTTCGGTTTCAATCTTTTTAACCGCCGTGTCATTTTTGGGAAGTATTGCGAAAGTGTCATCGGTCTGCAAAGATTCGGACTAACCAAGCGGACAGGTGTGGGTGCCAGCAGCATGGATGTGATGAAAACACTGTTCCTGAATCCTCCCTCTTACGACGATTTCGACGGGGGGGCCGGCTCGCGCTACCAGGCGACGCGCGAAGTCTGGTCATTCTGGTATCCGACCTGGCTTGCGTATCCGGCCGGAATGATACCCGGTGCCCGTCTGCTCGACGCTCCGCCACACGACTACGACGTGGCTAAGACGGTGGAAGAGGCCAAGAATTACGATCTGGTCGTGATTCATACCTCGACGCCGTCGTTCCAGATGGATTCCCGCACGGCGGCGTCGATAAAGGCCGCTAATCCGAACTGCATCATCGCTTTCGTCGGAGGCCATCCAACCGCGGTGCCCGAAGAGACCCTGAAGGCATCGAGCGCGATCGATATCGCCGGGCGCAAGGAATTCGACCACTCGATGGTCGAAGTCGCGCGCGGGATGGACTGGAGCAAGATCGGCGGGATCAGCTATAGGAAAAATGGCGTGATCAGCCACAATCCCGACC
>Ga0335078_10009960_pt1 | contig 14071 bp, 17 predicted proteins | sample Lox_Sample_32_FD_206711 | JGI IMG/M metagenome (GOLD analysis project Ga0335078, IMG submission 206711) | Soil microbial communities from Loxahatchee National Wildlife Refuge, Florida, United States - Lox_Sample_3.2 | ecosystem: Environmental > Terrestrial > Soil > Wetlands | place: USA...
GCGTCCGCTCGCACGGTCATACCTAAGACTTAGGTCGGATTTTGGCCGTGGAGACGGGTGCTATTGTCTCGTCAATCCCGGCTCCCGTCAATGCGAACGATCGATCATCAACCTCGAGAAACGCTTTGCAACACCTGCACTCATCCTGGAATCAAACCTGTCCCAATCGGGCGGCCGCCAATGGAAACAGCGTCGAGGAGTTTAAGAGGAAGAGTATAAGAGGCGAATGATGGGACAAACGAGTCATCCGTCGACGGTGAGCGGGCGCGTTACCGCTGTTTTGGCGATTGTCAGCATGCTCGCGCCCGCAATCCTGCGTGGAGACCAAGTGCTTGTCCGACACCGCCAAGGTGCGCTTCGCGGGTTTCTGATATTGCGAACGGCGGACGGAGCAGTGATTGCAGACGGTGAAGTCTCGCAGGTGGTGAGTGGCACTCGTGTGACAAGTAAGACTGATCTCCACTTCAAGGATGGTTCGACGCAGGAAGAGACGACGATCTTTTCCCAGTCCAGAGGCTTTCGGCTGCAGAGCGACCACATGGTCCAACGCGGGCCATCGTTCCCGAATCCCATAGATGCTTACGTGGACTGTGGGCGGGGTCAGATAGAGGTTCGCTACCCGGATGACAAGGGACAAGAAAAGTTAATCAAACAGCACATGGATTTGCCCGCTGATCTGGCAAACGGTGTTCTCTTCACGATGCTAACGAATTTACAACCCGATAGCGGCAAAACCACCGTGTCTCTGCTCGTGACGAGTCCGAAACCGCGAATAGTTCGCGTGAACATCACGCCGAGCAGCAGTCGAGATTCTTTTTGGGTGGGCAGTTCGAAGTACGAAGCGATGCATTATGTCCTCAAAATCGATATCGGGGGAATCGCGGGGGCGGTGGCTCCTCTGGTCGGAAAGCAGCCGGCGGACACAAATGTTTGGATTCTGGATGGGGATCCTCCGCTTCTGGTTAAGTTCGCCGGGCAGTTTTTCTCCGGGGGTCCGGTTTGGCAAATGGAGCTGGCGGCTCCCAATTGGACGGAGCCTGGAAGGAATAGCCAATGAAGTCGTAGAGCCTTTGTCTGGTCAGACGTGCTCGCGCAGCGGCTGGATTGATCTCAACGCCAAACCCCGAATCGCAGGAGAACCATGTCGCCAACTACACAGAGTTCCGACCTGCAGAGGCTCTCTGATTGTGTGCATAACTATCGGGCGAAGAATTGATTTTGTTCGCTGAAGGACGGGCGGCCCAGAATTCACCCTGTATTGCTGCTGCTCTGCCTGCTGCTGCCAACCGTTACGTTTCCCTTTTCGTGCAACGGTGTATCATCCCGTAGAAGTGATGTCTTGGCGAAGAGGCGAGGAAGTGCGTCGATATCACCACATTGGAATTCCGACCACCCAACCGAGGCCGGGAGAGCGCCATATCGAGCGTCTAAAGATTTTTATTGTCGGACACGAAAACAGCGAGTATGGCGTGGAATGGATGCGGTTCGAAGCGGACGCGCCTGTTCCCGAGTTGGTCAGGCAAGTGCCACATGTTGCTTTTGAGGTGAATGACCTTGCGTCCGAACTGGTAGGCCGAGAGATTCTGATTGCGCCCAACAGCCCGTCCGATGGGGTGCGCGTCGCATTCATCGTCGAAAACGGCGCACCCATTGAGTTGATGGAATTCACTGACCCCAACCATCCAGACCGGCGTTAAGACACGAATTGGAGTTTTCAAGTCAATCCCGCTGACACCGGCCGCAGGGCATTCAATCGGTTACCCCAATCTTCCTTAACTTTTCGCGGACAGCAGTGGTAATTTCGCAATTTCGTTCATTGAAGGCGACAGTCCTTGCGACTGCGCATTTGTTTACCAGGCGTGCTTCATGGCTTTTGCGAACTTCGCCGTCGGAAGGGTGTTGAGCACGTCGTCTTTCGTCAGCCAGGCGCGGCGCGCTTGCAAGACGCCGAAGCGGATCTTTTCCATGTGCGAGGTGTGATGCGAGTCGGTGTTGATCACGACCTTCACGCCGTGCTGTTTGGCCTGGCGAAGGTTGACGTCGTTGAGGTCGAGGCGGTCGGGATAGGAATTTAGTTCCATCGCGACTTTGTTTCTTGCGGCGGCGGTGAGAATAGCACGCATGTCGAACTGGTAGGAGTCGCGACGCAGCTGGATGCGTCCGGTGGGATGCCCGATGAGCGAAGTGTTGGGGTTGGCGATGGCTTTGAGCAGGCGGTCGGTCATCTTGGCGGGTTCTTGATTAAAGACCGAGTGCACGCTGGCGATGACGAGATCCATTTGGGCGAGGACATCGTCGGAAAGATCGAGATCGCCGTCGGCGAGGATGTCGACTTCGATGCCGGCAAAGATGGTGATGCCACCGATTGTCTGGTTGGCCGCGCGAATGCGCGCGATGTGCGCGAGGGCGCGCTTGTCGTCGAGTCCGTTAGCGAAGGCAAGATTCTTGGAGTGATCAGTGATGGCCATGTATTGGTAGCCGCGAGCTTTAGCAGCCTCGGCCATTTCCTCGATGGTGTTCTTGCCGTCGGTTTCGACGGTGTGCATGTGGACGTCGCCTTGCAGATCAGGTTGGGTAATTAGCTGTGGCAGAGCGTGATTTTGAGCCAGGTCGATTTCGCCGAGATTCTCGCGCATCTCGGGTGGCACGTAGTCGAGCTTCAACTTGGAGTAAATTTCTTCTTCGGTTTTTCCGGCGACGGGCTTCTCACCTTCAAGTGTGGCGAGGCTGTATTCATTCAAGGTGTAGCTCATCTTAAGCGCGCGCTGGCGCAGGGCCACATTGTGGGCTTTCGATCCGGTGAAATATTGCATGGCCGCACCGAAGGATTCCGGCGGCAGAAGGCGCACATCGACCTGCATCCCGCTGCGCAGGTGAAAGCTGATCTTGTTGTCGCCGCTGGCGATGACATCCATGAGAGGTGGATATTGTGCGACGTAGGCGATGGCCTTCTGGCGTCCCTCTTCAGTGGCGCAGGCTTTGCCGGTGACGAGGATGTCGAGATCGCCGACGGTTTCGCGGCCGCGGCGCAGCGAGCCGGCGGGTGTGATCTTATCGATGCCGGGATACTTGCGGAGATATTCAGTGAGCTTCTCGCATTCAGCTTCGGCGGCATCGATCAGGAAGCGGCCGCCGATGCGGCGATAATCTTCGATTGCCTTGATGAGCTTGGCTTCGTGCTTTTCGCCCATCCGCGGCAGTTCGCGGATCTTTCCTTCGCGCGCCAGTTTCTCGACGCCGTCGACGTCGCAGACTTTGTAGGCGCTCCAGATGAGGGCAATGGTCTTTGGGCCGAGGCCTTGAATCTTGAGCAACTGCAGCATCGAAGGGTCATATTTTTCGAGCAGCTCGGTCTGGACGGAAAGCTTGCCGGTCTTGAACAGTTCGTTGAGCTTCTCGAGCATCCCCTTGCCGATGCCTGGGATGGCGAGGATTTGCTTGGGCTCGGAGATGAGATCGTTAATCTGCTGCGAGTGATTTTCGATGGCCTGCGCGGCGTTGCGGTAGGAACGGATGCGGAACGAGTCCTGTCCGTCGATCTCGAGCAGGTCGGCGGTCTCGTAGAGGATGTTGGCGATGGCCTTGTTGTCCATGTTTTGCTTAAGCGGATCAAAAGTAGAGTAAACAAAGTTGGCAAGGAGAGCCAGCGGCGCTTACGAGGTAAAAGGGATGGGCCCACACTAAACCTTGGCGGGTGCGGGGCTGCGCTCGCAGAGCGGAGAATCTGGAATGGGTGGCTCAGACGGCCACTACGAAGCTTTCGTCACATTGGCAGCTTGAGGGCCTTTCTGACCTTCAGTAATCTCGAACTCCACCTGGTCGCCCTCCTGCAAGCTCTTATACCCCTCGGAAGCAATGGCACTGTAGTGAACGAAAACATCGGGCCCATCAGTGCGCCCGATGAAACCGTACCCCTTAGCGTTATTGAACCACTTGACGGTTCCTTTCAGTCGTTCCACGTAACCCCCCTATTGCTGCACGTCCCTTATCGGGGGGGCCGAAGGACGTGCACCGCAGACAATAGGATGCATTTTGTAGCGACCGAGGTGGGCTGTCAAGCGGGTGGATACCTGAGAACGCCGATCGGGGACGGAAGGCGGCGTAGTCAGGGGGTGCACAGCCGGTCAAAATTATTTTCCGGCCTTGCGTCGCTTGGGTTTTCGCGTGAATTTTTCGGTGCGGGACATGTAGTCGAGCCAGAGCACGCCCGAAATCGTCTTGGCGTCGCGGATGGTTCCGCTGACGGCCATGCGGACCGCGGTGGACAAGGGAACGAGGCGCTTGTAGATGATTTCGTCGTCCTCGGGCTGCGCTTGGCCGGCGCGCAGACCGGTCGCGAGGAAGACTGACATGGTTTCGGCAACGAATCCGGGGCTGGCATAAAACTTCAGAATGCGGCGCCATGAGGCGGCCGTGTATCCGGTCTCTTCCAGGAGTTCGCGACGCGCAGCTTCGAGTTCCTGCTCTCCGGGATCGATGCGGCCAGCTGGAAGCTCCCACAAATAATCGCCTGCGGCGTGACGATACTGGCGCTCCAGCAGGACACGAGGAATCGAGCAGGAGTCGTCCACCGCCAAGACGACGATGGAACCGGAGTGACGGACGACGTCACGCCGGGCGCGAACGCCGCCGGGTTCCTCGACGTGATCTGTGGTAACCCAGAAAACCGGTCCGCGATACACGGTGCGAGAGGAGACGATGCGGGTCTTCTTGCGGTTGCTGCGGGCGGCTTTGTGGCGAGATTTTGGCATGCAGACAATATAAAGCAAGGCGCAGGAGATCGGGCTCAAGGCGTCAGAGTCGGAACTTGGATCGCGACGACGGATCGCGAACCTTCGACATCCGAGCCTCGCGTGCTTCTGCTATGCTGCCCGGCATGGCAGGCAAGGCTCGAATTGCGATCGTGGGAGCGGGGAATCTGGGTGCGGCTCTTACGGTGTCGCTGCATCAGGCCGGATATGTGATCGAAGCGATTGTGACGCGCGCTGCTTTGAAGTCATTGAGAAGGGCGAGGAAGCTGGCCACGGAAGTGGGGTCGCGAGCGGTGATTCGGGCAAAAGGTGTAAAGGCTGAAGTGATCTGGTTTTGCGTTCCGGATGCAGAAATTGCGAGTGCGGTGCGGGGGCTGGCAGAGCAGATTAAGTGGGAGGGGAGAACAGCTCTGCATTCCAGTGGCGCGTTGAGCAGCGATGAACTGGCGGGGTTGAGAGAACGTGGAGCGGCGGTTGCGTCGGTTCATCCACTGATGACATTTGTGCGGGGATCGCGGCCGGCGCTGGCTGGCGTGCCGTTTGCGATCGAGGGAGATGGCAAAGCGGTGCGCATTGCGCAGCGAGTGGTGAACGACATGGGAGGGCAGTCGTATTCGATTCGAAAGGAAGATAAGGTCGCTTACCACGCGTGGGGAACTTTTGTGTCCCCGCTCTTCACCGCGCTGCTTGCCACCGCCGAGCAGGTCGCCGGTTTGGCGGGAGTGAAGCCGAAGGCAGCGAAGCGGCGGATGATCCCAATTCTGCTGCAGACACTTGCGAACTACGCGGCATTCGAGGCGAAGGATGCATTCAGCGGGCCGATTATTCGCGGTGACGTGGATACGGTGAAACGGCACCTTCAAGTCTTGCGCGGGGCTCGGGCGGCGAGCGAGGTTTATAGGGCGCTCGCGCGGGCAGCGCTGCTTTATCTGCCGGCGAAAAACAAAGATGCGCTCAGGAAGGTGCTTGGTCGCCGGCCACGTTGATTCGGGCGGCAACGGCGAGCAGCGCCAGCACGGCAAAGACGAACGACACTGCCGTGCGAAGAGGCAGAGCGAAGACTGCAGTCGAGTCGAAGCGGGCGACGGAGAGTAAGTGACGCGCCGCGAGCAGTGCGACTGCAGCGACCCACGGCCAGAAGAGAACGATGGCGCCGACGAACAGCAGGGTACGAGGAACGGGGCCTCCGCGCCAAAGCTTCCGCCGGTAGCGGAGAAGGAGAAAAATTCCGGGTAGAAGAATGACGTCGTCGTAGATGGCCTGTCCGGGTAGCAACGAAACCGCGGTGATGGCCAACAGCAGACTCAGAGTCAGCCAGAATTCCTGAGAACTTGGATTCACGCGCCGATTTCTCCACGCGAGCACGACAGCCACGGCGAGGATGATCACGATCACCAAAGGGCCTATATACGCGCCGAGAATCGGACCGAGCAACAAAGTCAGGAGCGGCGGCGTCGCGTAACGATGGTATCCAAGGAGAATTCTGGTCCACTCTGCGATCCAGCGTGGCCAGATCATGAGAGACGCGCCGACCAGCGGCAGCGTTGTGAAAATGAATCCGATGCAGAGCCGGGCGCGGCGCCGGTCAGAACAGCTCCATAGAAGAAGAGAGAAGATCGCGAGCGCAGTCATTTGCGGCTTGATCAGGGTCAGGGCGAGAAGAATTCCAGAGAGAAACAAGTGGTCGCGCCGGAGCGCCAGCGCTGCGCAGGCCAGCAGAAATCCTACGATCAAGCCGGGCTGATCAGCGAAGAGCCCTTCAAGAACCTGATAGTTGCAGAGCGCGAGGATGATCAGGATGGCGAGGAGTGTCGGGGAGATGCCCCAGTCGAGGGCGAGAACCCACAGCCAGACGCTGGCGGCGGTAAGGAGCGTGAGCAGTACGGCCAGAATGAGGCGGAGTTGGGAAAAATCGATGGCCGCAATCGGCCAGAAGAGAAGATCGGTAAAAGCGGGGTAAGCGAATTCGCGGTAGTCGACGGGTGGATCGGTGGGATTGCGCGTATCGAGCGGACGGCCGAAGAGACCGGTCTGAATCTGCCGCGTCATCTCGCGGCTATAGGGATCAATGTGCTTGGATCGTGCTTGCCCTGCGGTAAGCCAGACGGGATAGAAATCGTCGCCGAAGGCATAGCCGTTGCCTAATCCCTTGGCAGCACGGGCTGCGATGACACGCGGCATGAAGAGGCCGAGGTGGTAGTAGACCATCGAGACCCCGCCGAGCAGGGCAAGGAAAAGAGCAACGGTGTGCACACGCGAAGAGCGATTTTCTGAATCGAGCTCGGCCATTTGTGAAGGTGGGATAGCGAATTAGAGCACGGCAGAAGCACTGGCGCAAACTGCGGCGACGACTGGACGGCCGGGCGGCTGTCCTGACACGACCTCCCGGCAATCGAGCGCCGGCTCTAGCTCGACGTGAAGAGGTGTCCGAGCTTCTCTTTCTTGGTCTTCAGATACTCTTCGGCTTGCGGGCTGGGCGTGACCTCGCACGGTACGCGCTCCACGACCTTCACTCCGGCGCGCTCTAGAGCCTCGACCTTGTCTGGGTTATTCGAGAGCAAGCGGACGCGAGTAACGCCCAGGGCTTTGAGAATGTCGGCGGGGAGCGAAAAATCACGATGGTCCGCTTTGAAGCCGAGACGCTCGTTGGCTTCTACGGTATCGAGGCCGGCGTCCTGCAACTCGTAGGCTTGCAGCTTGGCCATCAGGCCGATGCCGCGTCCTTCCTGCTGTTCATAGATGAGGATGCCGGCACCTTCGTCCGAGATCATCGAAAGCGAGAGCTCGAGCTGCTGACGGCAATCGCAGCGCAGGGAATGGAAGACGTCGCCGGTGAGACATTGGGAGTGAATGCGCACCAGAGGAGGGTCGGACTGGATATTGCCCATGACAAGGGCGACGGCCTCCTCGGGATCGCGCTTCCCGTCAGATGGAGCTTCGCCGCGGAATCCGTAAATGCGGAATTGGCCCCAGCGAGTGGGGAAGTCGGCGGAAGCGACTTGATGAACAGAGGATGGATTCACCTTTCTATTATAAGGGCAGGCCGGCCGCGGGTCCGGTGCGGTTGCCTCTGCGCCACGATTTCACTTCCATTTTTTCTTATCCCTCTCCTGCTCGGCGGCATCAAAGTTTCCGAGGAGTGACCCGTCGGCGCAGACCGCCCAGGCTAGTGTCTTCGCGGTCAGAAGTTCTCTGTTAGGCCAATAAGGCGTGGAGGAGTACCAGCATGGCCACCGCCCCGAAGTTCCGCATTGACGTTGATATTCATAATCTGCTGATGCACTCGGAGACAGTGCCGGTCCAAATTCCCAAGCCAACGGGTTTGACGCTGCCCGAGCCCGTGTTCCCCCGATATCCGGAAAAGCTGGCGGATCCCGCTCCTGAAGCGATTCCGGGAAAAGCGCGACTGGACGTTGCCGCAGGTGTATCGCAGCATGCGGGGATGGCTGTTTCCGTATGTGAGATCGCGGGTGTTGCCGGGGGAGTTTCATCCGATCACGGCGTATCTATTTGTCGAGTACAAGTGCAATCTCGATTGCTGGTACTGCTGGGCCTTTAACAACAAGGTCAAGGGAATGACGGAGGATGTGGCTCGACGATCGATTGACTGGCTGTACGACCACGGTTGCCGTGTGCTGGCGCTGATGGGAGGCGAGCCGCTGCTGCGTCCGCAGCCAGCGGAGCAGATTTGAAGCGGTTGGGATGGAACGGCGACGGAACCAGGACGAATGGCGATGTGGCCAAACAACTCGTGCAGACGCCGGGCATTGTGCAAGACAGCAAGGGCGAATTGCATTTTGCGGAGTGGAATTGCCGGGCCGGACAGAACAATGTCATCATTCGTACCGATGGCACGGTCGCCCCGTGCTTTCCAATGTATGCCTCGACTTACGATTGGGGAAATATCGAGAGACACAAATTTGATTCCGGGCAACTGGGGAACATGAAAAAGACGTGCCAGCAACATTGCTTTTCCACGCTGAATCACAATCTTGCCTACTGCTACAACGACGCGCGAGTCATCAAGTTCGTGTGGAAGAACCTGGTGACAAATCGAATGAAGGGCGGGGCGCGCAGTTTCGAAGACTGAATCGTGATGGCATTATCGCCCTTGCGGCGACTGCAGGCCTAGCCTCTGGCGCGGAAAGGAAAGATTGCGTCCTGCTTCGAAGCAATGGGCGTGCCGTTGCGCGTGGCGGGGTGAAAGTGCCAGTTCTCGAGTGCGGCCAGGCACTTTGTGTCGATCTCGGGACCAAGGCTCTGGAGCACGGTTTTGCGGACGATCTCTCCGCGTTCGTCGATCGTGATTTCGATGACCTCGTTGCCGGGTGAATCGGGTAACTGCCAGGGATAAACGACGGGATCAGAGGTTGCGACCGGGAGCGCCGGGCGAATCTCGTCGCCGAACAAAGAACCGCGGTTCAACGTGCCGTAAGTGGGGCCGGCTTGCGCTCCATGACCGAGAGCCGAGAGCGTTTGGGTCTTGGAATTGTCTTCGGTCTCAGTGTGGGTGATAGGACTTTTCGGGGCCGTGAGCTTCGCAAGTTGTGCAGGCGCCTTCCACCGCAGTTTCTCATGACCCAGCCGCTCATGACGGTAGCGCTGCGTCGCGAGGTCCGGCGAACTGTGCGTGCGGCTGTCGGGAGTTTTGCTTGGCCAGTAAAGGCGAGTGAGAGATGCGCCATTTTGTCCGCGGGCCACGGAATTCGGCGTGATTCGCATGGGCTCGGGCGCGTGCAGCAGCCAGGCGAGCAAGAGACCGTGCAGCAGAAGAGAAGCGAAGCGGACCCTACCTTGGCGTCGCGGATTTGTGGGATTGATCTGTGAAAACATCCGGCGCTCCCCACGCCCCACCGTCGTGACTTAATGATAGTAAGACGTAATTCCGGGGATTTCGTCAAGGTCATTCTTGGGTACGTCTGCGGTGCGGAGCCTGCAGCGCGGCTGGCGTTGGTGTCGATATTGGATCGCTGATAAAATAGGTGGGCAGTTGCCGATCCCATCCAAACGCATGGGGCTATAGCTCAGCTGGGAGAGCGCATCGTTCGCAACGATGAGGTCGTCGGTTCGAGCCCGACTAGCTCCACCAAATCTTTCAATCACTTGCCGACTTTTTTCGCCGTATCCGATCATAGAAAAGCCTGAGTTATTGGACCGTTTTGGACCGTGAATTGGACCGTGGATTTTCTGCACTTGCGTTGGCAAAAACAGCAAGCTGTTCTAGCGCTCTGCGTTGTGCAGCGGGCACGATCTGCGCGTAAATGTCCATCGTGGTCGAAATGCGGGAGTGCCGCATCTGACCCTGCACCGATTTCGGGTCGGCTCCCGCCTGAACGAGCCACGTTGCATGCGAAGTGCGCAGGCATCGCCAGTGCACGAATGATAGTCCCAACTTCTTAGCTGCCGGTTGAATGTGGCGTTTGAGAATGTTCTGATCGTTCATCGGCTGGCCGGTTTGCACGCTCTGGAAAACTAGATTGTCCGGTTCCGCTGATTTGACCAGTTTGTGTTTTCGAACTGCACGCCCCGCGCGAACCTCTACGGTGAGAGTCTTCAGGCGTTGTATGCGGGCAATGACTTCCGGTGAGACGCCGATGGTTGCCGCGCTGGCCTGTGTCTTCGGCATGGACCAGTCGCCACGGCTGTAGCGTTCCTCAACCGTGATGCTGTCGGAGTGAATGCAGCGCCACTTGAGGCCGATTAGTTCACTCACTCGCAGCCCGGTCCAAACGCTCACATAAAGCATCGTGGCATAAGGTTCGGCGACGAGTTCGACCAGTTCGCGGAACTTTTCGGGTGTGATAGTTGGCTTGGGCTGCCGAGCGCGCTTGTCCAATGGCAGCCGCAAACCTTTCATCGGGTTCTTGGTGAGACAGTCCACATCGACCGCCGCGCGGAGGATGGAGGACAGCGCATCTCTGATTTTCGCAACCGTGGGATGTGACACCGTGCCCGCCATGCCGGAGAAATACTGCTGTATCGTGAGACGCGTAAGGTCGCGCAAGCACAGATGCGAGAATCGCGGCTCCAGATATTTCGAGAACGCGCCACGATAGGAAGCCTGCGTGTTGCTCGAAAGCAACGGTAAGTACGTCGGGTTGTAGGTGCCAGTCACAAAGTCAGCGAAGGTCATCGCCGAGCCGGTCAAAATCAATCCCTGATTCAAGGGCCGGAGTTTTTCTTCGGCGATCTTTTGCACTTCCCGCACGGGCATATCTGCCAGAGCGAGCTTGACGCGTTGACGTTTTCGGCTGCCTGCTAGGTTGGTATCCCAAACACGCAACCACCAAAATTGGCCTTCCTTAAATGGTTTTGGATTCTGAAATCTCCTTCGAGACATGGCTTCGTGGGCTCCATGACTCGCCGGAGGAGTTGCCTCGCCGTGCACGTTAGCACGGATCAGGGCAACTACGGGCTGTGAATTAGTTGCCACTCCAGATTCCTACATCAGAGAATGCTGCCGCCGCTCAGCGTCCAAATCCTGCCGACGAAAGCGCCACACGCGACGCTTGATGCCTGAAAGTGCAAAGGCTTTCACTTTTCCCTGCCGAGCCCAGAGCAGAAGTGTTCGCGCCTTCACTTTTCGATACTGCGCAGCCTCACTCGCCGTCAGCCAATCGCTATGCTGGACTTGGTTGGTCATCGTCTTTTCCCTTATCATTTGAGCCCTGTTCCAAGAGGTACGCGACCAGAGCGAGCAGCACGACGCCACCGACCACGATCAAGATCATTCCCATCACGGTGATTTTCATTTCGATGCCTCGCTCCAGGCCGCAATGCCTTCGCAGCCCCGTTCCGGACAACGGAAACCCTTCACGCTGCCGTCGAACATGCTGGTCCTGATCAGCTTTGGACTGATCCAAAACTTGTGTCCGCAGTCCGGACATGTGAGGCGGTATTGCCGCTCCATGTGCGTGATTCGGGCTAACAGAGGTTCTTCGCTTGTGCTCTGGAGCAACCGGCTGAATTCTTTGATTCCGGCAGGTCCGCGAACGAAGACCTGGACTCCGCACGGATCGCACGTCAAGTACGGCTTGTTCTTCTTCGTCATCAACACTTCCCGTGGTCCCGTACATACGGGACAAGGAAACATGGTTTTCCCGCCCATCTCTGTCCCTCCATATCGGTGAGAATGGCCGTCTGGAGCCTAGTCTAAGGCCAGTTCTCAGAAGACACCGGTTTCCGGATTAGAGGTGAGGCCGAGAGAAACTAGGTTTTCCCGCTTAATTCGGCAGAATTTGTCGGGAACTTTCCGTAAAATTCAGAACGAGACAACGGAGGAAACTTCCGCAGAAATGACCAGGAAGACAAATAGAGTAAGAACGGTCAAGATTCCTCTTGACACGACTTCCGAAAAACCCCGCAGAGGCCGTCATCGGAAGATCCAGCCGTCATGGGTGCGCGGACGAGCGGACAACTATCGCGATATCTTCCATATGATTTGGGAGCGCGTTTGGCCCGGACTTTCCAAGGCTGAAACGCGGCAAGATGTTGTCAATTCCTTCAGCGGTACCACAATCGGCGGATACGCGCTGGAGTTCGTCACATTGGCTGACCTGATTCTCAAAGTGCTGAAAGACCCCAAGTTTCCCAAACGCAAACGCGAAGCACGGATCAATTTCCTTGCCGATTCAATCGCTGCTCATGGTGTGCTGACGCCGCGCTCTTCCCGAGACGTTTGCGAGGAACATCGAGCACGGATCGAGCACGTTCATCGCATCCTTAGTTATGAGTATTACATTGAATGCTCTTGCGGATACAAAGGCCATTCCCGAAACCATGCCTGCCCGAAATGTGAAGCAGTAATCCCTTTTGAAACAAATTCGCCGTTTGACATCGCCTCAATGCTTGATTCTGATCCTGACACGTAACGTACGTATGTAACGTTAGCGTGCGGTTGAGCCCTCGATTTTTGCCGCTCTTGGGTTGATACCAACCGGCGGCACAAGGTAGCGCAGGTGAGGGCGCTCCAAGATAACCCGGTCTGCACTCTTGCTTCGTATTTCTTGTGCGATGGGCCTTAAGTGCTTCAGCGTGCCAAGCGCTCGCCGCTCATTGCTTTTGAAAGCAGGGGTTGGTAGAGACTGCAAATCAATTTGGACAATGCCGGTAGAGGTTATTCCGAAGATCAGATTATCAGCGTTATCCATGACAAGCGCATCGTATACGTTCGCGAACTGTATGGGGAACTCCACCCTATAATCCAAGAGGCCAGACGTACTATCATGGACGTCGATCCCATCGGTGAGTGGCTGGAAAATCAGGCTGCCGTCCGAGCTGAGTTTCTGTCCGTATACGGCCACCGGAAACCAAACATCCCGGTCCACATACGTCATATCTCCGAACACGTTCAGACTGTTATCTGTCAACAAGTCAGAAGCAAGCAGTACGCTCCCGTTGCCCGAGAGCGCAGTGTCCTCGTTTCCATCGCCCGCCAAGGTGACCTGTATTCCTTCCGTGAGCGAGTCATCGCTTGTATCAACAATCCAAACGCCTGAATCGCCTGAGCCATCGTTGACAAAAACCTGCGTGCCGTCGGGAGTGAGCAGCACTCGCACAAAAGTGTCCCCATTCTTCACCGGCTCAAAATTTGTAATGACTCCGGTACTCGTGTTCAGCTTGTTGAACCCACCAGGCGGATCAATACTCTGAGTGTATGTGGCGTAATAGACGGCCCCTGAGTTGGTGACGGCCAATCCATAGGGCGCAACATCGTTGCCGGTGTCTACAGAGAACGACTTGCCCGCGTTCGGAGACGAAGGACTGATGACGTAAATTGAGCCGTTCCCGGGGTCAGATACGGCGAGAGTGTTATCGTCGGGCGATAATGCCACTCCGAACAAACGAGAGTGGGCGTTGGTAAACGAAATAGAAATAGGCGACATCCAGCTTTCAGTAGCCGGTGAAAACACGTCAATTTGACCTTGATCGGTGAAGTAAACAACGCCCCGCGTCGGATCGTAAACACCCTGCATCAAAGATGCACTAGACATTGGGTATGACTGCACGGGCGACACATAGTGCAGCGAGTCCGAGAGACTGGCCGACCCCGAGGCGGTTGTGACCGTCACTGTCGATGACGTGCCAGCGCTTCCGGGCGGAATGCTAAACAGCACGGCCTCCATAGGGAACGGATATGGGTAGGTTGGAGAAGCGAAGGGAATGACCTGTGTTATGGCCGCAGGCTGCCCTCCAACGCTAATCACCACATCTGACGGTTGCTGGCCTAGTCCGTAGCCGAAGATTACGCCCTGTTCGCCTCCTTCTGCACTCGCAGCATTGGTCGAAAGCTCGACAATCGTGGGGCCGTAGCTGAAGTC
>Ga0335078_10009961_pt1 | contig 14071 bp, 11 predicted proteins | sample Lox_Sample_32_FD_206711 | JGI IMG/M metagenome (GOLD analysis project Ga0335078, IMG submission 206711) | Soil microbial communities from Loxahatchee National Wildlife Refuge, Florida, United States - Lox_Sample_3.2 | ecosystem: Environmental > Terrestrial > Soil > Wetlands | place: USA...
CTGGGTAAACTGCGGGCTGCCGACGCAGTCGTCAAACTCACCAGTATTGCCCTATCAGGTGACTTCTATCTTGCTTTCCCGGCCGTGGACGCTCTGAGGAAGATCGGCGACTCAAGCATCGCGCCCAGACTGGTTCCCTTATTGCAAGATCGGATGACCAGAGGACTGGCCGCGGAGACTCTCGGTGAGTTGGGAGACGATATGGCCGTCGCGCCTCTGGTCGCGCTCCTGAATTCGCCTGAAGCTCCAGTGGCCGATATCGCCTCGGCGCTGGCGGCATTGTACAACAGATACGAATCAACTTACGGGCTGGGCCAATACATAGCCGAACTGGCAAGCAGGGCAATTGATCACCCGGGACTGGATAACTTGCTGCGGGCGGTTGATGTTGCCGATGCGAAGACATTGCGAGCAATTGTACGGGTGCTCGGCTGGATGGAGGGAGAGGGCGTAGAAAGGGCCCTCGCGAAGACTCTGGGAGAGGCGACTGCCCGTGCTGAGGTAGTTGAAGCGTTAGTACGAAGCGGCAGTCGGGCGACCAAAATCTTGATCGAACAATTGGATTCGGAAGACCGGCAGATAAGGGAGAGCGTGATTGTGGCGCTCGGCCGGATTGGCGATGTGCGGGCCGTTCCGGCTCTAGTCAAGGCCTTAACTGATGATCCGGAACTGCTGATCCTGGTTGCGCGCTCGCTGGGCAAAATCGGCGATGATCAGGCGTTTGAGTCGTTGCTCGGCTTTATTGGGCACCCGGACGCATCCGTACGACAGGCCATCGTTTCGTCAATCAACTCGATCGGCTCTGACAGGATGCGGGAGAAGGCCCCGCAGCTCTTGAAAGATTCCGACGCGCTGGTTCGGGAATCGGCCGTTAAAATCGCTGGCTACTTTGGCTATCCGGAATGTACTGAACCGCTGCTGGGCTTGTGTAATGATCCGGATGAAGGCGTCCGCAAGGCAGTCCTCTTGCACCTGCCCTATTTGGACGATAAACGAGTGGTCCCTTTGCTGGCGGCCGCCATTCACGAAGGAACCACCAAGGAACAGGAGGCGGCGGTGCAGGCGCTAGGCCAGGTCGAACCTAAGGACGGCGGCCCACTATTGCTCGAGGGCCTGAATGATTCCAACGAATGGGTACAATACTACTCAGCTAGATCGCTCGGCAGACTCGAGTATTCAGAGGGGCTGGATGCGCTGGCGGATTTGGCCTTTAAAGGTCAGACGCCAATCCAGGTTCGAATCGCGGCAATTGAGTCTCTGGGAAAGATAGGCGGCAGTAGAGCGGTCTCATTGCTTGCCAGAGCATCGACCGACGAAAACCCGGACGTAGCCCGCGCCGCCGTTATTGGAATGGGATCCATTTCGCATCCGGACGCGCTGCACCCGCTTTTGGATGTGCTTCGATCATCCGACGCCTCTAGGCGTATTGACGCGTTGAGGGCTCTCGGGAACCGGGGCGGCGAAGGTGCGGTCGATGCGATTCAATGGATCGCGGCCGGTGATTCGGAACCCGCGGTTATTCAGGCGGCGGTCGAGGCGCTCGCATCGCTAGGCACCAGCGAATCGATTGCTTCACTGGTTGCGCTTAGCGCAACGCCGGCACGGCGTGAAGCTTGCATCGTGTGTCTTGCGCGGCAAACCAAACGCCTGCAGGTGGAGAGGATCGCCGAGGGGTTGTCCCACCCGCAGCCAGAGGTCCGGGTTGCTGTTGTGGAAGCGCTGCAGCGTATTAAAACCCCCGTAGCGTCCGAATTATTGGCCGCTGCGCTTGATGACGAGGAAGCGGCTGTACGGCTTGCCGCCGCGGGCGCGCTTGGCCGACTGGGTAGCCGGTTCGCTGAGCGAAAGCTGCTCGCGATGGCAACCAGCGATCCCGATCTGGCCGTCCGGCGAGTTTCAAGAGCCGCGCTTGAACGATAGCACGACTGCACCTTTGTGATATGACGACGTCATCTTATGCCGACAGTTTGGGAATATCGGGGACCGGACTGGTTTTGCTGCGGGACCTGATTCACGAGCGCACCGGCATTTTTTATGAGAACGGCAGAAGCTATCTGCTAGTGGATAAGGTATCGCCTTTGATCGTAAGCAGGGGTCTTACCTCGCTGTTGGATTATTACTACGTTCTGAAATATGACGCTCAGGCCGACGCTGAGTGGCAGCGCTTGATGGACGCGTTGTCAGTGCCAGAGACATTCTTCTGGCGATCTGTCGACCAGATTGACGCCCTGACCGACATCCTGGTTCCGCGGCATTTTGCCCAGCCCGGCGCCAAACCTCTTACTATTTGGAGCGCCGCCTGCTCGACCGGTGAAGAGCCCCTGACCATAGCAATGTCGCTGAACGAAAAGGGTTGGTTCAACCGGGCTCCAATCGAAATAATTGGTAGCGACGCTAGCCCGGCCGCGATTACCACGGCCCGCCAGGGGGAGTACAGGGAAAGATCGTTTCGGAACCTTCCACCCGTGCTCCGCGCTAAGTATTTCAGCGAAGGCGCTAATAATCGGTGGCGCGCGTCGCCGGCTATCCACTCCAGAATCAGATGGGCCAACGCAAATCTTACTTCTGAATCAGAGATAAAGTCATTTGCCACCGCTGATGTCATATTTTGCCGCAACGTTTTTATATACTTTTCCGAAACCGCAATAATGAATACGCTGAAGAGCTTTTATAAATTGATGCCGTCACCGGCTTACCTCTTCGTTGCCGCCGCGGAACTGTCTATCAAACTGGCCAGGGATTTTGAGCTTGCCGAGGTTGGCGGGGCTCTGGCCTACGTCAAGCGGTAGGTTTACAGGCCAAGTTATGTTGGATATTCAGGCAGTTGGAGGATATTGAATGGATCGAACCTTGCGGGTATTGGTAGTGGACGATTCCGCTTACGTTCGCAAGATGCTTAAGCAGATGCTCTCGCGCAGCCCGTTCATTGAAGTTGTTGGGGCGGCGCGCAACGGCAGGGAAGCGCTGGAATTAGCCGCTCAGACAGAACCGGACGTTATCACGAGCGACCTGGTTATGCCAGAAATGGACGGAGTTGCGTTCATACGCGAACAGATGTCCATCAAACCGGTGCCAGTCATTATAGTAAGCATCGCTGGAGAAAGCGGCGAATTGGCGCTTGCCGCGCTTGACGCTGGAGCAATCGACTTTCTTCAGAAGCCAACGGCGCTGGCCACGGAAAAGATCTTCGAGATGAGCGACGATCTGATCGAAAAGGTAAAAAGCGCGGCAGGTGTACAAATGAAACCGCTCGTCGCTCAGCGAGCGATGGCTGAAACCGGAGGTGTCGCGCTCAAGGCAAAGCCTGGCAAGAGGCTGGTCGATATTGTGTTGGTCGGAATATCGACCGGCGGCCCGCAGGCGCTAAAATACCTGATACCGTTGTTGCCCGCGGATTTTCCGGTTCCGATGGTAGTGGTATTACACATGCCAATCGGTTACACTGAGTTATACGCGAAGCAATTGGATGCGTTGTCTTCGCTTCATGTAGTCGAGGCAAAACACGGGGATGCCGTCGAACCCGGCACTGTGCTTTTTGCCCCGGCCGGCCGGCACTTGACCTTCGCACGCAGGGCGAAGGGTGCGGTAACCGTACACCTTGACTTAAGGCCTTTTGATACATTGCATCGGCCATCTGTTGACGTTACATTCCAATCCGCCGCCGAAATCTTCCGAAGCCGAACTCTAGGCGTAGTGATGACCGGTATGGGATCGGATGGCAAGCAAGGGGCAGCCTGGATCAAATCGCAAGGCGGTATTGTGTTCACAGAATCAGATGAAACATGTGTAATTTATGGGATGCCGGCCGCCATTGTTGAGGCGGGGCTCAGCGACAAAAGCCTGCCGCTCTATGAATTGGCCAATGCAATTCAGGAGGCCGTGTAATGGCCAGGATCCTGATCGTGGATGATTCGGGAATGTCCCGCAGAACGCTGCGAAAAATCCTGGAACCCGAAGGACACGTACTCTCGGAGGCAACGGATGGAATGTCGGCGCTTGAGCGGTTCTTTATCGACCGTCCCAATCTAGTGATGCTGGACCTGACTATGACCGGCATGTACGGGATTGACGTGTTGAAAAAACTAAAGGAAATCGACCCCGGCGTACGCGTGGTGGTAGCTAGCGCGGATATACAGGCTTCCACGCGTGCAATGGTGATTGAAGCTGGGGCCACTGGATTCATCAACAAGCCCTTCGACATCGAACGAGTGCTGAAAGCGGTGAACGGCGCGTTGGAGGAGAGCACCGGTGGAATTGAGTGAACGCCAAAAGGATGCGCTGTCAGAGCTGATCAATATTGCTTTTTCGCGCACCGCCGCATCTTTGTCGGAATTGACGGGACACCGCGTAATCCTGGACGTCCCAAAGGTCGCCGTGTATCCCGTAAATCAGCTCGCTGGGGCGCTGGGCGATTTCCTCCCCGCGGAGATTGCGACGGTTCATCAGGTGTTCATCGGGCCTGTTACCGGTGATGCGCTGCTAATAGTCAACTATGACGGTGCCGTTACTCTAACGAATCTTCTTACCGAAGAGGTCGTGGCATCGGAACGGCTGAATGAGTCGGGCCGGGAAGTGCTCACCGAAGTTGGCAACATACTATTAAATTCCTGCCTGGGCATGTTTGGGGACCTGTTGAAGGTCCACATTTCATTTTCGGTACCGCGGCTTCATCTGGAGACCCTGGGCGCAATGCTGCGATCCCTTACGATCGGTCAACAAGGGCTCAGATACGCGCTTGTAGTGCACACGGCATTTCGGCTGCGCGATAGCGGAGTTGACGGATACCTCGTAATGGCATTGAGTGTCGCCTCTCTCGATCGCCTGATTCAGGAGGCGGAAGACTGGGAGAGGCGGCAAGGGCTCCGCGACCCTTAGATAAATCATCCCATCCGCAAATCGGAGGATCTGACTTGGCGGAAGAACCAGTCAAAGTCAATCGTGAGCAATCGAAGCAGCGAACCCCCAAAATACCCGCTGAGGCGGCAGTTCGTTGGATGACCGATCTGGCCGCGCAAGGCATTTTGATGACCGACCGGGACCTGACCATTTTGAGTTGGAATCGATGGCTGGAAGTAAACACCGGCCGTTCCGCAGCCGACATGGTCGGCCATAACCTCCTCGACGAATTTCCTGATCTCGCCTCCAGAGGTCTGGACTCGTATTACAGAGACGCAATCAACGGTCAGGTCAGGGTACTGTCTCAACGGTTCCATCGCTATCTGATCTCGATGCCGGTTCCCGGCAATTCGTCCGTAATTATGAAGCAAAGCGTCAGGATAGGCCCGTTGATTAGCGAAGACGCCGTGGTCGGGACCGTCACGGTTGTTGAGGACGTGACCGAACGCGTCGAACGTGAAGCTGAACTGATCGCCAGACTCGCCAGCGAACGTGCCGCTCACGTTCAGGCAGAAGAAGCTCGCCAGCGGGTGACCGACATTTTGGAAAGCATAACGGACTCCTATTTTTCACTTGATCGCGACTGGCGATTCACCGACATTAATCGAACCGCCGAACTCTCCATTTTCGCCCGGCCACGGGAAGAGTTGATTGGAAAAATTTTCTGGGACGAATACCCTGAGGGCGTCGATTCGGATTTCTACGGCCCCTACGGCCGGGTAATGGCTGATAGGGTTCCGGTTCACTTTGAGGCAAAATCCAAAATAGCCCGTGACAAGTGGTTTGAAGCTCACAGCTACCCATCCGACGACGGCATATGTGTCTACCTGCGCGACATCACCGAACGCAAAAATGCGGAGCAGGAACGCGAACATCTTCTCGAGAGCGAACGTGAGGCCCGCAAACAAGCCGAGGTAGCCAGCAGGACCAAGGATGAGTTTCTAAGCACGCTATCGCACGAATTGCGCACGCCGCTCAATGCGATTATCGGGTGGGCCCATCTGTTGTCAAGCGGGAGCCTGGCTGAAAGCGATACTCCACAGGCGATAGAGATCATAAATCGGAACGCGCAAGCGCAGGCGCGGTTGATCGAGGACATGCTTGACGTGTCCAGAATCATTACCGGTAAGCTGCGGCTTGAAGTCCAAAAAGTGGATCCCGCCACAGTGGTAAGCGGGGCCGTGGAAACAGTGCGACTGGCCGCCGACGCCAAAGAAATTCAATTGGACGTCAGCCTGGATTTTGACGCCGGCTACGTTCAGGGCGATCCCGTCCGGCTCCAACAAGTTGTGTGGAATCTGCTGTCTAACGCGGTCAAATTCACTTCAAAGGGCGGACACATACAGATTGAGCTCCGGCGCGCGGGGCAGCAGGTCACGATCACCGTCACCGATACCGGTCCGGGAATTGAAGAAGATTTTCTGCCCTACATCTTTGAACGCTTCCGGCAGGCCGACAGCAGCAGCACCCGGCGGTATGGAGGCCTCGGGCTCGGGCTGGCCATCGTTCGCCATCTAACCGAGCTTCACGGCGGCACCGTTGAGGCCGCGAATAGGCGCGAGGGATCGGGGGCGGTTTTTACGGTCACTCTACCTGCTTCAGAGGCCAGGTCGGTTTTATTTGTCGGCCCGGAGCGGCCTCAGACCAAGCATAACGGCGCCTACGGTGATACCAGCGACGGGCTTGCCGACATCAAGGTGATGATCGTAGAGGATGAACCGGATGCACTCCGGCTTCTGACGGCGATGCTTGAAAGTCGAGGCGCCAAGGTGGTGGCATTCAGTTCGGCGGCCCAGGCGATGGCGACGCTTAACGACTTTATGCCGGATGTGCTTGTGTCGGACATCGGAATGCCGGGAGAGAGCGGCTACGATCTGATCGGGGAGGTCAGGGCCTGCGCCGCCCAGTACGGCGACCGGATTCCCGCGATCGCCCTGACTGCATACGCACGCGCTGAGGATCGTATAAAAGCGCTGTCCGCCGGATTCGATATGCACCTCTCCAAACCGATCGACCCAGAGGAACTAGCACTGGTGATTTCCAGCCTTGCCGCTTCCAGAAAAGCCTTGCCAAGAAACTAGCTCAGCCGCTTCGAGCCGCCTCAAAATACAAATTCCTCTATGACCCAGAGGTCAGGCTATTCTGTTGCCGGCCCGGTGGATCAATTGCTCTTTATTTCACACTTCAATCAAAGTGTCCTAATACATAGATCAGCGGCCCGACAAAGCGAGGGCTGCCCTCTGACCGGGAATAAAACGACGGCTGCTCAGGAGGGCGGCGACAAAAGACATCTCGTTGGAAGCGATCAATATGGGGGCGGCTACGATAGATGTGAAATCGTCTCAAGAACTTCTCCAGAGTTGCTGTTCGACCTGTCACACGCTGGATCGGGTGGTAGGCGCCCGAAAAGATGCCTCCGGATGGCTCGCGACCGTGAATCGGATGCGGTCCCTGCCTTGCCCAGGTATTAGCGAAGCCGACGCAAAAACGATTTTGGCCTACTTACTGTCAGAGAATTCAATTGACCCCTTCAGATAGGGAGGGAGAACTTGCCGTGAGGCGCGCCCTCGTCGAACTCACTGCAACAGATGCCACACTCTAGAGCGCACGTATCAAACCGCAAAGTCCGAGGATGAATGGAAAGCAACCGTCGCCCGGATGGCGGGTATGCGCAAGAAATTGATGGATTCTTCAAACCCGGCGACGAGGAGAAAATAGTATCTACCCGCCTGCTGGATTGCTACAATATTCAGTGATGACGAACGACCAGGTTGATTTCATTGTTGTTGGCAGCGGGATTGCCGGCCTCCGCGCGGCGGTCGCGCTTGCAAAGGCCGGACGGGTTGCGGTGCTGACAAAAGAGCGTGTTTCCGAGTCCAACACCGAATATGCGCAGGGCGGCGTTGCGGTTGTGCTAAATGACGACGACGATATATCGCTTCACTATCAGGACACCATCGACGCCGGAGCCGGGCTGTGCGACCGGGAGGCCGTCGCGGTACTTGTGGAAGAAGGGCCAAAGTATATCCTGGAACTAATAGAGCACGGGGCCGAATTCGATCGCGAAGGCGCTGAACTTGCTTTTACCCAAGAGGCTGCTCATTCACGCCGCCGGATACTGCATGCTCACGGCGATGCAACGGGCAGGGAAATCGTTCGGGCTCTGATTGCATGGTCCAGAAAGTCCGGGTCAATTGGGTTCCTGCCGCATGCCTGCACTCAATCGCTTATCATCGACGGCGGCCGGTGCACGGGGGTTACTTTTGTCGAACCTGGAACAAACCGCATTCGCGCGATCTACGCTCGCGCGGTCGTCCTGGCTAGCGGCGGCGCCGGACAACTATTCCTTCACACTACCAATCCTGACGTCGCTACCGGTGACGGCCAGGCCATGGCCTACCGCGCCGGCGCCGTAGTCGAAGACCTGGAGTTTATTCAGTTTCATCCCACCGCGCTTGCGGTTGAGGGCGCGCCGAGGTTCTTGTTATCGGAAGCGATGCGAGGCGAGGGCGGGAAGTTGGTGAATAGCTCCGGAGAGCGATTCATGTCCCGCTATGACAGCCGCGAAGAACTCGCTCCCCGCGACGTTGTAAGCCGGTCGATCTATTTCGAGATGCAACGTGGCGGATGGCCGAATGTCTACCTTGATCTTAGCGGGCTCAATCGTGAGTTTACTCGCAAGCGATTCCCTCAAATATACGCGACATGCCTTCTTTACAATGTGGATATCACGCGCGATCGAATCCCTGTGAGCCCCGCCGCCCATTACATTATGGGAGGAGTCCGTACCGACACGTTCGGGCGCACTTCGATAAAGGGCCTGTACGCTGCCGGCGAGGTCTCCTGCACGGGAGTTCACGGCGCCAATCGCCTTGCATCGAATTCATTACTAGAGGGGCTGGTCTTCGGCGCACGTGCAGGGCAGGCGGCGGCTGAAGAGGCTCCATCGCGCATTGGCTCAGGCGACCCTCGCGACTCTGACCTGGGCTCGATAGCCGACTGGAGAATCGACGACGGCACTCGCGCCGAAGTGAAACAGGTGATGTGGGAAGGCGTCGGAATCGTCCGAAATGCGGATGGTTTGCAGGGGGCGCTGTCAAAACTCTGGCGGATTGCCGCGCGCCAGCTCAACACCAGATCCTGGAACTTTGTCACGCTGGCAAGACTGGTGGCCGAGGCGGCGCTTGGGCGGCTTGAGTCCCGCGGCGCGCATTATCGAAGTGACTATCCAGATCGAGATGATGCCAACTTCCAGCGCCACACGTTTCAAGTGAGGAATTGAGGATTGAGATTGATTGCCTGAAGTTGCTCGGACGCTACTCGCGCCTGAACCTGCCGGCTGTGGCGGCATCTCGATTCTTCAAAATGTCCAATTTCTGATATCCTTATTGTGTGAGCGCATTCGGCGAACCCTTACAGTCAACCAGTACCTCGACCGATCTGTCTCTATCACGAGGAGCCTCCGCCTGGTTGTTTGGCCTGCTCTCCGCGGCCTTCCTTACGAGCGTTTTCTACCACGCGCCCGATGGGAACTACTTCACCATATGCGGATTCAAAAATCTCACCGGTCTTCCTTGCCCGGGCTGTGGATTGGCCCATTCGTTTTGCGCGTTAGCCAAAGGCCATATATTGAGCGCGTTTGAATACAACGCACTCGGGCCAGTTCTTTTCATCATTTCGGTTGCGCTGTGGATGCGGGCGGCGTTTACGCTCTTTCAAAGAGAGGATATCGCGCTGCAGTTCGCGCGGGTGATGGATCGGCTAAGGCTCGGTAAGGTTCTGATGGCAGGGTTCATTTTATTTGGAGCTGCGCGGATTATCTATCTGCTGGTGTCCCATCCCGCGATATTGAACGAAGGTTATCTGGCCAGATCACTCAGCGTCCTGCATCACTAGGTACGCCGTGACGCGCGGCATTAGTGACGGCCGCGGCGCTGGTCGCTACGTCTGACCGCTTCAACGTCGAAGTCCTTAAGGCGTGAGGCGCCCGCGCGATGTTCTTCGTTCTCGCTGACACCTGAAGCTCGTCTTAGCAGACTGAGGGCTCGGTCTCGGACGCGTTTAATCTCCTTACGTCCGTCTTCAAATTCCACTTCCACGGCGGCGGTCTCTCCGTCACCAAGCACCCGAATCACCGTCCCATAGGTCATCCCTGCCGGAACGGCGTAGGCTATTTCATCCCCTTTTTGATATCGTGTGTTCACAGGCTTGTTCATAGAATTACTCCGGACGCTCAGGCCTTTGAGGTTGCTACCGCCTCGATGGCATTGCTCTCGTCAGTAGCATTTTCCCAGTCCTCATCGAATACCCGCTCGATTCGACGGGCCATCGCATCATCGCCAATTATTATCCCAACCTCGCGGCGCTGATCAAGGCTGACTCGTCTGAGGTTCTGGCTTCCTATAAAAAACGTGCTGCCGTCTACGACGATACATTTCGCATGCAGTTTATATCGTGCCATGCGCCGTGCCCTGAAATTCGGTACTATTTTATCAAAGTGCATGTCGCGCCCTATCACCTTGACGTCGCAGCCGGCGGCCGCTTTCTGCAAAAGCAACACGACGGTCGGTTCGTCGGTGAGCTTTGCATCCATGATTCTGATGGACCGCTCGGCCGATTTTAGCAGCTTTGTTAGCTTGGACCGGCTATTATAATTGCTGATGACCAAAGGCAACTCGGTTGGTTTGAAGGCCGTGCCGTCCCAGTCTGCATCAAACAGAAGGTTCAGTTCAGAGGTGATTTCCTTGTCGCGCATCAACACGCCAAAGTCGCGCGCGTAGTGCAGATTCTTCTTGGTCGGATTGAACGTGAGGATCATGCATTCGGTGTCGTCCACGGTCAGGATCTTATAGTGGTACCGCTTTAATCCCTTTGTCTGGTCCAGCGCCTTCGGAATGCTCACCTGCACGCCCAAGCCCGATAGCACTTCGATCAACTTGCGGTTGCGTTTCTCCCAGCCCTTTGACTGCGGCGCGACCAGGGCGCGCACTTCAACCCCTCGGGAGACGGCGTTCCTCATCGCGTCCTGCACGACGGGATCATCCATCCGAAAGATCGTCATCTTAATTGAGTGGGTGGCGCCGTCTATTGCCCGGACTATTGGAAAGAAGCTGTCGCCGGGCTGAATTATCAGCGAGAGATTGTTAGCCTTGTCGTAGACCTTCATTAAAACGCGCCATCTGACCAAGCCTTCCGGTCGAATCTCGGGCCGATCGTGAGCGCCCCAGTATTACACAAGCGATCCTCGCCTCACGAACCACATCCTTACTTAAGCATTACCATATGGTTAAGGCCAAGTAAAGCTATGCAACCAATACAACCAATCGCAACCAATGCAATCATCCCAACCGATGCAACCATTGGATCGTTGCGATGATGGCTCGCGACGCCGCCACGGTGGAAAACATAGGGTCCACAGGCCCAGAAGCGATTCAATCGGACGCAACCAACTAGCGTCTGTTTAGCCTCCACGGAACGTGCACTACGATAATGTGGCGTTTCTGCCGTATTAGCTCTGCTCTCAGCAGAGCTATGGATTGATTGTGAAGCAGGTACTGATGCCAGTGCGGCTCAACCAGTTCCGGAACTAGTACGGCAACAATGTGATCAGAGGAATGCCCGCCGTGTTTTTTTACAAACTCGACGATCGGTTTCCGGACTTGCCGGTAGGGAGATCTGATTATTTCCAGACAGGGAACAGGTCTTTTCGCGGCGCGGGCGGGCGCCTCAACGTTCTCAGCCCATAGCCGCCTGAGCTGTTCTTCCTCACACTGGGGTTCAGAGCACTCGTCGCCATTCGTGCTCTCACGGGAAGAGGCGGGGGGGCGGGAATTCTCGGCCTTCTCCTGGCCGTTCTTTTTGACGGGCGGCATTCTATTGCGGCCCCCGGCAGAGCTGCGCAGATTCGCGCGAGCGCCCTTCCGTGTACGTTTATCGCCGCGCTCGTCGCCTTCGCCGGTTGAGGTTTCGCCAGCCTCGCCAGCCTCCCCATCGTCGGTTTGGATGTGAACGGCGGTGATATCATCGGACATTGCCATCGCAACCAGTAACGCTTTCTCCGCGAGGCGGTTCCAACCTTGAATCGGGATTATGACTGAAAGCGACGGCACATCAGAGGCCGCCAGTTTGACCGGGGCGCCAATTTCACGATCGATCTTCACGTAGTGGTCGCGAACACGATGAAACAGAAGCATCATGGCCGGGATGATCAGCAGGGTGATCCATGCCCCTTCAACAAATTTGGCCGTCACAATGATTATCAATGTAATGCCAGTGGCCGTCGCGCCAAATCCATTGACGAGTGAGGAAAGACCAGAGCGATTGCCGCCTTTTCGTTTCCAGTGGACCACCATTCCAGCTTGTGAGAGTGTAAAGGCGGTGAAGGCCCCTACGGCAAACAATGGAATCAGCAATTCCGTGATACCGCCAAACGCAATCAGAATCACGCCCGAAAACGTCGCCAGCACCAGAATGCCCGCCGTAAATACCAATCGCGAGCCGCGCTCCGCGAATGAATGCGGTAAAAACCCGTCACGGGCAAGAAGCCTGCAGACACGCGGAAAATCGGCGAAGCTTGTATTAGCGGAGAAGATCAAAATCATCAGGATGCTTGCCATCGATATGTAATAGAAAGTCCCGTGACCTGCCGCCGCGCCCACCAGCATCGACAGAACCGTTTGGTAACCGGGCTTGCTTTGGTCCATCGCGCCAATGTGATATATCGGGCACAGGTAGGCCGTGCCTATTAGCAGCACTCCGAGCAGAATCACGATTACTGTCAGAGTCATCCGGGCGTTAAAGACTCGAGGCTCGGTAAACAATGGCACACCGTTGCTTACCGCCTCTACGCCGGTCATAGCGGTGCAGCCATTGGCGAAAGCTCGCAGCAGCAACCAAAGACCTACGCCCTGGGCTGTCCCGGATGGAAGTGCCGGAGGAGGAACAATGGCCTGAGGGTTGCCGTGACTGTGAATCGTATGCGCCAGGCCCAACAGGATCGCTGCGCCGATGCAGCAGACGAACAAGATCGCGGGGAGCTCGAATACAGTTCCGGATGTCCGAACTCCCCGCAGATTGACCAGCGTAAGAATCAGGAGGGCGATCAGGCACAAACCAAGTGTGTAAGGATGCAACGACGGAAGTGCTGAAACCAGAGCCGCTACGCCTGCGGAAATCCCGACGGCTACGTTGAGTGTGTAGTCGACCATCAATGCCGCGGCCGCAAAGAGCCCGGCTTGAGTCCCGAGATTTTCTTTAGCGACGGTATAAGAGCCGCCTCCATTCGGATAAGCGGCGATCGTCTGAAGATAGGACAAGAACAACAGCGCTAGCAGCGCCAGGATGGTCAATGTGATCACTGGCAGATATCGCAGACCTGCAACTGAAACGACTGCCAGAACACTGAGTGCCGCTTCTGGTCCGTACGCGACTGATGACAGCGCGTCAAATCCCAGAACCGGCACTCCAGTGGGAACGCTAAGCTTTTCTTTCGATGCTTCCGAAGAAGCCAGCGGACGACCCAAGACTGTTTCGAGCAGCGACATCGTGCTTGCCGTGACTGACTTGGATCACGCCACGCTTCGTCGGCCTGTCAACAGGTTGATCACCAATATGATAGCTGCGATCACCAGCAAAATATGAATAAAGCCGCCAGCAATATGTGCTATTAGACCCAACAGCCATAAGACCAAAAGAATAACAAAGATTGTCCAAAGCATTTCTTTCCTCCTCCAACTTTCACGTGATTACGAAACCGCTTGCGCAAAGGAATAACCGCAAATCTCGTGCCCGCTAGAAACGACTGATAAAATGGATTTCCCGCTCTTGGATCCTCAACCTTCGTGTAGTATGCAATCTCGGAAACGAATCGGATCGCATTGAAACCAGACGGCCGTGGTCAAGCCGCACTGAAGCGAATCGGGACGCCAAACCAATCTCCGACATCAACATAGTCCCGGGGTCTACGACGAGAGCGGCGCGGATAAGCGAGCCAAATGATCAGCGGCCACATCGCTTCATCGAATGAAATTTCCCAATATCGCCGGCGATGTCCTAAAGCTCTTGCTATCCGGCACGTTTGAAGTATTGAACGTCGCGTTCGTGCTTCGCGGCTTGTTCGCGAGTACCAAAAGTCCCAAGGTTCTTACGTTTACCAGTCTTGGGGTCCTTCTTTTTT
>Ga0335078_10009962_pt1 | contig 14071 bp, 12 predicted proteins | sample Lox_Sample_32_FD_206711 | JGI IMG/M metagenome (GOLD analysis project Ga0335078, IMG submission 206711) | Soil microbial communities from Loxahatchee National Wildlife Refuge, Florida, United States - Lox_Sample_3.2 | ecosystem: Environmental > Terrestrial > Soil > Wetlands | place: USA...
TGGGAGGTCGGGGCCTTCAGCTGAGCCGAGCACGCGCGGGGCCATGGCCCGAACAGGACATCGGGAGATTGCACTCCGGGCAACGCTCGGTGTACCTTCTCGGTCCACCGGAAGTCCCCGGTCGGATATTCCCAGTTCAGAGGAAAAGACAAAAAAAGGAGGACGACGGTCATGGGAATTATCGCGTGGATCGTGGTCGGGCTGATTGCGGGTTGGCTCGCAGGTCAAGTGATGAAGGGTGGCGGATATGGCGTGCTCGTGGACATCATTCTTGGGATTTTGGGAGGAGTACTGGGCGGGTGGGTTTTCGGTCTCCTAGGAATACATGTGGGAAACGGGATGATCGGTTCGATCATCGTCGCTTTCGTGGGTGCGGTGATTTTGGTCGGGATTACCCGCATTTTGAAGAGAGCGTGACCGAATCTTCATGAGCTCGCAGGAGGGTAAGCCGAGCGCGGCGACGTGCAGGAGAATCTGCTCCACTGGTTGGGTCGTGACTCCATCCGCGTCAAGTTCCCATCGCTTGCGCGGGATTCTTCGCAATATCAGACACCGCTGCTCGCTCTATTCATCCTCGCGATACTTCTTGGATTTTTCTTTACGTATTTCTTTTTCCTTGGATGATCGCGGGGACTAGCGGAACCCGGGACCGCCGACAACACCGCGCTTCGTGCTCATTGTCCGGTTCAGGATTACCTTTGATTTGGCAGGCCCCAGGATAGGTCATCGCGGTATTTTCCTTCGATTTGGTCATGCGCAAAGATCGGGCGCCGGAATCGGTGCCCTCGCGTAGGAGTCTGCCCGGAGTCGCGGGCGAGCAGCAACGTTGACAGTCCGCGCACAAAATGAACGCGGATCAGCGAATCCCGCGAATCGCTGGAATTAGCGCGACACACGCCTGTACACGCGGAAGTAGAACCATGTGGATATGTATGTCAGGGTGGGTCTGCCGTCTTGGTGGGGACGGCGGGAGCGTCTGCCGCAACGGATTCGCAGCAAGACCGGGGAAAAGGAAACGAAGAGTGAGTGATGGATAAAGAGGCCTGCGGGAGACGCGCACGAAGCGGGCAGTGGAACTGCCCGAACCGAGGCAGTGCTTGGCGAGGAAGTTCCCACCCCATGTGATTCCCAGAGCTCTGTTGAGATCGCGACCACGCATCGGCTGTTTCAACCGTCCCTGGTGGATAGCCTGACGGATCAGAGGGCTACGAATTGCACCAGCTTCGCTTGAAGATTTCGGCAGCGGCTGCGGTGGTTGCGCGTGCCTTCAATTCGTCCTTGAAGATGCATAGAACATCTTCTACCTCGTGTGGCTTCAGAACGCGAAGTTCCCTCGGCGATTCCGAGACAGCGAGCGCGGTGCTGGCGCCCAAGCCGAGAGCGCAGGCCCCGAGCCGTGTGCCTGCGTGTAGATAAACTTGCCGGGAAAAAGGTTCATTGATACAGCGAGGCTTGGTAGAGGTTTTTTTAGCCGCAAGGCGACAAAAGTCGGAAAACATTGGTGCGGGCGGTGGGAGTTGAACCCACACGAGCTTTGCAGCCCTGCGGATTTTCATGCCGTCGGCGGCTTTCGCCGCCCGGACGCGGTGACCAGCAACGCTCACGTCCGGTTTGCGGTCTGGACTATCCCTTCACCGTACCCCGGAAAATCCGGGGCTTAGGTGCTGCCCGTCTAGTCTCTACACCTTCCCCTTTTCAGGGGCTTGGCTCGGGATTGCCACGAAAGATTTCGAGGTTTCCCCGAATTTGAGCAGTTCTGCATCGCCGGTTTCCCGGCGAGCACTCAAGTTTCCCTCAAGTCCGCTGCGTATGCCATTCCGCCACGCCCGCGTGGCCTGGCCGTCTGTCGCTTCGTATCATAGTGCAGGAGATCGGAATTTACACATCGGTTTGCGGCGGTCGCCGTAACCGATTGGCGGTTCGCTGCGACTTTGTTTTCGCTTGGGGCCGCACGATGTTGATCGCGGCGGCGTCAAGGTTCGTCTTGATGTGCGCGGCGTAATACTTCTCGATCATTTCGACGCTGGTGCGGCAGGTTTTCGCGATCTGTCGGCCCCTTCCATCAGGCGCAAACAAATGTAGGTGTGCCGCAGGCTGTAAGCCGTCCGCGGGCGGCCTTCGCGATCGAGTTTCAGGTTTTCCTCCTGGAGAATGGTCTCGAACAGCTCCCGCTGCCAGTTCGGGAAAATAGGATCGGTCGGCTGCGGGAGCCGCCATTCTTGATCCCCATTCGTCACGCCCGCGATCGTCGCGCTGACAGGCTATGGCATACCTGCACGTTTCGCTGCGATCGGATGGAGGCGGCCACTCCGAACTGTTTTGGATCGCAGGGATCGCCGCCTCATTGCTCTGCTCGTTTCGGCAGTTCGGTTGGGTTCGCTTCGGCCTGAAGATAAACGTGAGGGTGAAAAGGAAGAATCAGCGAAACGGGCAGAGATGAAACCGCTGACAAACTCTACCGGTGCGCAATCTAACTGTTATTGACCGAAATCGTGCGGCCCGCGTGCCGGTTCCGTTCGTTTGGCGTGGATTGTCTCTGCAAGCTGCCCAGCGCGACGAGCAAGCGCCGCAGCTTCGCGCGCTCCTCGATATCCATGTCGACCACTTCGAAGGCCCGTGCCTGTGTGTTGGCGTCGCGCACGATCGTTTGCGCTTTGATCGTTTTTTGCGAAGCGTTCAGCCGCAGCTCGATCACGTTTCCCGGGTGCAAGCTCTGCTCGCATATCGCGACGCCCCCGCCGAGCCCCATCTCGGAAATATCCACCTTGCAGTTATCTTTCGAAATCAGCGCGGTTGCGGGAACAGGGCGTTCCAGCCGCAATCTCGGGTAGCGCCGCTGGCGAATCGCCGAGGAATTCGGATCGCTATCTAGCAGCTCAATCGAAAATTCCGCGATCGAGAGCCCGCTTCGCGGGACGAAATCGCGCATCCATTCCGGATCGATTTTTTCGAGCGCCTGCGCCGCCACCACGCGCAGCTCCGATGGATTGGCCCAGCGGAATGTCTTTCTCGCCTCTGCCACGCGCTTCAGAATCGCCTCGGCTCCCGCCGTGCGCAAACGACCCAGAGCTTCGATCGCCTTCAAGCGCAGATACTCGGTCGAGCCGCGCGGCAAATCGCCTTCCGCGATGCGCAGCAATCGCATGTCCGCGCCTTTTTCGCCGCTCATGCCGATTTCGTCCACGGCCAAAGGCTGAATCAAAGAATCGAGTGCGTCGAAGAGTTGCAGCAGCAGCCGGCCTCGCTCCGGCGATCCGCTCGCGGCGAGTTGCCGAACAATGCGATCGTGCGCCGTACGCTTCCAGTCACGAATGCGCTCCGGCAGGACGCGCTCTACCGTTTCCAGGTCAAGCCGCGCGAGAATGCCGATCGTATCGATCGCCTCGCTCGGTCTCCCCTGTTTCAGTTGCTTGCGCAAATGTTCGAGGCCTTCCGGTCCCAGGCCATCGAGCATCTTCATCAGAAGTTCGCAGTCTTCGCGGAATCCTACTCGGCTGAAACGTCCGGCGATTTGTTCGGCCGCGGCCTCCGGCATTCTGCGCAGCAAATCGCTCAGGCCGGTCGGAACGCTGCCGGATTTGAGCGCCTCGTCGATGTATTCCGGAACTCTGTTTTCGACCGCGATTCTCGGCCGCAAACTCTTCCCGGCTCCCGGCCGCTCGTTGTCCAACCTGTCGAGGAATTCAACGGAACTTTGCAGCACACTGTAATTCCGAAGTTTGGCAGCTTCCTGTGACAATCGAACAAATGCTGCGCCCATCAAGCTCTGCAGCTGGGAGTCTTTTTCTTCCGCGAGTTGTTCCCCAACGAGTCGAACCGTGTCGCCAAAAAGTTTCTCCGGGCCTTTCGCGTAAAATCCCGCCAGCTCCGCCAATCCCAAAGCCGATTGACGCCGGGCCTCGGGCTCTTTGTTGCGAATGCAAGTCGCGTAATTCGTCAGAATCTTTTCGACCGTTTCCTTGTCGCCTCGCTCGTTCAGCTTCTCGATGTATTCGCGCAATCTCTGCGGCGGAACGCACCACGCTTCCGCCGATTCGAGCACCAGTTTCTTCTTCTCTTCGCTGACCTGGCTCCAGAATTCCTGCGCTAGCAACTCGGCGGGCGATTGAATGTGGATACCTGCCTTCGTCATCTTCTCTTCGTAAACGCCAAGGACCTTGCGCAAGCTATCGAGCTCGCCGTTCATTTCGTCGAGCATTTGGCGAACCGCGTTGACCTTCGTGTCGCCCTTTTCGTAGCTTTCAAGCGCGAATCGCACTGCGATGTGTTCGGCAAGTTTCAGTAGCGTTGGTTTGTCTGACGCAGTTGTGGGTGCTTGGGCCGCGAGAGCCGACAGCGCCTGGCTGACCGTGAATCGCGCGCGACGCGGCAATGTCGATAGACGCGACTGGAAGGAACTCGGATCGATTCTGTCTTTGCTTGATTCGCTGGTGCGTGCGATTTGCGCGAGCACCTGCATGATCCCCTGCAGCTCGTCTTCCTGCAGCGTCATCAGTCCGGTTTCGACGCTCATGGCTCCCGCGCCGCCTCGCGCGGAACGGTGGGTTCGAATGCCGGCCGACGCACTGCTCCAGCGGCTCGATGGCGCGCCGCCGCCGGCTTCCACCCGGCCGGGGAATCGTCCCGCGGGGGCCGGAGCGCCACTGTACGCTGATTCGCCAGCTGCGGTGCCCGCACTACCCGACGCAGCGGTCGCCGCGCCGCCCGGCGCCGCTCCCGTTCCGCCTGTGACACTGGACGTCACGGGCGCCTTTGCGTCATCTTTGGAAAGCCAGAATCCACCCGCGTTCGAATCGATTGGCGTGCCGCCGCCGCTGCCGCCAACGATATTCCACCCGCCGCCCTGCGGCGCCACGGGCCCATCGACTCTCGGCCCGCTGCTTGGTTGCGCATTAGCGCCAGCGCCTGATGGAGATGCTCCCGCGGGGCTGGCGCCGACCGGCGTCTTCGCCGTTTCGCCATCCTTCGAAAACCAAAATCCGCCGACATTGGAATCGATCGGCGTGCCACCGCCGCCGCTACCCGCCCCGCCGACGATGTTCCATCCGCCGGATCCGACCGTGCCGCCCCCTACGCCGACCATTCCCGCAGGACCCTCAAGAGATCCGGACGAGCCCGAATAGACGCTCGCGCCAGAGCCGGAGCCAGAACCAGAACCCTGTCCGGACCCTGCACCATGACCGCTTCCGCTGCTTTGGCCGTTTCCGGGTCCGTCGCCAGGACCATTTCCGGGTCCGAGGCCCGGCCCTTTGCCGGGACCGCCGCTCTTGCTGCCTTCGGCGGCGACGAGCAATTGCAACAGTTTTTCGGGATCGTTGAGCAGTTGGTCCGTTTGCTCGGAATTCATTCCCAACGTGCGCGCAGCGATTTGCGCGGCCACCGTAGTTTTCGCGACGGCGGAATCCGCCGGCACGAAGCAAACTTCATTCACGTGAATATGCGGATCGCCTTGCAGCGCGGCCTTTAATTGCTCTGCAAGCTGCGATGCCTTCGAGCTGGAGCTTGTGGGGAAACCACGAACGAATCGCGCCAGGCTTGATTGCGTGATTTTTGGTGAGAAGTGAATGCTTGCGATGCCCGCCGTCGAAAGCATGCGCGCGAAGCTTTTCTCCGCGGATCCCGACTCGAGTGGCGTGCCGTCGAGCAGCAGGCTATCGCCGGAGACGGCAAGCAGCAGTCCCGCCTCGTCATCCGAACCGAGCGCTGTCTTCAGCTCGGTCCACGCAGTCTCGTATTGCTTCGCCGTACGCGGGTGACCGAAATCGTACATCCGCGCGAACTTGAGCAGAATGTTGAGGCTGCGGACGAAGCCGCGCGCGGCAGCGGCTCGTGCGTTGGCGTTGTCTGGCATATCGGCTTGCGGAATGGCTCCCGCTATCGGACTACTATGCGGCGTCGGTCGCAAACCCGACAATGGTACTAGTGTCCTGTTTAGCACTAACGAAAGGAGTTAGCCTGCAGCTAGTACGTAGGTCCTAAGGTTTCGGGGCGGCGCGGCGGAGCCATTTTTCGAGATCATTAACGCTGTCTAACATGACCAGCGCGCCGCCATGCAGCAGCTGTCGTCCACGCTTCTTGCGCGCTTCGCTATTCCTCGGCAGTACGGCGACGAACGGAATCTGAGCCACCTTCGACGCGAGCGCGTCGTCGACGTTATCGCCGAGATAGATGGCGGTCTCGGGATCGCGTCTGCCGAGAATCTTGCGCAGGCCCTCCGCGTCCGGTTTCGGCCGCGCGACATCTTCGACCGTCACAATGTGGTGAAAAAATTCGCGGACGCGGCAGCGGTCGAGCGTGTACTCCGTTTCTTGCCGGACGCGCCCGGTGAACAGCGCCAGTTCCGAGCGCGCGGCGAGGCGCTTCAGCGCGGGCCGCGGCAGCAGCCATTTCTCGCCGTTCACGTAGCCCTCCTCGCCGTTCTTCCCCCAGTACAACTCGACGAACTTGCTCTTCACTTCTTCGTAGCTTTCCTTCCCGCCGAGAGACTGCACCCACGCGGTCGAGAGTTTCCAATCGTCGTTGAATCCTGATTTGCTCTTCCACTGCTGAAATTGCGCGCGCGTCACGCGTTTGCCGGTGAAAAAGCGCACCGTTTCGAGCACGGTCCGGTGAAACGAGCCGCGCACGTCGACGAGAACGCCATCGACATCGAACACGATAATTTCGGGATAGATTTTCAGAAGCCGGGCTGGTCTGGACACTTTCGGGATCGGGAGCCTATTGTGACTCGTTTCCGCCCGACGCGGAAGAAGGTTCTGAGGGTTGCGCCGTGCTCGAATCCTTGGTCTCTGAGGAAGTTTCTTCAAGCGAATCGGAAGACCACGCTTCGCCTGCGGTCGCCGCAGGCACTGATATTTCCTTTGTTGGTTCAGGCTCGGCTTTTGCAGTTGATTCGGCAGAAACCGTCGCAGGCGGTGGAGCTGCCGCTTCCTCAAACGCATCGAGCCGGGCTTTCAGAATCGCGGCGAGCAAGTCGACAACAATCTTCGCTCCTGCGCCATCCGCATCTTTCGTCGGGTCATAGCCAGCAACATCGATCGCCGCGAGATGCTTCTGCTTCGCAAACACAGTCAGCGCGTCGCGCACTTCTTCGAGCCGCAGCCCATCGCTCGCCGGGACCTTCGTTGCCGCAAAATCCGCGATTACATCCAGATCGACGTGCAACACGAATTCGTGCGTGCTGGCGTGAATACCTTCGATTGCCGCTTCGGCCGCAGCCGCGGCGCCCTTGCGCTCGACGTCCGCGGCAAGATGACGCCGCAGCGGAATCCGTTGCAGGGCTTCTTGCTCGGCACGATCGAGTCGCGCCATACCGAAAAGCGCGATATCCGGCTCGCGTACCAGTGGCGGCTCGGGCCAGAATCGCACCAGCTCCGCCGCGCCGCGCCCGATCACGTGCGAAATTACCATGCCGTCGACGCAGCCGCTCGCCGTCGTCGCGGGAGTATTCAGATCGGCGTCGCGGTCCACGTAAACCAGCGCGACGTTGCGAAAGTATCGCCGCACGCCCGCAATTGTCGCCAGCACCACGGAACAATCGCCGCTCAAAATCACCGGCAGCGCCGCCGACTTCACGGCCTGCTCGACGCGCGGCTTCAGCGCTTCGAGCGCCTTGATGATGCGAGGAATGTTTCGCGCGCGAGGGCTTTCGCTATCTTCCTGAAACAGCTGCTGAGGGTCGTCGCCGAGATCGGTGACCGAATACCCGATGGAGGTGAGCCGGTCGATCAGCCCCGCGGCGCGCAGAGCGGCGGGAGCGCCCTCGGTGCCCGCAGCGAGGGCGGCCGCACTGGTGGGCGCGCCCAACAGGGCAATCTTATTCGGCTGGCGGACGATCTTGACCGCCATTCCCCTTCTCCTTGCAGTTGTTTTTATGCCCCGGCCGACGAACTAATTCGTCGTGCGACCCAACCGGGCGGCAAGCTCCGCAGGCAGGGTGAACCGCACGTCCTCGCGAATCAAATCCAGATCGCGATGATTCGTAAATCCGAATGCCGAAAGCCGTTGGCTCACTTGCTCCACCAGCACTTCCGGCGCGGACGCGCCCGCCGTCAGGCCGATGGACTTCACGCCTTCAAGCGAGGCTTCGTCGATATCGTTCGCATCTTCGATCAATCGCGCCGCAACGCCGACCCGTTGCGCCACCTCGACGAGGCGATTCGAATTCGAGCTGTTTGCCGAGCCCACCACAAGAATCAATTCCACTTCGCGCGCCAGCGCCTCCACCGCTTCCTGACGATTTTGCGTAGCGTAGCAGATGTCGTCCGATGCCGGACCGACGATCGACGGAAACCGTTCGCGCAGCCGCGCCACGATTTCCTGCGTGTCGTAGAGAGAAAGCGTCGTCTGCGTGAGGAACGCGAGCCGGTCCGGATTCGGCACTTGCAGTTTGTCCACTTCCGCGACGCTGCCGACGACAACCGTCTGATCCGGCGCTTCGCCCGACGTCCCGACAATTTCCTGGTGGTCGCGATGGCCGATCAAAATCAGCAAACGGCCTTCGCGCGCGAATTTCAGAGCTTCGAGATGGACTTTGGTGACGAGCGGGCACGTCGCATCAATCACTTTCAGCTGGCGCTCTTTCGCCTCGCTGCGAACACGAGGCGGCACTCCATGCGCGCTGAAAACGAGCACGGCGCCCACCGGCACTTCCTCGATCGTCTCGACAAAGATCGCTCCGCGGCGGCGCAACTGGTCCACCACATAGCGGTTGTGCACGATTTCATGGTGGACGTAGACCGGGCTGCCATAGGCTTCCAGGGCAAGCTCGACGATATCGACGGCGCGTACCACTCCGGCGCAGAAGCCGCGGGGGCGGACGCGCACGAGGGTCTTAACGCCGCTGGTCGTTCCCTGAATCTGTGTCAGGCTCAATAGTCTTCTCCAAGAACTTGAGCCATATTACCTTAACCTAACCTCCTGCCGCCAGATTCTTCGGCGCCTGCATATGCGGTCGTTTCTTGCCATTTAGCGCGGCACTCTTCGGTTTTGCCGTCCGCCTTTCGTAGTGCCGGCGTCCCGCTGGCTCTGCTGCTCCCGTTTTTTGGCTCTTGCCCCTTGAAATGTCTCGAGTAGACGCGACACCCATCGCTTATTTTCTGCGACTTACGGGCGATTCTTACTCGGAGGCCCATCTCGAGCAGAATCGCACACCGACGCGCCCTTTTCCGGCGTTGGCACCCGAATCTGGTCGCATCCTTTCTCGGGCGCAAATTCGCGCCTCAATTCACGCTAGGACAAGGACGATTTCAGATTGTCAGGGGAATTATGTGGATTTCAGAACCGCGGGCCGGTGTCGCCAATCCTACCTGCTTCTTAATCTTCCAACGGCTTGCGGGCGAATGGCCTTGAAGCTTTTCGGGGAGCATGCATGCTGCGGTAATCCTCAAGATCTGTGTCGGTGATATTCAGGCGCGTTTCAGACGGCTGGTTGCCATTGGCGGCCAACTCGTGCCGCAGCTTCCGCGAACAAATATCAGGTCCGTCCTGAAAGCTGATCAGGTGGTCGGTGAAAGCCTGGTTGGAGATGGTTAGAGTGAAATCGCGCGGCTCGGTGGAAGCCTGGCGCACGACAAAGCTGTACACGCGGGCATTCGCTGCGGACTCAAAACCGACAAATTCCACAATGAGTTCATTGCTCATTTCAAACCCGTCGTGGCTGCGCTTAGAGTTTTCTTCCGCCGCTGCTTGCGGCGCTTCGGGGGTGTTCCCTCGGCAGGCTCGACGATCATGATGCTGGTGACGAATTTCTTCACGCCATGCAAATCAAAGTCGATCGAGGTGCGCTCAACGTCCGATTCGATCACGACGCCCAGACCATACTGGAAGTGTTTGATGTATGCGCCTTCTTGGAGAGCTTTCACAGAGCTCCTGGATCCTAGAATCTCGAAAAAAAAATGGGCGAGCCCGCTGTTCGCGGACCCGCCCTTCGTGATTACAAGCTGGAGACGTTCGCCGCCTGCAGGCCCTTGGGGCCGCGAGTGACTTCGAACTCAACCGCCTGGCCTTCGTTCAGCGATTTGTAACCTTCTGCCGCGATGGCAGAGAAGTGGACGAAAACGTCCTCGCCGGACTGGCGCTGGATGAATCCAAATCCCTTGCTGGCATTGAACCACTTAACTGTTCCTTGTTCCTTCAACTGTGTTTCTCTTTTCTATTTGAGCTATTTGATGCCGTTCCCACCGCCTCCAGGCAAAAAAAGAGGGCGGCAAGTGTGGACTTGCAGCCCCTCAAAAAATTCTAAAGGTTTTACAAGAGCAACAAACGCAAAAGCAGTATCGCCTATTTTGGGCCGCAAGTCGAGAGAATTCTTCGACCAATTGCGAGAAACATCATCTATTGAATCGCGTCGGGATGTGCGCGCGAACGGGGTGCACTGATTGGTGAGTAGCAGCCTTACGCCCGCGACCCTGAATATGGCCAAGAACGAAGGCATCGATACCTATCGCTTAGCTGACACTGAGAATGTAGATTGGAAAATATACGCTGCGTTACCCTCTTCTTGAGCGGACATACCTGAAAGGATTTGCCTTCTGGTTTAGCAGCGTTCCATTCAAGACGTTCGCGTTTCCGACAGCCCAAAACGAGTTGCTCGCCGTGCGGAGTGCCGGGTGAAAGAACCCGGCGCTACATTCAAACCTTGGGAGAAAGGCGGAAGAGAGACCTTTGTGACTCGCTTCGCTCGCCGAGGGTCACCGTCCCGATCAGACGGTCAGCTGATGAAGCAGCCGATGCTGCCTTCGAAGCCCTGCTCGACTTTGCCATCGGGCCAGACGACGATGGGAACGACGTCGCCGTAGGTGCGCGCTTCATCGAGAAGCTGCTGGTCCTGATCGACGCGGCGCTCTTCGTAGCGCACGCCTTCCGAATCCCACTTGCGGAGAAGTTTCACGCACGCGTCGCAGCCGCGAATCGTATAAACGACGGGAATTTCCACCGGCGCTCCCATGGGACTCGCTCAGACGTGCTCGGGAATATCGAGAGCGGACGCGAGCAGCGCGCGCATTTCCTTGATCGATTCCCTGCGCCAATCCGGAAAGCGTGGCTTGATGCGCGCGATCACTTCTTTGAGGAAGGCTTGCTTACTCGCTTCGGGCACGGTGCCGAACGTGGTTCCCGGCAGAAGATTCATTTCGGAGACGACGTTGTTCATGATCGACGCGAGTTCGACATGCGCGCCGGCGGAGCGTTCCGTGAAATGCGTGATGTAGCGGGTGTCGCGCGTGTAGAAAACGAAGACGGGAATCGCGCGGGATTTGCCGTTGTTGCTGAGAAATTCATCCATGATGTCGGCGTTTTCGTCGCGCAGGAAAATGCGCAGATCGGCGCCGGTGGCTTCGGCGATGCGCGCGACGGTGGGAAGCTCGCGGTAGACGTCGCCGCACCAGGCTTCGGCGAGCGCGAGAATTTTCGCGGGGCCGTTGGGCACGGCGGCGGCGCGCTTGAAGAACGCGAGATCGTCTGGCGTGAGCGGATTTTCATGGTAGTAGAGCTCGAATTTGTCGCGATTCACGGTGGATTGCGCGAGGAACTTCGCGTAGGTGAGGCCCTGTTCGAAGCGGGCCGGCGTGACGACGGAGGTTGCGTTGAGCATGTTGGTTCCTCCCGATCGACGACTAAAGCGCGATCGTATCATGAGATGCGGCGGAAGCCGGGGAGATGTGAGAAGCGAAAGGCAGCGACGAAGAGTGCCGGGCTGCCCTTCGACTCCGCTCAGGGTCACCTTTCGTTATTGAACGCTGAAGACGAGGAGGGCGTTGCCGGGCATGGCGCCGAAACCGGGATAGCCGGAGACGACGGCGACGATGCCCCCCGCGACAACCGGGCCGCCGACATCAAGCGAGCCGCCCTTCGCGGCGACGCCATTCACGGAATGGAACGTCTGCGCGGTGTCGAAATCCCAAATGATTTTGCCGTCCTTCGCATCGTAGGCGCGCAGGTGGCCGTCGATCGAGCCGGAAAAAACCGCACCGGGAATCGCCGTGACGGCTTGCGACTGCGCGGGACTGCACGGACGCCGATCGCCGCAGCCGGGCGGCGGCGTATGCCACAAAAGTTTGCCGTCGATGACTTGGTACGCGGAGATGCCGCCGCCTTTCGTGGGATCGGGGCCGCGTCCTTGAAACGCGAGATCGGAGACGGCGACGAAGAAAGTTTTGCCGTCGGTGGCAGGGCCCCACTGCACGCCGCCGAGCAGACCGCCGACGCCCGCGCGGGCGTGCCAGAGAAGTTTTCCCTTCTCATCGGGATCGACGGCGTAGACCAGGCCGGATTTTTGGCCGAGAAGCAGGACGCGTTTGCCGTGCGTGAGCGGAACGAGAATCGGTGACGCGCCGAGATCGAATTCGGGATTCGTCGGCGGCGAGCAGCCTTCGCGCGGAGGATCGCCGCAATCGATTTTGTAGACGTCGTCTTTGTCGAATTGCTTCGACCAGAGAAGCTTGCCGGATTTCAGGTCGAGCGCGACGACCGCGTCGCTCGTGGGCGTGCCGGGCTCGGAGTAGTTGTCACCGGTGCCGACGTAGATGCGGCCTTTCGTGGCGTCGATCGTAGGCGAGGACCAGATCGCCATGCCGGACGGACCGAGGATCGTTTTGCCTTCGGGAGTTTTACCGTGAGGCGACGGAGTTTCAGGCGACATGTACGTCTGCCAGAGAATTTTTCCGGTGGCGGCATCCATGGCGACGACGCTGCCGCGGAAAGTGCAGCATGCGTAGTCAGGGCGGCGGCGCGATTGCTCTTCGCCCGAGGAGACAGGGACCAAGAGGCGACCCGGGAAATAACTCGGAGTGCCGGTGATCGTGGCTGCGGGATGCGAGTCGGCTTTGGTACGCCAAAGAAATTTGCCAGTGCCGGCATCGAGCGCGTCGACGCCGCCGGAAGCGTCACCGTAGAAAACAGCTTCGGCCGAACCCGCTAGGTCGATCAGGAGGCCCGAGCGGACCACCGGGCCTTTGGTCGCCCAGAAGGTACAGCCCGTAGCGGCATCCAGCGAGTAAACGGTGCCATCGTTACCACCGACGTAAATGCGGCCGTTGTCGATGATTGGCTGAGATCGGACAATGCGCACGTCTGGAATGCCGAAGGCCCATTTAAGCTTGAGTTGCGGCACGCTCGATGCGCGAAGATCCGTTGCGTATTGATAGCGCCAATTCGGAGCATTGTTTCCCCAACGGGTCCAGCCAAAGGAGTGCGCCGGATTGACATTCGCGGCGCAGGGATTCGCGAGTTGGTCGTGCGGAACTTGCGCCGCGGTGGCGTTTGCTCGCGGATTCGCGGCCGGAGATTCGTCCTGCGCGAGGGAGCGCGTCGGGAGCATAAGGCAGGCGGCGAGCAGGATGCCGCAAGAAATCGAAAGTGCGCGCAGACGATGACTCATTGCTTCCCCCTACGCTGAAACGATAGACGGAGTGCGTTCGAACCGCGTTTCCCGTTGGGCGGGAAGATAGCAGAAATCTTCAGTCGCACAAAACCGAACAGAGATCCTTCGACTGCATCCGGCGCCCAGATCGCGCGAAGGGAAGAACAGCGCCGGATTCCGCCCAGCAGGACGGCTGAATTTGGTTGGTGCCCAGGGGTGTACAATGGCGGCCAAATCAGGAGGTGAGCAATGAATCGAAGAAGAATGCTGTCGCTGCTGGGAGTTTCTCCGGCGCTGCTCGCGGGAGCGAAGCTCGACGCGCAGGAGGCGAAGCCGAAGGCTGCGGCGAAGACAACGGCAGCGGCAACGCCAGGCGCGCATCGCGTCGAAGGGCTGAATCCCAAAGGCACGCCACCTCCCGTTCAATTATTTCCGATGGCGCCGCGGCTTGACGGCCTCGACGGAAAAACCGTGTGGCTGATCGACACGGGATTCGCGGGCGGCGGATTTTTGCTGCAACAAATTCAGCTGTGGTTCAAGCAGAACATGCCGACGGTGAACGCGATCTTCCGGCGCAAAGCGGGTCCCTACATGGAAGACGATCCCGCGCTGTGGAAGGAGATCAAGCAAACGGGACACGCGGCCATCATGGCCGTCGGGCATTGAAGCACGTGCACACCAGCGACCGTCGGTCACTGCATAACGGTTGAA
>Ga0335078_10009963_pt1 | contig 14071 bp, 13 predicted proteins | sample Lox_Sample_32_FD_206711 | JGI IMG/M metagenome (GOLD analysis project Ga0335078, IMG submission 206711) | Soil microbial communities from Loxahatchee National Wildlife Refuge, Florida, United States - Lox_Sample_3.2 | ecosystem: Environmental > Terrestrial > Soil > Wetlands | place: USA...
GCTCCTGGCCGCGATCGGGCTGCTCGGGCATCCCCTGCCCGCGAACGGCGCCTTCCTCACCGGCGCCCCGTTCGCCGAGCTGCTGCTCGGCATCGCGGTCTTGTGCGTGGCGTCGATGTGCCTGGGCCTGATGGTCTCTGCCCTGGTCAGCACGACGGAACGGGCCATGCCGTTCCTGGTGCTGATCACCATGGTGCAGGTCGTGCTGTCCGGCGGGGTGGTCTCGATCGCGGGCAAGATGGGTCTGGAGCAGCTTGCCTACCTGGTCCCGGGGCGCTGGGGCTTCGCCGCGGTCGCCTCCACCGCCGACCTGAATCACCTCGCCCCGCCGCAGTCCATCACCGCGGACGCGCTGTGGCGGCACCAGGCGAGCACCTGGCTGACGGACATGGGCGCGATGATCGCGCTGTCGGCCGTGTTCGTGATCGTCGCCTGGTGGCGGCTGAACCGGCTCAGCCCGGGCCGCCGGTAGCGCAGCCCGGACGAAGCCGGTAGCGCAGCCCGGACGAAAGGGCGTATCCGCGCTGCCTGTGTCCGCTGACCTGTGCCCGCTGGGACTAGCTAGGGTGAAGCGATGACGGAACCGCTGGCCGCCGCGCGCGATCTGCTGCGCCGGTACCCGCTCGTCGACGGGCACAACGACCTGCCGTGGGCGATCAGGGCCGAGTTCGGCGGGGATCCGGTCCGGGCCGGCCTCGCCGCGCCGGTGGCGCAGACCCAGACGGACCTGCCGCGGCTGGCCGCCGGGTGCGTCGGCGCGCAGTTCTGGTCCGTTTACGTGCCCGCGACCCTGACCGGGGACCGCGCAGTGACCGCCGTGCTGGAACAGATCGACATCGTGCACCGCATGATCCGCGGCTACCCGGGCCGGCTGGCCCTGGCGACCTCCGCCGCCGACGTGCGCCGCGTCTTCGCGGGCGGGAAGATCGCCTCCCTGCTCGGCGCGGAGGGCGGCCACTCGATCGGGTCCTCCCTCGGCGTGCTCCGCGTGCTGTACCGGCTGGGGGTCCGGTACCTGACGCTGACCCACAACAGCAACGTGGGCTGGGCGGATTCGGCCACCGACGAGCCCGGGGCGGGCGGGCTGTCCGGCTTCGGCCGCGACGTCGTGCGGGAGATGCAGCGGATCGGCATGCTCGTCGACCTGTCCCACGTCGCCGTGTCCACCATGCGCGACGTCCTCGACATCGCCGGGGCGCCGGTGATCTTCTCGCACTCCTCCGCCCGGGCCATCTGTGATCACCCGCGCAACGTGCCGGATGACGTGCTGGCCCGGCTGGCCGCCAACCGGGGCGTCTGCATGGTGACGTTCGTTCCCTACTTCGTCGCACCGGAGGCGGCGGGGTGGCAGCGCGGGCTGCTCGCCGAGCTGGGCCGGCGCGGGCTGGACCCGCGCGACATCTCCGCGTGGGATGCGGTGGCGCCGGGCTGGGAGGCCGCCCACCCGCCGCCGGAGGCGACGCTGGCCCAGGTCGCCGACCACATTGAGCACGTCCGCGCGGTCGCGGGCATCGCGCACGTCGGCATCGGCGGCGACTACGACGGATCCGCGCGGATGCCCGCCGGGCTGCCCGACGTGTCGGGTTACCCGGCGCTGTTCGCCGAGCTGCTGGCGCGCGGCTGGACCGAGCAGGACTGCGCCGCGCTGGCCGGCGGCAACGTGCTGCGGGTGCTGCACGACGCGGAGAACGCGGCCACAGCATCGGCGGGGGCCCGCTAGGATCGCTCGCGATGATCACCCCTTCGGCGGCTTCGGCCGCCTTCCGCCAGGTCCGCGGGCTTGAGGTGCTCACCTGGCCGGCCTTCGACCCGTTCGGCGTGCAGGTGCTGGTGACGACGCGGCACGGCGGGGTCTCGGCCGGCCCCTACGCGAGCCTGAACCTCAGCTTCAGCGTGGGCGACGACCCGGCCGCGGTGCTGGAGAACCGCCGCCGCGCGGCGGCCGTGCTCGGGGCGCGCCCGGATGAGGTCGTGTTCGCCGGGCAGGTACACGGCGCGGTGGCCGAGGTGGTCGGCGCGGCGGACCGCGGCCGGGGTGCCCGGTCGGCGGCCAGCGCGGTGCCCGGCGCGGACGCGCTGGTCACCGCCGATCCCGGGACGGCGCTGGCCGTCCTGGCCGCCGACTGCGTGCCGGTCGTGCTCTACGACCCGGTCGCGCACGTGCTGGCGTGCGTGCACGCGGGCTGGCGGGGCACGGTCACGGCCACGGCCGCGTCCGCCGTCACGGCCATGGAGTCACTGGGCAGCCGGCCGGCCGATCTGATCGCCGGGATCGGCCCGGCGATCGCCGCGGACCGCTACCAGGTCGGCGCGGACGTCGCCGCCGCGGCCGAGCGCGCCTTCGCGCACCGCGCGGCCGAGGTACTCCGCGTCAGCGGCCCCGGACAGTGGCGGTTCGACCTGCCCGCCGCGAACCGGCTGATCCTGCGGCAGGCGGGTGTGCCGGCCGGCCAGATCCACGTCACCGGCGCCGCGACCGGGCCGCCCGGGAACCAGTTCTACAGCCACCGCGCCGAGCGGCCGTGCGGCCGGTTCGCGGCCCTGGCACGCCTCCAGCCCCGGGAGAGCCGATGAGCACCCAGGCGGCGGACGCGGCCGGCACCGCACGGGCCCGCCGCGGCCGCGAGTTCCGCTACGAGTCCTACCGCACCGACCCCGCCACCGGCGTGCTGAGCTGCCATTACAGCGTGGACGGCCGATCCTTTGCCGAACGTGTCACGTTCCGCCCTGCGGCGGCCGCCCCCGCGGGGCCCGCGGGGCCCGCGGGGCAGGCCACGCCCGGCCGCCCGGCCGCCCGCTGGGACAGCCCGGCCGTGGCCGCGGCCGCGCGGCTGGTCTTCCTGCTCGCGGGCGTTTCCTACTACAAGACGGCCGCCCCGCCCGTCGTCAGCACCGGCCAGAACGCGCTGACCCGCCGCGAGCATCACTTCCTCCGCCAGTTCTACACCGGCGGGCTGGGGGAGTTCGCGTACCGCAACGGGATCGACCTGTCCGGCCTGCGCATCGAGGGCCCGGAAGCCGGCGGCGGCCCGGGCCGCCTCCCGGCCCCGCAGGCGCCGGCCCCGCAGGCGCCGGCCCCGCAGGCGCCGGTCCCGCGGGCGCCGGTCCCGCAGGCGCCGGTCCCGCAGGCGCCGGTCCCGCAGCCGCCGGCACGGGGCCGGGCCCGCGCGCTCGTCCCGTTCGGCGGCGGCATCGACTCCATCGTCACCGTCGAACTGGTCCGCCGGCACGCCGACGTGGCGCTGTTCGTGGTCAGCCGGCCCGGTGACCGGTTCGACGCGATCGAGCGGCCGGCCGCCGTCGCCGGGCTGCCGGTGGTCCGGGCCGAGCGGGAGATCGACCCGCAGCTGCTGCGCTCGCGTGAGCTTGGGTTCCTCAACGGCCACGTGCCGGTGACCGGCATAATCTCGGCGATCGCGGTGATGGCCGCGGCCCTGGAGGGCCGGGACACCGTGATCATGTCCAACGAATGGTCCGCGTCGGTGCCTACCGTGCAGGCCGGCGAGCTGGCCGTCAACCACCAGTACTCCAAGAGCGCGGCGTTCGAGGCCGCCTTCCGCAACGTCCTCGCGGAGGCGTCGGCCCGCCTGCCCGGGACCGCGCCGCTGCCGGACTACTTCTCCGCGTTGCGGCCGCGTACCGAGCTGTGGATCGCGGAACGGTTCGCCCGGCTGCGGCCCTACCACGGGACGTTCCGCAGCTGTAACCGCGCCTTCCACATCGACCGGGCGAAGCGGCTGGATCACTGGTGCGGGCAGTGCGACAAGTGCTGCTTCATCGACCTGATCCTGGCGCCGTTCCTGCCGGCCGCTGAGCTGGGGGCCATCTTCGGCGGGCGGGAACCGCTCGCAGACCCGTCCCTGGCGGGCAGATTCCGCGCGCTGCTCGGCGACTCCGACCTCAGCAAGCCGTTCGAATGCGTCGGCGAGGTCAACGAGTGCCGCGCCGCGCTGCTGCTCGCCGCGCAGCGCGGCGACCGGGCCGGGTTCCCGCTGCTGCACGAGCTGGCCGCCGAGGTCCGGGCGCTGCCCGGCCAGCCGTCGGCCGATGGCCTGCTGCGACCCGTCGGCGAGCACTTCATTCCCGCCCCCTACGCGGAGGAACTCCTGGCGTGACCGGAACACGTCCCAAGCTTTCCTGGTCCGATCTGAGCGGAGCACGCGTCGGGGTGTGGGGCCTTGGCCGTGAGGGGATGGCGACCATCCGCAAGCTGCGGGCGATCGGCGCCCACCCGGTGCTGGTCGACGACCGCCCGCAGGCCGTCGCGGTCGACGGCCTGCCCGTGCTCACCACCGGCTACGGCGGGCTAGCGGCGCTGGAAAAGTGCCACGTCGTGATCAGGTCCCCGGGGATCAGCCGGTACCGCCCGGAGGTCCAGCGGCTGGCGGAGCGCGGCGTCCCGGTGGCCGGCGGCCTCGGCCTGTGGCTGCGGGAAGCCGATCCCGCCCGCGTGCTCCTTATCACCGGCACTAAGGGCAAGAGCACGACCGCGGCGGTGACCGGCCACCTGCTGACCGGGCTGGGCCACCGCTGCCAGGTGGGCGGCAACATCGGCCAGCCGCCGTGGGATCCGGGCGGAGACCCGGCAGGCCCGGCGTCCAGCCCCGGCGCGACGGCACCGCCGGGCTACTGGGTGATCGAGGTCTCCAGCTATCAGGCCACCGACCTGTCCTGCTCGCCGCCCGTCGTCGCGGTCACCTCGCTGCATCCCGACCATCTCGACTGGCACGGCGGGGTGGAGAACTACTACCGGGACAAGCTGTCAGTGTGCTCCCAGCCGGGCGCGGACCTGACCGTCGCCAACGGCGACAGCGACCTGCTCCGCGAGCGGGTTTCGCTGCTCGGGCCGCGGGTGGAATGGATCCGCGCGAGCGGCGACCCGGCCGCCACCTGGATGGAACCGCTGGGCCTGCTCGGCGGCCACAACCGGCGGAACGCGCTGATCGCCCGGGCCTGCCTGCGGGCCCTCGGCATCGCGGCGGCCTCGGACGACGCGGCGCTCCGCGCCGCGGCCGGGGGGTTCCGGCACCTGGACCACCGCCTTGAGGTGGCCGGCGAGGTCGCGGGGGTCACGTTCGTGGACGACAGTCTGTCCACCAACGTGCTGCCCACGCTCGCCGCCCTGGACGCGTTCCCGGGGCGGCGGGTCGCGCTCATCGCCGGCGGCCACGACCGCGGCATCGACTACGCGCCGCTCGCCGCCGGCCTGCGGGACCGCACCGCCGCGACGCTGGTGCTGACCCTGCCCGGCAGCGGCCCCCGCATCCGGCGCGAGATCGAGTCCGCGCCGGGCTCATCCGGTCTGGCCGGCGTGGCGGACTGCCCCGACCTGGATAGCGCGGTCGCCCGCGGGTTTGCCTGGGCCCGCCCGGACGGCGTGGTGCTGTTGTCGCCGGCCGCGCCGAGCTTCGGCCGGTTCCGTGACTACCGCGAGCGCGGCGAGGCCTTCACCCGCGCGATGCAGGCCTGCCGCGCCTCGCTGCCCGCCTGACTCAGGCTCGCCCCCCGGCCCGCCGTCAGCGGCCCTCGGCCCTCTGTCAGCCGCCCCGGCCCCCGGCCCCGCTCGGCCGCCCTGGCCCCGCCGTCAGCCGCCCCGGCCGGACGCACGCTTTCCGCAGAGAAATGTCTGTTTTGCCCGGAAAGGGACCCCTGTTGTCTGGCTTAGGGTGGCCGGAATATGACTGTTCGTCAGGAAATGTTACGAAAGCTTCTGCTTACCGAGTTCTTTCCGGGAGTGTCTGGCGATCCCGCCAGCCGCCGCTTAGCCTTTCAGCTCAGAGGGCTGGCAGCGGAGGGGGCACCGATGGCGTGGGGAATGTCGGCGGCGGTGAACGCGACAGAATCGGCCCTCGCGACCGGGGCCGAGGAGGAGTTCCGCGCGCCGGGCATGCCCCCGCCGGGCGCCGTGCGCGCCGCGGCCGGCTGCGGTGAGCGGGAAGTCCCGGAGCCGCTGCTGCCGCGGCGCATCCCCGTCGCGGCCCTGCCGAATGGCCCGCGCCATGACGCCGCGGACGACGCCGCCGCAGCGTCCCCGGAGTCCCCGGTGCCGAGAGCGACCGGAACCCGGCCTGATCTGAACCTGCTGGCCCAGGTCCTCCGGGGCCTCCAGCGTATGGCCTAGCGCGCCACCCGCCGCGACGGTCGCGGTGGCCCGGATTTCCGCGCCGCCTCCGGAATAATGGTGAAACGTAAGCTGCTGACCCGATCGCGTCGCCGCCGCGCGGTGCCGCACTTTCGCCGGGAACGGCTCCGTCCGGAGCGGTCTCCCGCTGGTTCCTTACCGTGTATGTCGCCATTCGGCTGGGCTCGCCGCCGCCGCTGCCGTCGATCACCGATGGTGACAATGAAAACGCAAGACGCGATCGGCGGATCCGCCGTCGGGGACCTTCGGCCCCTTACCCGGTCCGCGGGCGCCGCCCAGTCTGCTCGCCGTGCCATCTGTTACCGCGTGTGCGCGGTACGGACAAGCCCCGCCATCGAGCGGGCAGCGGCGGGGCAACAGGTGACACGTGACCGGGGAGGGCATGTCTTGGCTGATAGTGGCCGGCCGGTACCGGCGGATCGGATTGCCAGTGAGCTGGCCGGACTTGCCCGGCGGGGGACGTCCGGAGCCATCGAGATCAGCGGGCGGCCCGGGGGGATCATCTACCTGAACCGCGGTCTGCTGACGTTCGCCGAATCTCCCGCTGTCCCCGATCTTGGGACCCGCCTGGTCCGGTCGGGGCGCCTTCGGCCGGAGGCGTGGGATCGGCTGATCCGGCAGAGCCGCCCGGACGGCGCGGTGGCCGCCACCCTGATCGCCGGGGGTATCGCCACCGAGGCCGGCTTGCAGCAGCTTCTCCAGTCCATCACCCTGGACGCGATGCTCGCGCTGACCACGCCGTTCGCGGGCCAGGGCTCCGTGGCGGGCACCTGGTTCGCGCCGCGGCGCTCGCACTGGGCCGAGGCGGTGCTCGCGATGGACGTTACCTCCGTGCAGGCTTACCTCGAGCACATGACACAGCGGCTGGCCTGGTACAACGTCACGTCACGCGGGTGCCCCCGGCTGTCGGGCGCCGGCCGGCCGGACTGGCTCGTGCACCGCGACCAGCGCGCCATCGTCGGCCGGATCGACGGCCGGACCACGGTCGGTGAGCTGGCCTGGCGGGGCGGTTTCGCGCTGCACGAAACGATGGAATCCGTTGGTCGGCTGGTGCAGGCGGGCCTGTGTACCGTTACCGTCCCGGACACCGCCCCGGCCGGCTCCGCGCCCGTTCCCGTTCCGCCCGCGGCCCGGGGCATGGTCCCGGAGCCGGCGCGGGCCAGCCTGCCGCAGCGGTCCCATCCCGGTGACGGCGGGCTGCCGCCACAGGCGCGCGCCACGCCGATGGATTTCGCCCTGCTGCAGCGGGTCCGGCAGGGACTTCAGCAGATGAGCTGACGGCCCTCGGCCGCTGGCACACCAGGCTCGTATCTCGTCATCGCCTGACGGCCGCTGGGGCCGTGGACGGCGCGGTGCGGGCACGGGGACCGCCGGCTGCCGTTCCGCGGGCGTCACGTGTCCATGAGCCCGACTCCGAGCTGGCGGGCGCCGATGTCTGTCATGCGGTCGCGGCTACCGGAACCAGCCTGCCTAATGCACCGATTGACCCGCGTTTCACCCGGGTATCGGGGGAACGAGAAAAAAAGACGGGCAACGGGGCGCGAGACCGGCTGGGGCGTCAGCGACATCGGCACCGGCCTGCTGGGCTGTTTGCCGGGCCGGCAGCCGGGTATCGCGCCGCAGATACAGCGATGCGAGAGTGGTGGGTGTAACGTGCGGTTCGAAGAATGGCGACTGGATTCGATCTGGCCCGTTGACCTGCTGGCCCGCTGCCTTTCCGGGCACCGCCGTGCAGGCCACCGGATCGTCCTGACCAACGGCTGTTTCGACGTGTTCCACCGCGGCCACGTGGAATGTCTCCGGCAGGCCGCGTCGCTGGGTGACGTGCTGGTGGTCGGGGTCAGCTCCGACGAGACGGCGCGGAAGCTGAAGGGCGCGGGCCGGCCGGTCACCCCCGCGGAAGACCGGGCGACGGTGGTCGCGGCGATCGGCTGCGTCGAATACGTCACCATCGTGGAGCAGGACCCGCCGATCGGCCTGCTCGAGGCGGTCCGCCCCGACATCTACGTCAAGGGCGGCAACTGCGACGCCGACAGCCTGCCGGAGCGGCTCGCCGTGGAGTGTTACGGCGGGCGGGTGATGACCGTCGGTTACCTGCCGGGCCGCTCGACGGCCAGCCTGGTCGAGCGGATCCGCGGCAGCGGCCAGCCGCGCGTACCGGCCGGGCACGTCAACCACGCGTAGGGCGGGCCTACCGCCCCGGCCGCCGGCGGCGGTCGGTGGCGCTGGCCACGTTCGCCACGATCGCCGCGAACGGCGGGATGACCAGGGCCGCCGCCGACAGGACGACCGCCGCGAGTACCGAATACCGGTCCACGACCGCCCAGGACAGCACGAACATCCCGATGCAGATGCCCATGAGCACGAAGTAGCGCCGCTTGTCGGCGCGCGGCGGTTCGGGCCCCGCCTCGGGCCAGCCGTCAGCCGGCCGCTCCGGTTCCGCTCCCGGCGAGCGGTCACGCGGCTCCCCGGCCCGCTGCCCGCCATCCGCCACGTCCGGCCCACCTTCCGCTGCCCCGGGCGTGCCCGTCCGCTGCCTCCCGTGCTCGCTCCGCGCAGTAACTCCCGGCCCGCTTGCACGGTAACTCCCGGCCCGCTTGCACGGTAACTCCCGGGCCGCCCGGACGGTAACTCCCGGGCCGCCCGCACGGAAACTCCCTCGCGCCTGGATCAGCGCGCCCGACGCTCGTCCGCCTCATCCGCACCATCTGCCTCTCGGGCAGCTCATCATGATCGACTCCAGCCGAGCTTATGCAGTTCATGCGGTTAAGAACACAAATGTACAGACTTTCGGAAAGCAGGCCGGGTGAGCCGGGGCGCGCCGCGCGCGACGGGCGGGGCCGCGGCGGCGGCGAGCAGTTCATGGTGCCGCGCGCGGAGTTCCGCTCCTTCCGTGCCGCCCGGCCAGGCCGCTGACCGGCGCCAGGCGGTCTAGGCTGGCGGGTAGAGCCCAGGGAGGTAGCGGTGCCGGTATACGCGCTGGGGGCCGTCGGGCCAGAGATCGATCCCGCCGCCTACGCCCGCCCGGATGCGGTGATCATCGGGAACGTCCGGCTGGGCGCGGAGACCGCCACAATCGATCGCGTCCCGCATACGTGATCTCGTTCTTCGCGGGTAGGTTGGCGCCGTGGACTACGCGATTACGCTGGTAGCGGCCCTGCTGCTGGGCGTTGGCTTCGTGTTCCAGCAGCAGACCGCCGAAGCCGCCCCGCAGGCCCACTTCCTCAGCGTGCGGCTGTTCGCAGACCTGTTCCGCCGGCGGAAATGGGTGGCCGGGATCGTCTGCATGATCCTCGGCCTGATCCTTTCCGCCTGGTCCATCGGCCATCTGTCGCTCTCGTTCGTTGAGCCGCTGCTGACGACGAACCTGCTGGTCGCCTTGATCCTGGCCGTCCCGCTGTCGCACCAGCCGGTCCGCGTCACCGAGGTCGCCGGGGCGCTGCTGCTCATCGCCGGCGAGACGATCCTGTCGCTGGCCCGGTCCATCCAGCCCATCGGGCAGTCGTTCCGGTCGCCCTCGGGCTGGCTGGCCGCGGCCGGGATCGCCTTCATCGCGTTCACCGCGGTCCAGGCCGGGCGGCACAGATCCGGCAACCAGCGCGCCACCCTGACCGGGCTCGGCGCCGGCCTGGTGTTCGGCATCCAGGACGCGCTGACCCGGCAGACCCTGCAAATCCTGCAGACGCACGGGATATCCGGGCTGCTGCACAGCTGGTCGGCGTATTGCCTGGTGGCCACCGGCGCGGTCGGCATCCTGCTGATGCAGAGCGCGTTCAACGCGGGCCCGCTGCACTCGTCCCTGCCCACGATCACCGCCGCCGAGCCGGTCGCCGGGATCCTGCTCGGCATCGTGGTCTTCGGCGACGGGATCTCGCTGTCGCCCGCCAGCCTGGCCATGCACGCGGGCGGCCTGTTCACCCTGGTGGTCGGCGTCGTCCTGGTGGCTCGCGCGCCGGCCCTGAGCAACCTGCGCAAGGCGGTCACCGAGCCGCTGCCCCGGCTGCGGGACACAGGCCCGCACCGGATGTTCCACCATGCCTCCTCACCCGGCCCCGGCTCGTCAGGTCCCGGCTCGTCAGGTCCCGGCTCGCCGCGTGCCGGGCAGAGGGCCGGCGGCCGGGCGGGCCCGCCCGATCGCGACCGGGCCGCCGCCCCGAATTCACGCGGTCCCGGCGGTTCCGGTAACCCCGCCCGACCGCCCGCGCCGGGCCGGGCCGACGCCGATGGCGCCGCCGCCGTGCTCGCGGGGCCGCGCGGGCAGGACGGAAGCGCGGGCGGCTCCGGGCCCGCTTCGCCGGAGACCGGCCCGGGCGCTGCCCGCCGCTCCTCCGGGCCGCCGGGCCCGGACGCTGCCGGCGCCTCCGGGCCGGCCGGTCCCAACGGTGCCGGGGCCGCCGAGCCCCCGGGCCTGGACGGCCCCGCCGGCATCGTGCCCGCCCCGGTGCCTTCATCCCCTGACCGCAACGGCAACTCCGGGTTCGCCCGGCCGGCCGAGCCGCCCGCCGCGGTGCCCCCGGAACCTCCCCGCTAGCCCCTCCCCGCTCCGGCCTGCCGGTAAGCCCGGCCGGTAAGCCCGGCCCGGCTCTGGCCCGGTGCCCAGCCCGGCCGGCACCTCCCGCGGCCCGCCCGCTCACCTGGGCGCAGAATCCGGCCGCTCCGCCTGCATATCGGCCTCCGTGCTGGGCAGAAGCTAGCTCTGCCATCATGTCCAGCCCCGAAAGTGGAGGCTCAGTGCCAGCAATGCAACCGGGGGACGGTGTGCGGTCCCGCCGAGACTGGCTCGCCGACGGCGCGTGCCGCAATGAGGACCCCGAGCTGTTCTTCCCTCTCACGGCCCAGGGCCCGGCGGCGAAGCAGATCATGGCGGCCAAGGCGGTCTGCGGCCGCTGCCTGGTGCAGCTCGATTGCCTGAGGTATGCGCTGGAGGACCGGCATAGCTATGGCATCTGGGGGGGCACCAGCGAGGAAGAGCGCCGAGCCCTACGCCGGTCCCGGTCCCGCGCCCGCCGGGCGCTGACTCCCGGTGACCCCCGCCGCGATCCGGCCGCGCCGGCCGCGGGCCGTCACGCCCGCGCCCGCCGCCCCGCCTAGGAGGCCACTGAATAACCCCATTTGCGATCAGGGGGTAACCAGCTGACCTGCTGCTTTGCGACATTGATCATAGAAAGTGGGACTTATTCAGCGCGCTCCCAGGGCATATGTGACCAGCTTGCACGCGTGCCCGCCCGCGGTGCGGCCGCCGCTGGTGCCGTCGTTCAGCCAGGTCGCGCCGAACTGGCCAGAGCTGAGCGGGGAGATACTGTCCTCCTTCTTGCCATTGGCGGAGACGATGTCGACCGACACCGGATCGAAGCTGCTGAGCGGTACGCCGTTGACGGCCGAACCGGAGAATGTCGCGGTGCCGAAGTCGGCCAGCGGCAGGACGTGCCCGGCCTTCGTGCAGCAGGGAGCCTCCACGATGACCTCTGCCGAGGTACGTGCCGCCTTGCTGGAGAAGCCGGTGACCGTATGGCTCCAGTGCCGCGTGGCGTCCGACAGCTTGAGGGTGAATCCGTGGCGCCCGGTATAGGTCACCGAGCCGGTGAGATGGTCACCGGGCCGTACCGGGTTGGTGAAGTCGACCGCTTTAGCCGGGAACAACTCATACCAGGAGTAGTACCTGGCTGTTTTTCCGGAGCAGTCGGCTTCTGAGCCGATTTGCTCGACCGTGCCGCTGGCATACCCGTCCAGGCCCACCCAGAAGCTGGCGTACTGGCTGCCTGAGCTGCAACGCGCGGCCGGCTCGACCCAGCTCGCGGAGGCGCTCATGAACGTCCCGCGGTCCGCCACGTATCCCGACCAGTTCGTACTGTTGGCGTTAGCGTTCCTGGCGCCCGCGTGAAGGGTACCCGGGCCGGTCAGACCGCTTGTCCCGCCGGGCTGAAGCCGGGAACCGGCGGACGTGGCCGGGCCCGCGGGGGCGGTGCGGGCGACCGTCGCGGCCAAACCGCCCGACGTGGCGGCGAAGGCCGGCGCCATCAGCGTGAAGCCCGCCAGGACGGAACTTCTCACGATGGCCAGTGCCCGCCTCCGGGCGCTAACATTCATGTGGCTCCCCGTTATCTGCGCAATTTTCGCTGCTGAAGCGAATATTGTTCGGTCCAAGACTGGAATGACCGGGCCAAATCCTGGACTAATATACCCTAAAGAAGAACCAAAATAATCGGCACGGTCCCTGCCCTATTTCCGCGGCCAAAACGTGATAAATGCGCTTCGCGAACGCCGCTAAATAGGACTAATAAGCGGTTAGCGCAATTGCGGTTTATGATCAACTGATCGGGCCGCGCGGCGGGAGCGGGCCGGGCGGCGCGTCCCGATATGAGCGGCGGTGCGGTGATATCGATGACCGGCCGTTTGCGCCATCGCTCAGCCACCGCGTGGGTGACGGTGGGCAGCGCGCGGCTCGTCGCGGATCCCATGGTCACCGCGCCACCCGGGCGCCGGGACGGGCCCGTATCCCCGCCCTGCGCCGCAACGAGACAGACATAGCCACACATTTACCACCATGGCCGCCCAGCCAGCTTCGGGTTTGGCGCGGGCCGGAAGCGCACCGCGGCCATGCGGACGCCGCGCGGCGGCTGAGGTGAACCTCTGTCCTCGCTCTGAGTAGCGCGATTACCGTCCCGGGACGCCGTGACGGCTGCATTAGCCAATATGATGGGGAACCGGCAGCCGGGCCTGGGGACGCAATCCGGCGGACTGCCACGGCGGGGTACGGGCAGCCGTCGTGATCAAGCGGGGCGCCGCCCGGCGGCAACAGCCGCCGGGCCAGTGACAGCGAGAGGCTAGGTTACGGCACGCGATGGGTAAGGCAAGCAGGGCCAAGCAGGATGGCAGCCGCCGGGAGCGAATCGCGGCCCAGCAGGCGGCCGCGCGCCGGGCCGAGGTCCGCAACAAGGTGCTGATGTTCTCGGGCGTCGTCGTCGTGATCATCGCGGTCGTCGTTGGCTTCGTCGTGCTGAAGGGGAACGGCAAGTCCGGCACGAAGGCCTCCGGGGCCAGCAACGGCCCGACCGGGTCGGCGCTGGCCGCCGTGGTCGCCGACACCACCGGCGTGCCGGCCAGCACCCTCGACGCGGTCGGCGCCGGCAGCGGGGTGACCGGCCTCCCGCAGAAGATCACCGGCGGGACGCCGCTGACGTCCGGCGGCAAGCCCGAGATGCTGTATATGGGCGCGGAATACTGCCCGTACTGCGCGGCCCAACGATGGGCCATGATCGTCGCCCTGAGCAGGTTCGGCACCTTCTCCGGTCTCAGCACCGTGCACTCGGGCAGCAACGCGGGCGAGGTGTTCCCGAACACTCCCACCTGGACCTTCGCGAATGCCTCCTACACCAGCAAGTACCTGGCCTTCGCCAGCGTCGAGATGCAGACCAACATCCCGGCCAGCAACGGCCAGTCCTACACCACGCTGCAGACGCCCACCTCCGCGCAGCAGGCCCTGCTGAACAAGTACGACGCGCCGCCGTACGTGTCCTCGTCGAACGCCGGCGCCATCCCGTTCATCGATTTCGGCAACAAGTACATGCTCAGCGGGGCGAGCTTCAGCCCGTCGGTCCTGCAGGGCAAGAGCTGGAGCGAGATCGCCTCGGCGCTCCATGACCCGAACAGCCCGGTCGCCAAGGCGGTCGTCGGCAGCGCCAACTACCTGACCGCCACGATCTGCAAGCTCACCGGCAACCAGCCGGTCTCGGCCTGCACCCCCGTGGTGAAGCAGTTGGAGGCGAAGTTCTGATGGCCAAGACGGCGCGCGGTCAGTCCCAGCCGGTACCCGCCGCGCGCAGCGGCGGCACCACCAGGAACGCCAAGGCGGCCAGCGACGCCAAGAGCGCCAGCGGCGCCACGACCAGGCGGAACGCGGGGAACGGCGGGACCGGCGGGAACACCCGG
>Ga0335078_10009964_pt1 | contig 14069 bp, 12 predicted proteins | sample Lox_Sample_32_FD_206711 | JGI IMG/M metagenome (GOLD analysis project Ga0335078, IMG submission 206711) | Soil microbial communities from Loxahatchee National Wildlife Refuge, Florida, United States - Lox_Sample_3.2 | ecosystem: Environmental > Terrestrial > Soil > Wetlands | place: USA...
CAACCATCATGATTCTAATTCTTCTTCTGCGTTGTCTGCTCCTGCGCTTGGGTATTGGGTCGGTTTGCCTCTAAGGAGCTGCGTGACAAACGTGCGATTGCCACGCAGGCAACGCGCGGCCTTTCGCACTTCGTGCCCGGACTTGTGTTGGACTCGAGCCGCGCAAGCAAGCCGGCTGCCTTCTAGTCCACAGTAAGGACGACTGGGGCTGATGGAATACCGTTCGCGACCACTACCAGAGTGCTGGCTCCGGTCTCCATGAAGGACGACACCTGGAAATGAGTCGCGACGATCTTGGCCTTCGTCGCCACCGCCATCGTACTGTGGTCATGCGTGCGGGCGTAGAAAACATGGCCGGTTGCATTGTTGGTAATGCGCACCAAAGGATAGTTGGTGGACGACTGGGCATCGTCGCCATAGGCTGCTCCCTGCGAAAGACCGTTGAATTGTGTGCCCGTGATCTGGTACGAGTTGCCCCGCACTACCGTGCTGGGCGCGGTCGCAATGGTAGGCGCCCACTCCGGCTTGTAACTGCGGCTTGCAGTGAAGATCTCCACATCCGGGGAGCAATCGGTGAAAAGAATCTGCCCTGTGGGCAGCACCAGCATGCTTCCGTTGTAGGAGGAGTCGACGGAAGAATTCGGGGGCCCTGCAACCTCGGTGAACTTCTTACCGTCGAAGATGTAAAAGCGGGTTCCGGATTGATAAATCCCCGGGCTGGTGTCGATTAGTACCGTGCCGTTGGGCAGCAGCGCGGCCGGACCGTCGGCGATGTCGTCCCCATTCGGTATGTCGGGACCAGCGGCCCAGGTATTGCTGGAGGTGTTGTAAATGGCAGTATGTCCTGCGCCGCATGAATTCGCTCCGGTGGCGAAGACCGTCCCGTTCGGACGAAGGACCGCAGGACCTACCTCATAGGAGGGGCTGCCGCCACACGGCCAAGCCGCATCCCAAAGTTGAACAACCGTGCTGCCCGCGCTGGCCCATGCCCCGGTGGAACGAGTGTAGCGTTCCGAGTGCGTCCCGGATGCGCTGTATCGATTTACATACGCATCAACCGTCAGCACCGTCCCATCGTGTAGCAGGGTCCAGCCTTCCTCGTCATTGATGTCAAACTTTCCAGTGCCTGTCGATGTCCACGTGAGCGTTTTGGCGTTAAGCAGGGCCTGTTGCGTGCTCTGAGAGTTGGCCAGCATGAAGGTACCGTTGGCCAGGACGATGCTCTGGGCGTCGCCAATGTAACTCCATCCCGCCGGAGGAGTAACCGCGGTCCACTTGTCGGTCGTGGGATCGTAGATCTCGCCCAATTTGGTCCAATTCTGGGTCCCGAGATTATATTCCCCGCCTTCGATGATAACTCGTCCATCCGGAAGTACCGCGGAAGCGTGGTAGAGGGGTCCGTAATTGGGCGCCATGGATGACATCACCTTCCAAGTGCCGTTGACGTAGCTGCCGTTCTGATCAGGAGTCAGGAGCCACCAGTTTGGACTTTCGGTATCCTGCACCATGACGGTTCCATCGGTGAGCAACAGCGCCGTATTGGCGTTGAACGATGGGGTGTTGGCCAGAGGCGTCCAAGTCTGTCCCTCCGCCAGGCCGGCCCACAACAGTAAAACGGCGAACACAACTCCAGGCGTCTTGAATCCTGCCATCGTCCAGCGTGTCATTTCTTGGAATTCCTCTCGGTGCGGCGGGAGAGCTGGCCGCAAATGGGATTCTGCGAAGCGGCGGGCAAAGTTTCGCCTGAGGAATCTAATGGGAAACTGCTGTGAAGTCAATGTGGCCTTTTGTCTCAAGCCTAAGAGAGCCAACTCCGGCCCCCCGCTGGCGCAGGAACCCAGGTGTAAGAAACAAGGTAGAATAGCGCCTATGATTTCTAAGGAACTGCTGGACATTCTCGTCTGCCCGGCCTGCAAGAAACCGCTGGTGCTCAAGGAGAACGGTGAGAGCCTCAAATGCGGCGAATGTCTGAGAGTTTACCCCATCCAGGATGACATCCCGATTCTGCTGCTTGACCAGGCCACTACGGATAATTCCTGAATCTCAAGACGGCACGACCTGATCCCGTTTTGACTCACTTGTGTGGCGCTGAACCCACCGGAGAGACGGACTTTGTCAGTTGTTGCCGCGCTTTGATACCCCACTTTCGTGCCATACGGTCTGCTCCCCGCGGGCAACAACCGGCACAACTTCTCGCAAAATAAGGGGTTTAATTGAGTAACGGATTCAACCTCGAGGGACTACGAGGCTGACAGTAGTTGCGGCATTGAAATTGCATGTAACGTGGATGGCATCGAGGGAATCTAAGTTGAAAAGAAAGTTCAGGGTCGGAGGTGAAACGGCCATGAGAGAACGATTTTCGGTGATGGAGTTGGCGGCCTTACGAAACGACCTCTTGCAGGGTGGGCTGGTCGATTCTCGGGAAGCGGCCGAGGTTCTGCAGGTGTTCCTGATGGGCCGGGGCTACGGGGTTTCGCCCCAGGCTGCCATCGATGCCGCGGGACGGGTGGAGATGTCTGGCTGTTCCATGCCCGTGCTGCAACATGAACTGGAGAACCTGGCCATGGTGATGTAAGCACGACAAAAATCTGCAGGGACTTCGAAACCAAGCTGATCCCTGAAGGTCGGATGAAGTGAGAGCCGGGCCAACCAGCCCGGCTTTTGTATGTTTGGATCCCGCGCATGCGAAGACGCCAGCGACTACGCGGACAGCACGCTTATTCGTAGCGCAAGCTTTCGACGGGATCGAGCTTGGCGGCACGCGCCGCAGGGACGGTACCGAACAGAATCCCGACCAGTGAAGATACAGCGATCGCCACAATGGCCGAGAGTCCGGAAATTGGAATCCGGTATTCGGTGAGAAAGCGCACGGAGAAAGGCAGTGCCAACCCAATGACCACGCCTGCGAAGCCTCCCACCAGAGAAATCAGGACTGCTTCGGATAGAAACTGAAAACGAATCTCACGGCTGGTGGCGCCGATCGCCTTGCGAATTCCAATCTCCCGAATTCGCGAACTGACCGTCGCCAGCATGATGTTCATGATGCCGATGCCGCTTACCAACAAGGTCACGGTCGCGATCAGCAGCAAAACCATGGTCAGAGCGCTGGCAGTGCGGTCCGCAACCGCGACCAGCTCGGTGAGATTCTGCACCACGTAAACGGATTCTGGACGGTGACGGGATTGAATCACCCTGCGGACTTGCTCGGTCACTGGAATCACCATCGAGGGCTCAGCAGCCGAAAAATAGAGCTGGCGGACATCCGCGGTATCCGTGAAAAAGCGGGCTACGTTATAAGGGATGAGCATGGAATTATCGGTCACCTCCGATTCTCCGAAGGTGTTCACGCGCTCACGGAAGGTCCCGATGATGGTGAAAGGCAGGCCGCTCACTTTCACAACTCTCCCTACGGCGTTGTCCACGGAACCGTAGACCTGCACGGCGAGCTTTTGCTGCATTACACCAACTTTGTTGCGTGCCTGTTCATCCTCAGCATCGAAGAACCTGCCCGACATGACCACCAAACTGCGCACGGTGATGTATTCGGGAAACACGCCCAGTAGCCGCAGATCGCGTTCCTTGCCGCCCCCGATCGGGATACGGTCGTCGAGGGGTACGACCGGGGACGCGGCGACGATGCCGTTGACCTGCTGCAAGACCGCCCGCATGTCGTCGATGGTGAGCAGATCCGGTGTGCTGTTGCGTTGCGCACCGCCCTGGTATTCCGCGTCGATCAGGTTGGCGCCAATCGACTGAATCTGATTCAGCACGTACTGCCGGCCGGTCATGCCGATAGTGACCACGAGAATCAGTGATGCAGTGCCAATCACCATTCCCAACGCGGTGAGCGCGAAACGCACTTTGTTCGAACAGAAAGTGTCGTAGGCAAAGCTGAGAATCTCGCTCAGGACAACTTTGGGCGGATGCGCTGGCTTGGTCTCTGTGGCAATCGACGCCATGTTCATTAGATGCTACGCGTGGGAGGCGGGAGCCGCAATCAGCGCCTGCCTCAATTCCTTCGTCATTTCGTCCCTGGTGACTCAGCCGCAGCGCCGCGAACGTAGTATGCGGGATACCCTGGATCCAGACGGCGTCCGTTGACGCTGAAAATGCGGAAGTGCCAAAGTCCCACTCTTTGCATCGCGAACTGCAGAGTGGTAGCCAGTACTCCCAGCCCGTATTTCACACTGCGCCGGAAGTTGATGGACGAGGCCTCCTCAAAATACTTGGTCGGGCAGGAAACCTCGCCAATCCGGAACTTGAACTGCACGCATTGCGCCAGCATCTGGTTGTCGAAAACAAAGTCATCGGAATTCTCCAGCAGCGGCAGCGTGATGAGGACTTCACGGCTGAAGGCGCGATATCCAGTGTGATACTCGGAGAGTTTTGCCCGCAGGAAAAAATTCTCAAACGCGGTTAGAAAGCGGTTGGAGATGTATTTCCAGATCGGCATGCCTCCATGCAGCGCCTGCCCGCCGATGATGCGGGAACCGAGCACGACGTCGTAGACGCCATAGGCGATCATACTGGCCATGGCGGTCACCAGCAGCGGCGTGTACTGATAGTCGGGGTGAACCATAATGACGACGTCGGCTCCCGAGGCAAGAGCCTCCCGATAGCAGGTTTGCTGATTGCGCCCGTATCCGTAGTTGCGATCGTGCACGAAGACCTGAAGTCCCAGGTGTCTTGCGACGTCTGTGGTGCGGTCGGTGCTGTGGTCGTCTACCAGGATGCAGGTGTCAACTAAATCGGGTAGCTCGCGCACCGTCGCCTCCAGCGTCTTTTCCGCGTTATACGCGGGCAACACCACGGCGATGCGTTTGCCGGCTAGCATTTACTTCCCCGGAGTGTTCGCGCTGGATTCACTGGTTTCTTTCATCATAATCGGGTGCTCAGATTTCAGCAGGGGAATTCTCGCGGTTGGTTTGCGCCGGAGATACCGCACGCAATGGACAGTTGGGGATTAAGGCAAAAGAAAAACGCCGCCCAAAGGGCGGCGTTTTGCAGGTCAATTGTGGCTGGCCAGTCTTAGCGGTGACCTCCTCCGTGGGAACCACCACCTCCTCCACCATGAAAGCCTCCTCCACCGCCGCCACCATGGAAGCCGCCACCGGAGCTGCCGTGATACCCGCCTCCCCCGCCAGATCCTCCACCGTAGCTGTGCGCGGGCGCGGAGTAGCTGCCCCGACCGCTGTATCCACCATATCCGCGGTAGGGCGAACCACCGCCGTAGTATGGGGAGCTATAACCGCGAGAGGAGCCGTAGTAGCCTCCGTAGGCGCGGGTCGAATAACCTCCGGCAGAGCCGGAATAGCTGTGCGGAGCAGGCTGTACATACCCATTGGGGCGAGGCACACTGTAGCCGCGAGACGGCGAACCGTAGCCGCCGTAAGTGCGATTGGAACCGTTTCCAGCCGAGCCCGAATAGCTCCGGGGCGCAGGCTGCACCGCGCCGTTCGGACGCGGGACGCTGTTGTAGCCGCCGCGCGAACCGTAAGAACCGATGGAACTCTCAGAGTTACGCGCGCTCATGCTGCCACTCGCCGAAGGTGGACGGGGCACGCTGTGATTGAAATTCTCTCCCCGATTGAAACCTTGGTTGCTCGCAGCACGTCCTGCTGTCGAGCCGTTGACACTCTGCGGCGGCCTCGGGATGTTACGACTTGCGGTCGATGGCGACGCCAGAGAGTTGCCCGGTCGCGCCGCTGACGACTGTAGGTTGTGAGGCGTCGAGGCGATTGCACTGCGGGCAGGCGATCCGAACGATCTTGCAGAACTTGCAGGCGGTGTCATTCTGCTTACCGTGGCCCGCGAAAATGAAGCTTGCGACGGCCGTGCACTGGCCGCGGTCGCCCGAGCTCCCAACATGCCTTCGCGCGTCGGGTTGGCGTTCACCCTGCCCAGAGCCGAAGCACCATTCAACTGTCCGGCGGTCAGTCTCACCGAGTTTCCGGTCACCGCACGGCCGCTGGCGAAATTAGTGCGCGACATCGCCCGGCCAGCGGTGCCCGCATAGCGGGGCAACCCACCGTGCGCTCCGTAGGCCACCGTGCCGTGGTTGTAAAAATTATTGGTGATGTGGTTGATGTTCGTGATGCGGGTATTGCTGATGTTCACATTACGGAAGTAGAACCGACTGGTGTGATACCAGGGGTAGAACGGCTCCCGGAAGCCCAGCGGGCACCAGCCGAAGCCGCCACCGAATCCAAAGCCAAACCCTCCACCGAATCCGAAGCCCAGACCCCACCGCGGGCCGCCGAACCAGCCGACCAGCGCAGGAGCGTACCACGGACGCGCCCAATAAGGTCCCGGAGCCCAGCCCCAATAGCCGCCCCAATTGACCCAGCGACCATAGTGGAATGGCGCAAAGCCCCACGGATAGGCATCTACCCAGGTCCATCCCCAGGGATCTTCCCACATCCAGTTTCCAGCGCTATACGGAGCCCAACCCGGACTTACCGCCGTGGGAACCCATACCGGGCCGTAATCCGGAGTCTCCTTCCAGGTGCCATACTCATCGAGATCTTCGGTCCCAACCACGCCCGGCGCAACATACTTAGCCGAGGCGGAATTGTCGAAGCGATCATTCCGCGTCTGGCACCATTCATCGAAGGCGTCTCGTTGCGGAGCATTCCGCGCCTCATGCGTCAGCGAATTTCCATTGCTGAACTGAACCTGCTCCCCCTCGTGGACGCTAAGGCTCGGGCCTTGCCCGGTCGCCTCGCCGTCACCCTTCCACACCGTGACCAGAGTAGTGTCTGCGTTAGGATCAACGTCAAAACGGTAGTCCCCGTTCTTCTTCACGGTGAAGGCCAGATTCGGAGTATCCACCTCCCACACTTCGTCGCTGTACATATGGCGAACGTGGACATTCAGAGAGCCCTGATGCAGCGACACCTGCACTGCATTGTTGTTCACGTTGGTGAGAGTCAAGCTGGTTTCCGAGTCAATGCGCATTAAACCCGTTCCCAGATTCAACTCGGCCCGCGAATCTTTATCCGCCCAGATGTTGTCAGAATTGGTCAGCGGACGATTGGTTTCACCCTGCACCCATTCGTCTACTCCATGCGGCTGAACCGACACCTGTCCATTCATATATTGCAAACGAGCGACGCGGCCGGGAGGATCCTGCGACGGGTCTGTAGAAGGAATGTCCGCCGAACTGCCACCGCTTGTGGGGTCATCGGGCGATGAGATTCCGGCTGAAGGCTTATCCGCAGATGGGCTTTCTGGCTGGTCCTGCGACAGCCCGACAGCGGCTAGCAAAGCAATACATAGGCTCGCATAAAATAAACGCCTTAGAGATTTCATGGCTCGTTCTCCTATGGAACATAGCCAAAGACTGCTGTGTCCCCCGGGCTGGTAGCGTTGGGCTTATCGTTCCAAGGCACCAGGCCCTGTTACCTGCCATTACTATAAACCCGAGTTTAGGTGGGCAGTTGCGGCTTGCCCGCCTTTAAATAGCGCGACCAGTGAGCTTGATCGGGGCGCCTCAACAGTCCTGTAACTTCAATCCGCTCAACAGATACAGCCTGCAACATGCTCGGGAGGCAGCTTCGCAGGCGGGCTGCTAACGCCTCCAACCCGATCAGTCGACAGGCCGTAACACCGATGAGGGGCACTTCCTACACTTTGGAGCCATTGGCAGAGGCGGCGGAACAGGCGAGAATGAATTCAACCACGGAAGTAACTCCCCTCCCGAAATCGCGAATGGCGCTACGCCGAGGAAAAGTTGACTCGCAGAACGACTAGCAACGGGCCCGAGAAAACAGGAAAGAACGCCGTTGAGAACCACCGCCGCCGCGGCCGGATCAAGGCGGTCTTGCCGGTGCGGGTTTCCGGCAGCGACGATACAGGGAAGTCCTACACCGATCTGGCCCACACTCTGGACATTACAGATACCGGGGTTCGTCTGGGTGCGTTGCAACGCGATCTGGAAGTTGGCACTCAGTTGACCGTGCAGTACAAGCAGCACCGGGCTGAATTTCGAGTGGTCTGGACCGCGCCGCTTCCCAAATTGAAAGAACGCCAGGTCGGCCTGGAAGCGGTAGTGCAAAGGGACATGTGGGGGCTGGGCGTGGAGCAGAAGGCACAATCCCAGGATCCGCCTGCGGACAACTCACCCAAGTCATAGCGGCTTCCCGGATCCATCAGCTATGCTCGTCTGCGACCTTATTTCTTAAAGTTCCAACCCCTTCCACCGTCACCTCGATGACATCCCCAGCAACTACCGGTCCTACACCTTCCGGTGTTCCGGTGGCGATCAAGTCTCCCGGTAGCAGGGTCATCACAGTGCTGATATAGCGAATGACTACATCGAGCGGGAAGATGAAATCGCGGGTATTGCCACGTTGACGGCGATTTTCGTTCACCCTGGTTTCTACGGTCACCCCCACCCATGGGTCAACCTCGCTATTGACGAGTGGCCCCACCGGGCAGAAGGTGTCAAAACCCTTTGCCCGTGTCCATTGGCCGTCTTTCTTCTGCAGGTCGCGCGCGGTAAAGTCGTTGAGCGCTGTGTAACCCAGGATGTAGCCCCGCACCTCGTCCTCTGAAGTTAGCTTGTGGCAGGTCTTGCCCACCACCACGCCGAGTTCTCCCTCGAAATCCGTTCGTTCGGAAATCCTGGGGCGAACGATGATCCCGCAAGGGGCCAACAAAGCAGATGGCGGCTTGAGAAACAGAAGCGGTTCTTGCGGAGGCTCATTGCCCAACTCGGCGGCGTGCGCCCGGTAGTTGCGCCCCACGCACACAATCTTCGAAGGTCGGACAGGAGCCAGCAGCGCCGCCTCGGCGAGTGGAGTGCGCGTGATCGCCTTGGTGTGGAGATCCTCAGGGTCGGTGCCTTGGTCGGGAGGCTCGAGAAACAGGCGGGTGATCTCATCGTGGCCGGCGATGGATTCGATCAGGCCATATTCAGCCTGGCCTTGGAGTTGGAAGCGGCAATATCTCATCGTGGGAAGGGCGGACGCTTAGGAAGATTACCTTGTGCGCCGAGGTTGAACCACAAGAAAAATGCGCAATCACCGCCGCACACGAGCGTCTCGTCTTCATGGTACCGTCGGAAGCCAGAAGCTAGGCAACCTGTAAGCAGGCAGTCATCGGTTCCGCCCCGCCACCGCAGAGCGAAAAAGCAGATGGGCCACATCCGAGCCCGCGCTCAGGCGCACCCACACGTGCCCGCCACAACCTACGGCGCGTACCTCTTTAACGCCCAGTTTCGCCGCGTACCCGCACGTGATGTGGGCCATTTCCGCCGCATCCCGCCAGCCTTCAAACAGCAGATCGCCAGGACCGCGTTGACGGCCGCTGTGTTCCAGCGCACGATCCATGGCGCTGGCGCTGATTAGACAGGCCTCGGTACGGCAATCCAGCATCTGTTCCACCGCATTCAGGGCGGGATAATCGATGCCTTCGCTGAAAGCCAGATAAAACATTCGGGTGGAGGGCACGTATTGCAGCGGCAGCATGCGAAATGTTTCGAGCCAACGAAACGGCAGCAAGCGCAACATGCGCAGATCGGGACTAACCTCCGAGGTGAGCACCGGGCAAGCCCATTGTGCGCCCAATCCGGCGGTAACCTGCTGCTCCGTCGCGTACCCCATTCTCGCCAGCCATTCACCCAGTCGATGGGAACCGCAATCCTGCTGGGCTTGCAGAGCAGTGCGCAATTGCCGGTTGCTCAATTGCCCGCGGGACAGCAGCAGCAGACCGAGAGGAATGCGATGGCGCACGGCTGGAGAAGGCGCAGCCGTCCGCACGATCCGGTCCAGACACTCCCGCATCGCGCCCTCAAAACACTGCGGCACACAATACTGCGTCCCATGCAGTCGGATGGCTGCCTTCCACCAGCGCGCTCGTCTCCACAACCGGCGGGTCAGAGTACAGCCATCCCCTCCGCAGTGCGGAAGTGCACCCTGCAGGCAATGTCTGGCGCGGGTCAAGGCTCCTCTCCGTCCCGCACTGTGCGAGTGCTCAATCTGCATATGTCATCCTGGAGGTGGCGGTTGCAGCCCGAGCACTCGCAGTCCGTAATTTCCATCCACGACTACGACCTCTCCATGCGCGATGATCCGCCCATCCAGCAGCAGATCAACGGGTTCGTCCACCCTGCGGTTCAGCTCGACCACCGAGCCCGCCCCCAATTCCAGTATTTCGCGGAGAGCCATGCTGCGTTCGCCAAAACGCAGCATCACCTCCAGCTCCACGTCGAGCAGAAGATCAAGATTGCCGATTTCTGCTTCAGCTTTCGCCGGGGAAGAAGTTTCTGTGGCGCTCGCCGCTTCAGCTGCGGCAGGGGGGCTCTCTTCCGGTGGCCCGGCCGTGAGCGCCCCGCCCAGCACGGCATCCAAGGTCCACTCCAACCAGATGCGCAGCGGACTATCCCCCCTGGGGCCGATCCAGCCCCGAGCTGCGGAAGACGCGGAGGGCGAGGCCGCCTGCACACGCAGCTGCACGTCTCCCCAGCGCGGCTTGAGCCCGCTGGCGACATGGCCTGCCACCTGACGAAGCAGTTCTTCGATGGCTTCGCGGTGATCGGAGTTTAACGCGGCGGCAGCATCCTGGGTTTCACCCAGGAAGAGTTGCGCGATTGCCAAGGCTACGGCCGGCGACAGCCGTAGAGACATCTCTCCGCGGAGTCCGCCCTCCACCGTCACCAGGAATTGCAAGTCGCTGTCTCCGCTCGCTGGAGCTTCCGCCGGAGCTTCCTGCACACAGTCAAGAATCAACTGCGATCCCGAGATTTGCCCCAGTACCTGCCCCAGGCTTTCCGCCCATACGCGCATATAGGCCTGGGCGACCTCGAAAGCGGTGACGGGAGTGGCGCGCGCAGATGCTTCGTCCGTCATGGGACCATCTTCCTTGTACCGATCGGCATCGAGCGTTCCAGAATGTGAGCCACCCGGGAAATCCCCAAACGCGCCGCCGCCGCCCGGAACAACTCCTGATCCCCCACCCGCAGCGCGGCGGGCCGCTCCACCGGACACCGGAAAGCCAGCAATTTGCCGGGAGCCAGATGCATCAACTCCGACAGCGGCACGCCAGCAATCCTAATGGCCAGTTCGAGGCGAAACGGACAATCCAGCAAACGCTGGCGCATTTGTTGACCGGAAGCCGGCTGAACCCGGCGTTTGGCTCGCACCCACGCCGCCGCCATCTTGCGCAGCAGCGCGTTCGATACCGCCGCAGGAAATACCAGATTCAACGTTCCCCGGCTCTCCGCCACCGTCATTTCGAAACTCAGCGAGAGGGTTTTCTCCTCGGTCGGCATGAGACGTTGCACCGAATCTCCCGCCTGCCGGCCTTCGAATTCGAATTGCAGGCCCAGAATCTGCCAGGCGCTTTGCAACTCGCGGCAGATGATCCCCATCACCGTCTCCAGAATCTGCTCCTCGATTCCGCTGATCTGCCGATCCGGCGTAGCCCCTTTGCCTTCTCCGCCCAGCAGAACGTCAATCAGCGGAAAGGCCACGCTCAAGTCCAGCTGCAGTAGAGCGGCCGCGTCCGCCGGCAGCAGTTTGCAGGTGGCGAGATAGGTCACTTCGGGAACCCGGCTCAGAAATTCCCCAAAAGTCAGGTGCTCCGCTGACACCAGCGCGGTATTGAACGCGACCCGCAAGTAAGCGCCGACCGAGTGGGTCAGATTGCGGGCAAAGCCTTCATGCAGAGTACCGATCGACTGCACCTGCTCGCGCCCGATCTGGCCCGCGTGGCGCGCATCCCAGCGCGTCACCACCGCTTCCCGGGCTTGCGCCGCCGGGCCCGCGGCCGCGCCCCGCGCAGCCTGCACCATCGCATCGATTTGCTGCTGACTGAGAACTTTTTCCATTCCGCTCCTCACACCCCGCGCGTGGCGTCATTCGAAACCCCTGGAGCGGGGCGTAAACGGCTCAATTCGGCCAGCCGGGCCCGCAGGCGGATCACGGCCATCGAGTGAATCTGCGAAACTCGGGACTCACCCACTCCCAGCACCGCTCCCACTTCTTTCATAGTCAACTCTTCGAAGTAGTACAGGGCCAGCACCTGCCGCTCTTTTTCGGGGAGCTCCGCGATGGCGCGCGCCAACAGCTCCTTCATCTCCGAGCGCAGGCAAAGCAGCAGGGGCGTCTCCTCCGGATCGTTGGCCAGGTATTCGCACAAGTCCTCTTCCGCTCCATCGCGCGGCGACAGAACCCGCAGGCTGCCCACTTCGAGACCGTCAATTTCCCCCAGCAGGACCTGCAATCCGTGTAAGTCCAGGCCCATCGCCGCGGCCAACTCGGATTCGCTGGGGTTGCGCCCCAGCTCGGAAGACAGGCGATTGTGAGCTTCCTCCAGTTGCCTTGCCTTTCGCCGCAGGTCACGCGGGCTCCAATCCATCTCCCGCAGGCTGTCAAGAATGGCTCCACGAATGCGGAACTTAGCGTAGGAGCCGAATTGCACGTGCTTGCTGCGGTCGAACTTCTGCAGCGCGTCGATCAGGCCGACCACCCCGGCGTGCACCAGATCTTCGAAGGGAACGTGGCGCGGCAGGCGCTCATGAATGCGGCGCGCGATATAACGCACCTGGGGAAGCTGCTCCATCAACATCCGTTCTCTCTCTTCCTCATTCTGCCAAGATGTGTAAGCCTGCTTGGTGGCTTCCCGCATGGGCCTCTCTCCTATCCGACCTTGAGTGCTCTAACGTCGTTTCTGACTTCTTGCTTCCGGCTCTGCCCACGGAACACTACCCCTTGCCCCTGTTTTTCATCGCACTACGCCCTGGGTCTGCACCGACACCATCGCCGGAATCTCGTTCGGCGAGAGCACCACCAGCTTGGGAATAAAAGGTTCGAGCAGCCGCTTCAGATGAAAGCGCGCTGGAGTCGAACACAAGAGCACCGGGCTGGCCACGCTCAGCTGCTCCCCCGCCAGGCGGCGCAGGCCGTCGAGAATGCGGCGCACCAGAGATGGTTGCAGACCGGCGTTGGCGGCTGGGGCCGAGGTGGGACTGAAAGCGCGGCTGAGCTCTTCCTCAATCGCGGTATCGAGCGTGACCACCCGCAACCGGTTCTCCTCGAGCAGGGGCCGCACCAGAGCTCGTCCCAGGGCTTGCCGCGCCGCCTCCACCAGCAGCACGGGATGCTTGCTGACCGCCGCGGTATCGATCAGAGTTTCCAGAATGGTGGCCAGGTCGCGGATCGAAACCTGCTCGCGCAACAGCTGCTGCAGGACTTTGTGCACCTCGCCCAGGCTCAGCAGTTTGGGAACCAGCTCTTCCACCAGCTTGGGATGGCTCTCCCCCACGCGGTCGAGCAGTCGCTTGGCCTCCTGCCGGGTCAGCAGCTCGGAGGCGTGCTGCTTGATGACCTCGGCCAGGTGGGTGGCCAGCACCGAGGTCTGGTCGACCACCGCATAGCCCTTGGCCAGAGCTTCATTCTGCAAGGCCGAGGCGATCCACAGCGCGGAGACGCCGAAGGCCGGCTCGCGCGTCGGCGTGCCCGCCAGGGGCGGAGGCGCGGCGTCGGAGCTGATGGCCAGCAGCCGGTCCGCCTCCATCTCCCAGCGGGCAATCTCCACTCCCCGCAGTGAGACCACATACTCTTGCGGCTTGAAACGGGCGTTGTCGGTGATATGCACCGGCGGAACAATGAAGCCCAGCTGTTGCGCCAGGTTGCTGCGCAGGGCGCGCACTCGCGCCAGCAGTTGCCCGCCGCGCTGCGCATCGACCATGGAAACCAGAGCGTAGCCCACCTCCAGGCTCAATTCGTCTAGCTTCAGGAGGTCTTCGATCGACTCCGGCGCCGGCTTTTTCTCGGCCGCGCCGGGTTTTTCCGCCGCCGGCTGGGGAATACGCCAGGCCAGAAGTCCGACCAGGACTGCCAGCAGGAGAAAGGAAAACTTGGGCAGGCCGGGAATGGCGGCCAGCGTCAACATCACGCCCGAGGCGATGAACAGCGGACGGCGCCCGGAGAACACCTGGTTGCCGAGATCAACCGCCAAACTGCTTCCCGAAGACGCCCGGGTCACGACGATGCCTCCCGCCATCGAAACCAGAAGCGACGGAATCATGGTGACCAGGCCATCGCCCACGGTAAGCACGGTGTAGG
>Ga0335078_10009965_pt1 | contig 14068 bp, 9 predicted proteins | sample Lox_Sample_32_FD_206711 | JGI IMG/M metagenome (GOLD analysis project Ga0335078, IMG submission 206711) | Soil microbial communities from Loxahatchee National Wildlife Refuge, Florida, United States - Lox_Sample_3.2 | ecosystem: Environmental > Terrestrial > Soil > Wetlands | place: USA: Florida...
AGGGCCGGGCCGCCCAGGGCCGGGCCGCCCAGGGCCGGGCCGCTCGGGGCCGGGCCGCGAAGGAACCTGCGGGCGAGCAGCGCCGCGCCGAACGTGGCGAGCAGCACCACGGGCAGCCCGATGTACCAGATCACCCAGTACAGGCTGTCCTCCGCGTACGTGCGATGCGGGTCGATGGGCAGGTGCGCGAGTTTCTGCACCAAGGCGATGAAAGCGATCGTCACCGGATTGGTCTCGCCGCGCGCGGTCTGGAAGAGGGGCCGGATGGCGAAACCGGCCATGACGAGCACCACCGCCAAAGCGGCGATATCGGGTACCCAGCTCCACCCGCGGCGGTGCAGCTGCGGCAACCGGCCCCACCGCGATGCCGCAATCACCGCGGCCGTCAACGCGGCGAACCCGGCGGCCGCGTACCCGAGTGGCCGCATCAACGACGAAAGGGAGTTCAGGTACGGGCGGGAAAGCGCGTACCCGTCGGCGAGCCCGTAAGCGGCGCCGATCGCAAGTCCCGCGGCCAGCGGCAGCGCCAGCTGCCCGCGCGCCGCGTACAGCACGCCGCAGAACAAGATGACCGGCAGGATGTCGCTCATCCCGTCGATACGTACCAGCGCTGACAGGCCGAACGCGAGACCGCCGAGCACGGCCATCAGCCACGCCGCCCCACGCACCCGCGGCCGCGTGCCGTCGGCGGCTGGTGCAGCGCGGCACGCGGTTGCGGTCCACAGCGCGTCGGTCACCAGGCAGAACCCGCCGAACAGCAGGATCTGCGCCAGCGGCTCGCTGAACGTGGACCGGCTTGTGTACTGCTCGGGAAGGCTCAGCCCGAGCACCAGGGCACCGAGCGGTGCCCAGCGCGGCCCGCACAGCCGGCCGGTCAGACCGCCGAAGGTGAGCACCGCGCACCCGCCGATGACCGGGGCCATGAACACCGCAAGCTGAATGCCATTGACCCAGAACGCCGCGGCAAGGGTTACCGGCAGGCCGGCCATGAACTGCGGCACAATCGCGGTGCCATGCTGGTAGAAGCCGAGGCTCTCGAAGCTGAGACCGGGCACCGCGCCGCCGAACGCGGATCTCAGCTGCGGGATCGGCAACGAGCCGTGCCGCGCGATCCAGTACCCGAACTGCAGATAGGTAGCCGGATCACGCCGGACTATCACCTGCTGCGAGTGAACCCCAGCCTGCCATCCGGCGAAACCGGCCGCGATCGCGAACACCGCAGCCACACTCCACCACGGCGTCCGCCGATGCGGCCAGGGCACCGGGCCGAAAACCAGGACTGCCACGGTGAGCGCGGCCGCAAGCGGCACCCAGATGGCGAGCATCAGCCCGGCGGTGAACCGGCCGGCGAGGAGCAGCGGCAGGCCAGGCAGCAACCACGCCATAAGCAGCACCGGCGGGAGCAAGGTAGCCCGGGCGAGGACCCGGCCGGCGGTGCCCCCCCCGCCCGAGCCGCTCAGCCGCGGGCCACCCGAACGCGGGCCACCCGGCATGCCACGGCGGCCGGACGGCCCGCCGCCATCCAACCCAGGCCCACCCGCACCAGGTTGGCCCGATGCGGCCTGCCCGGGCGCTGCTGGCCCGGGCGACGCTTCACTGGGCTGGGCTTGGTCCGGATCGGCCCGGCCTGCGGCAGCGGGGCCGATCCCCAAGCGCACGGGCCCGATTCCAATGCGCACGGGCTTAACCTTAACTTCCAGCGGCGATGCTGCTGTGCGCTCGGGTCAGACCGGTTAACGCCCGTCTTTCATTTGGTGTTCCGTTGGTCTTCCGGTGAGGGTTTGGACCGCAAGCAGCGCCACCGGGCCCGGCGTTGCCTCTCGTTCGGCCTTCCCACGATGGCGATTTGCGGTAAAACCGGTGAAGACGTTTACACACCAACCAAGGCACGGCCTCTACCTGGCGGGACCGACGACGGCGAGCGCTTGGCACAGTCCGCCGCCGGGCCCAGTGCCGGATAGCACGCACCGGCACAACACACCGGAGCAAGTGGAAACTCTCGAAGGAGCCGATGAGCCGCTACGACGTTCTCGACGACCGCTCAGGGCGCGTCGCCGCCCGTACCACGGCGTGGTCGGACAGCTCGCGGCGAGGCCAGCCGCCGCGGCGTCGGCGCACCGGTCACGCCTGGTTCTGGCGGGTATTTGGCTGGATCTCTGTCTTCATAACCGTCGTTATCGTCAGCGCTTCGCTCGTCGCCTACGCCGAGTGGCGCCATCTCTTAGGGAACATCCAGAGGGAGAACGTCAGCGGGCTGCTCGGCAAGCGGCCGCCCAAGTTCAACTCGGCGATGAACATCCTGCTCATCGGCTCGGACAGCAGGGCAGGCACCAATGCGGCGTTTGGCCGGGGGGTCCAGGGCGCCCGCTCCGACACAATGATCTTGATGCACATCTCGCCGCGGCGCGATGGTGCCACGCTGATTAGCTTTCCGCGCGATTCAATGGTATCGACGCTCGGGTGCAAACAAGACGGAATGGGACATTCAGGCCAGCCGGCGAGTCAGCAGCTTGAAATGCTCAACACGACGTTCGACTCTGGTGGCGCGCCTTGCACATGGCAGACGGTCGAGACGCTTACCGGTATCCACATCGACCATTTCATCGAGATCGACTTCAACGGCTTTCAATCGATGGTGAATGCCGTCGGCGGCGTGAACGTATGCCTTCCAGAGGCGATCAAGGACCCGGCCTCCAAGCTCAACCTGGGCACCGGCGTGCATCACGTCGACGGCTCGCAGGCGCTCGCGTTCGTCCGCGAGCGGCACATCGGGGAGGGCTCGGATCTGCAGCGTATCCAGCGTCAGCAGTACTTCATGGCGGCGCTGGCCAAGCAGGTAACCACCAGCAACATACTCGGTGATCCTGGCAGGCTGCTGTCCCTGGCCAACGCTGCGACCCATTCGCTTACCACCGATAGCGGTCTTGACGTGCGCACCCTGCTCAAGATCGCCGAGAGTATGCGTGGTCTGCACGCCGAGTCGGTCAACATGATTTCAGTGCCCGTCGTGCCCGACCCCGGTAACCCCAACCGGGTGGATTGGGCGCAGCCTCAGTCCGACGTGCTATTCAACGCGATCAAGTACGACAACGTGGTCCACATCTCAAAAACCAAAACCAAAACCAAAACAGCCAGAGCTACTTTGGCCAAGCCGGCACCGAATCCGCTCAACCCAAGCCGTGTCAATGTCCAGGTGCTGAACGGCACCCCGACGACGGGTCTGGCCGAGCAGACCGCGACCGCACTGCAGCAGCGCGGCTTCAACCTGGTGGGCACCGGGAACGCCGACGCCACGACATACACGCAGAACGTGATCCAATACGCTTCCCCCAGCGACCTGGCTGCTGTTACGACGCTGGAGGGCGAGCTCACCAAGGTCACGGCACAGCTTGTACCCTCGCTCCAGCCCGGCACGGTCAACCTGGTACTTGGCTCCGACTTCACCAGCCTCGCACCGGTAAAGCCGCCGTCCAACCTGGTTCAGGCTTACAACGGAATTAATGGCAGCGCCGATATCTGCAAGGACGCCAGCGCGTTTGCCGGACCGGTCCAGCCATCGGACTTCGCGCCCTGACTCCTCCGCTTGCCCATGACCACAGGTGGTTGCAGCCCGGTTTTGAAGGCCGGTGAACTGGTACGAAGGTAACCGGCAGGTCCTGAGTCCCTGCCATCCCGTGTGGGTGCATCAGGTCGCGGCGGCCAGCCTTCCCGAACTCGGCGGCGACCCGCCGGGACGACCCCCCGCATCCGGCGCTGACCCGGGCGGACCGCCCGGACTGCCAGCCGGTCCGGTAGCAGCGCGGCTGGCCTCCCGCTCGGGCCCGGCCAGCCAGAGCCAGAAGAGCAAGGCCGCTGGATAGCTGAAATAGCCGAAGCGTGTGGCTGGAGCGAGCGTAAACATAAGCGTGAGCCCGACAGCCAGCCGCAGCGCCGCCGCTCGCGCGTTCACCGGCGGCCGGAGCAGGAGGGAAGCGGCGACCGCGAGGCCGGCCGCGGCGAGCAGCGCGACCGCCACGACATGCCCGAGGCTGCCGGTCTGGGCAAGCATATAGCCAGGCATCGGGCTCGCCGCCTGACTCTTGATCTTAGTGAGCCCGAGCGGGAACATGATCGTGTTCTCTGCCAGCGCGCGCGGCCAGAGCACGGCGAAAGGTCCGACCACGGCGGCGCAGACGGCAGCGGCCATGGCCGCGAATCTGGCCACCGGGCGCCATCCGTAGCCGGCCGCGAGCAGGGCCGCGGCGACGACCAGGGCCGGCCACGCCGTCGCCTTCATCGCCGCCGCGGCGCCAAGTGCGAGGCCGGCCGCGAGCGGCCGGGGCTCGGCCCGCAGAAACGCCAAGCCCAGGCACATCAGGGCGAGCACAGGCAGGTCCGTACCACCCACCACGATTGGCAGCGCTATCACTGGGGTGGCGATGATCAACGCGGTCCAGCGCCAGGGATCAGGCGCTCTCGCCCGCAGCAGCGCGAACATGAGTACCGCCGCGAACGATAGGCCGAACCACAGTCGCGGATCGGGTAGCGGTGCTGGCCATTTCAGCGCTTGCGGTAGGCCGAACAGGGTGAGCCCGGGAAGATAGGGGTTATACGAATTCGGGTCGCCGGTCGGAGCGATCTGAGCCTGGCTCTCGTACGGGTTGCCGTGTGCGACAAGCAAGTCAGCCGAACGCACGATCACTGCGACCTCCGGCTGCCCCTGCCCGGTTGCCGTCATCCAGGCCAACGGCCCCAGCACGGCACCTCCGATGGCGATGATCAACGCCGCGTCGACGCCGCGCGACCGCCACGCAAGCGCGATCACCGCGGCCAGGCCATACGCTCCCGCCGCCGCCACGCCCCAGATTTGGTGCAGCGAGTTGGTGGTGAACAGGGCCGTAGCACCGGCGTATACCGCACACGCGACGAACGCCACCACGACCCAGCGGCGCCGGACGGGCCCCGGGTTCAGCCACGAATACCTACGCCTATGAGCGACACCGTGCACAGGAGGAGGTCGCAGGGCGATCACCGGCATTCACATCCCTCCCCACGATTGCACCGAACTCGGTAGCCGAGGGCAGGGAAGTATTCGACGGGATCTTTAGGCTCAGTACCGTCATATTACCCCAGCGGCAACATCCATGCTGGCAACATACCCGCGGCCGGAGTCTTGGCCGACAGCGGTGTACTCATGTGCAACAAACGCCCACATACTACCGGCTCCCAGCCAAACCGGATCGTTGTCAGATCAGCGGTGGCCGACCGATGGCGGCCATCCGCCACATCGTCCGCCACGAGATCGGGCGGCGCGCGCCCGGATCCGCCCGCCACCCCTCGGCGAAGCCGGCGAACCACGGCCTCAGCGCGCCGATAGAGCGCTCCCGCGCAAGCGTCAGGAGGACCCAGTCGAATAGGTACGTGACAGCGACCGGCCAGGGCAGATTCCGTCGCGCAAGGAACACTCGGTTACGCGCGTTCAGCCTGAGGAACTGCGGGTGCCTGCCCGGCGACACCGCGGGATGGAACATCTCGGCGCCCGCATCGTAGTGCAGCTGGTACCCCGCATCCAGGAGCCGCCATGCCAGGTCTGTCTCCTCGTGCGCGTAGAAGAAGTCACCGGGATATCCGCCTGCCCGCTCATACGCGTCGCGCCTGATGGCACATGCGCCGCCGAGAAACGTGGTGACAGCCGACGAGCGCTCCGGGTTGCCCGCGCGCAGTCGCGGGACGTGCCGCCGCTGGCCCGGGCCACCCGCCGGGTCACGGACACGGAAGGAAAGCACTGCGAGCGACGGATCCGCGGCGAACCGGCCGCGGACATGCGCAGCCAGGTCGCGGCACCCGTACCAGCCGTCGTCGTCGAGGAACAGTATTACCTCCCCGGTGCACGCGCCGGTGCCCGCGTTCCTGCCCGCCGGGATGCCTACGTTGCCGGGCAGCAGGACGGTCCTCACTCGGGGTGGCAGCGGCGCGAGCTCCGCTCCATTGGCCACCACGACGATCTCGATCGGGGCGCCGGACTGGTCAAACACGCTGCGAACGGCCCGATCGAGCTCGGCCGGCCGGTCGCCCATGGTGATAATTACGCAGGAAAGCGTCACTGCATCGGCCTGTCCAGGGTCACGCGCCGCAGCGGCCTGCGCACGCTCGGCCCGGGGGTGCGGGCCGATCACCGCCGGGCCGCTCACCGCGGGGCGGCCCACCCCCGGGCGGCCCACGTCTGGGCGGCCCACGTCTGGGCGGCCCACCTCCGGGTGGCCCACCGCGGGGCGGCCCACGTCCGGGCGGCCCACCGCAGGGCCACCCACCTCCGGGCCGCTCACCCGAGCCGCCGGGAGGCCAGGATCGCCGCCAGGTGAGCGGCCACCATCACTGCCCCTACGACCAGGCAGGCGACCATTAGGACTCTCGTGGCGCCAAGTCCGCCGCGCATGGCGTCGATCACGGCCGCCAGGACCACCAACAGCGACAGCTCGACCGCCTGGATGATCCTGTGCAGCCGCAGCGCGCTGGCCAGCCGCCGTGCCCGCGCTAGCCTGGCATTCGCGGGTTCGAGCATTGCGTCACCGGTGGCAGGCCCGGGGAAAGACGCGGTGGGTGGCAGAGTGTGGCCCACGTCGGCGTCGGCAGCATCGCTCGTGGTGCTTGTGTCGCTACCGCCGACGGGCAGCCCAGCCTTCGCGCGCGCGACGATGACGTTGTCGGTCTCGGCCTTGATGAGGATCGCGCATATCGCCGCCGCCAGCCCGGCGCTCACGTAGCCGCCGGACAACGCGAGCTGGCCCTGGGCCCGGATGCCGACGCCCGCCAGCAGGGCAGCCTCGGCGAAATAGTGACCGACCCTGTCCAGATAGATGCCCGTCACCGAGGTACGCCTGCTCCAGCGGGCAAGTTCGCCGTCCGAGCAGTCAAGCAGCAGATACAGCTGGATCATCATGGCAGCGGCGATCGCGCTGGCGAGCCCGCCGACCGCCACCACCGCACCAGCGCCGACACCCATCATTATCATCAGCCAGGTCACCGCGTTCGGCGACCAGCCGAGGCGGGCGAAGACCCAGGTGCCATACGGCGAGAGCCGCCGCATGTAACGCCTTCCGGCCCAGTGTTCCTCGTTGCGACGCCCTGTCACAGACCCCGGCTGGCCGGCGGCGCGCAACTCAGCCAGTGACGGCCCGGACATACTCCTCCACTCGTTCTCCTGCCGCGTCCGCGTCCAGCCCGAGGTGCTCAAGGATCGTGTAGCGCCCGGGGCGGGTGGCGGGCGCATGGGCGACGGCTTTCGTGAACTCGGACGTGGACAGGCCGAGGTCGCCAGGTGTGCGGGGCAGTCCGTGCCTGGACAGGCACGCAGCGATCATCTCGCCCCGGCGGACGTCACCGCGCAGGAACGTACAGAAAAGTGCGCCCACCCCGGCCAGTTCGCCGTGGTTGGCGGTCTGCGGGTAGAGCTGGTCGATCGCATGCAAGATCTCGTGGTCACCGCCACTGCATGGGCGGCTCGACCCGGCCACCGACATCGCCATGCCGGAAAGCACGAGCGCCTCGGCGAGCACCATAACGACGTCCTCGGACTCGATCGAGCCGGGCCGGTGCAGCACCGCCTCCGCGGCCGTTCTGGCCAGAATCAGCGCGAGCCCGTCGACCGGCTCACCGGTATATCTGGCGGCAAGCTCCCAGTCCGCGGCGGCAGAAAGGTTGCTGACCACGTCACCGATGCCAGCGCGGACCAGCCTGGCGGGCCCGGACCGCACCCGGTCGAGATCGACCACGACGGCCACCGGCATCGCCACACCGAACGATCCCCTGCCGGACTCGTGCTCCAGTGAGCTGACCGGTGAGGCGATACCGTCGTGAGACAAGTTCGTGGCGACCGCGACCATCGGGATTCCCGCCATATGGGCGGCGAACTTCGTAACATCGATCGTCCGGCCGCCGCCGATGCCCGCCACGGCCTCGTAGGAGCCGGCACGCAGAAGCTTGCCGAGGCGCACCGCCGTGTCAACGGTGCCGTCGTCGATGCGGAAGACTTCTGCTGCCCCCGGGTCGAGTTGCGCGGCGATGCTGTCACCCTGGCCGGGGCCGACCGCCACCGCGACGCGCCCCTCGGTCGCGATCCGCCGGTCGGCGAGCAGCGCGCCGAGGCCTGCCACCGCGTCGCGGCGCACGTCAATGTGGAGCGGCGCGGGGATCATCCGCGCGAGCAGCGGCATCGACGCCCTCCTTCAGTCAGCACCGCTGCGCGATCAGGCGCGCTCGACGCAAGTCGTTGTGGTCATCGACCTCGACCCAGTCCACGGCACCGATCGGCGCGACCGCGATCGCCCCGCCGCGGTCCGCGAGTTCTTGGTAGCCATCCTCGTAATAGAGCCCAGGATCCCGCCGCCAGGTGGCCTCGAGCGCGTCCGCGAGCGGCGCCGCCGCCACCTGCTCGATGAGCGTCACTCCGATGTACTCGGCGTACGCGCGCGCCGGATCCATGTCCTTGGTGATCCGGGTGAGCAGGCCGCGGTCGTCGAGGGTTACCTTCATCTCCTCCTCAGCGAGCGGCTTGACGTCGTCCACCGCCAGCACCAGATCGTTCTGGCGCCGGTCCCGGACGGCCAGCAGCGCCTTCTCCACCGAAACCGGGTGAATGGTGTCCCCGTTCGCGAGCAGGACGCCTTCATGAAAGTACCCGCGGGCGAGCCACAGCGAGTACGCGTTGTTCCAATCACCGGCCCGGTCGTTGTGGACAAGCTCCAGCCGCACCCCATGGGCCCGCTCCAGGGAATCCGCCCGCTCACGCACCGCGTCCGCGGCGTGTCCCACCACAACCACCACGTCGCGCAGGCCCGCCGCCGCGAGGTTCCGCAATACGAGGTCGAGGATCGTGGTCGCACCGTCCACCGGTAGCAGCGCCTTGGGCAGGGTGTCGGTGTCCGGGCTCAGCCGTCTCCCCGCACCTGCCGCGAGCACCATGCCGATCATCGGCTGCCTCCATCCTCGACGTCGGCCGACCGCGGCACAGCGCGGAAGCCGTCGCGCCCATCGCCGGGTCCATGATGCGCTGCAGCGATCCATCCGGTCAGGCTCTCCCACCCGAAGAGCACCCAAAGATACACAGCAAGGGCAGCGAAGGCGAATACCGTGGCGCCGAATACAGCACCGATCGCGGCGACGAACATTCGTCCCTCCCAGCCAAGGCCAGCCTTGGCGAGCCAGCGCTGCGGCGCGGACGCTGAGGTGGCTCCGCCGCCCACAGGCGCGTCCCCCGCGCCCGCGACCGCGACCCGCGCAGACCGGTAGACGATGTCGTCGTGGTGCAGCGCAAGCACGCCGAAGAGGGCGAAAAGGAGCGGCATGGGCACCTGCCCGGCCAGCGCGAGTGCGGTCAGGAACACATATTCGCCAAGCTCGATCAGCGGCGGCACGAGCCAGTCCAGGCGGCCATCGTGCGGATGCCCGGAGCCGAGTCCCGCTAGCGCCATCACCACCACGGGGGCGAGCACCATCAGCCCGGGCAGGTGCGCCGCTCCGACTGCAGAAAGAACGATGATGACGGTGACCCCCACCAGCGCTGGAAGGAGTGGCGGAAGCTGACCGTCCACGAACCTCCCGGACAACTGCGCGAAGACGCCGTCATCGCGGTAGGTGACGAGGTTCTGGTCGCCGCCGGTCATCGGGCTCGCCGGGTGAGCGGACCTCACGATTCCAGCTATGACGCTGAGGCATGCGGCCACCAGGCCCCAGGCGAGCAGGATGATGAACGTCATGCGGGGACCTGCCACGATGGCTGCCACCCCGATCACGGCGACACGTTCTCCCTGCTGGAATTCGGCAACCCTGACCAGCCGCGCCATCGGTGTCAGCCGAGCCGGCCACTTGAGCCCTGCCAGGCGCGAGCGGCGCGGCGGGCGCCCGTTCAGGCCAGCGCCGCCACCCAAGCGAGCCCCGGCAGCCGCGGCGACGGCGTAGTCCGCGGGTTCGCCGAGCGGGGGGCGCGGTCGTTCGCCCAGTCCCAGCTGCGTTATCACCGGCCGGATGCAGAACCCGATCATGTCACGGAGCGACTGAAGGACCAGGGCAGCAACTGCGAGCTCCCACACACCCGGTGACCGCGACCCGACGGCCCCAGCCGCCAGGCCCGCGTAGACGGCGAACTCGGCCAGCCGACCACCGACCGCGTCCAGCCAGGCGCCGAACGCGGTCTCACTGCGCAGGTACCTGGCGAGCTGGCCATCCACGTGGTCGAGCAGGAAAGCCGCGAAAAGCAGAGCGGCGCCGAGGATCATCCCCACCCGGTTGCCCGCGGAGAACCAGACCGCGGCCAGCACGCCTAGCCCGATCGACATGCCGGTGATCGCGCTCGGGCTGAGCCGCCTGCGGGCCGCCCAGCGTACGATGTACCGGGAGTAGGGGCTCACAAGGCAGCTGGCGAAGGGGCCGCCGCCAGGCTTGACCGCAGCGTCCAGGCGGACCCGGTCCTCATCTACCGCGGTCAGATCCGCGGCCGCTTGCACCGCTTGCTGCGTTGTCTGGACCCGCATACAGACAAGCGGCGTGACGTCGACCGCTTCGACGTCGGCATCGCTGCGGACCAGCCCGACGAGCAGCAGGGCGACCGAGTCGGTGAACCCGGGGCTGTAGCCTGCTGCCGGGGACGGGCGCTGTCGACTGTAGTCAGCCCCCCGGCCTGCGGCCGGATCTGCCGCCGCGCCGGCATCCTGGGCGATCAGGCTTCCGGGTTGCCCGGCCGCCAGCTCGGCCAGCTCATCCGCCGCTGCGGCCAGCTCGTCACCGTCGCCCGGAGAGACCAGGAAGGCGCCACAACCGACCGCATCGGATGCGTGGACGCGGTGAAATGCGGAGCCCGCCGCCACCACGGCGCGACGCGGGTGGAGGCGAGGTCTGGTGCGGCTAGCAGGGCTGGCAGGAATCCCGCGGCGAGATGCGACGTGCTGCGCACCGCTCGCCTGGCCGCTACTGTGCTGGTCCTGGCCACGCCAGTCCTGGCCACGCCAGTCCTGGCCACCCCAGTCCTGGCCGCCGCTCAGCCGGAGTGCGGGCCGCAGGTCGGGCCCGGACGCCGCGTCCAGCGCTCCCTGGGAGTCGGTGAGCGCTCCGGTTCCGGTGCAGCGACGCAGGCGGGCCAGGGCCTCGGTGTGCCCGACCAGATCACCCGCGCAGAACAAGACCGAGGCACCTGACCCGCTGACGCGGCGCGTAACCGCCGCCGCCGCACGAAGCTCCGCACCAACGGAGGCACATTCGATCACTTCAACGCTCCCGGCACCCGCGAGCCCGGAACCGTGTGGCGACAGGCCATCCCACGCCATCGTGGCCAGCAGATCACCCCGGCCGACTGGCGCAAGCAAGACGATCTCCCGCAGGCCGAGTGCGCGGAGCTGGCTACAGATCCTGGTGAGCAACGGCTGCGTTGTCACCTGGCCGCCGACCAGGCTCGGCAGTGGCAGGGCGGTCGCGAGCTGGTCCGCGGCGGCGGCTTGACCGCTCTCGGCGCCTTTTGCGGGCACCGAACCGCTCCCAGTGACGGACACTGACCCGTGCTTGCCCGCTGATCCGTCATCGGCCCGTCGGGTGGGTGCGCCGCGCAGGGCGCGCCCGGCCACGCGGGCGTGATTACCAGCGGCCGCATCCCTCGCGGCCTCTTGAGCGCGGTTACACGCCGTCGCGGTCGCGAGGACCAGCGCCACGGTCATGCCCGGCCTCCGCCCGTGCAAAGATCAACCCCGCCTAGTCACCCAAGCGTACCGGCGTAGACACCGGTCGGTACCTTAGTCCGTTTCTAAGTACGTCGCTAAGTTAGGGTCCAGGTCATGCGTACGGTCGCGGCGGTACTCGCAGGAGGCAAGGGCGAGCGAACCGGTCTCGGCGTGCCGAAGCAGTTGATCATGCTCGCCGGCAAGACTGTCATCGAGCATTCCGTCGCGGCTTTCTCCGCCACGCCGCAGATCGACGAGATCATCGTCGTGATGACGCCAGGCCGCACCGGCGAGGTCGCAGACCTGCTCTCACTTGGCGGTCATGACAAGGTGTCGCGTGTTCTTGAGGGCGGCGAAACCCGCAGTGATTCAGCGCAGCGCGCGATCGCCGCCCTGGGCGGCGAGGAATGTGACGTGCTCCTCCACGATGCCGCGCGGCCGCTGGTCAGCCGACAGATCATCGACAGCTGCGTGACGACACTCGACGCTTACCAGGCGGTAGGTGTTACCATGCCGACGTCGGACACGATCGTCGTCACCAGGGCCGGGGTGATCACGCAGATGCCGAGCCGCGAGACGCTACACCGGTGTCAGACGCCGCAGGGCTTCAGGCTGTCTGTGATCCAGCGCGCCTACGGGCTCGCGGCCGCCGATCCAGGGTTCACCGCAACCGACGACTGTGGCGTCGTCCTGCGGTACCTGCCGGACGTGCCGATAGCCGTGGTAGCGGGCAGCGAGCGCAACATAAAGATCACTTATCCGGACGACATCGTGGTTGCCGAGGCGCTGCTCAGGCGTCAGGTGACGCACCACAGTCCCGGTTGAGCGGTTTCCCCGGGCTCACTGGGCCGGGGATGAGGCTGCGCGGGCTGGTCAGGAATCCCGTGCCCCAGCAGATGTGCATGGTGGCAAGGACGGCGGGCAGCCAGGCGGCCGCGCCGAGCCGCAGGCCACGCGCGCTCACTGCGGCTGCGGCAAGCACTCCGCACAGGTATGCGCCTGCGACCGCGAACCCGAGGCACAACCAGGCAAGCGATGGCCACGGGCCAGTCACTCCGCCGATCAGCCCAGCCACCCCGGCCGCAAGCCCGGCGACAATCGCAACCACCGTAGCTGGCGGCGCCAAATAACGGAGGCTGACAGTGCCTGGGTGCTGGCGGGCCACGACGCGGCGCCAACGGCCATAGTGGAAATACTGACTGCCGAGCGCGCACAGGTTCGCCCGTGGCCGGTAGCTGACCCGCATCCGTGGCTGGAACCAGACCGTGCCGCCCGAGGTACGTATGCGGTGGTTCAACTCCCAATCCTGCGCACGGAGGAATGCCTCGTCGTAGCCGCCGACCCGGTCGATCGCCGACCGCATGAATACGCCGAGGTACACCGACTCGGCCGGCCCGGACTCGCCACCGGTATGGAACCGGGCCGCGCCCACGCCCACCTTGACCGTCATGGCACGGGCCACAGCCTGCTCGAAGGGGGTGACGCCCGCAGCGGCCATGATGCCGCCGACATTGTCGGCGGCGGTCGCCGCCAACGTCTCCGCGGCAATCCGCAGGTAGCCAGGTGGCAGCAGCGCATGGCCATCCACCCGCGCCACGACCGGGTTGTGCGAGGCGGCGATCGCCGCGTTCAGACCGGCCGGTGTCTGGCCGCTCTGATTCTCCACTACCGTGATGCGCGGGTCGGCCGCTGCGAGCGCGCGCGCCACCTCGAGAGTGCGATCGCGGGACGGACCAACGGCGAGCACCACCTCCATGGCGGCCGGATAATCCTGCTCGAGCACGTGGGCGACGGCGTCCGCGAGGTACCGCTCCTCGTTCAGCACCGGCATGACGACCGATACAGCGGGCAGCGCTGGCGTGGCCGTGCGCGCGGCACCACCGGTGCTTGCTGTGCTCTCGGTGCTCTCTGCGAACGCTCCGGCACACCCGGGCAGCCCGGAAGGCGCGGGCTCGCCTGGTACGGCGTCAGTCGGATTGGTCATGACGCAGGTACCGTACTGCAAACGCGGCACCTTGCGCACGGGCCCGGGATGCCGCGGACCGCTGATGCCGGGGACGGCTGATACCCCGGACCGCTACAGCCCGGTGTCCTCCAGCATCTCCGTGACAAGCGCAGCGATGGGAGAGCGCTCGGAACGGACTAGCGTGACGTGCGCGAATAGCGGATGGCCCTTGAGTTTCTCGATCACCGCGACCACGCCGTCATGGCGGCCGACACGCAGGTTGTCACGCTGCGCTATGTCATGTGTTAGCACGACCCGGGAACCGGCACCGACCCGGGAGAGCACCGTGAGGAGCACGCCGCGTTCGAGCGACTGTGCCTCGTCGACGATAACGAAGGCGTCGTGCAGCGATCGCCCGCGGATGTGAGTGAGCGGCAGC
>Ga0335078_10009966_pt1 | contig 14067 bp, 19 predicted proteins | sample Lox_Sample_32_FD_206711 | JGI IMG/M metagenome (GOLD analysis project Ga0335078, IMG submission 206711) | Soil microbial communities from Loxahatchee National Wildlife Refuge, Florida, United States - Lox_Sample_3.2 | ecosystem: Environmental > Terrestrial > Soil > Wetlands | place: USA...
GGTCTATTTGCGTGTTCCTCCTTTTTTGGTGTTTTTTGTTCAATTTCTTTTCTCTTCTTATTTCCCGATACGGTGTATTTTGGCGTAGGTGGTTGTCAGGGGCTGGTAGTCGGATCTTTTCATAGTTTTCCTTTTACTTAAATGACAACTCCAGAGGACCTGATGATGATCAGATCCTCCACTTTTCGATACATCTCCCGAAACATAATAGTTACATTGCCTCGCAAATTGTCCCACAGAGTGTCCGAGTACATAACGTCCTATATACATTATACAGTTGTGATCTTACAGTCTCACAGAATTAGACTATCTTTACATTGTGGTCCACGCTGCCGCTTTCTGGAGAGTCGGCAACTTTGCCTTCGAGAACGTTCGTTCCCTGGATCGCCCAACATGCGATGTTCAACATTGACCTGAGAGTTAGTATGATTTGCTTCCAACAAGTTAAATGTACCCTAGGTCCTTTAAACCATTTCCGTGCATCAATGGCAAACCAGAGCATGGCAAGAATCATCGGACCGCCATAAACAACACAAGTCCAGTTCATGCTGGGTGGATCAGGATTATATCCACTATATCAGCCGATATCTCACCATCTCACATACAAGGGGAAACAAAGAATAGGTAACATCAAAACGACAAAACAACAAGCGGCAATGCCGATTGGTCGACTGAACTTACCAAGATTCCATGGACCAGGACGGAATCGCTTGCCAACTACAAATACACGGATTGCGATTGGGATCGTAAAAGCGACGAAGGCGGCAATTGCACCGACGGAAAAGAGGGCTCCGATGGCTATTTGTCCGGCGAAGATGAGGTGGAGGAGAACTTCCCCGACAAGGACGTTGAACCAGACTGCGTTCACAGGGGTCTTCGTAATGAGATGGACGCGAGACCAATGCCGTGAGAGGGGAAAACAGCCATCTCGAGCGTATGCATAAGTGACTCGGGCTGAGATCAGCAACGCTAATACAAAGAAATTACATGCGGCAACCATACATCCCTGGCCCATCATGAATGTACAGCAGATGGTCATTGAAACGACAGCAAGAGCAGCATTTGAGTTAAGAACTTGGTAGCAGTATTGAGCCCATGGTTGATTAGCACCAAGAACGGAAGCGATATCGGTGACCGTGTAAGCGATGACCAACTGCAATACCCATCCGAGCACTCCACCGACGGTGGATGTAAGGACAATCACTCGTGGAGAGGCAACATTAGCATTGCTACTTTCCTCCGCCAGATGGAAAGGGGCATCATAGCCAGACATCGTCCAGATGACACTAACAAACGACATGAGGAGGGCGATACCATCAGGCCAGTCAGTGCCATTCGTAATGGTGCCCCATACCGTTGGGCTATCAGTAAATTTGGGACTGTTGGTTGTTGCTGCAGGGATCAATATAATGACGATGAACAGCATGAGCATGTTTATCAAGGTCCCAGCAGCATTAAATTGTGCGATCCACAAGGTCGGCATCGACGAATACAGCCGTGAATTAACATAATTAAGGACGTGAGAAGGAAGATCTGACAGTTTTCGACACCGTAGTCCGGATTATTGATCGACGCAACGGTTAAGATCATCGCTGCCAAGGCTAATGGTCAATTCGAAGTAGAAACACCAGCACCATAATCGACAGATGGGGCGCCAGTGACCTGGACAATATAGTTCGACCATCCTGTGCACCAGGCAGCAAAAGGGCCCCATTTTGGAGGAGCAAGGACAGCCGAAGCGTAGTAGAGGCCGCCCTATGAAGTCAATGTCTCAATGGACTCTGGAAATACAGATGTCGGCATACTGGAGCATAACTCGGCCATTGACATCGCAACACATTGGATAAAGATCATCGCAATAATCCAACCCCATACCTTAAGATCAGTACATCAGATCGAATTAATCCATACCATTCCACCCGTACCGGCATAGCCAAGGCCATACTAGAGTATCAACTCCGCCAACAGATCTGAAATTTACATAAAGTGTACTCGCTGTACTTGGCAACAATTCTAAAACGCTAAAACTGACGCCGAAGGACGTCCAGACAGAGAATTCCCGCTTGAATTCTTGTTTGTATCCCAAAGCCACCAAGGTGGCCTCATCAGCAGACATCTGATGGTCGACATAGATTCCTTCACCATCCGGAATGACAGATGTAACATAATGACGAGCTTCCTCTGCAGAGGCACGATATTCCAAAGTCATCTTACCTAGAGTATGCCGGAGCTGGGAGAGACTGCTAGTGGCTCATTATATTGAAATCAAAGGCTGTGGTAGTTTCAGCACGCCACAAACTTACCAACCTCCACATAGGCGGTGTGGCCGACTGGGACTGATAAGCAGAGATGGATCGGTCAGCCAATTGTGTTTCAGATGTATGTCTTCGTTCGGCAGCAACTACTAACTCGGGGAAGAAGGTGACAGCAAGCCGATCCAGGGGACGGGGTAAAAGCGAGCGAATCCCCATCGCTTATCTCCTCCTATCTGCGGTACATGCGGATCTTTTCAGCCTTCTTCAGAAGTTGGCACGGATAAATCTTGGCCAAGATTCACGACGCTTAATGACTTTCCTCCTCTCCCTGGGGTCCGTGTTATATTCCTCCCTTCCCAGAATCGGGCCTTGCTGCGGATATTGACGTCTCACGTTTCAGTTCGTTCGCTAAACGATATTCGAATGGGAAAGAGAGGCTAAGTTTCGCCGCGGTGACGTGAACATAATTCAGAGCTTTATATGCACGTAGATGAAGGATCGATTTTCACAAATTATTAAATTACATAGCAATGAAGGAAGGTGAAATAAATACTCTCCAGAAGACTAGTTTCTCAAGCCCAAAATGATGTTCCAATTTCAGATGCCTCTCCCTTAGGCTTCTCGAGACGTTTCACTGCACGCTGAATGACTCCGGTACTTTCTGACAGTGACGAAAGCTGCCGCTTTCTACTGGAAAGACGCGAAAAGGCTTCACGGACTGTTTGGAGGGCCAGACCGGGGTTCACATTGTCTTTATTGACGTGTTTAGTCTTGCCGTCTAGGAATTTGGTTGCGACGAAGTTCTTTGGTTGATCTCTGACTAGATCTCGCGGAGGTTCTTTAAGGGGACCGCCGAAAGGATGGGTTTGAGTGAGATAGATGAGTTGGCGGTGTTGAGCAATTTCCAAAGGAAGAACACCCGAGGAGTCTTCGATTTGAAGGGTTGATGGGTCCGCCGTAATAAGTAGTTGAGTTATTCTCGCGAAGCCTTTAGAGATAGCAATATGAACAGGAAGATTGCCATCGCCATCTCGAATTTGCAATTGCTCTGTACCATGCTCCAACAAAGCTTTGACAACATTGACGTAACCAGATTGAACCGCGAGAACTATTGGAGTTGAAAGAGTATCTGAGGTACGACTGCTTAGGAGGATATCTCTTTGAGTTTCGGTAACGCGATTTAAAAAATATCTCAGCTTGGATTCATTGGGAGATGCGGAAGATGTGAGCAAATGGAGAACATTAAACCCCCTATCGTCCTTGACGGTCGCGTCTCCGTTATAGGTTAAATATTTCTCGAGAATATTGGTGAAGCAAGATTCGAATTGAACACTCAAAAGGAGACAATTCCGGATCGGTGATGTCTTCGAAGATACCGAATTCAATAAAGCAAGAGGCGTGATCTGCTTCTTGATGAATTCCTTGAAAACACTATCAATTCCTTTGACTGAATGTCCCAAGATGGCAGCGTGTAGTGCGTTGCGCGTTGAAGTAAAGTTTGTTCCAAACCAAGTACTCAACCGTTGTTTCCAATCCACCTTCTCCAATATCTTTGCACGTTTGTCCGACTTATGCTGGGTGATGAATGCTTCGATGGCCTTCGCAGGTCCATCACTGAACATCCATTGAATTATCTTTGAGTGTCCGTAATAAGAGGCGAGGAAGGCAATCGGGACCTTTGTTGCATGATAAGGAGGTTCTGACCGAGGGGCTGTCGCCTTTGCCCAGTCACGTCGAAATTTCCCGCGCACTCGTAGTCCCGCATAATAACGAGGGGCCTCAATCTTGTTGGAACTTATATCTTGAGCTGCTTGGTGATTAGCATCGAGTTCGACCTCGAGCTGATCGTAATCAATCCCCCAGCCAGTACGTCGAAGAATCTCCTGAACGAACTCCAAGCGCCCCAAAGCCAAAGCAACTTTGAGGTCATTACATTTCCCTGTAGGCATGTCCATTGACGCCCCGCAGATTTCCCAAGACATTAGAAGACGATCCGCCCCATCTATGCGAATTAGTCATTCGCGGAGAAAGGTCATACGAGGATCGAGTTCACCAGCGAGGTCAAGTATCTTCACGAACGAACCAAAGTCATTCTCGATAACAGCAAGAGTAAGAACTGTGCCGGAATCCGCGAGCTTGTGGGTTGCGAGACGTTTCTGAACTGCGGAACTGATGAATCGCGAAAGGCGAGTCAAAGACTTGCGTAGGAACTGCAGCGCAGACATATCCGACTTCGCCTGGTCTGGAATACTTGTTACATCCCCCAATTCGTAAATGTTATCGATGGCTTCACCTGATATATGGAACTCGGAAGCATCAGACTCGGCATCAGAATAGATCTCCTCAGGATCATCTCTCTCGACATAGTAATTGACATTCTGGTCTTTTGGTCGGTATTGGACTTGAGCGATCTGAAGGAGCATTCTCGCGAGATCGAACCTTTTTTGACGTAAGGCGATCATGACTGGTGTAACCCCGTAGGTCGTTTCCCACACCGCAATCTGGAGCGGTTCATTCCGTCCGTCAGGACCCCATCGAGAAAGAGTACGCGACTTGATTCCTGCGATGTCTCCACGCCAGACCAATTCGAAGAGCTCAAGATAAGCTGCATCCTGATCGGCGGCATTAGCTCGATGCTTTTTGCTCTGGAAACGAAGGTTTGTTTTAGCGGTTTTCAGTGACTGATTGCCGAGAGATTCTAGATATCCTGCGAGATGCACCGGACTTGCATTCCGGATTTTATCATGTCCATCAAGGTCATTCCATGACTTCGCATTTTTGAAGACGAAGAAGTCGTGTAGTTTCTGTGAGAAATTGAACTCTTTTTCGATAGCGGCTCTCTTGGCAACTCGCGCTTCTACCTCGTTGACTCCGGGATTGTCCAGTTCAAGATTAGCCATTGCATGCATAGCGCTATTGAGGCTCGTTTCTGTGTCCGAGTTGTCTGAATCATCCTCGGAGTCAGATTCTTTAATACTGGCTTCCTTTTCCTCTTGCTGCGCCAAAGCCTCAATCCAATGTAAAAAGGACCCTATAATGAACACTGTGCAAGCCAGTAAATTACCGTCTGGCCCTTCAGAAGTATTTTCAACGGATCTCACTACGCTTTCATTGTCTAACCAACGCTTAAGCACGATAATACGCTCTTTGAAGAGATCGATGTATGCAAAACCGGCTCCTCTATAATTAGGCTCCGAAAGCGTAGAGCTTACCTGCCATATTCCCAACGCTGGTAAGACGAACAAGGTGCAGAATGCACATTGGCTCCATATTGTACTAGTAACTTGACCATATCTAAGTTCCTGTTGCCAATGGCTCTTTCGATGGGCTGGATCACCTCGGATCCAAAATAACAAAGTTGCCGCATCGTATCGTTTCGATATGAATGAAACCACCATACTTTGGAAACTTCGGCATATTTGAGGTACTGTTCCTGAGTAATGGACGGTTCTCCTCCATGCTCGAGAAGGAAACATAGCATCTCCATATCATCATTAGCTGCAGCAGTTGAAACCGGAGTGCTGAGAGGCGAGAGTCTGCTGAGATAGTTGATGACTGACTTAGCTTTAGGATCCCTTTCGATGAGTAGTTTGACAATATCTAGACGTTTGCGTTGAACGAGCATGTGAAAGGCCGTAGTGGACATAGAATCGGATTGGCTGCTAACTCCTTCACGGACAATGGCCTCAGCAATCTCCAAACCGTTATTGGGGTAAGCGCACAAAACGATAGGGAAAATCGTTTGTTTCTTGTAGGTCCAATCTGCCCCTTCGGGACCCCGGGGAATTTTGACGGAGATGGTGATATCCACTGCTTCTTCTTCCATAAGTCGTTTGACGATGTGGAGATGGCCAGCGAAAATTGCATGGTGAAGAGGTGTAAAGGTGTAGTCCCAGTCAGGAACGTTGAGATCGATGATATCATCCTCTTCTTCGACATACTGGTCTTGGGAATTGAGTTCTTTTGCATCTGAATGCCTGATCTTCTCGAATCCGTCGTCTGAGTTGCTGTCGGATTCAGTGTCCGTTTGACTAACCTTCATGGCCTTCTCGTTTGCGTTGGTTTTGCTCTTGGCAAGGACGATGTTGAGTAATTCAAGATTGCCGGTTTGACAGGCGAGATGAGCAATTGTGCGACCATCGAAATTCCTCGCGGTCAACCGGGCTCCCTTCTCCACAAGAGTTTGAGCGACACCGTTAGATCCACAGAGTCCAGCAAGGAACAACATTGTCCTTCCAGTGTGATCCCGTTTATTGACATCAAACGTCTCTACAAGTTGAGTAACCTTGCCGACATCATTATTCGCCACAGCAGATGCGAAAATCTCCTCGTTGGAGAGATATGCCATCTCAGACCAATCACCATCAGTGATGGGCCGGAAAGACCCCACACTTTGTCGTCCTGGATTGTCCACCATAAACTTAATCGGTCCCCTGACAAGTCTTTCATCCTCCTCTTTTTGAACGGCAGCTGCCTCCGGGGAATCAGGTTCAGGACAGTGCCCACAACAATCTTCAAAAATATCGCTCATCTCACCAAAGAAACATGGATGACGATGTAACTTCCATTCCCGCTGCGGGGGAACGTTTCTGGGATTCCATTCCGCGTTGAGGACCATATCCCGCTGGAACATCAATCGTTCGATGTTCTTGACATTGAAACGCTGGCCATAGGGAATATGAATGCTGTCGTAATTATTTTCGAAAATACCGTCCATCTCAGCGGCTTTGAGATCGCCGCGTTTCATATTTTGTCGACGATAATTACGGGCTACATGAGTATGCGGAAGAGGAGGACGAGATCGTTTGTCACGACGGTGTTTAAGGTAGGAGGCACGAGTGTCTTCATCTTTGAGTGCCACGAGAACAAGTAAGCGAGCGAGACCTTGAAGACGCGTCGGCGAGCGATCGTAAATCTATCTCAGAGTGTAAAGTGCAAGTGGAATACCGTTGGGTCAATATTTTCCCTTTTTAGGTCCGGGACAAAAATTTCAAAGCCACGTCTAGCGTACTTTGCGAGACGGAGTTCGTAAGATGGACTGCGACGGGACATGTCGACGCTAATGGATTGTGTCACCAATGAGATGAATGCGCGTGGGGCGGCGTAGACTTGGGAGCCATTATATCCGACGGCACAAGCGTCTACGTCAAAACCGGCCAGGATTTCACTTGGTGAAGAATACAATCGCAATATAATTTGAATGTGTCTTATCAGCATTTCATCCAGGAGAGTGTACCTTTGCGGCCATTCACAGACGATGGTGACAGCGTGGGTACTGCGGATGCAAGTGACGTCCGCACGCGCACATGCTTTGATATTCTCGTATATTTCGAGCATTTTCGTCTTTGCAGCGTCCTCGTCCTTTAAACCGTATAAGAACAAATCAATATCCGATCTATGCTCAGCAAGTCGCCAGAGATTGCTTACGCGGGATAGGCTTTCTTGTGGAAATACTCCCGAAGAGCTCTTGGAGTGGGACCATTCTTTCCGCTGGTCAGGACTTTGTCAGGTAGGGGCTGAAGACACGCGAGAACAGCTCCTCCTGCAGCAAACACATTGTCCCTGAGTTAGTTTATAGCTGGGTAGGGCTTACCAATTCAACTGCGAGAGCGCACCTTCTGTGAAAATATCCCAATTCCTCTTGAAGCCGGCGAGTCCAGCTTGGACGAAGCTATCATCTCCGTCTTTTCTCCTCATTTCTTCACTCAACGGGTAGACGTACTTGGCTTCCAAGTTCTTTTCATCTACCGGGCGAGCTTTCGTCTTATTTGCCCCCAGGGCCGCGACCTTGGAATGAAGCACAGGAACAAGATTGGCATAAGGATCGGCAGGGGGCTCCTTTGCAGCAAATTTACAACGGAGTTCATTCTCAGCATCATAAAACTCGGAGAGTTGAAGAGATACAGGTGAATTAGAATCAGCCGATTTCAACGCATGCAGAAATTTCTTTGAACCAGCTGATAATTCCGTCTCAGCCATGATGATGGCACTGATGAATTTGACAGACGGACTTCCAGGAGAGGTTTGAGGAGGAGGATTGAAATTGACATCCCCAAAAGAGGTCCATGCGTAATAATGGCAGGCGGCTCAGGCCTGCCTCGGAAATGAGTTTCGTTTTATCACACGCGTCAGAGCGCCGATCACTTTAAGCGTAAACGGTCCGTGGCCGTTACCGTCCTCCGCTTTATTACCTGCAAGGGAATGTTTTAAGTAAGATTCCATTATAACTGCGAAGCAATCATCAACCTCCCGAAGGGTGATTGATCATAACCCAGTTGATGTCTCCATTATCCCGGATTTGCTGAGTCAGGAATATCGTCATCAGCTTGCTTTCAAACACCGAAATTTGGCGCCCAAAGCCTTGACAATCCGCCCATCATTTTGGAGGTCTCGGAATCATAAGTAAGCAGAACTGATCCACCGATTGCTTCAACTTCGATATGCTGGCAACATTATGGACTCTTTGGCTCTCCATTGTAATATGCATTTCAGCCGAGCCGGCTTGGATTACAGAACAGTATAATGCGTCTCTACGGATGCTATTGGATAATATTTTTGACAATGGGACCGTAATAGCAAGTCCCTCCAGAAAGCACCCTGACTATTATGCACTTTCTCAGCTTTGCATGCGCTGACCGTAGTATCACGTACCAACAGATCTTCGCACGAACTAATGCGTCAGTGGATACGTGATGCCGCCATGGTAATGAATCACGTTGTTCATCGATATCAGCGTGGAGAAACACGGTATAAAGATCTCATTCTCTCTTACGCAAAACATGAGCAGAAATTACAGGTAACAATGCACATTCGCGTTGGCACTAAGTCCAGCAAACCCCTAATCCTTCTGGGGATGCCCTCTCCGGCGGTTTTGGAGAACCGAAATTCAATGTAGATGGATCGCCCTATACAGGACCATGGGGGAGGCCTCAAAATGTGATACTCATGTGCTTTGTTGCTTAATGTAGGATGGTCCTGGTTTACGAGCATTTACGCTTTCGAGATTTTCTCTGGGACTTCTGGAAAATATGTCTGCTGGAGACTTCAAATCTACTTATCCCTATTTATACGATCCTAATCTTTCCGGCAATTCAGTCATTAAAGCGGATTTGGAATATATCAGTCATTATTGGCATGAGCTCTCATTTGATCCATGGGAGGAATCTTACGCTTATGGACATTTTTTCAATCTCGTCGCCATGCGGGAAGCACTTGTGGCGGGAATTGCACTGTCACGAAAGTTAGATGATCCTTTGGCTGCAGACTGGTACCAAACCCATGTGGATGAGATGAACAATCATCTACAAGAGTTCTGGTCGACTGAAGATCGATTTATCAAGAGTACACTTGGTCACGAGCGTGGTGTGGAATGGAAGACGAAGAACCTGGATACGGCGGTCATAATCGCCTCGTTGCTTGCAAACTCCACGCCATCCGGGGACATTTCATTCCTGGGTTCTTTTTCAAATTGCTAGGCTAACGTAGTGTCGGATGAGCTATTACATACCTTCGTCGCACTCAATGCCTCATTCGCGAAAACATATCCTATCAACAATGTCACTTTCTCGCCCTGTTTTGGTCGATATGAGGAAGACATATACGATGGGATAGATATGTCAATCGCGAATCCCTGGTTCCTCAATACCCTCGCCGCGGCAGAGTATCTTTATGCCATCATCCCACACATCCTATCTCCGACAGAGGGGGGTTTCAATTTATCTCACCCTTTTTTCCGCGCCTATGTGATCCCCGAAGATGTTGTGACCTTCCAATTTGTTCTTGGGATGGAGAATGAAAGGGAAGTAATAGCATGTAAAGTCGCGCTTGATGCGGATGGAAGATTAGATTGGATTCATCGGTTTAGAGGAGAAAACGGCGAATTAAGTGAGCAGTTTTCAAGAATTGATGGAACTCAAATTGGCGCTAAGAAGTTGACTTGGAGCTATGAAGCGTTTTTGAAAGCAATCGATCGGAGACGTTCGTTAGGGGATTGGATTGAACAATGTTATGATGATGGACTTGTGTGAATAGTTTGGGTCATGAGATGAGATCATAATTTATGGTGAGATGGGAGGCATACTTAATCTACCGTGCCCCGCAGCTATCTTACCCTCACTTCACCAACATGTCGGGAGTTTCACGAAGAATTGGTAAAGCTCGTGACGAATCTTCACAATGACGTCGGAGCCTTGAGACATGAAGTAACTCGATTGAATGATATTCAAGCTATTCGAACGCTTCATTTCAAATATGGGTATTACTGGGACAATATTCTCTACGAACAAGTCATCCAAGTCATCGACCTCTTCACGGAGGATGTCAGGGTACAAGCGAGCATTCCCATTAAACTGATATCTTCAGCTGTATTACAGAGGCGGTCTATATTATGGAAAAGAAGGCGCTCGTCGTAGATACCAGGGCCACAATAAAGCGAATGGACCTCCTCACGGCTTCATGATAAATCATCATCAACTGCAGGATGTGGTCACGATTACCCATGAAGGCACTTACGCCCACGGCCGGTTTCAAATGCTGATGTTCGGCGGCGTCCAATCTGAAGCGCTCAACGATAATCCTGAACGACACTCTGGACTCCCCCGCCAATGGATAGAGTAAGGGATGTACGAGAATGAATATCGCAAGGAGGATGGAATTTGGAAATGTTGCGTCTTTCGATATAAGGAGATTCGGACTGCTCCGTTCGAGTTGAGTGAAGGAGGATGGGCGGAGGTGAAGAGAAGAATGATACCTTATGAGACTTTGATGAAGACTGTTAAAGAGGGAAATCCAATCGGACCTGATTACGTTTTTCCTGAAAGTGCTTGGGTTTGGCCCGATCGGAGGATTTTTAGATATCATTATCCCCATCCCGTTGAGGCTCTCTCCGTATCAAAGCTGATTTAGGTAACAGGAGATTGGCTAACTGAGGATGACATACAGGGACAACTTCAAAAAATGGAAGGATGGGAGATTTCAATTAAGCTAAGTTGTTAGCACCGTTGTCTGGGTAGAAGTGTGCAACCAATCTACGTAAAAACAAGTTATTTCGAAGTAACCTATTTCCTTCCATGAAAGAAAGTATACTTAGTTGCGCGATGAGGACTTTTCCGACCGTCCGATTCAAAGCGTGGGCGCGCCGTTTCCCGTCAGCAAATCTGAGATACCTGTGCAAGTTGCCCCTGAGGGGGGTGAGCGGAGATCCCCCGCTTTTACCCGCGGCAGGCATTCCGTCTCGGGCAACCAATACATCATTCCCATATTTCCGGACAAAGCAACACAGGCCTAACGCTCTTCTCCTCGAGGGCGTATTCCATCCTCACGTTTTAAAGAGGCATTGAATTCCCCTGTTAACTGCAATCAGCATATGGATCATCCGCAAGTTGCGGCTCACGCGGCCTCGCTTCGTGATCCAGAAAGCTTCTGGCTTCCCTTGGCCCGAAAGTTGATCACCTGGATTAAATCGCCTACAGTAGCGCTAAAAAAGGGAAACGCCTCAACGGGCTCAAAGTGGGTTTGGTTTCCTGATGGAACATTGAATACTTGTTACAACTGTGTAGACCGTCATCCGCCTTCCCGCGTCGCATTTGAGTATGTTTCACCTGTGGCGAATTCGCGAGAGACGATTACATACCGCCAACTTCGAGAGCGGGTGGAAGCCGTTGCTGGTATGTTGAAACATGAGTTGAACGTAAAGAAGGGAGATACTGTGATTATCTATAGTACTTCTTACTGATTATTTGGAAACTGAGAATTTAGTGCCCATGATTCCTGAGGCGGTGTACGGCATGCTTGCATGTGCCCGGATCGGCGCAATCCACTCAGTTGTGTTCGGAGGATTTGCACCTGCCGAGTTGGCCAAACGGATAGAAGACTCCAAAGCAAAAGTCGTTTTAATTGCAAGCTGTGGAATTGAACCTAAAGGAGTAATACCGTATAAGCGTATCGCTGTTGCTTTAGAGTACTGACAACTAGCGATGGTGGATGAGGCAATTGAGATTTCCACTCACAAGCCAACGTCCGTCGTCGTTTTCCAACGATCTCAATGTCAAGCGGAAGTAAACGGAAAATCACCGAAAGACTACGACTGGACCGACCTGACAGAAAAAGTTATTCGTCAAGGAAAGAATAAGGTCCCATGTGAAGAGATGAAGAGCACGGATGAACTGTACCTGCTCTACACTTCAGGCACAACCGGAAAGCCAAAGGGTATTGTCCGTGAATCTGGCGGAAATGCAGTCCACCTCGCTTTTACAATGCAATTCATCTTCAACATTAAACCTCAAGAGACCATTTTCACTGCCTCGGATATTGGATGGGTATTTCCCTCTGTCGGTAAGGTTGACATTAGGTCGTCGGACATACTTATATCATCTACGCACCTTTACTCAATGGTTCCACATCCATCTTGTACGAAGGTAAACCTGTTGGCACACCCAATGCAGGCATCTTCTGGCGTATCATAAATGACTATGATGTGAAAGCTATATTTACTGCTCCTACTGCGCTCCGTGCAATTAAAAGAGAAGATGATGGAGGCAAATATCTAGCTACAGGGGGATATGACTCTGGGGATAGAGGCCTCAAAGGACTCAGGGCCATCTTCCTCGCTGGTGAAAGGAGTGAACCCACTATCGTTTCTTTCTATCAAGGTATGCTTCCATCCACCGAGACTAACAGTCGCAGATCTGTTGAAGAAATACGGAGCTCCTGGAGCACTTGTCGTTGATAATTATTGGTCTACAGAGCTTGGATCGCCGATAACTTCGCTTGCTCTTGGTGTGGGAATCCCCGCCAATGCGAAACCTGGTGCTGCCGGATTTCCACTCCCGGGCATGGATGTTCGCATAGTGGATGATGAAGGGAAGGATATTGGAAGGGGTCGACAAGGGAATATCGTGTTAAATACGCCATTAGCTGCAACCGGTTTCCGAACGTGTTGGAAAGATGAGGCAGGATTTCAGAGGGTCTTTCTTAGGGTTATTCTAAGAGGCTAATGGCAGAGCTACTTTGATCGGTTTAGAGGGAAGGGATATTGGTTTGACACTGGCGATTGTAAGCTATCATCACTGAGATATACTAACGGTTAAGCCGGAATGATAGATCAAGAGGGTTATGTTCATATCATGTCAAGATCAGATGATATTATCAATGTTGCCGCTCACAGATTAAGCACAGGTATTGTCAACTCGTGAGATCTGATGGGCTAATAACCAGGGAGTATCGAAGAGGTCCTTGCATCTCACCCAAGTGTGGCAGAATGCTGTGTCGTGGGAATGCCAGATGCACAGAAAGGTGGGTGTCTCATCTCACGCATCCGCTTACGTTAGGACACATGCCGCTTGCTTTCATTACCACAACACATATCAAACCTTCACCCACCGTCCTAAAAGAACTCAACGATCTCGTCAGGAAAAAGATTGGCGGAATCGCCACTCTAGCAGGCGTCGTAGTTCTAGAAAGAATCCCAAAAACGAGAAGTGGAAAGACATTAAGACGAGTACTAAGAGAAATTGTTGAAAAGGGAATTCAGGGTGATTGGACGTGTGAACTGGCTGTTCCTGCGACCGTTGAAGATCGCAGTCATGTGGACTGGGCACGGGACCGAACCAAAATTTGGATAGATAAAGGATCAGTGACTAAAGCGAAACTATAGTCCTTAGATTAAGGTAGTAACTCGGAAAAGGGCCCGTGATCTATTTTGTTACCTTTTTAAGGAACTGTAGGCGAAAGTTGCAGCGTGGGGTAAATTCATTTTGAAATAATATTGAAATATGTAACCTTAAATTTCATTATCTACCTTAACCGCCCGGTC
>Ga0335078_10009967_pt1 | contig 14067 bp, 13 predicted proteins | sample Lox_Sample_32_FD_206711 | JGI IMG/M metagenome (GOLD analysis project Ga0335078, IMG submission 206711) | Soil microbial communities from Loxahatchee National Wildlife Refuge, Florida, United States - Lox_Sample_3.2 | ecosystem: Environmental > Terrestrial > Soil > Wetlands | place: USA...
CGAATCGTCCGATCTTCTTCTCCCTCTGTTCTTGGTCGTACATCCAGAGCGCTCTGTAAGACAATAGTCGTGCTGCATCTACTCGGGCATAATCTTCTGCAAGTTTGAATGCGACACCTTCGTAGCGGGCTATGGGGCTATCGAAGACCTTCCTTTGCTTAATGTACTCCATTCCAGCCTCTAACGCGGCATTTGCTGCTCCACAGCAAACCGCTGCTATAACAGCCCGGGCGAAATCGAACCCTTCCATCGCATAATAGAACCCCTTACCCTCTTCCCCGAGTCTGTTCTCAACTGGAATATGCACGTCCTTCATCATGAAACCACCCGCCGACATACCCCTTCTTCCCATCTCCTCCAAATAGCTGGGTGTGATGCCGGGTGTGTTGTTGAATGGGACGAAGAACAGTGACATACCGCGCGTGCCCTCGCTAGGGCTGGTTCTGGCGAGTGTCACGTATCCACTCCCGTCCGACATCTGCTCTGACGCCTCTCGGATTCCACTGATGTACAGTTTCTCTCCGTTGAGGACGTATTCGTTGCCAACTTTCTTCGCCGTAGTGGACATGTTAGCGAGGTCGGATCCTACGCCAGCCTCAGTCGTGGCTATTCCACAGAAACCCTTGCCTACAGCCAGTTTGGGTAATGCCTTCTTCTTGAGATCAGGGGTACCAAATTTGGTGACGATGTGACTCCAGCAAACGGGAACTAGGTATAAGACCGCCGTGGCGCAGCTAAGGTCTGCGCGTCCAATCTCCTCACCTGCTATTCCAGCGGAGATCGCGTCGGCGTCTGAGCCGCCGTATTCGGTTGGAATCGACAATCCGAAAAGCCCCATCTTACCCAACCCGCGAATGATGGAATCTGGCATGCGCGCATTTCGTTCCATTTCGCGAGAGTGGGGAGCTATCTCTTTTGTGCAGAATTCTCGAATAGACTTTCTAAACAGCTCATGCTCGGGAGTGAAGTTGAAGTCCACTTAACCTGCCTCTGTTCGGGATGGGGAGGGGCAGAATATTGAGGCTTCGGTTCATAGAGTACGGAAAATAAGGAGTTTGACGGTCATGCGCTCTGAAAGGATCGTAGTTCTATAGCTTTCACTAGTTTTCTTAAGGTTCTAAGCTGCAATTCTTAGGAAAATCTTCACTCGAAAGCGCTAACCGCGTTGATTGAATTACGAATCATCCGTGCCTGGATTGGACTCAGTGTGATGCAGGTTTTCTTCGCCACATCATGATGAAAAACACAGCTGCAGCAGCGATAAGTACCAACACTAGTCCTCCAATTAGAGGCAATGTGGTCGGGTTAGACGATTGCGTAGTGGCGTATGCAGAGGTCACTTGAACTGGAGAGGCTGTCGAAGTTTGAGTAGACTGAATTAACTGAGACGGAGTAGATTGACTGGAAATTACGCTTAACGTGATTTGTGTTGAACTGGTGGCAGAGAAGACGGTGGTTGTCGCCGTCTGCGGTGCGAACTGTGTTATGTCGACGACGAATTGATATTGCGATGAGCCTGCGACCTGGCCATTGAAACCGTTAATGATGTACGCTTGAACTTGAAGTACCCATGGGCCAATTGCTGAAGGAGCGGTTACCGTATTATTAATCGGTTCGGAAATCCCTGAGGGCGTTGGCGGGTAAAATGGTTGCTTCACAGAGGAAATAACGTTGCCGTTGCTTTGACTGACCAAGTCGACTCTCAGAATATAGGGAGCGCTGGTGTCGCAGGCAACGGTCATGAAGGAAGAAACCGTTAGGGTACTTCCAGCAGGCACGGAGTAGGGATGGAATACGGCCAAATTAACGATGTTACAGGGAATGTATTGGGCTTGGGCAGTATTCGGCGCTGCGAAAAGTAGAACGGTTAGGAATAGCATCGCGCAACCTAAACCCGCTCTCGAACAGAAACATTGCATAGCTACTCTGGATACTGAATCATAGGAACCTCTTAATGAAGACTGGTCGAAATTCTAAACCTGGCCGAGAGTCGGTACCACAATCGAGCGACCCGGTCTAGTCCGCTACTTACCGAACTATGGTGCCTGGTGATACCTCTTCTCCGACAGTTAACCAGACCGGCCTGCCCTTCACGTCTGCCGCGAGTAGCATTACCTCTGATCTTATGCCTGCAATCGTTTTGGCTTCCATATTAGTGAGGACGATTACGGTCTTGCCAACGAAACTGTTAGGTTCGTAGAACTCTGCGCCGCCTGCGATTGCCTGAACTGTCTTGTCCCCTATGTCGACTTCGACTTTCAGGATCTTCTTCATGTTGGGAATGTTCTCGGCAGCGGTAATCTTGCCGACACGCAGTGACAGTTTTTGGAAGTCCCCGAACGAGACGCTCATCCGCCAGTCCACTTTGTTTGAGTTACTTGAGAGCGTCGATTAGTTGTTCCGCGACCATTGTGCTCTCCAATCGCTGGCACTCGACGGTTTGTGCACCGATGTGGGACGTGCAAACAACAGTCGGCAGGCTAACTAGCTGCTTCTCCCAGTCGTCTACAGGAGGTTCCTTGTGGAAGACGTCAAGTCCTGCTCCTCCGAGCCTTCCTTCTTTTAGAGCAAGTAGTAGTGCTTGGCCGTCGATTATGTCGCCGCGGGACGGGTTGATGATTATTGCGTTCTTCTTCATTGTGCCCATAGCTTTTTGGTCGATCAGGTGATGAGTTGATTTCAAGTAGGGCACGTGAATGGTTATGACGTCAGCTTCCTTTAGGACCTCGCTAACGTCCGTTACAGGGCGAAAGCCAAGTTGCTTGGATTGCTCATTCATGTCGAGAACATCATAACCCACAACTTTAGCTCCGAAACCTTGAATCATTATTCGGGCCACTTCTAAACCAATTCTTCCAACCACGCCCACAACCCCAACTGTCTTACCCCTGAGTTCGGTGCCCATCAGCTCGGATTTCGCCCATTTTCCATCTTTCATAGCCCTATCGGCGAAGGAGATCTTTCGCAACACTGAGAGAGTTAGGCCGATAGTTAGTTCCGCTACGCTCGTCGTTGGGGCGGCTGGTGTAGATATTACCTTAATGGCTTTCTTCTTCGCTGTCTCTAAGTCAATGTTGTCTAGGCCAACCCCGGATCGTGCCACCGCGCGCAGTTTAGTGCCAGCTTCTATGACCTTGCCAGTGACCTTGGTGCGGCCGCGGACGACGAGGGCGTCGTATTGGCTGACTTCTTTCTCTAAGCCTTCCGCAGTAATGTCGTATGCTTCCTTGACGTCCAGGCCAGCTTTTTTCATCAGGTCGATTCCGTCTCGGTGAATCGCGTCACAAACGAGAATTTTGGGTGACATTGAAATCCCGTGAGGCTCAGCTTGACAACTAATAGAATCTTTTCATGGGTTTCAAGGATGGGTTAATGAGCGATTCACTGGCTATCTCGGCGGTGAGTGGTATGCCAGAAGGAAATAATGTCGTTCAGAAGATACTTGGTATGAAGGTTGTCGCGGTTGTCGGGCTCTCGAAGGATCCGTCGAAGCCAAGCCATGACGTAGCAAAATACCTACTTGATCATGGGTATCGAGTCATTCCAGTAAACCCCACAGTTCAGGAAGTCTTAGGGCAAAAATCCTATCCGTCACTACTCGAACTCCCTGCCGAACTCAAGCGGGAAGTCGATGTTATCGACATTTTTAGGCGGGCCGAAGATGTGCCTCCGATAGTTGAGGAAGCAATTCAGCTTCACAGTGCCCTGGGTCGTCCTAAGGCGATTTGGATGCAACTAGGCATAGTCAATGAGCAAGCTGCGGCCGCGGCGAGAGACGCAGGCATGGACGTAGTCATGGACCGCTGTATGAAGATAGAACACAATCGCCTCTCTTAAAACGTCGCTCTATATTCGAATGCTGTCAACGAAACTCGAATAGACTTCACAATTTTGCTTATACAAAAATTGCCGCTGGACTCTCTTGGTCGTTATTTCAACATGTGAAATCGATCATTCGTTCTAATAGCCTGGGCAATTCTGGCCGGGTCGCATAAGGGAGGGTTGCAGGCTCGGCCAATTTAGGCTCATTAGCACTCACACTAGAAACAGTCATCGTACCAATCTTCCTAGTTACGACCGCGGGGTACGTCCTACAAAAACTGACGTCGGCTGAAACGGCGACCCTTTCTAACGTAGTCATCCACATTCTCACTCCCTGTCTCATCTTCACATCAATCGTGAACGCATCATTCGAGGGAAACCAGTGGTTGGAGGTTGCAGTCATCGCGGTTGTAACTACGCTCACTTTGCTCGTGATGTCATGGCTAACGACCCGAGTCATGAAGCTCGACAACGAGGTGAGATCAACATTCGTGCTATCGGTTTCGTTCGGGAATGTTGGAAACTATGGTTTGCCCTTGTGTTTCTTCGCGTTCGGGGAGAAGGGGCTCGGCTTCGCTGTGTTCTTCTATCTAGTCTCAATCGTCCTCATGTTTACCGTTGGCGTCTTAGTGGTTTCTGGAAGTAGTTGTGGGTTGAGGCAGGGGTTGAAGAGTGTTGTACGCTTGCCCATCATTTACGCGATCTGTGCTGCGGCGGCAATCAAACTTAGCGGATTCACCATTCCGATGCCCATCATGCAAGCCGCGAATTTAACCAGTCAAGGCACAATTCCTGTTATGCTTATCTTATTGGGCATGGAGCTCGCTCGGTCCCGAGTGCAATGGTCAAGGTCCGAACGGTGGGGGTTGATCTCATTAAGTTCGGGGCTTAAACTTGCTTTTCCTGTTCTATTTGTTTGGCTCATTGATCAATGGGTTGGGCTTACCGGAGTAGCGGGAAAAGTCACAATTCTACAAGCCAGCATGCCGACGGCGGTATTCGTTGCGCTACTTACTATGAAATACGGAGGTGACTCGCGTTTCGCAGCCAGTACCGTACTGTTGTCCACGATCATTAGTATTGCGACATTGACGACTCTGTTATCCTTCATGATCTGATTTATACGCAAGCGTCACGACTAGGCGCAACGACTCCGTATGTCAGAGCTTACAGATCCTCTACTTGTAATCAACTTCAAGACTTACTTGGAATCCACTGGAAAACGAGCCGTTGAACTCTCGAAGAAGATAGAAACAGTTGGCAAGACTGAAGGAGTGAAGGTTGCAGTCGCCCCACAATTCTGTGACCTCGAAAAAGTCGCTACGAGCGTGAGTATCCCGGTTTATGCGCAACACGTCGACGCTGTGGCAGCAGGAGCATTCACCGGTCACGTGCTGCCAGAGTCCGTTAAAGCCACGGGTGCGGAGGGAACTCTGATAAACCACTCAGAACGACAAATCCTGCTGCGGGATATTGACAAAGTTGTTGAGCGTGCCCGCTCAGCTGGGCTAACGACCGTTGTATGTGCGGGAACTTCGAAACAGGCGGGAGCGGTCTCCAGCTTAGATGCAGACATGGTAGCAATTGAACCCCCAGAGCTCATTGGGTCGGGTCGTGCGGTGTCGAAGGAGAATCCTGAAATCATAAAGGATTCCGTGCGAAAAATTCGCATGGTCAATCAGAAAGTTCGGATTCTTTGCGGGGCAGGAATCACTACCGGGGACGATGTGTATGCGGCGTTACAACTTGGAAGCCAAGGGTTTTTGATAGCGAGCGGTGTTGTGAAGGCGCCGAAACCGGAGGATGTTATGGTTGACTTTTGTAGGGCAGTTCGTAGGTTCGTGCAGGGCGGAAGGGTTTAGCTACCATTTATAACCACTTGAAGATTTATTCGGCAGAAAGTATTCCCGTGGAATCAGATGAGCGAGTTCCGGAAAGTACTGGAAGAGAAGCGGTCGCTAGTCAACAAGCGCATCGATGAACTTCTTTCAACTGGATTCGAGCAGAGCGAAGCTAACGAACTCGTAAAGTACACTTTCCGGACCGGAGGCAAACGACTTCGCCCAGTCCTGGTTCTACTAGCCTCAGAGAGTGTTGGCGGAGATTCAAAACATGCTCTGGATGCGGCTGCAGCTATGGAGTTCGTACATGCAGCCTCACTAATCTTCGACGACCTGATCGATAAACATCGAATTCGCCGCAGTCTCCCAACCACGCAACACGCCTTCGCTGATGACAAAGCGATAAGCGCAGGTCTCTTCCTCGCCTCAAAGGGCGTGCAGATACTTTCCGAGTACAAGGACCCTCGTATAACTCGACTAGTGGGTTGGGGCTTGGTTGACTTAAGCAAGGGGGAGATTTTGGATACGTTAACTGAGCTGGCTATCGACGTTGAACACTACCTAAACATTGCAGATTTGAAGACAGCATCGCTCTTCAGCGCCGCTTCTGGTATCGGTGCAGTACTGGGTGGAGCGAACGCGCATGAGGTCGATTGCCTATACAATTACGGCAGGGCGGTTGGGATCGCCTTTCAAATCAAGGATGACATCCTCGACCAGTCGAGCGATCCGGAAAGGCGAGAGCGCGTAAACTTGGTCGTCATGCACTACTTGGATGAAGCGACGAGAAGAGATAGGATAAGTAACCTGCTTGAGAACTCAGAGAAAGCTGACAACCCTAACGTCCCGGAACTCTACGAGAAAGCGATGCAATTCGCATTGAAGAAATCTCAGGAACACGTTGAGAGAGCGAAAGCAGAACTCAAAGGCCTTCGAGATCCGGCGAAGAGCAAACTGCTAGAAGATTTCGCGGACTATTCTCTCGAACGAAACTTCTAGCCCTTAGGATTCGGTCAAGTAATTCGTTCCACACGTGCTGCACTTCCACTTCCAGAGTACCTTGTTGTCTTTGAAGACAAGTTCGGAATCTGCTGGTACCTGCTTCTTGCACTTTGTGCACCAAAAATGAGAGGTTCCTGCGGAGTGCCAAGCCAATATGGATGCCTTCAGTTCGTTAAGTGTTGTTATGAGGATTCTGTTTCTTCTTGCTTAAGAAAATGCCTGAGTCTTAAGATTGTGTGCAGAAATGAATGAGCATGATTTATATTGGGTGAATTTTAGTCTCAGGGTAACTCGCTTTAGCGTTTTGCAGGGACCAAACCTTGGCTCTGAACCCATGGGTCGTTATCGTAATCTGGGCTCTGCTGATTCTGCTCTTGACCGGTCCATTGCTCACTTTACCTTACTTGATGACGTTTCCTAAACGCAAGGAAGATCCGTTTCGGGATATGCCTTTCGAGTCGGGCCAGGTACCGCAGGGAGAGGCTAGGCATCGGTTGGCGATGCAGTACTACCCATACGTCCTAATGTTCGTAGTGTTCGATGTTGTGGGAATGTTTCTATTTGCTTGGGGAATCAGTTTTAGGGCCATTTCCGCATCCGCATCGTTCGTAGTTCTTCTCTTCCTCATACTCCTCGGCGCGCCACTGGGTTTCGCGCTTCGCCTCGCGCTTCGTAGGGAGAATTGGTAAAGTGGTTAACCTTCCCAATACCCCAGCCGACATAGTTCCCTTCATCATCTCAATCATAACCTCCCACACCTTCATCACCCTTGTAATCTTCCCCGGCATGATTCACCTGATGATAGTCAGCGCTTTCCTTACCTGGTACGAAAGGAAACTTTTGGCCAGAATCCAACTGAGAATTGGTCCCCTGTACGCGGGTGGCATTGGCGGAATATTACAACCTGTGGCTGACGGCGTGAAGCTGATTTTCAAGGAGGTTATTGTTCCTTACAAAGCAGACCGAACACTGTTCACTTGGATTCCGCTTGTGCTGATCTTTCTGGGCACGCTCCCCTTCGCAGTGATTCCATTCGGGGCGCACTGGGTGATTGCAAATCTTGATGTGGGGCTCGTATTTGTTTTTGCAACCACATCACTCTTCCCAAGTATGATAATCATATTCGCATGGGCTAGCAACAGTAAGTATCCGTTTATTGGAGGCCTTCGATCCCTTTTCCAACAAGTCGCTTACGAGATTCCGATGTGGATTTCGGCCCTTAGCGTCGTGATACTGGCCGGCTCGGTCAACCTAGTCGACATAGTCAAAGCGCAATCTAAGATCTGGTTCATCGTACCTGCCTTCCTCTCCTTCATCGTCTTCTTCATCTGCATCATGGCTGAGCTCGAACGATTACCTTTCGACCTACCTGAAGCTGAGCCTGAGCTTGTGGCTGGATGGTATACGGAAGCAAGTGGTGCCATCTTCATGGCCCTCTTCTTAGCTCTCTACTTGAAACTGTACATGATGTCGGCGCTCACAACTGTCCTCTTCTTGGGCGGATGGTGGGGTCCGGGATTTTTACCCCAACCGGTCTGGACGATTCTAAAAGCTATGGTTGTTGCTACGGCCATCATAATCCCACGTGGTATCTATCCAAGAATTCGAGTTGATATGCTCATTAGAATCGGTTGGACGCGGTTACTGCTCATCGCGCTTGCAAACGTGTTCATCACCGTACTAGTTGTGAACTCTGGATTATTGACGGCGTGGGGTCTCTGATATGGAGGTATCATTAGCCGTTCCACCAGACGCCGTGTTCATCGTGTTGACGGTAATCACCCTGCTCGCTGCGATTCTAGCGTTACAGGCGAAGGAGTTGATTTACGGAGCGATCGCGCTAGGCGTTAGTTTCATCGGAATCGCAGGATTCTTCATTCTCCTCGACGCCCCATACTTGGCGATGCTTCAGATCGCAATCTATGTCGGAGCAGTAGTGGTCTTGATCCTGTTCACGATCATGCTCGTACGACGAGACGTTGGAGAGGAGGTTGTAGAGCGAGGTGAGCGCGGGGAGAGCGCCGCAGGATTGTGGATTGCTGGACTACTGGCCGTTGCAATCGCAGGCGTCGCCGCATTAGCCGGACCAAATCTAGCATCGTCGCCTCCACCGGGAGTATTGTCAGTTTCCGATCTGGGGCCTGTACTCGTTACTGAGTATCCAGTACCGCTCATCATACTGGCGCTGCTACTCTCTGCTGCGTTACTCGGGGCGTTGATGCTTGCAAAAGTGGAGCGGTAAACATGGTAGCTCTAGTTAGTTACATCATAGTGTCCGCCGCACTACTTGGAATAGGGATCTATGGACTTAGCGTGAAGAGAAACGCGATCCGCATACTGTTCGCCGTGGAAATAATCGTAAACGCAGCCAACATCAACTTCGCAGCCTTCACCCGGTACCTTAATCCTCCAGGCGTCACCGGTCAGGTAATCGTGTTCTATTCGATTGCGGCGTCAGCGATGGAAGCAGCTGTAGGCCTTGCGCTAATTCTGGTCGCCTTTAGGCTGAACTCATCGATCGACGTCAGAAAAATGGACAAGCTCAAAGGGTGAGTCACATTTGCCCGAACTGCTCCTTCAAATCCTCCTAGTCCCAATCGCATTCATCTTCCTCGCATACGTTGCAGGCTTGAGGTGGGGAGCGAAGGCTGGATGGATATCTTGCATAGCCCTAGCATACTCTACCGTACTCACGTTAATATCCGGATGGGAGGGTGGGGTACAGGAGTTCTACAATTGGAAGCCGATCGGGTTTTTCGGTTTCAACGCTGATGGTTTGAGCGTTCCGATTCTTTTCACGATCGCTCTTCTTTGCACTCTCATGTCCGTGTATTCAATTCCCTACATGCAGCACATAATCGGCGATGACAAGAAACAATTCGGCCTTTACAACGCCCTGCTCTTGCTTTACTCTGTTGGTATGATGGGTGCCGTCCTAGCAACGAACTTGATTGAATTCTACCTCTTCTTCGAACTCATGCTAATCCCATCATACTTCCTAATCGCAAAGTGGGGTTACGGAGATAGGGACCGCATTTCATTCATGTACTTCATGTGGACTCACATCGGAGCGTTGGCGTTTCTAGCAGGCATTCTATCGGTGGGCTACCTTACCGGCAGTTTCGACCTAGCAACAATTGTTACAGAAACGATACCCGCCAACCTTCGAATATGGATCGTTCTCTTGATGGTCGTTGGACTCATGGTCAAAATGGCTACGTTCGGTCTACACATTTGGCTTCCGTACGCGCACGCTGAAGCGCCAACTCCAATCAGTGCACTCCTTTCTCCCGCAATGATCGGCATCGGCGGGTACGCGATCGTTAGGATTGTGATGACAATCCTGCCCACCGCATTTCAGGAAGTTTCGCTAGCTCTGACCGTTTGGGCTGTCGTGACCATGTTCTATGGCGGCGCAATGGCTCTAGTGCAGGATGATATCAAACGGTTGCTGGCATACTCAAGCGTCAGCCAAATGGGCTACGTTCTTCTCGGAATTGCTTCCGTGCAAGTGCTCGGGGTCTCAGGGTCAATGTTTCAGTATGTGACTCATGGTTTGGGTAAGGGAATTCTCTTCATGGTGGCCGGCGCCATAATCCTGCAAACACATGGCCTTAGGAGCATAAGTAAGATGGGGGGTCTGGCGTCAAAAATGCCCATCACAGCAACAGCAGCACTAATCGGCTTTCTAACAATAATGGGTGTCCCTCCAACAAGCGGCTTCATCTCGGAATTCCTCATCTTTCTAGGCAGTTTCAAGGCAGCCTTCGCAACCGGCTCGATGTTGAGACTCGGGCTATCCATACTCGGTGTAATCTCAACGGTCCTAACGGCGGGCTATTCACTTTGGGCTGCGAAACGCATATTCTTCGGCAAACTCCCGAGCGAACTGAGTCATGTAACTGAACCCCCAATAACAGTAACTGTACCTCTGCTAATCCTTTCAGCTATTGCTGTACTAATCGGGATTTTCCCAGACCTCGTGGAAGGCCTGCTACTTCCGGCAGTAAAGGTGATTGTTGGGGGTTAGTTGTTGTTCGAAATCTTTGGTTGGTTAACCTTTGCCTTCCCCTTCCTCGGCGCCCTCTTAACACCTGCACTAGCAGCTGTCCATCCTAAACTACGGGACTACGGAGCCGTTGCATTTTCCTTCTTGGGAGCAGTTTCCGCGGGACTCTTGCTAACACAAATTGGAGCAGGCCAAGCACAGGATCTTCAGATGAGTTGGATCACGAGCTTGGGCATCAACGCCGGAGTTCTACTTGACCCGCTCAGCGTGATCATGGCAAATGTTGTTGAATGGGTCAGTTTTCTCATCATGGTTTACAGCATAGCCTACATGCGTGGAGATGAGGGATTAACCCGATACTGGTTTTTCATGAACCTCTTCATCGGAAGCATGCTCCTCCTTGTCATGTCTGACAACCTACTCCAACTATTCTTCGGATGGGAAGGCGTCGGGCTTTGCTCTTATGCCCTGATTGGACACTGGTACACTGACCCGATCGATAAGTGGGTGGGCACAGTCGGAGACAAGTCGCTTAATGTACCGATGGCTTACTCGCCCAGTCACGCCGGCATGAAAGCACTCATAGTAACTCGGGTTGGCGATATTGGGCTACTGATTGCAATTTTCATGATTTACGCGTACTCGGGCACTCTGAATTTCGTACAACTGACCAAGAATGTTTCATGGGCACTTCCACTCAGTCAACTTGGTCTTCTGGTTCCGGTGGCAATACTCTTCTTCTGGGGTCCAATTGGAAAGTCAGCGCAGTTCCCGCTTCACGAGTGGTTGCCCGACGCCATGGCTGGCCCAACATCAGTATCAGCGCTAATTCACGCTGCAACCATGGTCACGGCAGGAGTCTATCTAGCTGGCAGGGCTGGACCAATGTTCTACAACATTGTTCTCCAATACGCCCAACCCACGCTATTTTTTGACGCCGTTGCATGGGTTGGAGCTTTCACTTGTTTCATGGCCGCTACGCAAGCAGTTGTCTCGAAGGAGTTGAAGAAACTTCTAGCTTATTCAACGATCTCCCAAATTGGATACATGATGCTTGGAATCGGCGCCGGAGGTCTAGCATCGCAGTTTGTAGTAGGCCTCACAGCAGGGATCTTTCATCTGATGACTCACGCGCTCTTCAAGGCCGCTGCCTTCCTAGCCGCGGGAGCAATTCTTCATGCTGTGGAGTCAAGGTTCATGGGTGATATGGGTGGGCTTCGAAATTCGATGAAGATTACATTCATTTCAATGGTAATTTCATTGCTTGCACTTTCAGGTGTGCCGCCCCTGAGCGGCTTTTGGAGTAAAGATGCTGTAATAACAGCCACCGTCTTAACCGGTCAACTTCCACTGCTTTTGCTAGCGTGGGCCACCGTAGCCCTTACCTTCCTCTACAGCCTCAAAGTCATCGGCTTAGTTTTCTTGGCTCCCCCAAGCGCGCACGTAAGGAAGTTGGAGGAAGAGGGGCATCACGTTCACGAAGCTCCAGCGCTAATGTGGGTTCCCTATCTAATCCTGACAATAGGGACGATTGCAATCGGCCTCGCGGGCCCCTTTATTGAATCAATGCTCTCACATGCCTTTGCAACAACCACTACCCCAATCTCCGCTCCAATACCAGAACTCAACCCGATGGTGGAGCAGAACGCCAACATCATCGCTAGCGTCGGATCCCTAATCATGCTCGCAGTGGGGGGGGCTTTTGGTTACTTAATCTACATCTCAGGCAGACTCAAACCAACTTCAATCATAGGAGACAAAGGATTCGGGCGGAGCCTCTACAACTTTCTGTGGAATCGATGGTACATCAATCCGATCTACTATCGAACCTTCGTTTACGGAACCATATCCGTGGCTGAAGCATTCAAGAATACGCTTGAGTCTGGGTTTTTCGATAAGATAAGCGGCGCTGTCGCCCAGGCATCAGTTGCTATCTCGAAAGGCGGAGAGGGGTTGGACGTTGGGATTGTGGATGGCTGGTTCAATTGGACTGCGGGTTTGGGGAGGAAATTCTCTTCAAGCCTCAAGCGAATTCAGACGGGCATCCCGCAGGAATACGTAACCATCTTCGCTCTTGGTTTATTCGCGTTGATCGTAGTCGTGCTATTCTTGCTAACTTGAGGTACTCGACTTGCTGCTTTCCATCCTAGTGTTCGGCCCAATCACAGGAGCCATCCTCGTATATTTTGCTGGTTATGTTGACGACAGAGCTTCGAAAGCGCTAACGATCATAATCTCTGCTGCAACCGTCGGTCTTTCCTTATACGTTCTTTTCGGATTAAATTGGAGTGTTCAAGGTTTTCAATTGCAGGAGAGTTATGATTGGGCGAGAGACTTTGGGCTTACGTACATTGTTGGGATTGATGGTATCAGTGTTCCTTTTCTTGTCATCTCCAGTTTCCTCACAACTCTATCCGCAGCGGGATCTTGGGGACAGATTACTACTAGAGTGAAAGAATACAACGCACTGCTCCTACTCTTCGAGGGTGCAATGATTGGAGTGTTCACATCCCTTAACCTAATCGCATTCTACGTTTTCTGGGAAATCGTTCTGGTTGTTATGTTCTTTTTCATTGGTGTCTGGGGCGGACCACATAGGAAGTATGCGGCCATGAAATTTCTCATAATGACTCACGTTGGCGGAGTTCTGATGCTTCTAAGCTTCATTGCCCTGTACACGTTTTCAAATCCGCACACGTTCAACTTCATAGACCTAGTTAATCTCCCACTTCTTTTGCCAATTCAAATCCTAATCTCACTGGGGCTCTTCATCGGTTTTGGTGTGAAACTCCCAATAGTGCCTCTACACACTTGGCTTCCACCCGCCTACGCCGAGGCTCCTAGTCCAGTCAGCGTTCTTCTGGCAGGAGTGTTAGGGAGTATGGGAGGTTACGGTTTCATACGAATGAATCTCTTCCTTATGCCCGAGGCGTCCCGGTTTCTAGCCCCCGTTTTCATGGGTTTCGGTCTTCTCACGATGTTTTATGGTGCCATTGTTGCGATGGTTCAGCAGGATTTCAAGCGGCTGGTCGCCTTCACCAGCATCAATCACATGGGTTACGTCCTACTCGGCACTTTTGCCCTGACAACTACCGGTATCAGTAACGCTGTCTTTCAAATGTTCAATCATGCCTGCGTTATCGGCTGCCTTTTCCTAATGTCAGGGGTAATTCATGAGCGCATGGGCACACGTACGATAAAGGAGCTACGAGGGTTAAGCAGTGCGATGCCGAAACTTAGTTTCCTGTTAGTGTTGGCGTCACTGGGAGCGATGGGCTTTCCAGGGTTCAGCAACTTCATCAGCGAATACTACATACTTCTGGCAGGCATTTCTGTTAATTTCATTTACGCTATTGCCCTTGCAGTTCCGGCGATCACTGCAGGGTACCTTGT
>Ga0335078_10009968_pt1 | contig 14066 bp, 12 predicted proteins | sample Lox_Sample_32_FD_206711 | JGI IMG/M metagenome (GOLD analysis project Ga0335078, IMG submission 206711) | Soil microbial communities from Loxahatchee National Wildlife Refuge, Florida, United States - Lox_Sample_3.2 | ecosystem: Environmental > Terrestrial > Soil > Wetlands | place: USA...
GATGTTGCCGGAAGCGGCGAAGCCCAGGCCGCCCACCAGCCCCGCGAAGGCGTCGGAGATGACGTCGCCGAAGAGGTTGCTGGCCACCACCACGCCATAGTCCTCCGGGTTCTTGGTCAGCCACATCATTTGAGCATCGATGTTCGTGGACCACAGCGCAATCTCCGGATACTGATTCTGTACCTGTTTGGCCACTTCCTCCATCAGCCCGGAAGTCTCGCGCAGCACATTAGGCTTCTCACACAGCGTGACCGACTTACAGCCATGCTGGCGCGCGTACTGAAAAGCCGCCTCGACGATGCGCCGCGCCGCGGACCGGGTGACCACCCGAACGGAGATGGCCATGTCTTGCCCCGGGGTCCCGGCAAACGGCCTGAACTTGGGATGGGTCGCCAAGGCCTCGCGGACTTTTTCCGGCGGGTTCGTCCATTCCACGCCGGCGTAGAGTCCCTCGGTGTTCTGCCGAAAGACCACGGTCCGCACCTGCGGCTCCTCGAAACCCCCGTCGGACTTGTCGGCCTTCTTGCGGATGAAGTTCAGCGGATTGCCGGGGAAGCCGATGCAAGGCCGCACGCAGATATCGAGGTTGAAAAGTTGGCGCATGGAGACGATAGGGCTGAAGTAGGAGAATCCCTTGCCCCGCAGTTCCGGCTTCAACTCCGCCTCGGCTTCCTTCTTGGGCTTCGAGGTGATCGCCCCAAATAGCCCCAGCTTGTGCTTGGCCAGGAGGTCGACGGTGCGTTCTGGCAGCGCGTTGCCTTCGTTCCTCCAGCACTTCCAACCAATGTCAGCATGAACGTATTCGGCGTCGAGGCCGATCGCGTCGAGGACGCGCAGGGCCTCAGGAAGTACCTGGTTGCCGATGCCGTCTCCAGGCATGGTAACGATGGTGTAGTGTGGCATAGATCGATTCTCCCAAAAACCCAAACCGGCGCAGGCCTAGTCTAGCCCAGCACGCGCTGCCTCATAGCCGCTGGTAATCAGGCGAAGCGATCAGCAAGATTACGCCTTCGACGAGGATTCTTGGAACGGCTGCCCTTCGCCAGGGCGCCGGCGAGTTGCTCCCTTTTCCTCGGATTCGAGTGCGTCGCGGATATTCTCCAAGAACCGAGCCACCTTGTAGGCTTTGTCAACGTCCTCAGCATTCAGGATCAGAGGGCGAACGGGATGCATGATGCGGTTGCGAAAGTCCGGCACTGGTCCGATCTCACTGTCGATTTCTCGACGCCTTTTGAAGCCCAAACGGACTCGCAAGGCTTCGTATTTCGCTACGATCGTCAGCAACTGTGTTAGCGTAAGAGAGGCAAGAGGGCCGATGTTAACGTTACGCTTCTTGGACAACTCCCAATAACCCAGAGCTCGTACCTGATGCTCTTCGGTCAGCAGAGGGAGCCACTCCCACGGATCATGAACCTCCCTCTCAATCAACCGAGCAAGAAGTGCCTCGGCCTCCGAGAGAAGCCTGTACAGTATGGCGCGGATCTCGTGTCGGTTCAGATCCGACCTCGTGAAGAGCCCTAATAGGAACTCGACATGCCCATGCTCCGTTGCGTCCGACTCCCGTATTACAACGATCGCAGGCTGACTGCGCAACCGGTCAAGCAGCTGATATATGTCTCCGTTGATATTAAAGCAGAGAACTTTGGCTTCGTCTCTGACATTGGGGTCGTCTCCGTTCAGTGGGGCGCCCTTATCGTAGAGACTCCTCAGGTAATCCGTAGAGGCGAGGCCCCAGAACCTTCCCGCGGCACGGTCGTAGACTGGTGCTTGGTCATATGCTTTCTGATTGAGAGCATCGAGTGCGGTTTCGGAGATCGGTCCTGGCACTACGCACTCACAATCCGTCAAGCGGACACAAATATCCTCGTACGGCACCGACTCTTCCGGTCGGAACGCCCTTGCCTTCGGCTCTTCGGAGTCTGTCATCGCTTCAGCATCACCTGGCAACACGCTGTACACGGGCCGCATCATCCGGGGCGGCGCATCTCCTCGTCAATCGGTTCAAAGCTGATGAGCAACCCCATGCGGTTTTTCTTCCAGACGCTCCAGCGTCCCCGCTACGCCTGCTCGCCGGCTTATATCACCACCGTGCTGTGACTTTCCGGTTTCGCGACATTTCGTCTTTCAGCTAACTCTTCCTTAGTACTGACCACCTTCTCGATTAAAGTCCGATTTACCACAGATTTTGCAAACGTTCTTGGTCGCTCTCATCCACCCGGTCTTGCCGGATTTCTCAGATACGGTATGTCGATGCGCAGTTTCGCGGCAACACTGAGGACAACGCTGTATGTAATTCTCATCCACATAAACGTCGCACCCAGCCTCTCGGTAGGTATATTTGCCGTCGAGAGGAGCCCGGCAACCGCAACGAGGACAACGCTTTGCTTCTCCGCTGATTCGCACTTTGCATTCTCGGCAGTTGATGAGCACTACCTCGCCTCCTTCTGCCTCCCTAAAGGAGCGGCGAATTGCAACCGGTGTTCCTTGGTCGAAAAGGATCAGCATTAATGGGCGTGGGTTGGGGCTTCCAGGCTGCGAGCGGCGAAGTCCAAAACCGCCTTTACCTGCTCGCGTGTGAGCCCGTCGTACATCTCGACGAGTTCGTCAATGGTCATTCCCTCTTCCAGATTCTCGAAGACCGTTGCCACCGGCATGCGTGTGCCACGGAAAACCCATGCACCGCTCACCTTTCCGGGCACGCTTTCCACTGCCGGACATTGTGACCAGTCAAGCCCTACCATGATGATTCTCCTGGGAATCATTATACCCTAGCCTTACTGGGCATAGGCGTTTCTCCAAAAGCTGCGTGGGCGGGAAAGTTCAGCCCAGGGCGCAAGGCGATTCGTTCAGGTCGATCCCGGCAAGCACGGGAAGAGGATGTGCCAGCCGCAGGCCAAGCAAAATCCAGTGGCACTCCTCCCGTAAGCTCGAGTGACGAACTTATCGTATGATAAACTGAGGACAGATGGCGACACGACTCACGGACACTTCGAGGGACGCCGAGCGCGTACAAATCGAAATCCTGCGCTCCATGCCTTCGTGGCGAAAATTCCAGTTGTGGAATGACCTGAATATGGCGATGCGTCAGGTGGCGTTGGCAGGTCTCCGCGACCGATTCCCCTCCGCCACCCCACAAGAACTGCGCCGGCGGCTGGCGACAATTCTCTTGGGGCCGGAATTAGCCACCCAAGCGTACGGTTCTGAATCCGATCCCCCCACCATCAGGTAGACGAATGGAGATTCTTGAGGTCCTCCAACGGGTAATTTCTAAACTGGAGGAGTTGAGGATTCCTTACATGGTAAGCGGGTCCGCGGCGAGTTCCTTTCATGCCTTCGTGCGAACCACCCAGGATGGGGATATGGTCGTGGCCCTTGGTGCAGATCAAGACGAGAAGTTCGCCTCTGCTTTCGCGCCTGAGTTCTATCTGGATCGGGCGTCAATCCACCGTGCTGTGGAAATGGGCGGCTCATTCAACCTCATTCATTTCGAATCCTCCCTCAAAATAGATTTCTTCCCGCTGCGGAAAAGGAGCTTCAGCCAACAGGAATTCTCCCGCCGTCAACCTCGACTCCTTCTGAAAGAATCGATTGCACCTGCGTACGTTGCAACGGCGGAGGACACCATCCTATCCAAGCTGGAGTGGTTTCGCGTGGGAGGTGAAGTCTCTGAGAATCAGTGGAAGGACGTGGTGGGTATCTTCAAGGTGCAGGCCGACAGCTTGGACTTGGCGTATTTGCATGAGTGGGCTCGCGAGTTGCATGTCGAGGACCTGCTCGAAAAGGCCTTCCAAGAGGCCAACCTATAAGGCGGGGTCGCCGATTTCCGAGGGGTCTTCTCCTTCTTACGGTAGCAATCATATCGCCTTCAGCGCAGCCCAAATACTCGGTCTGTCAAAATGGCGCCGTTAGGTGTCAAACTGGTATGTCAGGGTACGGGATAGTGCTCTGCAACCGCACGCGGGTTAAGCGTCAAACCCCACTAACTCAACCCCAACCGTTTTGATACCAGATTCTCCACTCCCCGCGCAATCACCAGCGACTGCGGCACCGTGCCCAGCGGCGGAAAGTGGAACGATTCTCCGCGATAGCGCACGGTCCCCGTAGTGAAATCGATGTATACCTCATCGCCGGGGATGATGGTGCGGTCGGTCTTTAAGCAATCGGCAAAGTGCTCGCGAAGGCGCCCGACTAGCGCGGGAATCTCCACGCACAGGAAACCGTTGTTGAAGGCGTTGCGCAGGTACGTCTGCGAGAAACTGCCGGCGATGACCAGCGGGATGCCTTTGGCGGCAAGTGCGGTGACGGCTTGCTCGCGGCTGGAGCCGGTGCCGAAGTTGAACCCGCCCACTAGCACGTCGCCCGCCCGCGCCAGACCCGCAAACTGCGGGTCGTAGTTCCCCATCACCACCTCGGCCATCATCTCGCGCGTCATGTCGTCGCGATACGTGTAATCCTTGCCGTAGATGCCGTCGGTGTTCAGGTTGTCGGGCGGCAGAAAAACCAGGCGCCCGCGCAGTTCGCGGGGAAAGCCGGGCAGGATCTCCACGGTCTCCTCCGGGCGGTCCAGGCCAGTTGGGCCCACGGGGGCTACCAGTTCCGTGCAGTGCCGCGTGGGTGTTCCCGCCACAGTCTGGTTTGGTCCGCAGATGTAGCCGGCAACGGCTGACGCAGCCACCACGGCCGGGCTGGCGAGATAGCACTGAGCGTCGCGCGAGCCCATGCGTCCTTTGAAGTTGCGGTTGGTGGCGGAGATGCCGACCTCGCCCGGTTCGAGCAGCCCAGTGCCCAGACCAATGCACGGACCGCAGCCGGCGGGCAGCGTTATCGCGCCTGCATCGAGCAGCGTCTGCCAGATGCCGTGCCGTTCGACTTGCTCTTGGACCGCGCGGCTGGCCGGAGCCAGGTAAAACCTCACTGTGGGCGCAATGCGCTTCCCGGCCAACACCTGCGCCGCCGCCGCCAGGTCTTCCAAGCGTGAGTTGACACAGGAAACCAGGTAGGCCTTCTGAATCGCGACGCGCTTGGGCTCGATTTCGGCCAGCGAGGCCATCACCTGAACCGTGTCGGGTCCGGAGACTTGGGGAGCTACTTCGCTGAGATCTAGCACGATGCGCGCCGCATAGGCGGCGTCGGGATCGGGCGCAGGTGGGTTCACTGCCCACGCTGCCAGATCCTCGTCGCGAATCCGTTCAACGCCCTGCGCCTTCAGTTCGTCTTGCCGCTCGTTCAGGTAAGCGATCGTCCGCTCGTCAACCGGGAACCAGCCGACCAGCGTGCCCCATTCAGTGGTCATGTTGGAGATACTCAGACGTTCGTCCATGGTCAGGGTGGCGACGCCGGGTCCGCTGAACTCCACGGCGGCGTTGAGCACTTCGTCGTGGTTATAGAGCCCGCAGAGGCTGATGATGACGTCTTTGCCCGTCGAGCCCGGCGGCAGCTTTCCTTCCAACACCACCTGGATGCTGCGTGGGATCTGCCACCAGAATTCGCCCGTGGCCCAGATGGCGGCGGCGTCCGTGCGAACCACCGGCGTGCCAATCGCGCCCAGCGCGCCGTACATGTTGGAGTGCGAGTCCGAAGCCACCACGAACGAGCCCGGCGCGACGTAGCCCTTTTCCACCATGATCTGGTGGCCGATGCCCGTACCGGCCGGATAAAAGTCCACGCCTTGCTCGCGCGCAAAGGCCTCGATGGCGCGGTACTTTTTGAGATTGTCCTCTGCCTGGTTCTGAATGTCGTGATCAAGCGCGAACACGGGCTGGCGGGGGTCCCTGATGCGCCTAGCGCCAATGGCCTTGAACTTCTTCATCACCGGCGACGTGTTGTCGTGGGTCATCACGTGGCGCGGCCGGATGGAGACAAAGTCGCCGGTTCGCAAAGGTCGCTTGGGACCCTCCGCCATATGGGCTTGGGCGATCTTTTCGACGATGGTCTGCCCCATGTTCAAGCTCCGTAGGGGTACGGCTTGCCGTACCCTCATTCCGTCTTGCTGCCAGGTGGGTAGGGCAAGCCCTACCCCTACCCGATTTCCGCAGTTAACATCTGCATCAACTCGGTGACTGACGCCAGCATCTCCAGCCCCCACACCGTGTCGATCACCTTCCGGCGCGCCGACGGGGAGAGCACGGGTTCGGCCAGCGCCTCGAACTTCTCTTCCACCTCACGGTCGGTGAGCGGATTGCGCGGGTCGCCCTTGGGGTAATCCAACTGGCGCGTAAGCTCGCAGCCATCGGTGGTGCGGATGGTGACGATCACCCGCTGAAGGGCCGGGAACACTTTCTCGATCGCCGGGTCGGCCACCACTTCGATCTTTTTGAGTTGGGCGCGAATGGCCGGGTCCATGATCTTCTCGGGCGTGAACTGGAGCGGCGTCACCTGCCGGTCCACCAGCGCCGCGGCGATGACGTAAGGCAGCGAATGGTCCGCCGTCTCCTTGCTGCGCGGGTCGTACTTGCTGGGATCGGCGAGGATGTCCGCAGCGCGCGCCAGCGAGCGGATGTGGACCTTCTCCACCTGCTCCGGCCTGAGGTCATGCTGCTTCACCAGGTCGAGCACAGCCGAAATGGGCGTATGGGTGAGCGCCTCGGTCGGGAAGGCCTTCATGCCGGATTGAGTGATACGCCAGGAATCGCCCAGCCCGTCGGTAAGAACAGTGAGCTTCCATTCCGGGCCGAAGCAGTGGGCGAGGCCTTCTTTGCCATCGACCACGTGCTCGGGGCCGGTGTAGCCTTTTTCCGCCAGCAACGCGGCGAAGACGCCGCTTTGAGTGGCCATCGGGTCCACGGTGTTCTTCATCATGGTAAGCTTGCCCGCGGTCACCGCGCCCAAAGTAGCATGGCGGCTGGCCGAGATGCCGATGGCGTGCTGGATTTGCTCCCAACCCAGATGCAGCGCGCGCCCCGCGACGATGGGCGAGACGAAAGCGGTCAGGGTAGCGTGATGCCAGCCTCGCTCCCGGATGCCGGGAAAGGCGGCTTCGCAGAAGCGCATCTCAAACTCGTGACCCAGCACCAGGCCGACCATCAGCTCGCGCCCATCACTCTGCGCGCGCTCACAGCAAGCCAGTGCGGCCGGAAAGAGGTCGGAGGGATGCGACGGGTCCTGCTTCCAATAGATGTCGTTGTAGTCCATCACGCGGATCATCAGCGCGTTGGCGAGGGAGGCCGAGACAGGGTCGGTCCGGCTGCCGGACCCGATCACCGTCGCGGGCCCCGAACCAGCGATCTCCTTCAGCACCGAGAGGGCGATGCCCACGTCGTGCTGGCGGTAGCCGCCCAGCGCGCACCCCAGCGAGTCAAGCAGAAAGCGCTTGGCCTGGTAGACGGCTTCAGGCGAAAGCTGTTCGAAAGTCAGGCTGGCTGCCCACTGGGACATCTTGGCGGTGATAGTTGGTAGCATAACTTGTTATAAGGAGGGAGTCGGGAGTAGGGAGTCGGCAGTAGGGAACGAGGTGCTCCTTGGAAGAGCCCTTTCTCTTACTCCCGACTCCCTACTCTTTATTCCCTACTCCCTACTTCCTCTTGAATGGCAGGTAACTCATAAAGTCTGCGTGGTGCACGATTGTCGCCTCCGTGCTGCGTTTCACCAGGTCTCCTTCCGCGGCGTGAGCGGCGATGATGTGGCAGACCCGGTCAGGAACGCCGCACTCCATGGCCAAGACCACGCCTGTGAAGGGATGGCGCAGGAATTCGCCGCGCTCACTTTGCCGAGTCTTGCCGTCCACGTTCTCATACTCCAAAAGCTTGCCTACATCGGCCAGGATGGCGCCAGCGATCACGGTGTCCATGTCGATGGCGAGCGCGCGACCCATGAATTCGCGCATCGATTCGGCCGCCCGGCGCGCAATGTGCACCACACAGCGCTTGTGCTCCATGAAGGTAATCGGGCAATTGGGAACCAGCAGGGTGAAAGGAATATGATGCAGATCCTCCGGGCTCAAGGGGCTCAACTCGAAGGCTCGGACCCAAGTCCGCGTGACTCGTTCCCGCAAATCCGCATCCTCAATCCACTCGAGTTCCGGCCAAAGCTGCTTTATCGTCTCGTTCATGCTGTACCCTGGCGCCGCTGTGCAGACGGGTTCTCGTCGCGCAGCCACCCGATCCAGCCTCGCACGAATGCGTCTCCCCGGCTGTGACGCCGCTCACACTCAGGTCCGAGGCGTACCACCGTCGCGGGCGGTAGACGCGGTAGACGCGATGAACTGGACATCGGCGGTCGAAATTGACTAGACTCTTCTGGTCGGGATCTCCAAATTTGGCCGGGGGTGTTTATGGCGCATTGCCCAGACTGCGAGACCGAGATCGACATCGATGAGGACGAGGTCAAGGAAGGCCAGACCGTCGATTGCCCGGAATGCGGCGCAGCGCTGGAGGTAGTCAGCACGAATCCTCTCGAGTTGGATAAGATCTCTTCGGAAGAAGAGGAGGACGAGGAGTGGTAGTGGGGCAGGTCCGCATGGCGATCGTGATGCCACATTCGGCTTCGCGTCCCTCCCGGCGATGGAGTGCCGGAGCAGGGATGTGCCCGCTCATGCTGGCGGCGCTGATTTCCTTGGTCCCGCTGGTAGCCTCGCCGGCCGGCGCGAAACAAAAGAAGCCGGTGACCCGGACCATCACGGGCGTGGTGCTCGATCCGGCCAACAACGGAATTGCCGGGGCCACGGTTGAGTTGACCGACCTGCGGACGAGCAAGACGGTCGAGATCTACAGCGAGCAAGGAGGTCGCTATGAGTTTGACAACCTGAAGCCGGAGGATGACTACCAGGTTCGAGCGCGCTACAAGCAGCAGCCCTCGGAAGTCCGCAAAGTGACCAGCCTCATCGGAGAGATGAAGGTGGTGATCAATCTCCACATTCCACCGCCCGCGTCCGAATAGCTTGAATTCGTTTCACGACTGCACCGACCCCACCGTATCAACACTCGTCTGCGGTCCGCCGCCGGACATGTCGCCCGGCACGATGACCCGCAGCGCGCGCGGCGCCACCTCGATCGTGGCCGGCAGTTCCTGGATGAACTCCCCGTCGCCGAAAAGCTCCAGGCGCGATGCGGACTGCATGGTGATGGTGCGCGCCTGAAAGTAACGAATGCGCGGGTGCGCCAAATGCTGGCCGCGATAGGCGCGCGGCACCCACCGGAGCAACTCGGGCTTGGTCATGCGAGGCACAATGCACACGTCGAGCAGGCCATCATCCACGCGCGCGCGCGGCGTCAGCTTCAGCCCGCCCCCGTACGAGATGCTGTTGCCGACCACCGCGAACATCACTTCGCCGGAAAAGCACTCACCGTCCGAGCGCAGTTCGAGGGGTTGGGGGCGGAAGGGCCCGATGCAGCGAAGGATCGACCACGCGTATGCAAGCGAGCCGTGCACGTGGCGCACGCGATCGTTAGCGAAGCGGTTCACCATGGAATCGAACCCCACGCCGGCGATACACCCGTAGACCTTCGAGCCCACCCGCGCCAGATCAATCCAAACGGAACGCCCACCCAGAAGGGTAGCGCCGGCGCCAAGGGCATCCACCGAAATGCCCAGGCCGTTCGCGAAGTCGTTTCCGGACCCGAGCGACAGCACGCCCAGCGGCACGTCGCTCCCCCAAAGGCCGTTTAAGACGTAGTGATGGGTACCGTCGCCTCCCGCTGAGACCACCATGTCCGGCTTCTCGTCGCGCGCCTGCCGGGCGAGTTCGACCAGGTGACCAGCGCTCGAGCTTTCGCGGATCTCCGGGACCACACCACCCCGGCGCAACACCTCCAGAGCCTTGGCCAGGCGTCCCCTCGCCTTACCGCGCCCCGCCGCCGGGTTCAGAAGCAGGATGACCTTCATGAAGAAGGAATGATGAATGCGGAATGATGAAATGAAGATTAGCCGCTCATCATCATTCATCTCTCGTCGCTCACCGCTCTTCTCTCAGCGCCTGTCTTAACCGCGTCCTTCAGATATTAGTCCGGCGAAGATGGCGCAAAGCGTCGACGTCACGCGCGACGGACGGCCATCACCGTGAGGTCGTCCAGCGCCGGGGTGCCAGCGCGGAAGTCCGCCAAGTCCTGCATGGTGTTGCGGACCAGCGCCTCGAGCGGGAGCGCCCGGCCCTCGGCCACGACGCGGGCCAGGCGCTCGTCTCCGTATTCCTGGTGACTGGCCGACCGTGATTCCGAAACGCCGTCGGTGTAAAGGAACAGCGTGTCGCCGGGCGCGAGCGACATCCGCCGGGCGGAATAGCTGCCATCGCAAAACATGCCCAGCGGAAGACCGGTAGCCTCGAGGTGGGTCACCTCGTGGCCGCGAAGCAGCAGCGGCGGACAATGCCCGGCATTGCAAATCTCGACTTCGCCGGAGGCTGCGGCCCGTCCGCACACGAGCGTGGCAAAGTGCGGGGACATGGTGGTCTCGCAGAAAACCCGGCCGGCTTGCTGCACCAGTTCGTGGACCGGCAGACCGGCCGCCATCAGGGTGCGGAAAATAGCGTGGAGGTGCGCCATCAGCAGGGACGCGGCAACGCCCTTGCCCGACGCGTCGCCGAGGACGAAGAACAGGCCATCGCCGTCCGAATTGCGCGTGATGACGTCGCAGTAATCACCGCTCACCGGGCCCAACGGTTGGTAGTGATAGGCTACCTCCCACCCGTGGTGCTTCAGCCCCTGCCGGGGCAGCAGCTCCCGCTGCATCTGGGCCGCAAGCTCCAGATCCTGCTCCAGCGCGCGCTGCTGCTCGCGTGACAGGTGGTCCAGGCAGTAGCGCACCAAGGGATCAGCAATCAGACGCTCGGTTTCGACCGTTTCGTGGCAGACCTCGCAGAATCCGTAGGTGCCATTCTCCATGCGTTCGAGGGCGGAATCCACTTCGCTGAGCAGCTCCAGCAGGGTGTCGCCCGCCCTCGTGGTGGCGATCGCGGATTGCAGCCGCTCGCGCCGGTGGACCAGTTGGTCGCGCAGGAAAGTCTGGGTCATCTCAGCCATCGTCGTCTCCCCGCCAACACTGAAGGAGCCCTCACCCACCACTCACCTTATCGGCTCACTCGAACTGCCGCTATCCAAATCTTGCGCCGGAAGTCGGCCTCCGGCCTGGAGCCGATTCGCCACTCATCACCCTGCTCTCCAAATTGGATGAGGTGCCTCTCGCGATTAACTCGGAATCGAGCCGTGGCGGATGGCCTGAATCAAAGCCTAATCTGAGCCTAATCGGCCTTGGCCGGTGGCTCAAAGACCACCTTCAGCAGCCGGTGACCGACCTTGAAAATCACCATCGGGTGCTGGGTTGCGTCGAATTCCCAGGTGGGATCAGTAAGGCGGTGCCAGGTCGGCTGTTCCGACTCATCGGCGGTCATGTAAACCGCCCCCTCCTTGATCTTGCGCTGCGCCTCGGTATTCGAAGCCGCCAGTTTCATCTCAACGAGCAGGCGGAAGAGCTTGCGGGGGCCGCCGAGGCTACAAACCTGAGACGGAAGTTCGGCCGGCAGTGACCTCTGCTGGAACTGCGCTTCAAAGCCCGATCGAGCCTCGATCGCCACCTGCTCACCGTGAAAATCGGCGACGATGCGGCCGGCCAGCGACTTTTTCACCTCCAGCGGATGCCGCTCACCGGCGGCGACAGCCTGCTTCATCACCTCGATTTGCGACGGCGCCAGATCGGTAAGCAACAGGTAGTAGCGCCACATCATGACGTCGGAGATCGACATCAGCTTGCCGAACATCTCCGACGGCGGCTCGTTGATGCCTACGTAGTTGCCCAGCGACTTCGACATTTTCTGCACGCCGTCCAGGCCTTCGAGGATGGGCATGGTCATGATCACCTGCGGCTCCTGCCCGTACTCCTGCTGGAGCGTCCGGCCCACCAGCAGGTTGAACTTCTGATCGGTGCCGCCGAGTTCGACGTCGGCTTCGAGCGCCACCGAGTCGTAGCCCTGCCCGAGCGGGTAGAGCAGCTCGTGAATGGCAATCGGCCGCTGCTCTTTCATGCGCTTGGAAAAGTCGTCGCGCTCCAGCATCCGCGCCACCGTGTACTTGGAACAGAGCGTAACCCAGTCGAAACTGGTGAGCGCCCCCAGCCAGCGGCTGTTGAAGTCCACCACTGTCTTCTGCGCGTCCAGGATCTTGAAAACCTGCGCCTTGTAGGTCTCGGCGTTGGCGGCAATCTCTTCCCTCGTCATGGGCGGGCGCGTGACGTTGCGGCCCGAAGGATCGCCGATCAGGCCGGTGAAATCGCCGATGAGAAAGATCACCGTGTGGCCGAGGTCCTGAAAGTGTTTGAGTTTGCGAATCAGGACGGTATGCCCGAGGTGAATGTCGGGCGCCGTAGGATCGAATCCTGCCTTCACGCGCAAGGGTCGGCCCGTCTTCGCGGCGCGCTCCAGCTTGGCGCGCAGTTCCTCCGCGCGAATCGTTTCTTCCGCGCCTTTGGTGAGATAAGCGAGTTGTTCGTCGATCGTCATGTCAAGCCCGCCAGTTGCAGAGGCATTCTAGCACGTCGCTCTTTCGAAACTCGAAATTCGAAACTCGAAGCTCGTCAACGCCGGCGTTCTTCATCCTGTCCCTATCACCTGTTCCCTGCCAGGTAGTGACTGTTTCCAGTCCCAAAAACGAGTGAGTTTTTCCGGCCAACCACCACCTATCTCTAACATAATAAAGGCTCCGACGCTAAATATTTCGATCGCGCAAAAATGGCTTATGTTGCTGAAAACACGTTAGATAGAGATTGAATTTCGTTTAACATGTTTGTTTTCATAGGTTTGTTGTCTATTCCAAACCAGGAGACTCGGATCCGGCTGTCCTGCAGCCTTCCTTCTTCCGATTTCCAAACGTCAAGCTCTCGATCCCCGGTTTTGGTCATCTCTTCGTCTTCTCCATCCCAACAAACCAAATCGGCAATATAGAGAGTTCCGACATCGGTAGCAACTTGCCATAAAACGAGGTCAGGCTGGCCGTAAACGATTGAAACAATGGACGATGATCGCCGTGGCTTCGTCTTTGCGGTTTTGAGCGTATCCCATTGACTATAAAAAAGTTGACCCCCGTGGCTTCGCATGGCTTCGCTCGTCTCATTTACCGTCATCTAGCTTGCTCACCGTCATCGATTCAACGCTTCCGGGCTAGTGATCTCCACTCGTCTGAATCCGCCTTGGCGTTGGCGTCTCTTCTTCGCGACCTCTTCTTAAGGCCTCTGGATCTCGAATCTCGAATCTTCCGTTCCCCGCCGTGCGCCCCAAGGAAGGGTCATTTTCCCTTTACTCTTGACATTTCGCCTGTTTCCTAGCCCCGAGAACTGGCTTCTCCTAGCCTATCACATCGACGGGAAAAGTCAACGAAAATCCTCAACGAAAGTGCGCCCCTTCGACTGCCCCCCGGAGGGATGGCGTCGCGGCTCCTCCGGGCTGGTCATCGGTTCCTCACCGGGCGCAGGCTTCCGTCAAAAGTGCAGCGGAAACGGTCGCTGCCCAAGAGCCGAAGGCGGCGGTGAGTATGGGTTGTGATAAACTGCAGTGCGCGGGCTTAAAATGGCGTCAATAGGCGAGTATGATTCAAGTACATCGGCTGAACAAGGCAGAATGGCTGAGGGATCGCCTAGCTACGCTAGGCTCTGCGCCAGCCGGCCACTGCGGCTTTGTGTCTTGTTGTCATGGGCAATCACCACGCCATGTTTTGGTCCGGCTGCCGAATCGGCGCGCCTGGCGGACCGGGTTTTGGTGGTCTACAACAAGAACGTTCACGATTCCTTCGAAGTAGCTGAACACTACGTTAGGCAACGGGGCATTCCGAATGTCAACCTCTGCGCACTTCGACCGTCGAACGTTCGCGAGCTGGATTGGGGCGCTTTCGAAGAGTCGGTGAAGGGCCCGCTGCGGAAGTGCCTGGAGCGCGTCGGCCGGGACAAGGTCCTCTATATCGTCTTCACTTACCAGACCCCTTGGCGGTTGGGGATGCCAAACGGGCCTTACGCTATCGATCAGTTCATAGCCGATATCTGGGACCAGGCTTATCCTGAACGTGGGGATCCCGCCTTCGGCAGGCCTCACCCTTACTTCGCTCAAGCCCAGTCGCAGGGCAACGTCTACTCTCCGTTTGTCTCCTTGGCCG
>Ga0335078_10009970_pt1 | contig 14065 bp, 8 predicted proteins | sample Lox_Sample_32_FD_206711 | JGI IMG/M metagenome (GOLD analysis project Ga0335078, IMG submission 206711) | Soil microbial communities from Loxahatchee National Wildlife Refuge, Florida, United States - Lox_Sample_3.2 | ecosystem: Environmental > Terrestrial > Soil > Wetlands | place: USA: Florida...
GTCGTCACGGCGCAGGTCACCGAGCTCAACAACAAGGAGGCCGCGCTCACGATCAACACGTCGCGGCTGCTCTCGAGCGTGGCGCTCATCCAGGCGCTCGGCGGCGGCTGGACGGCGGCCGACCTGCCGTCGTCGTCCCAGGTCGTGGCGCGGAAGCCGGCGGCGGGCGTCGGCAACTGATTTCAGGTCGGCGGTTTGTGGGGCTTTTGTGAATAATTTTCCCTTGGCAGTTGGCATGTGGGATGCTCAGCCTCCCGGCCAGTACCTATGAACCCGAGCAAACGTCTGCGGCTCGTCGCCAGCCTCACAATGGCGACCCTCGCGAAACTGGCCCTCTGCCAGACGGCGACCCCTCCGCCCACGGCCGACCAGGCCGCGGCGACCCCGGCTCCCAGCACGGCGCAGGTTCAGTCGGCCTCGGCGAGCACCGAGCCCACGGTCAAGATGGAGAAATACCAGGTGAACGACGTGCCGATCGAGCAGGTGATCCTGCCGAACGCGCGCCCGTTCACGTCCGTGTTCGGGACGGAGGACAACATCATCGATATCCCGCGCAACGTGACGATCATCTCGCGCGAGCAGATGGACGTCATCGACATCCAGGACGTGACCGAGTTCAGCAAGCTCACCTCGAGCTCGTACACCGACTCCAACTTCGGCTCGCCGGCCAACCCGACGATCCGCGGCCAATCGGCGGACGTCTTCATGAACGGCATGCGCCAGCGCATCGGCGAGAGCGGCGACGGCATGCCGGTCGACTTCAACTTCGTCGAATCCGTGAACATCGTGCCCGGGCCGGCGACCGCCGTGCAGGGGGCCTCCGCCTACGTCGGCGGCTTCGTCGACCTGATCTCCAAGCAGCCGTTCTTCGACGAGGCGAAGGGATCGATCAGCTACACCTACGGGTCCTACGACACCAACCGGTGGAACCTCGACCTCGGCGGGCCGATAAGCCCGACGCTCGCCTACAGGTTCAGCTACTCGGGCGAGGACAGCGAGGGATTCTGGTACGACTGGATCAAGCAGACGACCTCCATCTACGGGGCGGTCACGTGGCGCCCCAACCAGAACTACGAGCTGTTCATCGACGCCAAGGGGTTCTGGGCCGACTACCGCGAGAACTTCGGCATCAACCGCCCGACCCAGCAGCTGATCTCGAACGGCCTGTACCTGCCGGGGACCAACATCAACAACGGCACGATGGCCGGCCCCGGGAACCTTGAGAACGCCCTCAATATTTCGGGCGACAACACCATCGCCTTCGGCTCCCCTGTCCCCATCGACTACCGCGAGACGGCGCAGGGCCCCGCCAGCCACGCGCACGGCCAGGAGTACAACTTCCAGGCGATCCAGACCCTGCGGGTCTCGTCGAACCTGAAGGTCGTCAACAACACGATGTTCGGCTACACGAAGCGGGACACCTTCAACTCCGACGGCTACAGCGAAATCATCGACCCGGTGTGGTTCGGGGACAACCGGACGGAGTTCATCTTCACGTCGGCGAAGGTCACCGTGAACACGGGGCTCGAGGAGAAGTTCCAGAGCGTCAACGCCTACGACGACTTCTTCTTTGAGCCGGTCAACGTCTGGGACCTCTCGAACACGGCGCTGCGCGCCAATCTGAACTACGCCCTGGCGGCGTCGGGCGACCTCGGCTACGCGGGCGTTTACGTTCCGGGCTGGCCCGGGCGCCCCGCCACGCCAGGCATCATCAACAACGACACCAACCAGTCCGAGGCCGCCTCGCTCTCGCCCTTCGCCCAGACCACCTGGGTCGTCAACGACATGTTCAACCTGGTCGCCGGGGCCCGGATGGACCTGATGCACGTGGAAACCCACGACCCCTTCACACCGGGACAGGCGGCCTCCATCGGCGTGGGCGAACCCAACGTGAACCTGAGCCTGGTATTCAAGGCCACGCCCACCACGTCGCTCTACATCACGGACAACTACAGCCAGAACTACACGGGAGACCTGGCTGACGGCGGCGGCTTCGGCCTCTACACGGACGCCAACGGCAACCCCACGATCCCGCGCAGCCTGTTCTCCGAGACGAGCAATCTCGTCGAGGCGGGCGCCAAGATGGCGGTCCTGGGCGAGAAGCTCTTCGTCAGTTCGGACGTCTTCGAGCAGTCCCGGCAGTACAAGCCGCAGGCCTCGCCCGCCATCCAGTACCAGTTCTACGGGTTTGAGCTTTCCGGCAACTACCAGCCGAACAAGAACTTCTACGCCACGCTCGGGTACTCATGGGTCAACGGCAGCACGCCCGCTCCCGCGCCGTTCCAGGCCTACGCCACCCAGCAGCTGCCGGGCGGCCCGCCCGATCCGTTCACGAACCCGGGCCAGCAGACGGGGCGCCTGCGGGCCCCCGGGCAGCCGCTCGACACGGTCAACGCGCTCGCCTCCTACACGGACGACAGCGGCTTCGGGCTCGAGGCCAACATCCTCCTCACAAGCCCGATGAACGCGGACTACTATGGAGACCTCCGCGTCCCCATGCAGTACTCGGTCGACGCCAGCGTCTTCTACAAGGCGAAGAGGTGGGTGGTGAAGCTGACGGCGACGAACCTGACCAACGAGCACAACTGGACCCCGTCGGACGCGACCTACGCCTACGAGGGGATCGTATCCGACGCCGGGCTCGAGGTCTTCGGGACCATCAAGTACAAGTTCTGATCCCTGCCTGATCCCTTCAAGCGATCGCCGCCCGGAAGAGACGCCGGGCGGCGATTCTTTTTCCGGCGCGGGCGGTCAGAAGGAGTCCGAATTGCTGACGAACGCGAGCATCTTGCTGTCGGGCGCCCACGAGTTCACGTTGATCGAGCCCTGCCCCCCGTAGACGTAGGCGACCACCTTCGGCTCGCCGCCCGCCACCGGCATCCGGCGCAGGTACACCCGCCTGTAGAACGGGTGGTCGTCGGAGCGGGTCTCGGCCGGGAAGCTGATGAACACGATCGTCCTGCCGTCCGGCGAAACGTGCGGGAACCAGTTGTTGAATTCGTCGTCCGTCACCTGGGTCTGCCCCGACCCGTCCGCGTTCATCCGCCAGACCTGCATCTTGCCGGTCCGGTTGGAATTGAAGAAGATCGTCTTGCCGTCCGGCGTGTATTCCGACCCGTCGTCGAGCCCCTTCGAGCTGGTCAGGCGCTGTTCGGCCCCGCCCCCGGACGGGACGCGGTAGATGTCGAAGTTCCCGTTGCGGGCGCCCGTGAAGACGAGGTACTTGCCGTCCGGCGACCAGCCGTGGAGATAGGAGGGACCGGTCGGCGTGATCTTCTTGGGTGTGCCGCCGCCGATCGGGAGCGTGTACACGAGCGAGGTTGGGCCGCTGCTGATCCCGAGCATCCTGCCGTCGAAGGAGAGCGCATGGTCGTTGTTGCAGTGGACCCGAGCGCCGGTGTCGATTGGGGCGACCTCGCGCTTGGCCAGGTCGAAGCTGAATATGCGGCCGTTGTGGTTGTAGATGAGGCGCCTGCCGTCCGGCGTCCAGTTGGGCGCCTGGAGCGAGTCGTCCGCGTGCCAGATCGTCTTGCGGATGCCCGTCGCGACGTCGAGCAGCTCGATGTCGCTTCCGATGTAGTCCCTGTAGGGGACGAAGGCGGGGCTCGCGGGGCGGATCAGGCGGACGTTCCTGAAGACGCCCCGCTCGACGACCGAGTTGTTGTGGGAGCAAATATACAGGCCGACATAGACCACCTCGGGAAGGTCGACGTCGTCGATAACCTGCGTGGTGAACGTCTCGCCGAAGTGGGCCGCCGACATCGTGAACCTCTTTCCCGCCCGCTCGAGCTGGAGCACGTCCGGGCCAGAGATCTTGAAACGGACCTCCTCGGTCGTCGCCCCCTCGGCCCTGCGGAACTGCAGGGACGTCAGCCCGCTGCCGTGCCGGCACGCGTTCACGTGGGGCGAGGCGGGATCGAGGCTTGTGCGGACGATGAGGCCCATCTTTCGGTGCGGGTCGATGCCCCCGCCGATGAATTCCGTGAAGGCCTGGACGATGAAATCGCCACTCACCTTCTTCCAGGCAAAGTGGAACTCGTCGTGGTCGCCCCACATGTTGGTGCCGGACGACGCCAGGAGATACTCCTGGTTGGCGGCGTCGAACGCGGCGGAGCCGGGAATGCCCACGCCGCCGATGTCCCCGTGCTCGTCAAAGGCGCCGACCGGCGCCGCCGGGTCGGCGCCCCGGGCCGGAACGACCATGCCCACGGCGACGGCACAGCACAGGGTCGGCACAAGGTGAAGGTTGGACGCAGCGAGCTCGAGAATATGGGAGGTCATGGGAGCTGGGGGTTTCGGCGAGCCCGACCCGGGCCGCCTTGTTCCATGTGAGGACTCGGCGTCTTTATGCTATCGGCGCCGCGTGACGGAGCAAGCCCCGAGATGCCGTCGGTTTCGGGCGCCAGGGGGCCCGCGGCGCCTGGTCGGCCTCCCGTCCGGAACATCGTTGCCTTCGGCGCAGCCGAAACCTATCGGTGTCCAGACCTGCCCATGCGATTCCCCTCCCGTTGCGCAGAATCCGCGGTCCGGACCCCGTCGCCCAGGGGCCCAACGCTCGCCGCGCTCGCCTCCTGCCTCCTGGCCGCAGGCGCCGCCGCCGCCAGCCCGCCCGACTGGATGCTCGGGGAGCCTTCGGCGTTTCTAAGGGCCAGCGCGGGAGGCCCGGTCGCCTGGTCACCGTGGGGCGACGCGGCCTTCACCCGCGCGAAGAGCGAGGGGAAGCCCATCTTCCTCTTCATGGGCTATTTTAGCAGCGAGCTCGCCCGCGCCATGCGCCGGCAGACGTTCGCAAACCCTGAGACGGCGCAGTGGCTCAACCAGCATTTCGTCTGCGTCATCGTCGACCGCGCCGAGCGCCCCGACCTGGCGGCGCTCTACCAGGCCTACATCGAGGACGTGAAGCAACTCAGCGGCTGGCCGCTCAATGTGTGGCTCACGCCGGACCTCCTGCCCTTCGACGGCGCCGCCTACCTTTCGCCCTCCGAGGACTGGGGAAGGCCCGGGTTCCTGAAGCAGGCCAAGCAGGCCCTGGACGCGTGGACGACCGACCCCGCGGGCTGCCGAAGGCGGGCCGCCGACGCGGCCGTGCAGCTCCGGCCGCCCGCCCCCCCCGCCCAGCGCTCCGCCTGGACCGAGGAGCGGAACCGGGCACGGCTCTCGGCGGCCGCCAAGGCCTGGCTCGACAGCGCCGACGCCGCGCAGGGCGGCTTCGGCGACCTCCCGAAGTACCCGGAGCCCGAGCTCGTCCGCTTCTTCCTGCGCCGGCCGCCGGCGGGCCGGGAGGCGGCGCTCAGGACCCTGCGCGCCCTCTCGACCAGCGCGGTCCGCGACCCGCTCGACGGCGGGTTCTTCCGCTACGCGGCCGACGCGGCGTGGCGCCTGCCCTGCCCCCAGAAGGCCCTTGCGGACCAGGCGCGCGTCGCGCTCGCGTTCCTGGACGCGGCGCAGGGCGCCGACGCCGACGCGTTCGCGCGGTGCGCGCGGGGCGCGCTCGACTTCGCGAGGAGCCGGCTCTCACTGCCGGATGGCACCTTCGCCTCGGTCCAGGACGCCACGGCCGACGAGTTCGCCGGCTACTACGCCTGGACGGAGGCGGAGATCGACAGGGCCCTCGGGCCGGATTCGCCTGCGTTCAAGCGGGCCCACGGCGTCGAGGCGGGCGGCAACGTGGCGTCGGGCGACGACCCCTCCGGTGTCTACGCCTCCAAGAACCTGCTGCGTTCCTCGACCGATCCCGACCCCGGCCTGGCCGCGAGCGCGGCCCGCCTGCTCGCCGTGCGCGACCACAGACCGGCTCCGCCGCGCGACGAGCGCGCCACGGCCGGCGCGCACGGCCTGATCCTGGGCGCCCTGGCGCACGCGGGCGCGCAGCTCGGCGACCGCGGCTACCTTGACGCGGCGCGCCGGACCCTGGACGCCGTGAAACGGGCGTTCGTCCTGTCGCCTGACGGCGCGCTCCGCCGCTTCGCCCGATCCGACGGCCCCGCCGGCCCCGATGATTACGCGGCGCTCGCCTTCGGCTGCCGCGAGTTGGCCCGGGCCGCCGGCGACAAGGAGGCCGGCGCCCTCGCGGACCGGTTCCTCGCGCGCCTTGACAGGGAGTTCTACGACCCGGGCAGCCGGCGTTACTTCGCCGCTCCGGCCGAGCCGAGGCCCGGCATCTTCGTGCGGCCGTTCGCGTCGGGCGACCCCCCCGGGGCCGAGGCCCTTGCGCTCCTCGCCGGGGCGCCCCGAGAGAGGGCCAGGGACATCGCGGCCGGCCTGCTGGACGAGCTGGACGAGGCCAACGTCCAGTCCCCCGGAGACGACCTCCTCGCGCTCGAGTTTTTTGCCGAGGGCGGGCCCGCGAGGTAGGCCTAGTCGGCGCGCGACAGGACCACCGCGGCGTCGCGGCTGACCGGGGGCGTCGGGATCCTCAGCATGCCCCCGGGATGGGCAACAACCCTCGCGGGCGACGGCGCGCCCCTGGCCGTGTCCCACCAGGTGATCTTCCACGATCCCGCCGGGACGTCGTCCAGATCGACCGTTCCGGCCACGGGGGCCGAGGGATGGACCGAGTACAGGTTCGACCTGTGCCAGATCCACGCCGCGATGAAAGTCGAGTTCCTGCGGCCGACCAGGGCCAGCGCGGGCACGTCCAGGCCGAGGTCCACCTCGGGCACCCCTATCCAGTCCGGGCCGGGGTTCTCGAGGAGGAGCGTGTGGGGGCCGGGGCCGACGCTCAGCGCGAGCTCGGCAGGGTTCGGGGCGCCCGCGGACCCGTCCCACCGGTGGGTCGCCTCGATGCGGCCGTCGACGCTCACGCGCAGCCCGGCCACGCCCGGGCCGATCGAGCCCGCGCGCACCCGCACCGTCACCGGCGCCGGCAGGCTGATGTGGTAGGTCGCGCGATCGGGAAAGCCGTCGGCCACGCTCGCCGGCGAGCCGACCAGGATGGCGGGCACGTCCGCCGCCTCGATCGGCTCCCTGCCGTCGACCGGCAGCGTGAAGTCGGGCGCCGGCCGGCGCTGCCAGACCTGCCCGGCGGCGATCCTGAGCGGAACCCGCTCCGGGCACTCGACGACGGCCGAGAAGGGCCGGAGGCCCGACTGCACGGGCATCTGGCTGAGCACCATGAACCGGTACACCGCGCCCAGTTGATCCAGCCGGTTCTGCTCGAGCAGCTGCCAGCCGTTCCAGGGCTGGGCGGCGACCGGGCCCTGGCCCATGATGCTCGCCCAGACGGGCGGCACGAGGTTCAGCCCCGCCTTCTTGGCCTCCTCGGAAACCGACTCGTGGTCGTCGCCCTCCTCCCCGTAGAAGACGGGCTTGTCCAGGGAGTCCCAGGGGACGCCGAAGGCGCGCGCCACCGCGAGCTGGTTCGCGCCGTAGCAGTGGGGCTGGAAGAAATCCATCTTGTCGTAGATCGGGCTGCGCAGATTCTCGGTGCTGGTGGTGACGAGGTGGCCATAGACGTCGACGGCCCGGATCATCCCGGCCATGTCGCGGTGCCACTTGGCCACGTCGGCCTCGCGGCCGTTCCTGAAGGCGGAGGTCCAGTGCACCTCGTTGAACAGCTCCCAGGCGAACACCGCCGGCGACCAGCCCCAGCGGGCGATGATGTAGCGGTACTTGAGCAGCGTGAGGACCCGCGCGTTCGCATCGGTGAAGAAGTCCGCCGGCGACCTGAGGAAGCCCCCGGGGTTGGCCGCGTTCCAGGGGTTCTCGGCCCAGACGGAGTCATTGTCCGTGTTGAACTGCCCGTGGTGCTGCAGGACGATCTGGACGTAGACCCCGTTCTCCTCGGCGGCCGCGAGCAGCTGGTCCCAGGTCTCGGCCACCTGCTCCTCGAGGAACCCGGGCCTCGGGGACGGGCCCATGTCATGCGGCAGCCAGTCGAGCTCGAGGCCGTCCCAGTGCGCCATCCAGACCCGCATCCAATTCAGGTTCGCGCGGGCGAACGCCGGCAGCGCCCCGAGGTAGTATCCCAGCCGGTCGCGCCGCCCTTCCGGCGCCCAGGCGAGGTCCGCGCCGACGGGAACGAACGGATGGCCGTCGGCCCGGACGAACTGGCGGGGGACCTTCGGGTCGCACAGGATGGCCGGCAGGCGGGTCCTCGACGTGTTCTGAACCTCGGCGGGCGAGACCAGGCTGACGACGAGGTCCGTCCTCCTGACGCCGAGCGTCGTCTCGGAGACCCTGCCGAAGCGGTAGGTGCCCAGCTCGTCCGGCCGCGCGCGCACGGCGAACAGCCCGCCGTCGGCGTAGTAGGCGGGCAGCGTGAGCGTCCGGCCGCCCGGGGTGACGACCTCGGCCCAGAGCTCGCGCGCGTACGGGCTGCGGGCCACCGCGCTGTCGGGCGCCACGAACTCGAATTCGACCGGCTTGGGGCCGGCGGCCGCCGTGGCCGCAAGGACGAGCGCGGCGACGAGCGGCAGCCGGGTCGCGCCGGCCGGGGGCTGGGACGGGCCCTCACGCACTCTTCTTGGCGGCCCAGACGGCCGATTTGTCCTGCGCCGTGGCCCGGTAGATCCCCGGGGACTCGCCCGTCAGGCGCTTGAAGAGCACGCACATGTACTCCATGTGCTCGAAGCCCGTGAGTTCGGCAATCCGCTTCAGCGGGAAGTCGGTCTCGAGGAGAAGCTGGCGGATCTTCTTGAGCTGCACGCGCCGGATCTCCGCCTGCGGCGAGCGCCCGATGTGCTGGCGGAACTTGCGCTCCAGCTGGCTTCGCGACACGTGGGCGTGCTGCAGGACCTGCTCCACCGTAATGCCGTGGCAGGCCTCCTCCCGGATGAAGCTCAGCGCCGCGACGACGTTGCGGTCGTCGACGGCAAGGACGTCGGTCGAGTGCCTCGTGACGACCCCGATCGGCTCCACGCGCTGGTCGAGGACCATGGGCTTGATGCCGAGCAGCATGTCCCGGAGCAGGGTCGCCGCGCGAAACCCCGACTGGAAGGCGTTCGGCGCGACGCTCGAGAGCGCCGGATCAGACAGGTCGCAGCGGACCACGTCGTTGTTCACGCCCAGGATGGCGACCTCCTCGGGCACGAGGATGCCGTCGGCCTGGGCGGCGCTGACGAGCTCCCGCGCGCGCATGTCGTTGCACGCCATGATGCCGATGGGCTTCGGCAGCCGCTTCATCCATGCGGCCAGCTTGCTGATCTGGGCCTCGTCCCAGAACGGGGTCAGGTCCCCGGGGTAGTCGACGTCGAGCACCTCGCACTCGTGACCCGCCAGGCGGACGGCCTCCGCAAAGCCGTCCCTGCGCTCGCGCGACCAGCTCTCGTTGGAGAACCCGCAGTAGCAGAAGTGCTGGAAGCCGCGCTCGGCGAAGTGCTCCGCGCCCATGTAGCCGATCGCGGTGTTGTCGGGCCGGATCTTGGGCACGCCCGGAAACGGCTCGACGTCGTTCAGGTCCACGAGCGGTATCCCCCGCTCGGCGCAGGCGTCCACGAGCGCGCGGGTGGTGTGCCGGCTGATGACCCCGTTCCACATCTTGCTCGCCAGCCAGCGCGGGTCGGCCTCCGAGCGCGCCTCGTCGTCGTGGAACGTCGTCCAGAAATGGTGGGTGCGCTCGAAATGCGCGATGCCCTTGAGCATGGCGATGCTCTCCTCGAAGCGGGTCCGGAAGATGAGCAGCACCTGGGGCTTCACGCCCCGAAGCTGCAAGCATCGACAATCCTAGGCAAGCGCGGGAACGGGCCCGCGAGAGCCCGGTCAGGCCTTCAGCGGGTTGTCCCTGATGAACTGCGCGATGTCCCCGGCGTTGCCGAAGCACAGCGCCGTGAACGTGTCCGCGGCGCCGTAGTAGAGCGCGACGCGCCCGGTCGCGCTGTCGCACAGGCAGCCCACGGGGAAGCACACGCCGGGCACGAAGCCCGCCAGCTCGTAGGGCGCCTCCGGCACCAGAAGCGGCTCGCTGGCGCACGCGATGACCTTCCAGGGCTCGTCCGTGTCGAGCAGCATGGCGCCGATCGAGTACACGTAGCCGTTGCAGGTCGTGGTGACCCCGTGGTAGAAGAGCAGCCAGCCCTCACTCGTCTCGATCGGCGACGGGCCGGCCCCGATCTTGGTCCCCTGCCACCAGGGCCCGCCCCGGCCGATCACGTGGCGATGCCTGCCCCAGTGGACGAGGTCGGGGCTCTCGCTGACGAAGATGTCCCCGAAGGGCGTGTGGCCCGTGTCGGAGGGCCGGCTGAGCATCAGGAATTTCCCGGCGAACTTGCGCGGGAACAGCACGCCGTTGCGGTTGTACGGCAGGAACGCGTTCTCCATCTGCTCGAAGCGCGCGAAGTCGGTCGTGCGCGCGATGCCGATCGTGGGCCCGTGGTAGCCGTTGCACCAGGTGACGTAGTGCACGCCGTCGATGGGCGTGACACGGGGGTCGTACGCGTACTCGAACCGGCGCACCTCCGGGTCGTCGCAGGTGAGGTCGATCGGCTTCGGCTCGAAGGCGAAAGCGAGGCCGTCCTTGCTGCGCCCGACGTGCAGGTGCGGGATGCGGCTCATGCTCTCGGTGCGGAACACGCCGATGAAGCCTCCCTTCCAGGGAACGACCGCGCTGTTGTAGATCCCGGTCACTCGCGGGAGCGGGCGCCGCCCCACGACGGGATTCTTGCTGTAGCGCCAAAGCAGGTCGTCGTTGCCTGCGGGCCTTGGCTGCCAGGGAATGTTCGGCAAGGCACTACCTAGAATTTTTAGCTTCATCGGGGTGACTGGGCTTCGGCGCGACGGCCCGTGGAAATGGCAGGCTGTCAGGGGGTTTGCCCAAGAATTGAAGGAGGACATCGCAACGGTATCCGCAACCGGTGCATCTGTTAATGAGATCCTTTGTCAGGGAATTGAGAAGCCGTCCTGCCCTGTCTGATCCCGTGCCCGCGACGGAGGCGGTTTCGGCCATAACCGGTTGCGCCCGCCCCGAAACCTCCCTTGGTTAGGCGTCCTGCCGGCGCGCCCCCGGGCGAGGCCAGCACCCGACCGGGCGCCCGCGCAGGCCCCGCCGTGCGCACCCTCCGAGCCGAATCCCTCCTCAGCCTTGCCCTGCTCGCCCCCGGCCCCTGTTCCGCCGCGGGACCCGGGTCCGCCTACGACATCCGCGACTTCGGCGCGACGGGCCGCGACATCGGCGCCGACACGGCCGCGATCCAGAGGGCGGTCGACGCCTGCTCGGTCCAGGGTGGGGGACGCGTCGTCGTCCCGTCGGGCATCCGTGTCACCGTGGGTACGATCGAGCTCAAGAGCCGCGTGGAGCTTCACCTCGAGCGCGGCTCCCTCATCCAGGGCAGCCCCCACCACGGCGACTTCACGCGCTTCGCCCCCCAGCCCGTGTGGTTTGATCCCCGCCCCATGGCGATGATGGGCGTCATCGTGTACGCCGACAAGGCCGAGGACATCGCCGTCACGGGCCCCGGGCGGATCGACGGCAACGGCATGGCCTACGTGTCCGAGGACACCCCGTTCATCTACAAGTGCGCCGAGCTGCGGCCCTTCACGATGGTGCTCAAGGAGTGCCGGCGCGTCCTGCTCCGGGACTTCTCGATGACCAACTCGGCCTACTGGACGCTGCGGCTCCTCGGGTGCGACGACGTACTGGTCGACGCCGTGCGCATCGACGGCGACCTCAAGATGCCCAACAACGACGGCATCGACGTCGACCGGTCGTCCAACGTGCGCATCCGCGGCTGCGACATCTCGACCGGCGACGACTGCATCTCGCTCAAGGCCGTCCCCCTGAGCGAGGGGGTCACCAAGGCCTGCGAGAACGTCGTCGTCAGCGGGTGCACGCTGCGCTCGCGCTCGTCGGGGATCGTGCTCGGCTGCGACGTGTCCGGGGATATCCGCGACGTGGTCGTGAGCGACTGCGTCATCACAGACAGCCACCGGGGCGTCGCCGTGCGCCTGAGCCTCGAGGGCACCATCGAGCGGGCTCTCTTCGCGAACCTCGTCATCGAGACGAAGATCTTCGACCCGATGTGGTGGGGGCGCGGCGAGCCGATCCAGGTCGAGGCCGTCCCGTGGACCGAGCACGGCCGCCTGGGCGTCATCCGCGACATCCGCTTCTCGAACCTCACCTGCCGCTCCGAGAACGGCGCCGTCGTCTACGCCTCGGAGCCCGGCCACATCGAGAACGTCGCGTTCGACCGCGTCTCCATCCGCGTCGACCGGCCGTCGGCCTTCCCGGGAGGCCGCCAGGACCTGCGCCCCAGCGCCGCGGATTCCATGCCCGAGATGGGCACGAGCGGCTTTCTCCTGCGGCGCGCCGCCGGCGTCAGCCTGCGCGACTGCAGCGTCGCGTGGGGCCCCGACCCGCCGGCCTACTTCCAGTACGCGCTGGACGCCGAGGGCTGCCCCGGCCTCGGGGTCGCGGGCCTCGAGGGGGACGCCGCGCACCCCGGGGCGCCGGCCCGGTCGATCCGCTGAGGCTCCCGTGACCCGCCGCGAATTCCTCGCGCTTTCGGCCGGCGCCGCGGGCACGCTGCTCGCCGCGGGGGCCGAGAGGCCCGGCGCGCGCGCCCAGCCGCGGATCCCGCGCTGGCGCGGGTTCAACCTCTCCGGCCACGTGCGCGGGCAGCGCGCCCTGGCTTTCGCCGAGTCCGACTTCGCCTGGATGGCCGAGTGGGGATTCGACTTCGCCCGCCTCCCCCTGTCGTACTGGTCCTGGTCGGACCCGAAGGACTGGATGAGGATCGACGACCGAGCGCTCGCCCCCGTCGACGACGCGATCGAGATGGGCCGGCGCCACGGCATCTACATCAACCTGTGCCTGCACCGCATCCCGGGCTACTGCGTCAACGGCCGCGAACTCGAGCCGCACCAGCTCTTCGGCGGCACCGCGGACTCCATGCGGCCCGCCTTGGAGGCCGCCGCCCACCACTGGCGCCACCTCGCCAGGCGCTACCGGGACGTGCCGAGCTCGCGCCTGAGCTTCGACCTGCTCAACGAGCCGCCGTTCATGCCCGACCAGTCGCGCTACGTCGAGATCGCCCGGACGCTGATCGCCGCCATCAGGGAGGTGAGCCCCGACCGGCTCATCGTCGCCGACGGGGCCGACATCGGCCAGAGCCCCGTGCTGGGCCTCGCCGGCGAGGGGATCGTGCAGAGCACGCGCGGCTACCTCCCCAAGATGGTCAGCCACTACACCGCCACGTGGGTGCCGCCCGGCGAGTTCGAGTCCACCGAGCGGCCGAGCTGGCCCATGGCCGACCGGCGCGGCGTGCTCTGGAACCGCGGGAAGCTCCGGGCCGAGCTCATCGCCCGGTGGCAGCCGCTCGTCGACCTGGGCGTGCCCGTGCACGTCGGCGAGTGGGGCTGCTTCAACAGGACGCCCCACGAGGCCTGCCTGGGCTGGATGGGCGACCTGCTCGCCCTCTGGCGGGAGGCCGGCTGGGGCTGGGCGCTGTGGCAGCTGCGCGGCGAGTTCGGCGTCGTCGACAGCGGGCGCGCCGACGTGGCGTACGAGAGCTTCCGGGGCCACGCCCTCGACCGCAGGATGCTCGAGCTGCTCCTCGCGGGGTGAGCCGGCGGGCGCCTAGCCGCGCGGGGCGCAGGCCAGGAGCTCGTTCACGCGCTCGGTCAGCTGCAGGCACGAGCGGCTGTTGTGGTACGGGCACTTCCAGAGGCTCAGCTTGGCCGCCGGGCTGGACTCGTTGTCCCAGCCCTTGATGTCCAGGATCGGCTCGCCCCCGCGCGTCAGGGTGTCGTACCAGTCGCCGTGCTGACGGTCCACGAGCTTGTCCTGGATGAAGCGCCAGGTCCGCTCGCAGTCCGCGAGGAACGCCGGGTCGCCCGAGATCTGGTAGGCGTTGAGGAAGCCGACCGCCCCCTCGGCCTGCTCCCACCACTCCTTGGTCATATTGGTGGGGCCCTTCGGGCCCCCGTCGTGGTAGACGCCGCCGTCAGCGTCGACGCCCTCGGCGCGGGTGACCCTCGCGATCGCGACCGCCTCCTTGCCGGCCCGCGCGACGAGCCCGGGGTCGTCCAGGACGTGCGCGGCCTCGACGAGCAGCCAGCTGAGCTCGATGTCGTGGCCGTACGAGACCCAGTCGCCGACCGGGGTCCAGTCGTCCTTCATGAAAAGGATCAG
>Ga0335078_10009971_pt1 | contig 14065 bp, 12 predicted proteins | sample Lox_Sample_32_FD_206711 | JGI IMG/M metagenome (GOLD analysis project Ga0335078, IMG submission 206711) | Soil microbial communities from Loxahatchee National Wildlife Refuge, Florida, United States - Lox_Sample_3.2 | ecosystem: Environmental > Terrestrial > Soil > Wetlands | place: USA...
GCCATATTCGAACTTCAGATCGCCTTTGGCCAAGAGCGAAAGCGTGGTTTGAAACGAACGAATCGCGACGCGCCTGCCCGCCAATTCGGATGGCTTGGTAAGTGGGCTGTCGTCACGCACGAAAAACAGGCCGGCACTGAACAGCCTGCGGGGAAATACCGGAATTCCGATGAGCGGCCGTTTGCGGTCGATGGCCATCAGAAACGTCGACATCGAAAACTCGGCAATGTCGTATTTGCCCTCGAGCATGCCGCCATGGCGATCGACGCCGCCCTTGAGCGGGTGCGATTGACCGACCTGCAGCGGCTTGAGGGTAAACCCTTCCGGGTCGCGAACCGTGCCATCGAAAAACGGCATGTGTCGGTCGTAACGGTCGAGCGCGAGCGTCAGATCCACCGCAATCTCCAATCGGCAATCGATTTAAAGACTTCAACGCGGATTGTAGGCCCACGTCAAATAAGCCGCCGCCCCAGGTAAAACCGCCGCCGAACGCCGCGAATAGCCTGGCCATTTGCCGATGAGAATATGTCGTTCCTTGATGCCGACGCGCTGATAGAACGGCCAGCCGGGATTCGGGGGTTATTATCATGCGGGCAGGGCGGTGAGGGCCGCAACATCGCGGCGGCCGCGCTGGGCGGTATCGAGGACGACGGCCGCCGCCTCCAGGCTCGGCGACAGGGCGCTGATACCCATAATCGAATCGAGCCTTTGAAAAGCCGCCACCTGCCGCCGCCGCAGCGGCGTGTCGGACAAGAGTGGCACGAGCGCTTCTGCGAGATTTTCGGCCGTACAGTCGCGCTGCAGAAATTCCGGAACGGCCTTTTCGCCGATCACCAAGTTGGCGAGAATGGTGGTCGAAATCTCAGGCGTCCGCGCCGCGCGGAAAACCAATTCTTCAATCAGAGATAGTCGATAGGCTGCAACCGTCGGAACCCCCGCCAGTGCGAGTTCGAGCGTGACCGTACCCGACGCCGCCAGCGCGGCACGCGCCGACCGGAAGGCAGCCCACTTTTCCGCCGGATTGCTGACAATGCGCGGTCGTTGCGGCCATCCGGCAATACCTTCGTGAACCCGCGACAGGAGATGCGGCGTGGTTGGCAATACTAACTCCATGGGGCCGATATGTTTGGCAATCCTCGCAGTGGCGGCGCCGAACGTCGCCAAAAGACGGCGCAGCTCGCTCGTCCGGCTCCCGGGCAGTATCAAAACGAGCGGCGGATCGCTGTCCCGCCGCCGCACCTCGTCCGCATTAGGACGTAGCTCAGCAACGCTCTCTATCATGGGATGGCCGACATAGACGCAGGGCGGCCCGCCCAGCCGCACGTGTGCTGCCGGCTCGAACGGTAGGATCGCGAGCACGCAGTCGATGTAGCCGCGCATTGCGCGCGCCCGTCCAGGCCGCCAAGCCCACACTGAGGGCGATACGTAGTTGACGATCGGAATCGTAGGCGCCAGACGTCGCACGCGTCGCGCGACCCGGTGGGTAAAGTCGGGGCTGTCGATGATGACAAGCGCATCCGGTCGCGCGGCAATGATCGAATCCGCCGCCTCGCGAATGCGCTGCAGGATCATCGGCAGGCGGCGTGGGATGGCAGCAAGGCCCACAATCGATAATTCGTCGATGGCAAATGGGCTCGCGATCCCGGCCGCAGCCATCGCCCGGCCACCGACGCCGGCGAGTTTGATGCCCGGTTGGCGCCGAGCCAGCGCGCGTGCCAGCGCCGCGCCCAAAGCATCTCCTGATTCCTCGGCGGCAACGAGATAGACGCTCGGCGACTGGCGCTGCAGCGTCTTTGTCATACTGCTCCGCCCTCGGGCACACCGACGAGAAATATCTTGGCGCGGTCGGCAGCGGCAACAACCTCTTCCGCATCTGCCATTATAGTATTGTCCGCGGCGAGTGCGACTCCGGCCAGTCCTGCCTTCATCACGTTAACGACCGTTTGCGGACCAATTGTCGGTAAATCGAATCGGCGGTCTTGCTTCGGTTTTGGCGCTTTGACCAGCACGCCAACTCCTTCCGAAGTCGACAGACGTCCTTGCTTACGCAGATCAGCGATCCGGCCAAGCATGTTGTCGGTGCCTTCCGCCGCCTCGACGGCCAGCACGTGGTTATTGGCAACCACCACCGCCTGCCCCACATCGAACGGTCCAAGCGTCGCGATCAGGTGTAGCCCCCGCGCGATGTCGGTGCGGTCGCGCGCCGTCGGCTGATAACGCCCCAACACTCCTACGGGCACGATGATTTCCGGCGCCACGTCTTTGACGCCGATGATGTGCAGACCCCTCTCCTCCGCCAATCTGGCGATGCCCGAAAGCAGCCGATCGTCGCCGCCGGCAAAAGCGCGAACGATGCGCGGCATCATGCGGATGGTATGCCAGTCGAGACGGATTTGCCTCAGCGCCGGCCGCATCAGCGTGCCGATGAAAATAACCTCGCGGCAATGTTCGGCTTGCGCGAGGCGAAACAACCGACCCAGTTGCCCAACGGCAACCCAGTGATGCGTATGGCGTTCCACCAGCTTTGGATCGGCCCACCCGCGGATAGCGAGCATCACAGGACGCCGTCCGGAACGCGCGATGGCATCCGCGATGGCGCCGGGAATATTGCCACCTCCGCACACGATGGCGATTGAAGCTTGTGGAACGACCGCGTCCATCATGTTCGCCCATCACGCGACGACTTCGTCACCGGCGTCGTCAGTCTTTATTTCATCGTCTTTCGTCCTCGGCAGCATCAACGCGCGCTTTCCACCAGCGCGAATGAAGGCGATGATTTTCCCGATCCTCGGCTCCCCTTCAAAATCGCGCGCGACCTGTTCAAGACGGTCGGCGAAGACACCGTCGCCGAAGAACAGCATTCGGTAAGCCTGCCGCAGTCGCTGTAAGTCGGCACGCGTCGCCCCGCGACGGCGCAGACCAACCACATTGAGCCCGCGTAAACGCTCGTCGCGAGCCATCCCAAATGAAATGATATCGGTACGCACCGGCGTCATCCCGCCGACCATGACTCCTTCGCCGATGCGACAGAATTGATGAACGGCGACAAAGCCTCCGAGAAACGCATTGTCACCCACAGACACACGTCCGCCCAGCGTAACGAGATTGGCGAATGTAACTCCGTTGCCGACCTGACAATCGTGACCGACGTGAGCGCCGACCATGAACAGGCAACCTTCGCCGACGCTGGTCAGTCCGCCACCATCCTCGGTGCCGGTATTTATAGTGACGCCTTCGCGCAACTCGCAATGCGGGCCGATGACAAGTCTTGTCGCGCCACCACGATAGTGCACCGACTGCGGTGACGTGCCGAGCGAGGCAAACGGATAGACCACGGTGCCGGCACCGATCTGGGTGACTCCGGCGACGTGGACATGGCCGATGAGCCGCACGCCATCGCCAAGCTCAACGTTGGGGCCGACAATGCAGTAGGGGCCGATCTCGACGCCCTCGCCTATACGCGCACCCTCGGCAACGCGCGCGGTCGGATCGATCACGTTTGCGCCTCGCCGATCATGGCGCCGACAACCGCCTCGGCGATCAGCGCGCCGCCAACTTTGGCTTCGGCGCTGTACCACCACATGCCACGGCGGTTCCTCAGCTTAGTAAGATGATATTCGATTCTGTCGCCAGGCACCGCCGGCTTGCGGAATTTTGCCTTATCGATCGTCAAGAGGAACATCGCATGGGACTCACGCAGCTTGACGAGTCGCAACACAATGAGGGCACCGGTCTGAGCCATTCCTTCAATCAGCAAAACTCCCGGCATAACCGGATTATTAGGGAAATGACCGAGAAACTGCGGCTCGTTGATCGTGACGTTCTTGATGCCGATGCAGCTGTCATCGCCGCGGATATCAATAATGCGGTCGACCATCACGAACGGATAGCGATGCGGCAGTAGCCTCAAGATTTCTTGTATCTGGGCGGATTCGAGCGTTTCACCGTTCATTGTTCGCCCCCGCGCCACTCCGCCGAGGCATTGTCGACGCGCGCACCGCTTGGAACATCCGATTGCGCTCGGCTGTACCGCGCGAGCACTGCGTTTTCGCCGATAGCGATGTGCTCGGTAATACCAGCCTGCCCGCCGATCATGACAAAATCTCCAACCATCGCGTTCCCGCCTATGCCGGCTTGAGCGGCGATCAGGCAATGCCGACCGATACTGACGTCGTGCGCGATTTGCACGAGGTTGTCGATCTTGGTGCCCTCGCCGATGACCGTATCGCGGATCGAGCCGCAGTCGACAACCACATTCGCGCCGATCTCGACGCCATCTTGAATAATGACCCGCCGGGTCTGTGGAATCTCTCGGTCCCCTCGCCGATCCGACAGATAGGCGAACCCGTCATTGCCAATGCGCGCGCCGGGCCGGATCACAACGCGGTCGCCGATCAAGGCGCGCATGATGGTGGCGCCGGCCCCGATCGCGCACTGACGTCCGACGCAAACATCCGGACCGAGCATGGCGCCAGCGGCGAGCACCGTACCGGTGCCAACCTCAGCCCGCGGCCCGATAACGACAAGTGGATCTATGGAAACGCCCGCCTCAATCCGCGCCGAGGCATGCACGTGAGCGCCTGTTGCGCGCGGGCCGGATTCGAACAGCGACGCCGGGCGCATGTCACCCGGAAAGAGCGTTCGCGCCACGGTAACGAAGGCTCGGTAGGGCGTTTCGTTAAGCAAAACGGCAAGGCCGGCCGGCGCCGATGCGGCGAAATGCGGCGGCATAAAGCAGGCACCGGCATGGGTCGCCATCATCTCGGCCAGATGCTTTTTGTCCGCCAAGAAAGCGATGTCGGCGGGGCCGGCCGAATCGAGGGCGGCGATGGTGCCGATGCAGCGGTCCGCCAAACTGCCGGGCAATAGCTTCGAGCCAGTCAACTCGGCGATCTTGCCGACCGTCAGCTTGCAAGTTCGTCGTGACACAGCCGGCATGCATCCATCCCTGAAGAGCCGAGCGGGCGCATCAGAAATGCGTCCCACCGCCAAAGGCGAAATATTGCGTCTGGTCATACGGCTGTTTCAAGAACGGATAGGCCAAATCGAAGCGCAGCGGGCCGAATGGAGAATTCCAAATCAGACTTACGCCGACCGAGGCGCGCACGGCGGCAGAATCGCCGTATTGCATGCCGCATTGACAAATAGATCCATCCGACATGGACAAGTTGTTGACTTCTCCCGTTGCCGGGTACTGAGTTTCTCCCCTGTAGCCCCATACCGAACCGGAATCGACGAACACGCCGCCGGTGAATCCGGAATCCTTGGGCATGAAATACAGGGGATAATCGAACTCCAGGCTGGCGCCCCAGTACATCGTCCCGCCAATGTTGTCGCCGTATCCATAGCCGAACGGATAATTGGTAATATCGCGCGGGCCGAGGCCGGCAGGAGCAAATCCCCGAACCACATTGGGTCCCATCTTGAAGTCGTCGAGCATCCTCACATAATCACTATTGCCGACGCAGGTACCGGCCGTCGGGCATTTTTGTAAGCCGAAGATATCGCCGGCCTGCAGATGGAGGATGCCGGTAAGGTCGCTAACCGGCTGATAATAGCTGTGGAAATCGACGACTGAGCGTATGTACTTCTCGTCTCCGCCCGCGCCGGCAAAGTCCTGGCCGAAGTTGACATTCATGCCGCTGGTCGGATTCTTGTTGTTGTCGAGCGTATTGTAGGTCAAGCCATATCCTATGCTCGATGTCAGCGTGCTGCCGAATCCGAGTTCTTCCCGCACCGGAAGCGAGGCTTGGCCATAGAGGAGACAGTTTGTGTCACCGGCGAAGGAGGTGCCAGCGTTCACGGCCGCCGGTGTCGGGAAGGTGGTTGATTGATCGGGGGTGAGATTATTACAATCATTAAACGTCGATGGCAGCTGGATCGATTGCGTGTATAGCGAATATCGCAGCTGTACGGCGAAGTCTTCGCGCAGCGGAACACCCAATTTCAGGCTGCCGCCGATCGATTCAGTTCCATAGGAGAAATAGGTGTTGGCCAGCGTTTGTTTTGCGAACAGGCTGACACCGGCGCTCAAACGCTGGTCGAGAAAATACGGTTCAACATAATCCAGTTCGGCAGCGCGAATGTACTCGCCATAGGTCCCCGAGACCTTGGCAAAGCGCCCGGTGCCGAGCAAGTTGCGCTCGGAGACGGAGGCCTGAACCATCCAACCTTCGGCCGTCGAGTAGCCGCCCATAACCGAGAAATCGCCCGTCGATTGCTCGACCAGGTTGATATTGACGATGACGCGGTCCGGCGCCGAGCCCGGCTCGGTGGTGATCTTGACGTCTTTGAAGAAATTGAGATTCTTGATGCGACGCTCGGCGCGATCCAGCAGTGCGCGGTTGTACGGATCGCCTTCATTGATATCCAGCTCGCGCCGGATCACGTAATCGCGGGTTCTCGTATTGCCGATAATGTTGATGCGTTCGATGTAGGCGCGTGTGCCCTCGTCGATGACGTAAGTGACGCCGATCGTTCGGGTCTGCGGATCGCGGCTGCCCTCCGGCCGCACGGTGCCAAACGGATAACCGCGCCGTGCCATCTCGATTGTAAGCGCTTCGACGGTCTTCTGAACGGCGTCGCCGTTGTAGATATCGGCCTGGTGCGTCAGCAAGATTGGATGCAGCGAAGCGGCGTTCACCGCGCGTACGTTGGATTGAATGTCGATTTTACCGAAATGGTATCTCGGCCCTTCCTCGATCGTGAAGGTAATGACGAAACCCTTCCGGCCGGGGTCATAGACTCCGGTCGCGGCGATGACCTGCACGTCGGCATAGCCGTGCTGGAGGTAGAAACGCCGCAACAAATCGCGATCGGCCTCGATGCGGTCGGGATCGTAGACATCCGTGGTCTGCAGGAAGCTAATGAAATTCGAGACGTTGGTTTTGATCACATCCTTTAGCCGCCAACTGGAAAAGGCGTGATTGCCGACAAAATCGATCTCCTTGACGCCGGTCTTTTCCCCCTCGTTGATCACGAAAATAAGGTCGACGCGATTGTTCGGCCGGGTAATGATTTGCGGCACGACGGTAACGTCGAAACGTCCGCTGCGGTGATAGATGTCGATAATGCGTTCGGTATCCGCCTGCACTACCGGCTTCGACAGCGTGCCACGCGCCTTCGATTGAATTTCCTGCTGGAGCTGCTCGTCCTTTACCCGATGATTGCCTTGGAAGGCGACCCGATCAATAACCGGCGCCTCCACCACCGACACAATGATGCGGTTGCCTTCTGTGGTGACGTTGATGCTCTCGAACAGACCCGAGGCATAGAGAGCCTTGATGCCGGCGTTGATATCGTCGGCGTCCAGATGCTTGCCGGGCGCCGCCTTGAAGTAGCCGCGGATGGTGTCGGCATCGACGCGACGGTTGCCTTGCACCACGATCTCGGTCGCCGCAGCCGACCGTGTCGGCGCGGCAAACGCCACATCGGACGCAAAGCCTACAAAACATACTCCGAGGAGCAAGCCGGCCAGGACAAGCCCTCGTCTCACCCGCACCCACATGTTCATGCGCAAAGCGCCCTCATTCCCCTCGTGGCCGCCCCCAACTGGCGAGTCGCTTGAGATCCCCTTTAGCTCAGCATCGTCACCCGGTCGCTTCGCATCCTCGTTCTGTTGCTGCGCCCCTGCACACCGTCACGACGCCCTCAGGTGAACGATGTCATTGAAAGTTGCAAATATCATCAACATGATGACGATTGCGAAGCCAATGCGAAAGCCCATTTCCTGGGCCCGATCCGACAACGGCCGACCGCGCATCGCTTCAATCGAGTAGAACAAAAGATGACCGCCATCGAGCAGCGGAATCGGAAACAGATTGAGCAGCCCGATTGAAACCGAAAGCACTGCAGCCAGGTGGATGAGCGCGACAAAGCTGATGCTGGCTACCTCTCCCGACATCTGGGCGATACGGATCGGCCCGCCAAGCTGGTTGGCCGCCTCGCGGCCGATAATCACGCGGCCGATATAGGTTAACGTCTTGTCGACCACGAACCAGGTTTCCTGCACGCCCATCCACACGGCCCGAGGCGGCGAAACCGGCTGGTATTTCACGTCTCCCGGCGCCGGCGAACGCCTGATCCCAAGCAGACCGATGCGGTGGACGTTACCGAAAATGTCCTTCTCCTCGCGCAGCTCCGGGGTCGCCTTGAGGACGACCTTGGCTCCGTTTCGCTCCACGGTGATTTGCAAGGTTTTGCCGGCGCTATCGGCGACGATGCGCTGCATGTCGGCAAAGTCGACGATCTTGTGACCGTCTATATCGAGGACCAAATCGCCCGGCTGAAAGCCCGCCGCCGCTGCGGGGCTTCCAGGCTGCACCTCGTCGACGCGCGCGCTCATCGTCTGCACGCCGTAAAGCATGAGAATCCCGGCGAAAATCACGATCGCCAAGACAAAATTTGCCAAGGGACCGGCGACGACGATGGCCGCCCTTTTGGGCAATGGCTGAAAGATGAAGCTTTGCGCCCGTTCGTCGGCATCCATGTCAGCCAGCCGCGTCCGGTCCGGCGTGCTCGCGGCAGTTTCGTCGCCGAAAAATTTGACGTAGCCACCGAGCGGTATTGCGGCGATTTTCCAGCGCGTCCCGTAGCGGTCGTGAAACCCGATAAGTTCCGGGCCGAAGCCAATTGAAAATGCGAGGATGCGTACGCCGCACCACCGAGCGACCAGGAAGTGGCCTAATTCATGGAAAAAAACCACAAGACTTAAAACGAACAAAAACGGAACAAGATAGTGCACGAGGTCCCGTACGATAAGGACGTGCAAAACCGACAGAATTTCCGACCCCATGACGTGTCCCAAGCCCCCGAACGTCCCAACTTAAGACCTGACTAGGATGCCATTGCGGCAATTTCGGGCAAGAGGTTGGCCGCCAGCCTTCTCGCATTATGGTCAATTGCGACGGCTTGTTCGACCGATTGCGGTTCGGCCATCGTGCCGCTCCGCTCTGCGGCATCGAGAGTAGCCTCAACGAGCGCCGGAATTCCCGTAAATCCGAGCCGCCCGCCGACAAATTCGGCAACGGCAACCTCGTTTGCCGCGTTGAGCACCGTTGGAGCGCCGCCCCCAGCCGCAAGGGCCTGTCGGGCGATCTGTAATGCCGGAAATCGCACCGGATCGGGCTTCTCGAAGCTGAGCGTCCCGATGCGAGCGAGATCGAGCCGCTGCGCCGGCGTCCCCATTCGCTCGGGATAGGCGAGGCAATGGGCGATCGGGATACGCATGTCTGGCGAGCCCAATTGAGCAATCACCGAGCCGTCGCGAAACTCCACCAAGCCGTGGATGACGGACTGCGCATGCACGACGACGTCCAGTTCCTCCGGTGCCAGAGCGAATAAATGCCGGGCTTCGATCAATTCGAGACCTTTGTTCATCAGCGTCGCCGAATCGATGGTGATTTTCGGGCCCATCGACCAGGTTGGATGTTTTAGGGCCTGCTCAAGCGTTACTCTTCGGATCGCCTCGAGCGAAGAAGTCCGGAATGGGCCGCCGGAAGCGGTCAGGATGATGCGCCGAACATCTTGGCGGCGACCGGCGCTCAGCGCCTGAAAGATGGCGTTATGCTCCGAATCGACCGGCAACACGGTGGCGCCGGCTGCGGCGGCACGCCGCATGAATAGAGCTCCCGCACAGACCAGACACTCTTTGTTAGCGAGCGCCACAGTAGCGCCGCGCTCGGCGGCAGCGAGCGTTGGCCGCAGACTGGCAGCGCCGGTGATTGCCGCCATGACCCACTCGGCTGGTCGTTCGGCGGCCTCGACGAGAGCCTCGGGTCCGGCACCGGCCTCGATGCGGGAGCCGCCAAGGCCGGCCTTCAGTTCGCCGTAGGCTTCGGGATCGGCGACCGCCGCGAAGCGCGCGCCGAGTTCACGCGCCAAGCGCGCGAGCGCCGCGCCATTGCGGTGGGCGGTTACTGCCTCTATCCGGTAGCGGCCAGGATCACGCCGCAACAGATCAATCGTGCTCGTACCGATCGAGCCGGTGGCGCCAAGAAGGGTCACCGTGCGGGGCGCGGCCGCCGGTCCGATCTTAGCCAACGGCTGGATCTTGGTCATGGATGCTACCATACCAGCAAGCCGCGCGCGGGAGCATAGGTTCCTTGATGGAGGATTCCGATGACAAGCGCGGCAAAAGCGGCAACGAGAAAGCCGTCAAGCCGGTCCATTAATCCGCCATGGCCGGGAATGAGATGGCTTGTGTCCTTGGCGCCAAAACGCCGCTTGATGGCGGATTCAACAAGGTCACCCACCTGTGCCAGAGCTGAAAGCAGCAACGCGATTACCCCTACCACCGCCAGGCGGCCCATCCCGCCCGCATAAGCGACCAGAGTGCCGCCGGCAACCCCCCCGGCAAGACCGCCAATCGCGCCTGCCCAGGTCTTATTCGGGCTCACCTGCGGCCAGAGCAGCGGGCCGCCGATAGTGCGGCCGACCGCATAGGCGAAAACATCCGTCAGCCACACCGTAACTGCCAAAAACAGAAATGCCTGAAAGCCGAATTCGTTGTCGCGGCGCAACAACGCAGGGCCCAGAAAGGCGACGCCGGCATAGATAACGCCGGCCGCCGCCCAGGCGCCGCGGCGCTCCAAATTTCGCGCGATCCCGGCAACAGCGGCGACGCCAGCAAGAACCGCTCCTGCCCCGATTGCCCCTACAGCCGCACCAGGCGTGCTTGCGCCTACCAGGGCGACGGCGGCCGCTAATGCGGCCCAGCCAGGCACCAGGAGTCGGGGGTCGGAACGGCCGCTAACCAGTCGCGTCCATTCCCAAAAAATGCCACCGGCGCCGAGTGCGCAGAGAAAGAGAAAACACCAACCGCCCAGATAGGCCGCCGCGATCACAAGCGGGGCCAGCACAACAGCCGATGCAATGCGTAGCCGCAGGCTGCGTCCACCCGCGACGCCCCGTGCGCCTGTCTCGTCGCGCGCGCCGTGATTATGAGGAGTGATCACGATCCAGTCTGGGCGACCAGACCGCCGAATCGACGCTCGCGGCGATGATACTCGGCGATGGCGGCTTCCAACGCAGGCCGGTCGAAGTCGGGCCAATTGATCGGCACAAACACCAACTCGCTATAGGCCGCCTGCCAGAGCAGAAAATTGGACAGCCGCTGCTCCCCGCTCGTTCGGATGATCACGTCGGGATCAGGCACATCCGGCGCATCGAGTTGGCGCGCCAATAAGTCGGGCGTGATCGCATTCGCCGAGAGCCGCCCGGCGGCGACTTCGTGCGCCAGCCGGCAAGCCGCGCGCGCAATTTCCTGACGGGCCCCATAATTGAACGCAACAACGAGCGTCAGACCGTCATTGTGGCGCGTCAAGTCTTCGGCCTCTTCCAGCATGAGGCGAATGTCGCGGTCCAGGTCATCGCGCTCGCCGATGATGCGAACGCGCACATTGCTCTTGTGCAGATCGGCGAGATCGTTGCGGATGAACCGCCGCAACAATCCCAGCAGATCCTTGATTTCGGAGGCCGGCCGCGTCCAGTTTTCAGAGCTGAAGGAAAAGATTGTCAAATACGAAATGCCGAGATCGCCCGCCGCGCGCACGGTTTTGCGCAATGCCTCGACGCCGCGGCGGTGACCTTCCACTCGCGGCAACCCGCGCGCGGCCGCCCACCGCCCGTTACCATCCATGATGATGGCCACGTGACGCGGCGTTTCGGAGCTGTCGCTCCTCGTCCGCAGCGGATCGGTCGCCGCCTCTGTCGCGCTTGCAGCGTTACTCAAACCGTCATGATCTCCTTTTCTTTGCCGGCAAGCATTTTTTCCACCTCGGCGATCGAGGAATCGGTTGCCTTCTGCACCTCCGCGGCGTGGCGCTCTTGTTCGTCCTCGCTGATCTTGTGATCCTTTTCGAGTTTCTTGAGGAGATCGAGGCCGTCGCGGCGGACGTGACGTACGGCAACGCGCGCGGCTTCGGCATATTTGTGGGCTACTTTGACGATTTCCCGCCGGCGCTCCTCGTTCAGTTCGGGGATCCGCAGTTTGAGCACCTGCCCCTCTGTCGACGGCGTAATACCAAGGTTGGCGGCAGAGATCGCCTTCTCGACCGCATGGACCATGGAGCGGTCCCAGACCTGAACGTTGAGCAGCCGCGGTTCCGGGATGCTGATGGTGGCCAGCTGATTGAGCGGCATATGGCTGCCATAGGCCTCGACCTGAATATGATCCAGCAATCCGGTCGAGGCCCTGCCCGTGCGCAAGCCGGAAAGCTCCTGCTTGAGCGAACCGAGCGCTCCCTGCATACGGCGTTTGAGATCGTTGAGATCAAATGCATTGGCTACCATGGCGTCCTCCGCGATCGGCTCTCCCGGCCGGGCCACGCCCGACTTCGTCCCGTCTTGCGACGGTAGGCGGGCAGGGTTTGTGCAATACGCGATCGTCAACCGACGACGGTGAAGTGCCCCTTCCCGCGCAGCACATCGGCGATCGCGCCCGGCTCGAGGATCGAAAACACGATGATAGGCATACGGTTTTCCTGGGCAAGCGCGAACGCGGTCGCATCCATGATTTTCAGCCGCCGGTCGAGCGCCTCCTGGTGATCGAGATGCTCATAGCGGCGCGCCGTCGCGTCGCGCTTGGGATCGGCAGTGTAGACACCGTCCACGTCGGTTGCCTTGAGAACGGCGCCGCACCCCATTTCGGCGGCACGAAGCACCGCGGTCGTGTCGGTGGTAAAGTAGGGATTTCCGGTGCCGCCGGCAAAGACGATGACGCGTTTGTCCTCCAGGTGACGAAGCGCGCGCTGACGCTCGTAGGTTTCGCACACCTGCGGCATGGAAAGTGCCGACATGGTCCGCGCGCTGACCCCGGCCCGCTCGATGGCCGCTTCCAGGACCAGTGCATTCATCACCGTCGCCAGCATGCCCATGACGTCAGCGGTGGTTCGCGACAATCCGTCGGCGGAAATTTGCGCCCCGCGGAGCACATTGCCGCCGCCGACCACAACACCGAGGCCGATTCCGAGTTCGTGCGCCGCGATGAGATCCCGGGCAAAGCGGTCGATCGTGGGCTGGTGAATGCCGAATTTCTCCGGTCCGCTTAAGGCTTCGCCGGAGAGCTTGACGATCACGCGGCGATATTTCGGCTTAGCCATGAGAATTTCCGTTCGCGACGCCATCGCGCGGGCGCGCGCGAGTGCGCGCCGATTCGCAATACGAGCTAGCGCATTTACCCGCAAAACCCAACAGACAGCGAACTGTCAGTGCGCGCCGGCAAGTGCCGCAACTTCCCCGCTGAAATCGCCGCTCGGCCGCTCGATCCCCTCGCCCAGCACAAAGCGAACGAAGCCGCCGACCTTAATCGGCGCCCCCACCCTGCCCTCGGCCTCCTTGAGCGCCTGCGCCACGGTCTTCTTGTCATCGAAGATGAACGCTTGATCAAGCAAACAGACCTCCTTGTAAAAGGTCTTCAGGCCTGACTCGACGATTTTCTCGACCACGTTGGCTGGCTTGCCCTGCGCCTTGGCCTTTTCGGCGAGCACATTGCGTTCGCGCTCGACGGACGCGGCAGAAAGTCCAGCCGGCTCGACGGCTTGTGGGTTGGCGGAGGCCACATGCATGGCGACCTGACGACCGATCGCTTTCAGTTCGTCGGCCTTTCCGGATGATTCAAGGGTGACGATCACACCAATACGGCCGAGACCCTCGCCAGGCGAATTATGCATGTAGTTCGCCACGATGCCTTGACCGACCGAAAGATCTGCAGCGCGCCGCAACGTCATGTTCTCGCCGATCTTGGCCACGGTCTCGGCAATGGCGTCAGCGACCGTGCGGTCGCCGATGCGCGCACCGAGAATCTTCGCAACGTCGGCGCCGACGTCGAGCGCCACGTTGGCGATCATCTTCACCAAGCCCTGAAACAGATCGTTGCGCGCCACAAAATCGGTCTCAGAATTGACCTCGACGAGGACGCCCTTGCTGGCATTCAGCGCAGAGCCGACCAGTCCTTCGGCAGCGACCCGATCAGCTTTTTTTGCGGCTTTCGAAAGACCTTTCTTACGGAGCCAATCGACCGCCGCCTCGAGGTCGCCGCCGGTCTCGGTCAGCGCCCCTTTACAAT
>Ga0335078_10009972_pt1 | contig 14063 bp, 12 predicted proteins | sample Lox_Sample_32_FD_206711 | JGI IMG/M metagenome (GOLD analysis project Ga0335078, IMG submission 206711) | Soil microbial communities from Loxahatchee National Wildlife Refuge, Florida, United States - Lox_Sample_3.2 | ecosystem: Environmental > Terrestrial > Soil > Wetlands | place: USA...
AGACCGCCCGCGCGTCCCGCGCGCGCGCCCGGTTGTGTCACGCGATTGGAGACGATCACGAGCCGGCCCACAGCGCCTCCTCCCAGCTCCGCGAGAGCCGCATGGCCGTGATCGCGAGGCCCACCATCGAGTAGGTCTGCGGATAATTTCCCCAGAGCGCGCCGGTCGCGGGATCGATGTCCTCGGAGAGTAGCCCCAGGTGATTGCAGTGCGTCAGCATCTCCTCGAAGATCTCGCGCGCCTCCGCACGGCGTCCGATCGCTGCGAGCGCATCGCTGAACCAGAAGGCGCAGGCTGCGAACGCCGTCTTCGGCGGGCCGAAATCGTCGGGCGCGGCGTACCGAAAGAGCAGATTGCCGCGCCGCAAATGCCGCTCGACGGCGGCGACCGTGCCGGCAAAACGCGGGTCCTCGGCCGAGAGGAACCCGACCTCGTTGAGGAGGAGTAGGCTCGCGTCGACGTCCTCGCCGCCGGCGGCGGAGACGAAGCTGTTCTGATGGGGATCCCAGGCGCGCGCCTCGATCCCCTCGCGGATGCGCCGTGCCTCTCCGCGCCAGCGCTCCGCGCGGTCGGCGTGGTCGAGGTGGCGCGCGAGCCGTGCCAGCGTGTTGCAGGCGGCCCAGCACATCACGCTCGAGAAGGTGTGGATGCTCCGGATGCCGCGGTATTCCCAGACGCTCGCGTCGGGCTCGAAGGCGACCGCGACCGCGTGCTCGCCGAGCCGCTCCAGGTCCTGGAAGAGCGCGCGGTCGCCGAGCCGAGGCAGACGGCGGTCGAAGAACATCTGGGTCGCCGCGAGGATCACGCTGCCATAGACGTCGTTCTGCCGCTGCAGCGCGGCGGCGTTGCCGACCCGCACCGGGCCCATGTCGCGGAAGCCCGAGAGACCGCGGAGCTCGCGCTCGACCATCTCCGACGCGGGCACGATCGGATAGACCGGCCGCAGCCGATGCTCGGGCTCCGCCGTGGCGACATTCGTCACGAAGCCGAGATAGTCCTCCATCGTCCGCGTCGCGCCGAGGCGGTTGAGTGCGTGCACGACGAAATAGGCATCGCGCAGCCAGCAATAGCGGTAATCCCAGTTCCGGCCGCTGTCGGCCGCTTCCGGTACCGAGGTCGTGAGCGCCGCGACGATGGCACCGGTCTCCTCGAAGGAGCACAGCTTGAGCGTGATCGCTGCACGGATCACCGCGTCCTGCCACTCGAAGGGGACCGAGAGGTAGCGCGCCCATTCGATCCAGTATTCGTCCGTCTCCTCCAGGAACTCCGAGACCATGCGCGCAGGCGACTCCAGCGGCGGCTCGTCGGGGCCGAGGATCAGGTTGACGGGCGCGCTCACGATGAACGGCACCTCGTCCATGAGATAGGAGAGCGGCGCGTCGGTCGTGAGGCGCAGCGTCAGGTCCTCGTGGAAGTAGCGGACGTGGTTGCTGCCGGAGCTGCGGCCAGGCGTACGCGTGCCATAGGCGAAGCGCGGCCGGAGCCGCAATCGGACGCGCGCTCTTCCCTCGACGGGCTCGATCCGCCGCACCAGCATCGCCGGTCGGAATATGCGGCCGTAACGCTTGAAGCGCGGAACGAAATCGATGACGCGCACTGCGCCGCCTTCGGGGTCCGCGATCACCGTCTCGAGGACGGCGGTGTTCGCGCGGTAGCGCTGGCTGACCGGAATCGCGCCTTCGGGTGCCACGTCGAAGAATCCCCCCTCCTCGGCGGAGGAGCCGCGCAGCAAGCTGCAGAAGACGGGGTCGCCGTCGAGCCGCGGGAGGCAACACCACTCGATGCGCGCAGTCCGCGAGACGAGGGCGGCAATGACGCAGTTGCCGACGACGCCGAGCTCGAGCCCGCTCATCCGCAGCGCTCCGACCCCTCGAGCGCGTCGGCCCGCTCGGCGAGCCACTCTCGGACTGCCCGCGCATTCGCGAAGGCGGCAGGCGCCGGCCCCGAGCCCACGCGCAGTGCGTCGCCGCCGAGCGCGAGTGCCGCCGCGAAAGCGTCTTCGTCGGTCGCGTCATCGCCGATCGCGACCGGCAAGCGCCCGGCGAAAAGAGGTGCAGCCATGAGCCGTCGCAGCGCTCTGCCCTTGTCGCATCCCTTGGGCACGAGCTCTACCACGCACCTCCCGGCTTTGAGTGCAAACCCCGCTTGCTCGGGGGCGAGGCCGGCGAGTGCGCGCCGCACTTCCCGCTCGGCCGTCGGCACCGCGCGGAAATGCACGGCGACGCCGGCCCCTTTGTGCTCGACGAGGAGTTCGGGATGCTGCTGCACGAGTACTGCAAGCGCCGCCCGCCATTCGCGGGGTTGCGTCACGTCGGTCTGCCGCTCGATCGGCCCTGCGGGGGAGAGACGCAGCTCGGCGCCGTGCTGACCCGCCGCCGGAAGAGAAAGCGGTGCGAGCAAGCGGTCGATCTCGGCGATCGCACGTCCGCTGAGGATCGCGAGCGCGCCGCTGAGCGCATCTGAGAGCCGCGCGAGAAGCGGCACCAGATTCGACGGCACAATCACGTCCTGCGGCCTCTCTGCAATCTCGAGCACGGTTCCGTCGAGATCGAGGAACAATGCCCGCGCTGCCCGGAATGGCGACGCGTCCCAAGCGCCCGCAATCAGTTGCTCATGCATAACAGTGATATAGGCCGGCGGCGGTGCTGGACCACCTGGGCCAGAATTGACGGAGGGGGGCGCGAGCGGAGGCGCGCGCGCTTTAAATCTCAGATTTCGGATCGATGAGGACGATGTCGGGCGTCGTCGCGCCTCCGCCGCGTGCCGATCACGGGCAGGGCGAAAAATCCCCTCACGCGAGCCGCGCTCGCCGCGCGGCGGACGCTCTAGCTGATGCGCTCCCGATATTGATCGAGAAAGCTGCTCAGGGCGAGGATGCGCGAATCCGCCTCGGAGCGCGCTGTCGCAGCACGCTCAAAGACGAGCTTGAAGTGGACGTGCGGAATGCCCAACAGGTCTTGTCTCAGATCCTGCACAGTCGCGAATTCCACGACATGGGCGCCTTGCTGCCGCCGGTACTTGTCGCCGGGCCTGAGCTCGTCTGCGGCGCCTCGGCCCGAGAGCGCTCGTAGCAACGTGCGTACCATTATTGATGCTCCCTCGCGCAAAATAGGTCAGCGAGGCTGCCGGTCCGCCTCCAGATGCCGCGCTTCGACGCGGACCGCAGCAGCCCTTAGCATGCGCGAGTAGAGGTTAGAAAAACGTTAGCGCGAGGCCGCGGCCACCGGCCCCATCAGGCCTGGAAAGCCGCGCCCGCCGCACTCTCTGGGGTCAGTGCCGCCAGACCGGCTTGCCAAGATCGACCTGTGAGGGCGTGGTGATTGCGCCGGTGACCGCGCCCGCGCCCGCGCCGATCGCGGCCCCCGCGAGCGGGTTTCCGACCATCGCGCCGATCGCTGCGCCTCCGGCGGCGCCGATGCCCGCGCCCGAGAGGGTGCGGTCACCCACACTCGTGCCGCAACCGGCCAAGGCCAAGGCCACGATCAAGGTTGAAGCTCGCATTGCATTGAACATGGTCATCACCTCTTCCTAATGAACCCGGATCATCGAGCTTTGATCATCGTTGTTGCTGTTGTGGCTGCGTCCCGGCGCCACGAGGCTCGCCCGCGCCGGAATTCGCGGCCGTCGGCGCCGGATGGCCCTGGGGGGCGTTCGCATTCGTCGGCGGATGCACCGGCGCGCGCGTCTGGCCTTGCGGGACCCGTGAGGCGGCCGGCCGCGAGGTCGGATGCGCGGGAGGCGTCGCATGCGACTGCGGCGTGGGTGCCGTCCCGGCACGAGGGGTCACGCCGCTGCGCTGCGAGGTCGGGTGCGTCGAGGGCGTCGCGCGTGACTGCGGCGCGGGCGCCGTTCCGGTGCGAGGGGTAACGCCGGTACGGTGCGAGGTCGGGTGCGTCGAAGGCGTCGCACGCGACTGCGGCGCGGGTGCTGTCCCGGTGCGAGGCGTCGCGCCGCTACGCTGCGGCTTCGGATGCGCCGTGGACGTTGCAGGCGACGTGGTACGCGGCATTGCCGTGCCTTGCGACGGATGCACTGGGCCATGCGTCTGCGAACCCGTGATGCGGCCCGGCGTGGCGGTGGCCGCAACGGCCGGCCGTCCCTGATTGACCGAGGCGCGCATGGCCGGATCGGCCGCAGCCGCTCGGACATGCATCGTCTGCGCGGAGGTCGCGCCGACGTGGCGCTCATGCGAGGCCGCAAGCTCCTGCTGCGACGGGCGCGCGGTCGTTCCACCTTTGCCGCCGTGATAGCTCGCGGTCGAGTTCACGTTGACGACCGTCCGGTTATAGACGTTCGTGACGTGCACGCCGCCGAGATTGGAGTAGGCGGAGTTATAGTAGAAGTGATCGTGCGACCAATAGCCGCCGGCGTAGCCGACACCGAAGTAGCCGAAGCCGTAGTTGATGCCGCCGTAGAATCCGACCGTCGGCCCCCAATATCCGGCGTGCCAGGCATAGGCGCTTCCGCCCCAATCCCAATAGCCGGGCGTCCAGAGCAGGCCGACCGCGGGCGGCAGCACCCAGGTTCCGGGAACCCAGTAATACCCGTCAGGTCCGTAGGCCCAATACCCAGGGACCCAGACATAGCCGGGACCAGGGATCACGGGCTGGCTGTAGACCGGAATTGCGGGCGGTGCGATTGCGACAGAGACCACGACCGCCGCCTGTGCCTGCGGAGCCGGCATCGCCGCAACGCCGAGCGACATCACCGAAGCCGCGACGAGAAACCTGCGAAGAACGCGCATGCGGAATACCTCGCTGCTGGTTTGCCTGGGGCGTGCCGAGTGAGGCACTGCGATGAGGTAACAACGGAGGAGAGCGTCTCGCGGCTTGTCCGGCGACGGTGGCAATTAAAGGGCAATCAGCCCTAGTCGATCGCGTGCGGATCGGCTTTCGGCGGCGCGAGCCAGGTCGAGGTCTCCAGTACGCGCGCGAATTGCGCCCAATTGAGTACCGGCGAGCTCGAAAATGCGCGCTCCTTGGTGGCGCCCATTTTGAGAAGCGCGTCGGAGACCGCCGTGAGCGGTCGGTAGAGAACGAAGCTCTGCTCGCGATCGAGCGCCGGCAGACGCGCAGCGGGCTCACCGATTGTCCCGGCCAAGCGCTCCGCTTCCGCGACCGAGAACGCGCGCGGATCGAGCGTCCGTAGCGCGCCCGCGACTGCAAACGCCATGCCCGGATTCTCCGGCTTCCAGCGAAGGCGGTATTGCTGCACGGCGCCCGTCGAAACTTCGACGACGAAGATCGTCTCGCTCACGCCCCCCGCGTCGTTCGTCTCTGCGGGCAGCGTCAATACCGCGACGGTGAAGGGCGAGAAGACGGCCTCGTACGCGACGCGCTCTCGGAGATCCGGCATCGCCGCGGCGATGCGCGCGATGCGTAGGTCGAGACCGTCGACGCGCTGCACGACCTCCGCGAGCTTGCTCTCGGTAGTGCTGCTCAGGGTGAGCGTCCATACCAAGGCGCCGACGGCGACTGCGGGCGCGGCAAGCAGGAGCCAGTCCTGACTCAGATGCTCGCGAATTCGCTGTACCGAGAGGGACATGCCTTTGCTCCGTTCACGAGGCTCTGGTAATTCGCCGGCGAGCGAAAATGTTCGCCCGCCGGCGACTCCTATTCGCCTTAGTCGCCCTCCTGTACCACGCCGCCAGAGGGCGAGAGCACGACGTGGACCGCGGCACCGTTCCGCTCGGTGACGCCGTGCCAGTAGTTGTCGCAGCCCTTCTTCAGATCGCTCACGCGGGGATAGCCCGCGGCCGCGAAGCGGTGCATCGCGTCGTTCGCGGTGCTGCTGTCGACGCGGTCGCCGGCCATGCAGATCGCGTAGGCAGGCCGCGCCGTCAGCGCGCCGGAGAACGAGAGGATCGCGACTGCGCTCGCCAATGCGAGCGCTCCGCCCATGACTCGAGCATGAGTTTTCATTTCTGTCTCCCAATCCAGGTGAGTGCGGCGGTTTCGCCGGCTACAAAACCTTGGCGTCGCTCATCAGGGATTGCCAGCCGGGCCCAGTGGCTTTTTTGAGATCGATGAAATGACGAAGTTTGGACCGGGTGCGCTCGTACTCAGACTGCGATCTCGGCCCTGCCGTTGTTTAGGACTACGGTTTCGCGCCCGACGACGCGGGCGCGGAAGGAGATGACGGCGCCGTCGTGCCACATCTCCGTGCGCAGCGTCTCGCCGGGGAAGACCGGCGAGGAGAAGCGTGCGCGGATGCTCTTGAGACGCGCGGGATCGAATCCGCAGCAGCGCTTGAGGAGCGCCGTCCCCACCACCCCGAAGGTGCAGAGCCCGTGCAGGATCGGGCGCGGAAAGGCTGCGGCCGTCGCGATCTCGGGGTCGGCGTGCAGCGGATTCATGTCGCCGGAAAGGCGATAGATGAGCGCCGATTGCGGTAGCGTCGGCGAGTCCTCGACGAGATCGGGGAAACGCTCGGGGATTGGGTGCGGCTCCGGCGCGGCGCCTGTGGGGCCGCCGAATCCACCATCGCCGCGCAGCACGGAGGTCGATTGCAATGTCGCGAGGTGCTCGCCGGTGGCGCCGTCGATCACCTCGCGTTCGGTGAAGAGGAGGGCGCCGCGCTCGGCGCCCTTGTCGATCACGCCGGTGATCCGCGTCCGCCCGATCGCGACACCCTCGACCGGAAGCGGCCGATATAGGATCACGCCCTGCTCGCCATGCAGGACCCGCCGCCAATCGATCTTGAGACGGGGATCCCGCACGAACATGCCGGGATATCCCAGCACCACCGCCATGGTCGGAAGCGCGAGCAGCTCTTTCTCGTAGACGAAGCGTAGCTGGTGCCGGTCCATGGGCTCGTGACCGAGCCCGAGCCCCAGAGCGTAAAGAATGGAATCGCGCGCGGTGTAACGCTGCACCACCTCCTCGAAGCGCCAGTTCTTGAGGGTCTCGTAATCCATGACCGGAGCATACCTCCCTCTCCGGCGCGGCGGGAGAGGGATCAAAGGCCTCTTGCGATCAGTTCCTTCATGATCTCGTTCGTGCCCGCGAAGATGCGGTGGACGCGGGCGTCGGCGTAGGCGCGGGCGATCGGGAACTCCCACATGTAGCCGTAGCCGCCATGGAGCTGCAGGCATTGGTCGACGATGCGGTTCTCGAGGTCGCTGAGCCACCACTTCGCCATCGCCGCGGTCTCGACGTCGAGCTTCCCCTCGAGGTGCAGCTCCAGGCAATGATCGAGGAAGACGCGCGCGACCTTCACCTCGGTCTTCATCTCCGCCAGCTTGAAGCGGCTCACCTGAAAGTCCGCAATCGCACGGCCGAAGGCCTTGCGCTCGCGCGTGTAGCGGATCGTCTGCTCCAGCACCGATTCCATGACGCCGACCGCGGTGATGCCGACGAGGAGCCGCTCCTGCGGCAGCTCCTGCATGAGGCAAGCAAAGCCGCGGCCCTCGCCGCCGAGCACGTTGTCGAGCGGCACGCGGACGTCGTCAAAAAAGAGCTCCGAGGTGTCCTGCGCCTTCATGCCGAGCTTTTCGAGATTGCGCCCGCGCTTGAAGCCCGGACGATCGGCCTCGACCAGAATGAGCGTGATGCCCTTGGCGCCCTCGCGCGGGTCGGTCTTGGCGACGACCACGACGAGGTCGGCCATCTGCCCGTTGGTGATGAAGGTCTTCTGTCCGTTGACGACATACTGCTCGCCGTCACGGAGCGCGGTGGTGCGGATGCCCTGGAGATCGCTGCCGGCGCCGGGCTCGGTCATGGCGATCGCCGTGATCGCCTCGCCCTTCGCCATCGCCGGAAGCCACTTCCGCTTCTGCGCCTCGCTGCCGTAATGGAGGATGTAGGGCGCGACAATGTCGGAGTGCAGACGAAAGCCCGGCCCGCTGAACATGCTTCGGGCGAACTCCTCGCTCATGATCGCGGCATAGAGGAAGTCGCCGCCGGCACCACCGTATTCCGCCGGCACGCCGGTGCAGAGGAACCCCGCCGCTCCGGCCTTCCGCCAGAGCTCGCGGCTCACCTGGCCATCTTTCTCCCATTGCGCGTGGTGCGGCGCCACTTCGCGCTCGATGAAGCTCCGCACCGAAGCACGGAAAATCTCGTGCTCCTCTTTGTAGAGCAATCCCGGCATGAGCATCCTCCTCCCTAAGTCGGAGGCTACACCAGGGACCATCGGCTTCGTAGGGGGCATTGGTCGAACTCGCGGCCGAGCCAGATCAATACCTGGAGGGGGCACGCGATCGGGGCATCGCTTCGACGATCGCGGCCCGTGTCATGCGGGGAAAGCTTCATGAAGAAAGTCGGATTGATCCTGCTCGGGATCGTCGTGCTGCTAGTGGCGGCGGTCTTCATTCTTCCGTCCGTCATCGACCTGAAGCCGCGGATCATCGAGGCCGTCCGCGCCGCGACCGGCCGCGAGCTCAAGATCGACGGCGATCTCCGGGTCTCGCTGTTGCCGAGCGTGAAGGTGAGCGCGAGCGGCGTGCATCTCTCGAATGCACCGGGCATGGCGACACCCGACATGGTCTCGGTCGGCAGCCTGCGGCTCGAGGCGCGCCTGCTTCCGCTGCTGAGCCGGCGGCTCGTCATCGATGCGCTCGCGGTCGAGAATCCCACGATCGATCTCGAGGTGGACAAGGCGGGACATCGCAATTGGGACTTCGCACCTCAATCCTCGCCGGGTACGTCCGCAAGCGCGCCAGCGAGCGAGAGCGGGGGCGGTGGAAATATCGAGATCGGCGCGGTCACGATTGTCCACGGCCGAATCAACTATCGCGACGCCCTCAGCGGACAGGATGTCGAGGCCAAGGACGTCAACTTGACGCTCGCAATGGCCGATCTCTCGAAGCCGCTGCAGGTCTCGGGCAAGATGACGCTCAACGACGAGCCCATAACCGCGGATTTCACCGTCGATTCCGTGGCGCGTCTGTCGGCGGCGCAGCCCGCGAAGGTGAACCTCGCGATCGGCGGTAAATACCTCCGCGCGGGATTCGACGGCTCTGCCCAGCAAAGCCCGGTCCCCGGCCTCGACGGCACTTTCGACCTCGATGTCGGCTCGGTGGGCCAGCTCATGAACTGGCTCAAGATGCCCATGGACAAGGCGCGCCCCGATCCCGGTCCGCTCGCGATCCATGCGGTCTTCACATCGAACGGGGCCAAGACCGCGATCAAGGAGGCGACGGTCAAGGGCACGGCGCTCGATCTGCACGCGAGCGGCAGCCTCGAAGCCAGCGGAACGAGCAAGAAGCTGGCACTCGATCTCCAGAGCGGCGTTCTCGATCTCGACCGCTACCTGCCGCGGCAGTCATCCCAACCCGGCGCAGCCGCGCCGAAGCGAGCGCCCGCTTCGTCAAGCGCCGATCCCTTCGCGACGATCTCGAACGAACCGTTCGACCTCAGCGCGCTTCGCGGCTTCGATGCCGACGTCAAGGTCGCGATCGCGGGGGTGAAGGCGCTCGGCTACGAGGTCGGGCGGGTCGGCTTCACCATGAAGGCAACGGGCGGCGTGCTGACTGCCGATCTGAGCGAGCTCGCACTCTACGGCGGTACTGCCAAGGGAACCCTCAAGCTCGACGCCTCCGGAAACGCGCTGGCAGCGGCAACCGATCTGCGGATCGATCATGTGACCGTTGACAAGCTCGCGCAGGCCGCAGGCGGGCTTCCTGCCAGCGGCGCGGTCTCCGCGACGCTCCAGGCAAGCGGGCGCGGCGCCAATCCGCGCGCGCTCGCGGAGGCGCTCGCGCTCAAGGCGACGCTCGACCTCGGCAACCTCAACGTGAAGCAGGTGCAGGGCCAGGGTATTTCCGGTCTCAAGCTCGCGGTCGATTTGCCGGGACAGGACAAGCCCACGAGTCTCAAGGCCTCGCTCGTCTATAAAAGCGAGCCCGTCACCGCCGATGTCACGACGGGACCGCTCCGCGCGCTCCTCGGCGGCGACCGCTTCCCCGCGAAGCTCGCGCTCGTCTCGAAGCCCGTGACGCTCGGCTATGACGGCACGATCCTGCAAAAGCCCGCGCCGGGCCTCGACGGCACCTTCGATCTCGACATCCCCTCCGTCGGACGGCTTGCCTCCTGGCTCGACCAGCCGCTCGATCCCAAGCAGCCGGATCCGGGGCCGCTCAAGCTCCATGCGGTACTCGCGAGCGATGGTGCCAAGACGACGCTCAAGGAGGCGAGCATCGCAGGCAAGGCTATCAAGGCGACCGCCGAAGGCCGGATCGACACTTCGCAGAAGGTCGCGAGTTTCGACGCGAAAGTGGACGTGCAACAGGCCGATCTCGACGCCTATCTCCCGGCCTCGGCGCCCAAGGGGCCGGCGGCGCCTGCTCCCGCGGGTGGCGCAAAGCCGCAATCCTCGGGCTGGAGCACAGAGCCCATCGATGTCGAGTTCCTCGGCGAGGTCAGCGGGCAGGCGCAGGTTCATCTCGCGTCCGTGCGCTATCGCGGCCTCGAGATCAATCAGGGAGCGGTTGTCGCGGGGATCGCGAACCGGGCGCTCTCGTTGACGGTCGAGAAGGTCGCGCTCGCAAGTGGCACGATTGATGCGAAGTTCACCCTCGACGGCTCCGCTGCGGTGCCCGCGCTCGACTATCGGATTTCCGTCGTTGGCGCCCAGGCGCGGCCGCTTCTCACGGCCTTTGCGGGCACGGACCGTCTTAGCGGAACCATCGACTTCCAGACCGACGGCAAAGGGAGCGGCAGGAGCGAGCGCGATCTCGTCTCCTCGCTCGGCGGCACCGGCAAGTTCAGCATCCGCGATGGCGCCATCTACGGCATCAACCTCGCGAAAGCGCTCCGCCAGGTGGGCTCCGCGGGAATCATCGGCGGCGGCGAGGAGAAAACCGATTTCGCGGAGCTCAGCGGCACCTACACCATCAAAAGCGGCATCATCGACAACCGCGATCTCAAGATGCTGGCCCCGCTCGTGCGCCTCACCGGTAGCGGCACGGTTCCCATGCCGCCGCAGACGATCGACTATATGCTCGAGGCGAAGCTCGTCGCGTCGACCGAGGGACAAGGCGGCCAAGACGCACTCGCGGGCTTACCTATCCCCGTGAAGATCACGGGGAGCTGGAGCAATCCTAAATACGACATCGACTGGAAGAGCGTCTTCACGGAGATGGCGAAGGACCCGAGCCGGATGAAGAACCTGCCGGGCGACCTCGGCAAGGCCGCGAAGAATTTCGGCGTGAACCTCCCGGGCGCGAGCGGCGCCGGTGGCGCAGGTGGCGCGGGCGGAGGCTCGCTCCCGAGTATTCCGGGAATGCCGCAGGGTGGCGGAGCTCCGCCTGCTCCTGCGCCGGGCGGCCAGCCCTCCCCGACGCCCTCGCAGCAGAATCAACCTGGCCCGAAGATGCCGGGGCTTCCGAACCCGTTCGGGAAGTAGCGGTCGCGCCCTGCGTTGACGCCTTCGAAATCCGCGTGCCACAGTCGCCGCCCTCAATCGGCGGAGGAAAGACCATGGCAAGCAAAGGCTGTCTCGATGGCAAAGTGATCGCCGTCACCGGAGCAGGCCGCGGGATCGGGCGCGAGATCGCGCTCCTCGCGGCTAAGGAGGGCGGGAAAATCGTCGTCAACGATCTCGGCGGCAGCGCCGAGGGCGAGGGCGCCGATCAGGCTCCGGCGCGGCAGGTGATGGCGGAGATCGCGGCTGCCGGTGGAACCGCGGTCGCGAGCGGCGACAGCGTCGCCGATGCCAAGGGCGCCGATGCCATCGTCAAGACCGCGCTCGACGCGTTCGGCCGCCTCGATTGCGTCGTCAACAACGCGGGCATCCTGCGCGACCGCATCTTCCACCGCATGAGCGTCGCCGACTTCGAGGCGGTGATCCAAGTCCATCTCATGGGGAGCTTCTACGTCTCGAAAGCGGCGGCGCTGCATTTCCGCGAGCAGCAGAGCGGGTCCTTCGTGCATTTTACCTCGACCTCGGGCCTCATCGGCAATTTCGGCCAAGCGAATTACGCCGCGGCGAAGCTCGGGATCGTCGGGCTCTCGAAATCGATCGCGCTCGACATGGCGCGCTTCAACGTGCGCTCCAATTGCATCTCACCCTTCGCCTGGAGCCGCCTCATCGGGACGATCCCGACCGAGAGCGCGGAGGAGCAAGCGAGGGTAGAGCGCATCAAGACCATGAGCGCCGACAAGATCGCGCCGCTGGCGGTATTTCTCGCAAGCGACCTCGCCAAGGACGTAACCGGACAGATCTTCGCGGTCCGCAAGAACGAGGTCTTCCTGATGAGCCAACCGCGTCCGATCCGGAGCGCGCACCGCGATGGCGGCTGGACGCCGGAAGCGCTTGCGGAGACGATGCTCCCGGCCTTCAAGCCGAGCTTCTACCCGCTCGACCGCTCCGCCGACATCTTCAATTGGGAACCGATGTAAGCAGGCGCTCGGGCCGTCATCTCGGAATCACGATGGTAAGCGTGAACTGCGCAAGCCAAGTGTCGTTCGATGCCTGTGGCCGGATCGCATTGTAATAGGCGCCCAGCGACAGTTTGAAGGCGTGGTCGCCGGTCTTGAAGGTCTTGCTGACCGCGCCGCCGATCGGGACCGTCCATTGCTCACTGGGCTTCGAGAGCCAATTGGCCGTGATGTTCGGCGAGGATCCCAGCGACCAGCCTCCCTCGAAATGGTAGGAAACGATCGGGTTCAAGAGGAAACTGTTGGTCCTGTCTGAGTCGCCGGGCGGTCCGCCAAGCGACCAGATGTTGTTCGCGACCGCCGCGAATTCCCAGGGTCCGGGAACGTCCCACATCACGGCGACGGAAGGGCCGGTGCCCCAATGATTGACGCCCAGCGCGTGATTGGTGGCGCTGGGGTAATAGAGCACGGGCCCCACTCCCCAGTAGAACCCCTTGCCGTGCTCCGGAGACAGGAAGAACGTCGTGTAGGCGTTGCTGAGCCCGAACGCCCAATGCTCTCCACCTTTTTTCGGCGGCAGCGCCTCGAGCGGAAAGTTCGTCCGCGTGATGAGCGCCCAGTCTTCGTTGAGTACGAAGGGGATGACTCCCTGTGAGAGCTTGAAGGTGTCCTTGACCGCGCGGTAGGCGCCGGAATCGAAATCCGCCTCGTACCGAAGTGGGAGCGTTATCCAGCGACTGACCGGATTCTCCGACTCCTTCGAGATCTCCGTCTCGGTCGGGTTCGCTGCGGTCTGCGCGAGGGTTTCGTTCGTGAGCGCGAGGAACGAGACAAGCACAGGCAGCAGCGCACCGAGACTGCGGCGGATGCCGGCGTGGACAAGAGCAATGCACGGCATCGCGAGCCTCTCAGGATGGCGGCGCACCTTGCTAAGGGTGGATTGAAAACGCCCATCGCCTACCCCTCGGGGCCGGTGCAGGATAATTTTTTTCGACGGGATTTCGCCTCAATATCTCAGGGCTTGGCGGGCTCGACCTGCTTGGTGAGGACCTCGATCAGGGCCGCGAGATCGCGATCGCCCGGCAGTATCTGCGCGAGCCGCTTCGCGTAGGTGAGCGCCGATCGGCTGTCGCCGATATCTCGATTGAAGGCGATGAGAGCGCTCAGGGTCTCGCGGTCGCTGGGGTGTCGCGCAAGATTGGCCTCGAGCGCCGAGATTGCCTCCCGCTGCTTCCCCGTGGAATTCAAGGCGACGGCGTAGACATAGACGTAACGGGCATGCTGCGGATCGAGCTCTTCGGCGCGCCGGAGTTCCTCTAGCGCCGGGCCCAGCTCCTTCGCCCGCACCATCTGCAGGCCCAGGGCGTGGTGAAGTCCTGCGTTCTGCGGCGAGGTCTGCAACGCCGCTTGGAGCACCTCGCCCGCCTCGCGATTGCGGCCGAGCTGCCGGTAGAGATCGGCGAGGTCGATCGCGGCTGCGGAAAAATTCGGATTGAGGCGCAGTGCCGCCCGGTACTCCGCTTCGGCCTCCGCGGCCATGCCGCGCTCGGCGTAGTAGGTGCCGAGCGTCGCGCGCGCCTCTGGCCGATCGGCGTTGAGTCTCTGCGAGGCGACGAATTCTGCGGCGGCACGCTCGAAGCGGGCGCGGTCCGCCTGCGGCTGGCTCGCGGTCGGGACCGGGGCGAGCGCCGAGACCGCCGCAAGGCGCACGCCGAGAATCGGATCCGAGAGCAGGGGCGCGAC